>Ga0209415_10010179_pt1 | contig 16038 bp, 16 predicted proteins | sample PeaSoiSIISIP2007_FD_187696 | JGI IMG/M metagenome (GOLD analysis project Ga0209415, IMG submission 187696) | Peat soil microbial communities from Weissenstadt, Germany - SII-SIP-2007 (SPAdes) (version 2) | ecosystem: Environmental > Terrestrial > Soil > Wetlands > Peat | place: Germany...
CGCATCAGATTGAAGATGCTGGTCGCGTTTCCCATTTTCTCTGGCGAGATGTGCGACATGGCCAGCGACATCAGCGGAATGAACAGAAAACTGAGTGCGACTCCCTGCAACACCTGCGCCCAGAAGATGTCCCAGAACCCGGCGTACAGATTGAGCCCGGAGAGCTGGAACATGGTAATCGAACCAAGGACCATGCCCACGACCAGCAAGCGTCGCGGGTCCGTCTTGGTGGTCAAGTGGCCCGCCAGTGGAGTGAACAGCAGCGCCCCAATGCCGCGGGGAGAAAGGGCAAGGCCCGAGTTGTACGCGGGATATCCCATGAGCGTCTGCAAATACAGCGGCAGCAGAACCAGGCTGGCGTAGAGCACGAAACCGAGCAGGCTGATGAGAAACACTCCGGCGCTGAATGACCTGTCCCGGAGCACACGCAAATCGACCACGGGATGATCGGTCATCAACTCGCGAATGATCAGAGCGACTATTCCAATCACACACAACACCGCGAAAGTGCGAATGTATTGCGAGGAGAACCAATCCTTGCGCTGGCCCGTGTCCAGCAGAATCTGCAGCGAGCCAATGCCCAGCGCCAGAAAACCGATTCCCCAAAGATCAACCCGGGCGCCGTTGCGCTTCATGTAATGGGGATCGAACACAAACTTGTTCATGAGGAACAGCGAAAGCAGGCCGACGGGCAGGTTGAGATAGAAAATCCAGCGCCAACTGTAGTTATCGGTGATCCACCCGCCTAGCGTCGGCCCGAGGATCGGCGCCAGCAGAATGCCGATACCGAAGGCCGCCATGGCATGCCCGTGCCGCTCCTTGGGGAAAGTTTCCAGAAGAATGGCCTGTGCCAGGGGCTGTAGTCCTCCTCCGGTCAGACCTTGCAGCACGCGAAAAATAATCAACTGCGTGAGCGACGTGGCCAGGCCGCAGCAGAGGGACGTCACGGTGAATCCCGCGACACAAGTCAGCAGCAGGCGCTTGCGTCCCATGTGGTTGGCCAGCCAGCCGGAAATCGGCAGCACGATGGCGTTCGAAACCAGGTACGACGTGACCACCCACGTGCCTTCTTCGTTCGTCGATGCCAGATTGCCGGCAATGTGCGGAATGGAGACGTTGACAACCGTGGTGTCGAGTACTTCCATGAAGGTCGCCAGCATCACCGAGAAGGTGACGACCCACGGGTTCACCAAGCGTTGTGGATGGGCATCCACTTGAACCAGTCCCTGCCAGCGGAAGAGATCCGCATTTCGAACTGTTCAGTGTGAAGGGAAGGAGGGACCCGGTGCCGTGACACGGATCACACAGAGCCGTGATGGATTTCGAGAGGGACGTTCACCTGGCAAGGGTGCCCCATTTCTCGCGTCCTTGGCGAGAAAGCCAGCCCTGAGCGGAGTCGAAGGCTGGGGCTTTTCGGCGGCCCTTGGCATGGCGCTATCTAAGTTGTCTCTTCCGCTGTAGGAATTCTGTTACTGCAGGTGATTCAGCCGCGACGGAGTCGCATCGGCGCCGGTGCTGTCGGTGCGCGGCGTCATCGAGACCACGATGTACTCGCGCTCCTTGCTGTCGAGATCTTCCGCGCGCAGCAGCATCTTGTCCTTTTGCATGCGGAATTGCGCCTGCTCGCCCACAGGCAGAAGCACAGGATGCTTCTCATCGCGCGGACGGATGCGGTAAATCACTCTCTCGGCCTGCAACACATACTCCTGGCAAAGCACCTCGTGCGTCTTCTTGCTGCCGGAGTCGGTGCCCAGCATTTCGCCGGCAAGACTCTGGCCTTCGTTCTCGGCCATGCCGCACTGCACGGAATCCATCTGCAAGAGCTTCCCCGTCTGATAGGGCTTGGGATCTTTGGCGTACGCCGCCGAAGCCAGCCCCAGAACAATACAGAGCATCCATTTGGAACGCATTGCACACACCCCCAAGAGCGAATCCCACGAAAATCGAGCCCGGGCGAAAGATTCCCGCTAGTGGGCATTTTTCTATGGCTTGAGTGGAGAAGACAGGTCACTGTAGTAATGGCCCTGAGGTTACTTCACAGTGCGGCGACTCGCGTAGTGGAGTCATCCTGACCGGAGCCGTTCTTCAGGCGAAGGGAAGGATCTCGCGCGCACGCCGACGCGCCTGGGAGGCCCAACGCGGGATCCCTCCCCCGGCTGAAAAACGCCGGGCTTCGGGATGACGCCGTCGAAGAAAGAAGTTGAGCCGGTTATCGTTCCGTCACTTCTTCCAGCATCTGAAAAAATGCCGGGTAAGAAATTGCGGCCGATTCCGCCCCGCGGATCAGGGTTTCGCCCTGGGCCCGCAAGGCCGCGACCGCGAAGGCCATGGCAATACGGTGATCGCCGAAGGAGTCGAGTTCGGCGCCGCGCAGAGTCTGCCCTCCGGGAATCATCAGGCCGTCTTCGCGTTCATCGACCTGGGCACCCATGAGCCGCAGATTCGTGGCTACGGCGGCGATGCGGTCCGACTCCTTCACGCGCAGTTCTTTGGCGTCGCGGACTTCAATTCCCTGCTCGGTGTAGGGAGCGATCGCCGCCAGCACCGGAATCTCGTCGATCAGCGCGGCCGAGTCGGCGCCGGCGATGGTGGCTTGCGCGAGCCGGCCGCCTTCGACCTGCAGCGATCCAACCAGTTCGCCGTGAATCTCATCGAGTTGCGTGACCGAGATGCGCAGTCCGATCTGCATCAGGATGTCGAGCAGGCGGGCGCGCGTGGGATTCATCAGCAGGCTCGGGACAGTCAATTGCGACCCCGGGAATAAAGCTGCTGCGCACAGAAAAAAAGCCGCGCTCGACAGGTCGCCCGGGACGCGGGCTTCGATGCCGCGAAGGCGCTGGCCGCCGCGAATGCGGATTTCATTTCCGGAGCCACAGCTTTTGCGCGAAAGCTGCGCCCCAAAGGCGCGCAACGCGACCTCACCGTGGTCGCGGGTGCGCAGCGGCTCTTCGATGCGAGTCTCGCCGTCCGCAAATAATCCGGCAAACAGCAGGCACGATTTCACCTGGGCGCTGGCCACGGGCATGGCGTAGTCGATGGCTTTCAGCGCCGCGCCGGTGATGCGCAGCGGGGGCTTTCCGTCCTGCGATGCGATCTGCGCTCCCATGGCGGATAGCGGGGTGATGACTCGCGCCATGGGACGGCGGGAGAGCGACTCATCGCCGACCATTTCGCTGGTAAATTTCTGTCCCGCCACAACGCCGCTCAGCATGCGCATGGTCGAACCCGAATTGCCGCAATCGAGCGCGGTGCTGGGAGCGGAGAGCGCCATGCCACGTCCCTGCACTTCGATGAGGTTGCCCGCTTTGCATTCCCACGCCACGCCGAGCGAGCGCATGCAACGGAGGGTGCTGGCGCAGTCGGCGCCGGTCGAGTAATTTTCCAGGCGCGATGGTCCCTCGGCGATGCCCGCCAGCATGGCGTAACGGTGGGAAATGGATTTGTCGCCGGGCAGCCGAACACTGCCGCGCACGTTGCGCGCCGGACGCACAATTACTTGGGAGCCGTTTTTCATTCTGAGATCAATATAAAGGATTGACACGTAGGCCCGGACGCATTCGTCCGGGCGGGCGGACGAATGCGTCCGCCGCTACGCGTGTCAGGCCATCGCTTTAGCTTCTGCGGTGGCTTCTTTCAGTATGTTGGCTGGGACTTCTTTCAGGGTCGCGCCGAACTCGAACATGGGGGTCTCGGTGCCACGGCCCCAGCGGGCGACTTCCCAATGGGCGCGCACGAACTTCAGGTCGGCATGTGCGGTCAGATCGAGCAGCAGCGGAAATTCTCCGCCATAAAATTTCTGGGGAAACGCGGCGAGGGATTTCGCGCCCCAGGTTGCGCCGTCGGCTGAGCCAAAGACGCTGAGGTCGAGCGACTCCTGCTCGATAATCCTGGTGATCGCCAGCGTGACCAGAAACACGCGGCTGGCGGCGCTGCTCACGTCAACCGCTGGGCCGTCGCCCTTGGCACTCACCACCGTCTTCGCCGGAACCAGAACCGTATCAATCGTTGTCATAGCGTCATAGCCTTTTGTATGGCGACAGGATTCTAGCAAATCTGGCTTGGGGATGACGTTGAAACCGCGTAAGTCATTGAGCCTTGGTGTAAGTGATTGAAAAACTTGTGCGCGGGTTTGGCAAATGTGTACATACATTCGCCGTATTCGACGTCTACCTGCTTTATTGCACCGGCTTTATTGCACCAGCCTGAGCGGCCATGGTATCGGCCGCCGACTGCACTTCTCTCAGGAAAGCAGACACCGGCATTTTGTCGTACTTCTTCTTCAACGGATCGAGACGGTAGCGGACCGATATTGGTTCCTGGCTCGAGTCCAGAGCGGTACTGCATTTCTGCCCGGTGCCGGGACGAACCGCGTAGCAATCGTCACCGGGTTGCGGGCGATCCACTTCGAAGAAACCTTGCAGGCCGTCGCCTCCTGTCAAACGATGCCCGGAAATCGTTTGTGCCTCCTTCCCCTGCGTGTCACGCAGGAACAGAATCCACGGTCCCCCGCTGGCGATTCCCAGCCAGTCCGAGCCGCCGGTCAAAGTGAAGAAACCGAGACCCGAACTTCCTTTTCCTGGCAATCGACAAGACACACCACCCCACGGCACACCGAAAGTAAGGAGATCGCCAACTTTGTGCGATCCCTTCCAGGAGCGTAAGACCGTAATATCGAAGTACTGCACTACGCCGGTGCCGGAAGGAGAGAAAGCTTTGAAGGAGGCGGTAAAAGCGCCGCCCAAGACCACTTCATCGCTCTTGTGCATAAGCGAGGACAGATCCGTCTCCAGCGTGGATGGATCCACATCGTGTACATGATCCTCCGAGTGGCCTGCGGCTCTAACCTGCTGGCAAAGAGGGTTTGCCGAGATAACAGCCTGGGGCTGCTCCGCCCGAATATCCTTGACGTGCTTCTCAGGAGTCGCTTGCTGCCCGAGCCCGCCTGCTATAGCGACGGTAAGCAGAATCATTTGCGCAAGTATGGTTTTCATGCAAGGCCTCTCACCGGGAAGAGTTGGTCTGCGATTCAAACTACTCTGACGGGTGCGGCCCGGTGAAATCGCTGCAGCACGGCTTCTGCACGGGCTTGAATTCCATCAGTTCCACGCGCACCAGATCGGGATCGTACAGGTTGAGCTGCCACTTGCCGTCTTTCCCCATCTGAGCTTTTTCGTCGCCGTGCGGCTTCCAGCCGTGCGATTCCAACATCGCCTGCGCCTTCTTGATGTCGGCAACGCCGAGCGAAATGTGGTTCATCACTCCGGTCAGTTGTAGATCGGCATGTTCGGGCTGATTCACCATGAATTCGATCCAGTCGGTGCCGTCGGGAACCTGCAGGGAGACCCACTCGGTCACGTCGTCCTTCATTCCACCGTGCCAGTAGGGGCGGAAGCCGAGAATGTCGCGGTAGAAATGGTCCGCGGCCTCGCGGTGATAGACGAGGAAACCGGCGTGAATCATGTGGCGGGACACGGCGGAGGCCGTGGGCGGCGCGGCTTCGCTCTTGCCACGTTCGACGAACTCAATTTTGTGGCCTTCGGGATCGTTGACCACGAAGAAAAAGCTGTGGTCGGCTCGTCCCTGAATCTGCGGAGCGCTGACTCCCTGCGCCATCAAATACTTTCGAAGAGCGGCGATGTTGTCGGTCCTGAGGGCCACGTGATCCATGCGGTCGGTGGATTTGGGATCGGGCGCAGGGCTGTAGCCGACCCACTGTGTGCCGACTGTGTACAGCAGCGTGCCGCCTGGTTCGACGGGCGCAGCGGGGGCCAGGCCGAGGACGTCGCCGTACAGTTTCTTCACGCCGTCGGGAGCAGTGGTGTAGAACGCGACGTGGTCGATGCCGAGAATATGCGGGCGCTGCGCGGGGGGTTGGGCGCAGGCGCAGACTGCACATGCGATGACGGCAAGGAGAATCCTAGGTTTGTTCATTGATTTCAACGCACGCCATAGAAATAAACATCATCGACATACATGCCGGCCACCTGCGAACTCGCCAACCTTCTGCCCTCCACTCGATCGGGGGGGGTGTTCACCCATAGGGCACGGAACGCCTCGTAGAGAGGACTCTTTGGACTAATCAAATCAATTTTCGAGATCTGCGACGAATCTGCAGGCGATGTATGCACCACTTTGTCGAGTTCTCGATACGCGTCGCGCGGCCCCTGTTTTTCGACAACGTCGCTGGCAATGACAAGATGCCACTCGCCTTCCAGTAACCAGAACATCCCCTTGACCGGAAATGGTGAGTCCTTGGTTCCCAGTTCACGCCACAGCTTTTTTCCGAACGCCACGTCCTCGTCCGTAAGGCCCATTGTCACATTAGCCATTACCACCTCCGCCGAATCCACTCCAGCATGCCAGAGACCGGTTCCGTAGTTGCCGAATAGAGGGACCTTGCCTCCGCTTCCTCAACGACGCCGTAGCGCTTCTCGTCATCCCATTGGCGCACGGTCCTCCAGTTGTCACGGAGAGCGGCGTCCATATCGATCTCGTCATTCAACCGGACCCAGAGCTCCCCATCCAATTTCGCCAACTCTTCCAGCTTATGGGTATAGGCTTTGTTGATGAAACTCTTGTCCGGAAAATCGTGCTGCTGCACTGCACGTGCCAAACATGACTTCAGCGCACATTCTACGCCGAGCCCAGTCAAGTAATAGGCTCCCGTCCAGTGCTTGTGCTGAAGCAGCACCCCAGCTTCTTCGACACGGGTATCAGCTAACAGTTGCAAGGTCTCGCGGTTCAAGCGAGCGATAGGCACTCATCCTCCAGAGCGGACCCTGTCGCAACTCACAGAAGATTGTATCCGTTAGGCGACGAGGACTGCATCCAGAAACTGGCGAAGTAGTTTGGCGGCATCATGCGGCTGTTCCCAGGGCGAGTAGTGTCCGGCCTTTGGAATTACTCGCAGCTGGCTGTTTGCGAGATGGCTCCGCATCAACTCGGCTTCGTTCACGCCGGTCATGGGGTCTTCGTCCCCAGTCACGAGCAGCGTGGGAACGTTGATCGTCTTCAAGGTCTCGATGGAGTCCGGGCGCGCGGCCATGCCGCGCTGGACCTGGGCGACGTTTTCGGGAGACATTTTGCGCATCATGCGCAGCGCACCGTCGACCAGGTCGGGGCGCGTCTCTCGGGTGGTCTTGCCCATCAGCTTCGGAATCATCGATTCGAAAAACGGTTCGGTGCCGCGTTCGAGAACGTCGTTGGCGGCCTGCAGGCGTCCAGCGCGGGCTTCGGGACCATCAGCGGGAGCTTTCGTGTTGCACAATCCGAGCGCCGCGACGCGGCCACGATGCTTTCGCCAGAACTCGAAGAGCACGTAGCCGCCGATCGAGACTCCGACCAGCGGAGCGCGGCCGACGTTGGCGCCGTCCATGACGCGGGCGATGTCGGCGGCGTGTTTCTCCATGGTGGCCGGACCTTCGCCGACGCCGGACTCGCCGTGTCCGCGCAGATCGGGCAGGATCACGCGGTAGCGCGTGGCCAGAGCCTCGGCCACCGGCAGCCAGAATGCATGATGGGCGGGAAAAGGATGCAGCAGGACGACCGGGGCGCCTGCGCCGAGTGTCCAGTAGGCGATTTCGGAGTCACCGCTCTTGATGCGCTGGGAGGGGATGCGCTCCATCTGGGAATTAGATCACAAGCGCCACAGCTCACGTAGACTCGGACGCATTCGTCCGGGTGAGGGCAGAACCCGGGGCGGCGCCGAGGCGCGGCGGGCGGACGAATGCGTCCGCCGCTACGCGGGGCGATGCGGCTACGAGGTCGTTACCTGCTGCGTGACCACCGGCGCGGGGAGCGGCACCGGCTCTTCCGGCATGACGATCCACGCAATGAAGTAGGGAATGAAACCGACGCAGGTCATGATCGCCGTGACCAGCCAGACGATCCGCACGACGGTGACGTCGATGTCGAAGTACTCCGCAAAGCCGAGGCATACGCCCGCGACTTTGCGCCCCAGGCGCGGACGCACCAGCCTGGTCCGGGCCAGCGAAGCGCCCACGCGAATGCCGCAGTAGGCGCAGACCGCCGCGTCGTCTTGAATGACTTTTCCGCAGTAGTTGCAGTACATGGCTCAGCCCCCACTCGATAGTACGGAATTGCTGGCTGAAAGTTCCATTGGGGTGTTTATGTGGGGACAGCCGCCCTTTGTCCGGTCCGCCCTTCTTACAGTTCGAGGGTAATGAGTTCCAGCAGTTCGGCAGCATTGACGACCCTTGCATGCGCGGGCAGGGTCGCCGGGAAGTGCCGTCTGTTGCCGGTGACGAGGAAGTCAGTCTTCCCTTCCAGAGCACAAGCAATGAACTTGTCGTCATCCGGATCAGGCGAAATACGGGTCATTGGAGCCGGGTCGAGGAGACTGCCGCGACGGCGGAGCATGTTCAGCAGGGTGTTTACCTCGCTGGGTGGAAATCCGAATCTCGGCCGAAGCAGAACATCAGAGTATTCCTGGAGAATCTCGGGCGAAAAATATGGCGTAACCAGCCCTTGGTTGATCGCCATGAGCAACAAGGCTTCATTCCCTCGGGAGGAAATCATGGCTGACACGAGAACGTTCGTGTCGATAACCGCGCGGATCACTTACGTTTCTCGCGCCGGTATGCCGAAATTTCGGCGTCAATGTCGGGCGCGGAAAGCTTGTCCAGGCCTCTCTTCTTGGCCCCGCTCCAAGCTTTCTCCAGCCAGTCGGGAGGGGGCGCGGCGGTGCGAATGAAGTCCTGCACGCTCATGATCACCACCGCCGGCTCTCCCCGCCGTTCGACCACGAAGCGCTCGTTGTTCTCCACGGCCCGATCCATGATCTGGCCGAATTGTGTGCGGGCAAGGTGAGCGTCGACGCGGCGATTCATGGGTTACTCCATCCATTGATGAATTGATGCATTGATCATAACACACGCCTCGCTACGCTTGGCGGGACAGCCGAAGGCGGCTGTCCCTACATGAAGCTGGCTACTCCCGGTAGGCTTCTTTGATGTAGCGGCGGGCCTGGTCGGCGGGGCCGGTGTTGGCGTTGCCGGCCAGCACGGTTTGATATTTCTTCATGGCCAGATCGCGTTTCTGTAGCAGGTCGTACATTTCTCCGGCGGCCAGGTTGGCCTTCTGCAGGACATCGGGATCCGGGTTGGGAGCGTCGTTGACCAGGTCATAGGCGGTAGCCGCGCCGGCCAGATCCTTCTTGCTGCGCAACAATTCTCCCAGACCCCAGGCGGCGAGTTCGTAATGCAAGGTGCCGTACTTCCCTTCCCGGCCGTTCTGCCAGACTTTGCGATACGCGGTCTCGGCTTCGTCCAGACGGCCCGCCGCGCGCTGGAGGTTGGCGACTTCGGTCAGGAAGAGATGGTTCTTGGGGTACTTCACCGAGAGTTCGTTCATGTAGCCGAGCGCTTCGTCATACTGATGCTCGCGGCGGAGAAACAGCGACAGCACGACTTTCGCATCAACCGCGTTTTCGCCGTCGCTCTTGGCGACTTCACGAAGATACTCGAGACCTTTGTCGGCCGATCCGCTCAAGCCGGCTAGAGCAGCAGCCACCTTCACGCTCCAGGGCAGGCGCCCGATCACGTAATTGTGGGTGCCCACCACCATCTTGGCGTCGAGAAAGGCAGGGTCGATTTCGAGCACATGTTCATGGTCGTGGCGCGCCCCGACTGCGTTGCGCAGGGCCGAAAACCAGGCTCGCTCCACCAGGCCGGTATAGACGGAGAATTGTGCGCGGGTCACTCCGCGGCAGTAAAGCGCGTCCACGTCCTTCGAATTTGCCTTGAGTTGCTGCTCTTCCAGAGATTCCGCGCGCCGGACGAGTTGCTTGATCCGTTCCTTTATTTTCGGGTCGGTGGGGCGGGGCGCGCGGCCGATGAAGCTGTCATTACTGTAGTCCCCCGTATTCATGCCCCCGGTTTCATAGAGGTTGTGCATCAGCACCACGGTCAGCAGGTGGTTGAGCGCAAAGGGATCGTTGGGACGCTTCTCCACGATCTTCTCGAACTCCTGCGTGGCGCGGTCGTATTCCATGTTGTAGAAGTGATCGAAGGCGGTGTCGGTCTGGGCATCGCGCGGTGCGCCGTGGGTGATGGCGGCGGGTTGCGACTGGCTTGCGGCGGGAAGGCAAGCGAGAACGAGGCACAGAAGGATCAACGGTGGCTTCGTGCGCTGGATCTTCATCAACAGACTTTTCGTTTGCACAGTCACGGATCGATTGCCTCCTAGTTTAAACGAAGTCGAGCTTGGTCTAAACAGAGTCAAAGTTCTAAACCAAAGTCGAGCTGCGCTCGACCCTTTGACTTCGCTCAGGGCAAGCTAGCCGAGGGCGGCTGTCCCTACATGAACCAAGAGCGTCATCTATGTGCCGTCCACGCTACCTGTGTTGGCGGCCGTGCGACTCTATAATCTGCGACAGCTACAGACTGATCCAGGTTGCGGGAAGACTCGTTACGAGCAGTCTGCGCCCGATCCTCCGAATGGAGCTCGGAGGCGAAGCGGCGCTGAAGTTAGGATGCTGATCCAGCCGCGCTGAGATTCAGGCGTCCTGATCATTGAGGCTTCCCGCAACTTTGTCAGATGTTTTTGTTGGGTTGGCGAGTTCATGGGCTTTCGTAACCGGTACATCTTTACTCGCTGGCGCGCGTAATTATTGCTTGCGTAGCTGTCCGGCGAGTTTTTGGAAAAAGTGCAAGTATTTGTCGCTGGGGCACTTAGAGTCGGACTGGCTTTGGCGGTTGGAATGCCATGGGAGGGTTAAGGTTTTCACCGTAGGACCTACTATGTCGGAAGTAGCTCAACAAACGCAGCAAGAATTTTGGCGGCCGCCCTCCCCGGTGGTCGCGGACGGCATTGTCGTCCGCGAAACCATCCCCATCATCCCTGCAATGGCCGAAGCCTGCCCGCGTTGCAGCACGGAGTTTCTGCTGGGATCGCGATTTTGCCACACTTGCGGCGGCCGGCGTCCCGAGGCGCTTAGTCCTGTCGCTAAGGCGGACGCGGCGGTGATGGCCGGTCTGTGGGAACAGGGAGTGGCGCACGTTTATTCGTTTGGTGCGGGATTGTGGTCTGGCCAGATCTGGAGCAAGATCAAGTTTCCTTCCTGGCTGCGCTATCTTCACTTCCACGAGATCCAAAGCTGGGTCGGCCTGTCGACCGGATCGCTCATCGCATTCGTGATTGGATTGGGCTGCGTGGCGGGAGCCTTGCTCGCCGGACTGCTCACGGCCAAGACCCTGGTGGATTGGCAGGCCATTCAGTTCTACCGCGCGGAATGGCTGCTGGCAGCGACGGCCGCGTTCGTGGCGGGAATTCTGCTGAAAAAATCTTCCGGCGACTAAACTAGCCTCGCGTCTCAGCGAGGCTGCGGCTACCAGACTCGCCCCAGACTCCTTCTACCAGACTCGTCCAAAGAAAGCCGCGTAGGATCGCAACTTCCCTGACTGGCCGGGACGAAGGTTGTCCGTGTAGCTTCCATAGTTGAAGCGAAGGCCGCCATCAAATCCAGAGCGCAGGTGGTAGTCACCGGTGGCTCCGACCAGGGTTTGGGGCACGTCCATCTGCGACACGAGTCCTGATCCTATCCCCAGCGCGTTGGAGAAAGCTGCGGCGAAATCGGCCTGAGAAGCGTAGCCCGCCACGGAAACGGCTCCCGGGAAGATGGGATAATCCGCCGGATTCAGGTCGGGGCGCCAGCCGCTGTGGGCCAGCGATCGCGCCAAGCTTAGATTGAGTCCCAGACGCTTCTTCAGTTCATAGGCGGTATGCATGGAGAAGGTCTGGCTTAGTTGCTTGTAGGGCGACAGAGGTTGGGTATAGAGGCCGACGCCGCCGTCGTTGGCGAGTTGCATATCCGTTCGCAGATTGTCTTGCAGGTAGGTGTATGCCCCTCCGAGGCTCCACAGCGGAACCGGCCTGACGGTCACGAAGGTGGTATCGCTGTAGAGGTGGTCGCTGCGCTGCACCACGGGAAAGGACTGCTGCAGAATGATGCCGGCGTCGTTGCCGAGGGTAAACCAGGGGACCGGGGTAATGGTGACGTCCCCAAACACGCGGTGGTTGGTGTGCGGGTCGGTGACATAGCCGGGATCGTGGGTACCCGTCCACTCGTAGCCGACGCGCGCATTCCATAACTGCTGGCTGTGGAAATGCAGGTTCAGGCCGGCGATGTTGCTGAAGGTCGCGGGCACGATGTAGAGCGGATCCGTGTTATCGGGCGAGGAGAACTGCGGCCACAAGGCTGAATTCGAGCGCGTGATGTTCATGCGCGTGTAGTGGGTTTCCACGTCGAACTGTTTTGACACGCGGTACGCCAGCTTCAGACCGGCCCAGTGCCGGTGCAATGAAGGATTGCCGAAGACGTAAAACAGGGTGGGATCGGAGAGCGAGTAGGAGGAGACAAACTCGTTGATCAGATTCTGCTCGTGGAAGTCGGCCACCGCCCGCAGCGCGGGAATTGGATTCCAGGTCAGCGTGGCGTCCGCGTTGAGGGAGTTTTGGGAATGATTGCCGGTGAGCGCGAGCCGTGGGTCAGTTTGGGAAAACAAGTTGGCGGTCCGAGCGTAGCTGAGGTCTCCGTTGAAGGTGACGTGGTGAGCCACTGCCATGGTGACTTGCAGCGAGTCGGCCTGGGTTTGATGGCGGGGCAGCACGCTGTGGACATAGGGGCCAGCGGGAGTGGTCGGGATATCCTCGACGCCATTCCCTGAGGTTCCGTAGATATCGCTCGGGTTCTGCAGGCGGTCGTTAAAGCTGCGAAACTCATGTTGATAGGTGAGCTTCAAGAGCCTGCCTAAATTGACCTCGGCACCTCCTGCGATATTGCGCGTGGTGTAGTTATAGGTGCGGTACTTCGAGCCGGAGTGGCAGTTATCGCAGCCGGTGTCGGTCCGCGTGCCGTCCCCGCCCATGTCGAAGTACTGCATCTGGCTGTTTCCGTCCCGGGCCTGCCATCCGCCTTTGACAAACAACTTCACCGGGATACTGGGCAACTGCACCTTGACGGAGGCGGTGTTCATCCTGCGCCGGACGCCCAATAGCGAATCCGCGGGGATCGAATCGATCCGAAGGATGTCTGGCGAAATCACAGAGGCACCGAAATAAGAATTGTCGTCGAGGTGACGGATAAAGCTGCGGTTATCGAGGCTGAAGTCGAACCATTTGCCGAAGGTGATGCGCGACTTCAAGTCGTAGTCGTCCCGGCTCAACACGTCCCAGGTGGACTTGATGGTCATGTGCTGGGGAATTTCCACGTAGTCAAAGGACAAATCACCGCCCAGCGACTGCTGCAGGGTGTCGTATTCGCCCACCCGTCCGCCGTATCCGCTCAGGTTCACGAAGCGGTATTGCGGCAGCATCTCGGTGAGATGGTAGGTAACTTCGGGGACGTTTTCCGCTGGCTGGGAAGCGCGTGGAGTCGACTGCTGAGCCTGAACCGTGGGCGGTAGCGCTCCCACTAAAAGTGCGACGATGAGGAATGCGAGGAGTGCGGAAACCTTTTTCATGGCGCGATCTCCTAAAACCCGAAGCCAACTTCTCAACCACGAAGGACACGAAGTCACACGAAGAAAAACTTATGAAGTGAGGCGCATCGTGATACTTCGTGTCCTTTGTGGCTCATTTTTTCTTCCACTACTTGTCGATGAACTTGCTTCCGCCCGTGGCGGAGGGTATGTCGCTGCCGTGAATTGCGTTATGACAGTTGGTGCACCGGTCGACCAAGGGAAGACTCGCGCCGTTGTGGTGCGCCGAGTGACACTGCAGGCAGAGCGCTGGCTGGCTCACGGCCAGCAGATTCTGGTTGGGCGAACCGTGCGCGGAATGACACTTGAGGCAACTCTCGGTCACCGGGGCGTGCTGGAAGGTAAACGGCCCCTGATACTCGGCATGGCAGCTGAAACAAAGCTCGTTAGTGTTAGAGACCTTCAGATTGTTGCCCGCGCTGCCGCCATGAGGATCATGACAATCGACGCAGGTCATCTTGCCTTCGCGAATCGGGTGGTGGTAGGGCAGATCGGCTTCGGCACCCTGCTTCTGGTGGCAACCCAGGCACTTGTCGTTCACCTGGCGACGAGACTCGATCGGTCTTGGAGCGGCCTGGGTCTCGCTCTGAAATGCGTTGCCGCCTTCGCGATGCGTCTCGCTATGAATGGTGTGGCAGTCGCTGCACTTGATGTCCTGGGCCTGGTGAGCGCTGGAGAACCAGTTGCGCACGTGATCGGACTTGGAGTGGCAACTGAGGCAGGCGCCGTTGGCCTCCTCCGGCTTGCGGTCTTTGAAGCTGACGATCTTGTCTTGCGACTCTTTCGAGTAGCCACCGGCCGCGAGGTGCAGGCTTCCAGAACCGTGACACTGCTCACAGTCGACTTCGCGCAGAGAGTGTGAGCTGCGGCGGTAGTTCTTGGCGACGTCGGCGTGACACTGCGCACACTGATCTCCTCCGACTTTGGTGGCTCCTGGGATTTCGACGTATTTACTGAAATCCTGGGGCGGTTTGTCGGTGGACTTTTGCTTGGTTTTGCCGACAATCGCTGGAGCGATCAGAAGTGCTACAACAACGGCCAGTAGTACGCCGAGGCGCGGACTCCGCTGAGGCATAACGCCCTCCAAAACAATCCCAGACTATTCGAGGACTTACGCGGATTCTGTGACTAGGCGTACGGCCGCCGGTGACTAAGGGGAGGGAGGGGCCAAAATGGAATTTGTGATCCTGAGCACGCGCTCTACGATTCGTTGCCCGATCCGGCGGCGCGCCTCTGCTGGGTCATTCGGTACAGATGGTGAACGGGTCCGGTTCCCCGGCCCAGGGGATGTCCGTTGGAGATGGCGGCGGTGACGTAGGTCTTGGCCAGCAGAGCGGCTTCGGCGAGGCCACGGTCGAGGGCCAGGTGGCAGGCCATGGCGGTGGCGAAGGCGCACCCGGTGCCATGGGTTGAGTTGGAACGTTGGCGCTCGGCTTTGAAGACTTCCTGCTCGATGCCGCGCTGGGTGGTGAAGCTGAGCAGATCGATGGCTTTCTCGAGATGACCTCCGGTGATTACGACGGCGGTGGCGCCCATCTCGTGCAGTTTGGCGGAGGCGGCTTTCATTTCGTCCAGGTCCTGGACCTTAAGCCCGGTAATGACCGCAGCCTCGTCAACATTGGGGGTCACCACGTCGGCCAGGGGAATCAGCCTTTCGATCAGCAGCCGGGTTCCGGCAGGGTCCAGAAGGTCTGCGCCGGAAGAGGCCTTGAGGACGGGATCCAGCACGATATTGGGCAGGCGCGCCTTTCTCGGCTGGCTCCCCGAAGGGTTGCCGGGTGGGCTGGTGGGGCGGCTGGCGGGTCGATTGGAAAGGAAGTCGGCTACCGCCTTGACCACCTTTCCTGATCCGAGCATGCCGATGTGGACGGCGGCAATGTCGAGGTCGGCGGCGAGTTCTTCGAGGGTGTCGGAAACCAGGGAGGGGTCGAGGGTCTCGACCCGCCTTACGCCGGAGGTGGACTGCACCGTCAGAGCGGTGATGCACGCCACCCCGTAGCAGGCATGGGCGGCAATGGTCTTAATGTCGGCGGTGACGCCGGCTCCGGAGGAGGGATCGAACCCCGCAATGGTGAGTATGATGGGCGGTTTTTCGGGCATGGCCTTCCGGTCCAAAGAGTCCGCGAGCGACCAGTTCAGGACCCCAGCATCTCACATCGGCCGGGCCGGGAAGTTACTTTCGGAGCTTACCTCCAGAAAAAAATCCTCGGTGCTGACTTCGGAGTCAACCTTGCAAGTACATGATTCCATGCAAGTTGCCGATACGAAGCCTGTAACCCATTGATTCCAGGGAAGTTGTAAATTCTACCTTGCCACTGGCCTTTAGTTATTTACCTTTTAGTGAATACGTAACCTTCCTGAAACAAAGGGCGTTTCCTGCATGTGCCTAAATTACCAATGGGTTACGTGTGACATCCATTACTAGGAGGTCATCGGCCGAGGCTCCAATTCGCCTTGACAGGGGTTTGGCAGGCCGATAGCATCTACAAACTGCAGCGTAACACCAGCCAAATGGCCAAGGCACTTTTGAGTATGCGAG
>Ga0209415_10010183_pt1 | contig 16033 bp, 12 predicted proteins | sample PeaSoiSIISIP2007_FD_187696 | JGI IMG/M metagenome (GOLD analysis project Ga0209415, IMG submission 187696) | Peat soil microbial communities from Weissenstadt, Germany - SII-SIP-2007 (SPAdes) (version 2) | ecosystem: Environmental > Terrestrial > Soil > Wetlands > Peat | place: Germany...
GGGCGGTGACCCGAGGGCGGTGACTCCGGGGCGGTGAACGGTGGGGGACGCTACCGTCGTCGCCGTGGACCTCCTCGACGCGCTGCGCAGCACGGGGGCGGTACGTGAGTTCCTCCCCGAGCCCGTCGGCGACGACGTCGTGGCCCGCATCCTCGACACCGCCCGCTTCGCCCCCAACGGCGGCAACCGCCAGGCGTGGCGGGTGGTGCTCGTCCGCGACCCGGCCCGCAAAACGGCCCTGCGCGACCTGTACCTCCCGGGATGGTACGAGTACCTGGCCCAGGGGGCGGCCGGGCTCGTGCCGTGGGCGCCGGTCACCGACCGCGAGGCCGAGCGCCGGGCCGTCGCCGGGGCCGACGCCGTGGCGACGGCGGCCCGCAGCGGGCCGGGGGGCTTCGCCGAGCACCTCGACGAGGTGCCGGTGCTCCTGCTCGTCCTCGCCGACCTGCGCAAGCTGGCTACCGTCGACCGGGACGCCGACCACTACACGCTGGTGGGGGGCGCCTCGGTCTACCCCTTCGTGTGGAGCGTGCTGCTGGCAGCGCGAGCCGAGGGGCTGGCGGGCGTGATCACCACCATGGTCGTACGCCGCGAGGCCGAGGTGCAGGCCCTGTTGGCGCTGCCCGACCACATGGTGGTGGCCGCCCTGGTGGCCCTGGGCCGGCCCGTGCGCCAGCCGCGCCGGCTCACGCGCCTGGCGGTGGAGGACTTCGCCACCCTCGACGACCTCGACGGGCCGGCGCTGCCGGGCCCCTCCGGCGCGCCCCGCCCCGGGCCGGGCTGACGGCGCCCCGGTCCGACGGACATGGCGCGCCGGCGCACCGAGGTCATCGAGTTCCGGGTGGAGGACAGCGCCGCCGTGGTGCGGGCCATGGACGAGCTGGCCGCCGCCCACGACGGTTGGGCCAACCTCCACCCCCTCGTCGCCCCCGAGGACGAGCCCCCGCCCCAACGCGGCCTGGGCACCATGCTGCTGGCGGGAGCGGTCCACGACGTCCCGGTGTGCACCTGGGTGGTGGGCAAGGTCACCCGCCAGGGCGTGGCGCCCGATTCGCTGGGGGTGCAGCACGCCGCCGGCGCCCGCGTGCGGCCCCGCATCGCCGCCGCCGGCGTGCCCGTCCCCGCCGCGTGGCGACTGGTCCAGGACCATGCCCGCCGCGGCCTGGTGGTGCAACCCAGCCCGGACGCGACCCACCAGGAGGTGCTCACCTGGCTCCTCGAGGTGGGCGCGGTGCTGAGCACGGTGCGCCTCACCGGCAACTGGCGCGCCGAGGTGCACCTGCCGGTGGAGGGCTGAGGGCGTCGGCCGTCATCGGTTCGGAGCCGCCGGCCACGGACTCTCAGCCGACGGGCGCCACGGCGACCACGGGCGCGGCCAGCGCCATCCCCCCGGCCGAACCGTCGAACGGCGTGCCGCCGAAGGCGAACACCCCGCCGTCGGCGCCCACCTCCCAGTACCCCGCGCCCTCCTCGGGATCCGGGGCGGCCAGGGAGACGACGGGGCGGGCCAACCGGGTGCCGCCCATGGACCCGTAGAAGGGGGCGTCGAAGGCGAACACGCCGCCGTCGGCGGCGGCCAACCAGTAGCCGCCCGCCCCGGGGATGGGCGTGATGCCCACGACGGGCTGCGCCAGGTGCCGGCCGCCCATGGACCCGCGGAAGTCGGCGTCGCCGAAGGCGAACACGCCGCCGTCGGAGGCCACCAGCCAGTAGCCGAGCCCGTCGGCCGTCGGCGCCATGCCCACCACCGGGGCGGCCAGGCCGACGTGCCCGAGCGATCCCTCGAAGGCGGCGTCGCCGAAGGCGAACACCCCGCCGTCGGAGGCCACCAGCCAGTAGCCGAGGCCGTCGGCCGTCGGCGCCATGCCCACGATGGGTTTGTCGAGGTGCTGCCCGCCCATCGAGCCCTCGAAGGCGGCGTCGCCGAAGGCGAACACGCCGCCGTCGGAGGCCACCAGCCAGTAGCCGCCGCCGTCGGGCGTCGACGCCATGCCCACGATCGGTTTCTGGAGGTGGACGGCTCCCATCGAGCCCTCGAAGGGCGCCGTGCCGTAGGCGAACACCCCGCCGTCGGCGGCGGCCAGCCAGTAGCCGCGGTCGGCGGTGGCGGGCACGCAGCCCGGACAGCTGAGCGGGGGCTGGACCGCCGAGCCGGTGTGTTGCGGGTCGTGGTGGAACATGGGCCAGGTGCCGGGACCGGGAGGCGCGCCGAGCGCGTTGTGCACCTGGTACACGGCCACGAAGCCGCGGTCGCCACCGGGGTCGGCGGGGGCGTAGACGCCGGCCACCACGATGTCCATCCCACTCACCGGGTCCGGTGTGATGAGCGGTGTCCCCTGGATGCTCAGGTTGGCGACCGTGCCGTCCCAGTCGACGTCCTCGCCGTCGAGGTTGTCGGCGCTGGTGGACGGGGCGGGCAGCAACAGCGAGCCGTTGCGACCGTCGATGATGTTCCACCCGTAGGTCGAGCCGACGACCGCGTCCTGGTACCCCGGTGACAGCGAGGCGGTGGCAACGCCGCCGTAGATGCTGGCCGGATTGCCGGTCACGCCCGGGACGTAGGTCTGGGTCACCGGGCCCCACAGCACGTTGCCCCCGGGACCGAGGGCGTACACCGCGCCGCCGCCCGACGACTGGCCCTCGCCCACCCACGTGGGCTCGACCACGTCCAGGTTCCCGCTGTCGTCGAGATCGGCCAGGGCGGGGGAGGAGGGCGTGTACCCCGACAGGTTCGTCTGCCACGCCACCGCGCCGTCGGCATCGAGCGCGGTGACGGCGGTGGCGTCGGTGCTCGTCCCCCGGTCGGCCCAGTACCGGCCGTGGCCGAAGACCACCTCGTCGCCGCTGCCGTCGAGGTCCCCGACGGCGGGTGACGACGTCACCACCTCGTCGTTGCGGTGCACCCACAGGACCCCGCCCGTGCCGTCCTCGGCCCGCACCACCCCGCCGTTCCAGTCGTAGAGCGCGCCCGGGCCGGCGCTCGAGTCGCTGCCGGCCACCACCACAGGCCGGGTACCGTCGAGATCGGCCACGGCCGCCGACGAAAAGGTGCTGTCCGCCGTCTTGCGGGGCCACCCGAGGTCGGTGGCGCCGGTGGCGGCGTCCACGGCGTACTGCGACAGGCTGACGCCGGCCTCCACCAACGACGGGCGACCCGACCCCGTGATGTCGGCCGCCACCGGGGTGGCGAACTCGGCGGGATCGGGACCGAAGCCGTCGAACTGGTCCGACAGGGCGCGTGTCCACCGCACCGAGCCGTCGGGGCCGAAGTCCTCGAGCTCACCGTGATCGACGCCGAGCGACGGCGGCGCCCCGGTGGTGACGTCGCCGGCGCCCACGGCCACGTCGTCGAGGCCGTCACCGGAGGGGTCGGGCACCGCCGTCGACGACGAGTCCACGGCGTATGCCGCCTGCACCGGCCACCCGGCCACGGACGAGCCGTCGGAGAGGTGCAGGGCATAGACCTGCCCGCTGTCGCGCGAGCCGACCACGATGCTCGGCCCGGCGCCGTCGAGGGTGGCCAGGTTGGGCGAGGACTGGAAGATCTCGCCGGGCACGAAGGTGACCCACTTGCACGACACCACGAGGCCGTCGCCCACCGTCTGGGGGGCGTCGGGGCAGCCCGATGGCTGGGCCCCTGCGCCGACCTGGTCCGTGGCCAGCCGGACGGTGGTCGCCACCACCACCACGACCACCACCACCACCACGACGTGGACGGCGGCGATGGCCCGCCGCCGGGCCGCCCGGCGTCGCCGGGCCCGCATGCGGGCGCGCGCCGACCCCGGAGGCGCGGCGCGGGTCACGGGACGACACTAGGCGGGTCTGGCCACCCGTCCGGCACGCCCGCTGTAGCCTGCGCCGATGCCTCCGGTGCGCATCGGCGTCCTCGGTGCCGCACGGATCGCGCCGGCCGCGCTGGTCCGCCCGGCGCGCGCCGTGGCCGAGGCCGAGGTGGTCGTGGTGGCGGCTCGCCAGCGCCGGCGGGCCGAGGAGTTCGCGGCCAAGCACGGCGTGCCTCGCGTCGCCGACTCCTACGACGACGTCGTGAACGACCCCGGTGTCGACGCCGTCTACAACCCGCTGCCCAACGGGCTGCACGGCCGCTGGACGCGGGCTGCGCTGGACGCCGGCAAGCACGTGCTGTGCGAGAAGCCCTTCACCGCCAACGCGGCCGAAGCCCGCGCCGTGCTCGACGCCACCCCGCCGGGGGTGGTGGTCATGGAGGCCTTCCACTACCGCTACCACCCGGTCTTCGCCCGCGCCCGGGAGCTGATCGACGAAGGGGCGATCGGGACGGTCCAAAGGGTGGAGACCTGGATGTGCTTCCCCCTGCCGATGTTCGGCGACATCCGCTACCAGCTGGACCTGGCCGGCGGGGCCACCATGGACGCCGGCTGTTACGCCATCCACATGGCGCGGCACCTGGCCGGGTCCGAGCCCGAGGTGGTGTCGGCCACGGCCAAGCTGCGGACGCCCGGCGTCGACCGGGCCATGGAGGCGGAGCTCCGCTTCGCCGGTGGGTGCACGGGCCGGGCCACGTGCTCGATGTGGTCGTCGCGCCTGCTGCACGTGTCGTTCCGGGTCACGGGCACCGACGGGGTCCTCCGGGTGCTCAACCCCTCGGGGCCGAACATCTACCACCGCCTGACGGTGCGGGGGCGGTCCGGACGCCGGGTGGAGCACCTGAGCCGGCGACCCACCTACGAGTTCCAGCTCGAGGCGTTCTGCCGCGCCGTGGCCGGGGGACCGCCTCCCATCACCGGTCCCGAGGACGCCGTCGCCAACATGGAGGTCATCGACGCCGTGTACCGCGCCGCCGGCCTGGAGCCCCGCAGCCCCACGCCCTGACGGCCCGGGGACCGGGGCACACGGTCCGGCCACCGGCGCCAGGCAACCGGCGCCCGCAGCGGATCAGAAGATGCCGACCGCCAGCCCCGCCGCCAGGGTGGCGCCGAGCTCGGTCGCCTTCGCCACGTCGTCCCCGGTCACCGCCCCCACCACCGTCACCGGTGGCAGGACCCGGCGCCAACGCAGGCCGGTGGCGATGCGATCCACGCTGGACAACGCTCCGTCCACGTCGGTGTCGCCCTTCACCACCACCGCGTAGGGGAGCCCGGCCGTGTGCTCGAGACACGCGTGGTACACCCGCTCGAAGAAGTCCTTGACCGCCCCGGACATGTAGCCGAAGTTGGCCGGCGTCGCCAGCACCAGGCCGTCGGCCCACAGGACGTCGTCAGGCCCGGCGTCGAAGGCCCCCCGCACCCGTACCTCCACGTCGACACCACCGGCGTCGACGGCGCCCGCCACCGCCGCGTCGAGCAGGGCCGCGGTCGACCCGGTGCGCGAGTGGCCGACCACCAGCAGGTGCCGCCGGGGGGCGGACCCGCCCCCGGGGGCCGAATCGGTGCTCATCGGCCGATCGTAGAGAGCCGGGCCGCGGCGGGCACGGCCCGGGCCCGGCAGGTGGCATCATCGGCGGATGCCCGACGAGCCGCACACCGCCGTGGCACCGGGCGACACTGCGGCGGCCGGGGGACGGAAGGTGTCCCCGGCCATGGTCCTGGCCGTGGTGTGCGTGGGCCAGTTCATGGTGGTGCTCGACCTGTCCATCGTCAACGTCGCCCTGCCGTCGATGCAGCGCGACCTCAGCTTCAGCACCGCCGGCCTGCAGTGGGTGGTCAACGCCTACGCGCTCGCCTTCGGGGGGTTCCTCCTCCTCGGGGGCCGGGCCGCCGATCTCTTCGGTCGCCGGCGCGTCTTCATGCTCGGGCTGTGCCTCTTCGCGGGGGCGAGCCTGGTGTGCGCCGTGGCCCAGAACCAGGCGATGCTGGTGGGGGCTCGGGCCCTGCAGGGACTGGGAGCGGCCGTGCTGTCGCCCGCCACCCTCACCATCCTCACCGTCACCTTCCGCGCCCCGGGGGAGCGGGCCCGCGCCCTCGGCATCTGGAGCGCCATGGCGGCGGTGGGGGGGGCGTCGGGCGCCTTGCTGGGCGGGATCCTCACCGACCTGCTGTCGTGGCGCTGGATCTTCTACATCAACGTCCCCGTGGCGATCGCCGCCCTGGTGGCGGCCCGCGTCGTCCTGGTGGAGACCCGGGCCGAAGGCGAGCGGCCGACGCTCGACGTCCCCGGCGCCGTCACCGTCACCGGGGCGCTCGTGGCCCTGGTCTATGCCGTGGCCGGCACCGACACCCACGCCTGGTCGTCGACCACCACCATCGTCCCGCTGGTGGTGGCGGCCACCTTGCTGCTCGCCTTCATCGTGATCGAGAACCTGACGAAGGCGCCCCTGGTGCCGTTCCGCCTGTTGCGCTCGCGGGCACTGGCCGTCGCCAACGTGGCCATGCTGTTCGTGGGCGGCGCCATGTTCTCGATGTGGTTCTTCATCACCCTCTACCTCCAGGACGTGCTGCACTTCTCCCCCCTCACGACGGGGTTCGGCTTCCTCCCCCAGACGGCCTGCATCGCCGTCGGCGCGCAGGTGAGCTCGCGCCTCGTGCAGCGCGTCGGGGCGCGCCTGCCCCTCGTCACCGGGGCCGTGATGAGCGCGGCCGGCCTGGCCTGGTTGTCGCGGGCCGGGCCCACCGGGTCGTACTGGGGATCGGTGTTCGGCGGCGCCGACCTGGCCACCTTGGGCATGGGCCTGGCCATCACCCCGCTCGCCTTCGCCGCCACCGCCGGCGTGGCCCGCACCGAGGCGGGCCTGGCTTCGGGAGTGCTCAACACCAGCCGCCAGGTGGGTGCGTCGGCGTTCCTGGCCGTGCTGGCCACCATCGCCGCCGACCGCACCCGAGCCCTGCGGGCGACGGGCGGCGCCGACGCCGGCCCGTCCGCCGTCCACCGGGCGGCGGCGCTGTCGGGGGGGTTCTCCCGGGGCCTCGCCACGGCGGCGGTGATCGCCATGGTGGGGGCGGTGGCGGCCCTCTTCCTGCCGAGCCCCCAGCCGCCCGGGGCCGAACCCGGACCGCAGACGTCGGGCGGGGCGACCGCGGCCGGCACCGGTGCGCCCGGACCGGGGGACGGCGGCCTGGTGGACGTGCCGAGCCCGGGGGCCGGCGGATCAGGGCCGCCGCCGGCCGACTGAGCCACCGTCAGGCGAACTGCTCCCAGTTGGCCACCGACGGGTTCGTGACCGACGCCGGCCCGGCGCCGAAGACGGAGAAGACGTTCTGCATGGCCCGCCACAGCACGCCGGTCACGCCGGGGACGGCGGGGTGCACGGTGTTGCTGTAGATGCGCGGAGCGTCGGCGAGCTTCGACACGAAGGCGGCCGAGCCGGTGGCGAGGACACCGCCGCCGCCGGGAGCGCTGTAGTAGGTCATGTCGGAGTAGCGCCCCGGCCCGCGGTTGACGACGGGGGAGTGGGCCAGGATGGTCACGTTGTCGGGTGACCCGGGCAGGCCCGGCGCGTAATGGTCGAACTCGCCCTCGACGACGAGCGTCAGGTGCTGTCCGTCGGCGAGGCCCGTCCCCTCGAACACCCAGGCGTCGGCGGTGGTCACGACCATGTCGGCACGGGCCGCCACGTCGGAGTACTGCGAGCCGACGAGCTGCTGCTCGGGCCGGGGCACCGGCGGGTCGGGCCAGTCGGCCGTGACCTCGGCCGGCTGTACCCCCCACAACGGGTCCTCCTGGGCCAGGTCGGTCTTGTAGCAGACCTGGCGGCGGTCGGTCCCGAGGGGCGAGTCCTCCAAACGGATGTGGCGGTAGACGGCGTTGGCACCGAGGAAGGCGAAGTTCGTTCCCTGCGCCAGCGCGGTGGCGGCGCCGTCGCGCATGGCGCTCGACCAGTACTCGTCGTGGCCCAGGCTGAACAGGCAACGGTGCCGCAGCAGACGGGCGGGTTCCCGGTGCAGGTCCACGTCGGTGAAGTAGGTGGTGTCGAGGCCGAGGCTCTCCATCAGGAAGACGAGCGGGAACTCGTTGCTCATGAAGTCCGGCGCGCCCCACCCCCGGTCGTCGTAGGGCCGGTCGAACGAGACCACCCGGGAGCGGTCGGCACCGCCGCCTTCGCCCGTGGCCCCGTCACCGGGCCCCACGTACAGACTCCGGCCCCCCCAGGCGTTGTAGGCCTGCCACGTGGTGACCGAGTGCTGCACGGCGAAGGCAGCGGTGCTGTCGTCGTCGCGGATGCACAGCGGGACGTAGCCCGCCGTCAGCCCGTCGTCGCTCCCCTGGAGCTTGAAGAGGTACGCGCCCGGGGGCCAGCCGTCCTCGATGCCGACGCGCAACGTGGGGCGCCACTGGCACTCGACCATGAAGGTGGTGGGGTCGATGGTGGGCGGCGGCTGGCTGGCGGTGCCCGACAGTGTCGGCGACGTCCACACCAGGCGCCCACCCAGGCCTCCGTAGTAGCCCATGCGGTAGAGCTCGACGGTGTAGGGGACCCGTGGCGGGTCGACGAAGAGCGTCACCTCGTCGCCGGGGACCGCGCTGACGTGGTCGGAGTACCCGTAGATCTGGGTGGTGGAGCTCACCACCCAGTCGAGCGTCCCGGGGCGGGCGTTCTCGTCCACCAGCCAGTCCGCCGACCGGACCGTGACCCCGCTGTCGAGCGTGACGTCGCGCACGGCGTCCGATCCCGCCGCCGTGGCCGGCCGGCGTCGATGGACGGGCCGCCCGGCGGTCCGGGGGGTGGTGTCGGTGAGGGCGCGGTCGGCGACGTAGGCGGCCCCGCCCAGGGCGGCCAGCCCGAGCCCGCCTCCCGAGGCGCGCAGGAACCGGCGCCGGGTGAGCGGCGCCGGAGGCAGCGGCCCCCCGCCGGGGCGGCGGTCGGGGCGGTCGGGGGGAGCGGTGTCGGCGCGAGGTACGCCCCACAGCCTAAACCTCCTGGCCAGGGTGGCTCCCGCGCCCCGAGGCCCGGCCGTGGGAGGCACAGCGGGTACATCGAACATATGTTCGCTAGTGTCGGGCCGTGGGCGGAACCCGGTCCGGACCCCGGCCCCAGCCGGTGCAGCTGCGCTGGCGGCGCGCCGACGACGACGGCGGCCAACCCATGCTCTTCGCCGAGGAGCAGCTCGTGGACCGCCACGTCGGCATCGGCGAGTACCGGGGACTCGAGTTCCTGCACGTGAACGCCCGGCGCGTCATCAACGAGGTGCCCGCGGCGTCGCGCCTGCCATTCCGCTACACGATCAACGCCTACCGGGGTTGCAGCCACGCCTGTACGTACTGCTTCGCCCGGCCGACCCACGAGTACCTCGGCCTCGGCATCGGCGAGGACTTCGAGCGCAAGCTGGTGGTCAAAGTGAACGCGGTGGAGCGCGTGCGGGCCGAGCTGCGCTCGCCCAAGTGGGGCGGCGACCACATCGCCATGGGCACGAACACCGATCCCTATCAGCGCGCCGAGGGCCGCTACCTCCTCACGCGGGGCATCGTCGAGGCGCTGGGCGAGGCCCGCAATCCCTTTTCGATCCTCACCAAGTCGACGCTCATCCTGCGCGACCTCGATCTCCTGGTGGCGGCGGCGGGCCGCACCGACGTCCACTGCAACCTCTCCATCGGGACGCTCGACGAGGAGGTGTGGAGGAAGACCGAGCCCGGGACCCCCCACCCCCGGCGCCGGGTCGAGGCGGTGCGCCGCCTCAACCAGGCCGGCATCCCCACCGGGGTGCTGGTGGCGCCGGTCATCCCGGGATGGTCGGACACCGCCGGACAACTGGCGGAGGTGGCGGCGGCGTGCGTCGAGGCCGGAGCGGTGTCGGTGACGCCCATCGCCCTGCACCTGCGGCCCGGCGTCAAGGAGCACTTCCTCGACTTCGTACGCCGGGAGCGGCCGGACCTCCACGCCCAGCTGGTGCGACGCTATGCCCGCTCCGCCTACCTGCCGCGCGCCGAGCAGCGGTCCATCGAGGACGGCGTGCACGCCGTGGTGGGCCCCGGGCGGCGCCGACGCCGGGCCGGCGACACCGTCGGCCACTCCGCCCCCGAGCCGAACCCCGACCCCGGGCAGGACCCAGGGCGTGCTGCGCCCGCCGGGCGCGACGACGGCGGTCCCAGGGCGCAACCGCTGCAGCTCCCGCTGCCGGGCCCGCCCTCGTAGCGCTGACCGCCTGCCCGCCTCAGGTCATGTCGACGTGCATGGCCTCCGGCGCAGCGGCGTGGATCGGCGGCCCACCCTGTCGGACCGCCACCCCATCGCGTCCGGCTCCCTTGGCCTGGTAGAGAGCGAAATCGGCGTCGTCGACGAGGTGCTCTGCTGTCGGTGCCGACGGATCGAGGTCGCTCACGCCGACGCTCAGCGTCATCGGCACTTCCATCACCCGTGCGGCTTCCCGGCGGATCCGTTCTGCCAGGACGAGGGCGGACGACGCCGACGCGTCGGGCAGAAGTACCGCGAACTCGTCCCCCCCCAATCGACCAGCCAGGTCGAAGCTCCGGACCTCGGCCCGCAAGACCGAGCCCAGAGCGGCCAGGACCTTGTCCCCGACGACATGACCGAATGTGTCGTTCACCTTCTTGAACTCGTCGACGTCGATCATGAGCAGGCTCAACGGATGGCCATGGCGAACCGAGCGAGCGACCTCCGTTTCGAGGCGCTCGTAGAACACCCGGTGGACGGCGCACCCTGTCAATCCGTCGGTGGCCGCCGACAGCGCCACCTCGTCAGCGAGCACCTGCTCGTTGCGCTCACGTTGCCCGCGGTTGACGGCGGCCGCCACCGCAAGCCCCGCGGCACCGATCAACACCGAGAATTGGAGGATGGCCGCGTCATGCGACACCCGGACGTGCGCATCGATCATGACGACAAAGGCGGCGGAGGCCAGAGAGGCCACGCCGCATGCCGTTGCGACGACAGGCGTAAAGGCCAATGCCGCGAACGCCGGCGGAAGAAACAGGAGGTAGAGGGTGGGGCTGTCGGCCCCACCATCAAGAGCGGCGACGCACCCGACGGCGACAGCGGACAGGACGGTGGCGGCGGCCGAGAACCGCTCCGGGCGGCGTCCGGACGCCAAGGTCGGGGCCAGGACGAGGCCAGCCAGGGCGAACCCGGCCCAGGTGGCCACGATGACGTGGAGGACGCTTCGGTGAGGCCCGGCGGGCGTGACGGCCAGGTAGATCGCCACCATCACGGTCTCGCCCAGAAAAACACCGAAGCCGGTCCGAATGTGTCTGACCCAGAAGACACGTCGAATGGCGCCACTCGAGATGAGCTTCTTTGCCACCTCCGGCGAACCCGCCCGACGCATGTGCATCACCGATCCCCGGAGGCCCGAGGGACGGCTGGCTCCCCGGCCCGGTGCCCCTCGGGCGGACGATGACACCTGACATCTCGCAATTGCCAAGCGACGAGCCACGCACCGAGGCGAGCGGCGGGAAGGGGCTTGGAGATGTAGAAACCCTGTGCGCTGGTGCAACCTAGCTCGACGAGTTGGTCGAGGACTTCCTCCGTCTCGACGCCTTCGGCGACGACGTCCAGATGCATCTTCCGCGCCAGCTCGATGCTCGAGCGGACGATGGCGGCGTCGTTGTCGTCTTCGACCATTGCCGTCACGAAGGCCTTGTCGATCTTGAGCTCCTTGACGGGGAGTCGTTTCAATTGGGAGAGGGACGAATAGCCCGTGCCGAAGTCATCGATGGACAACCGGATGCCGTTGGTACTGAGTCGGTGGAGTATCACCAATGTCTGGTCCGGATGGGCCAGCATGGCGGTCTCGGTGATCTCGAGGTCGAGCCGCTCCGGCGGCACATCCGTTTCCCGGAGGAGTCGCCCGACGTGCTCGGGGAAGGTGGAGTCGAGCAGGCAGCGGGCGGAGACGTTGACCGCCACGCGCAGGAAGACTCCCTCCCTGGCCCACACGCGGTTCTGGACGAGGGCCTTCCGAAGGACGCACCATGTCAACGGCCGGATCAGTCCGGTCCTCTCGGCCAGCGGGATGAATTCGTCCGGTTCGAGGAGGCCGAGACGTGGGTGTTGCCACCGCACCAGCGCCTCGACGCTGACGACCTGTCCGGAGGACAAGTCCACCTTGGGCTGGTAGTGCACGACGATCTGATCCTCGTCATCGATCGATCTGCGCAGGTCTCCGAACAGCGCCAGGTGCGCCATGCTGTGGGAGTCGAGCTCGGGTGAGTAGACGACGACTTCGAGATGCTCGTGTTTCGCCTCCATCATGGCGACGTCGGCGTGCTGCATCAACTCGGCGAAGTCGTCGCCGTGCTCTTGGTCGTGGGTGACGGCGATGCCGAAGCAGCCACTGATGTCGACCAGCATGCCGTGGAGCTCGAACGGCTGGTGCATGGCCGTCGTCAGCTTCTCGGCAACGGTGACCGCCTGGAGAGGGGAGGTCAGGCCGGCCAGCATGACGACGAATTCGTCGCCGCCCACGCGGGCCACGGTGTCAGCCTCCCGCAGGGCTTCCCGCAGACGGGGACCCACGAGCTGCAGCACACGGTCGCCGTTGTCGTACCCGATGGCGTCGTTGACCTCCTTGAACCGGTTGATGCCGAACCGGAGCACGGCGACGAGCCGCCCACTGCGAACGCCGGCGATGATCGCCTGCTCGACGCGGTCGCGCAGGACCAGCCTGTTGGGCAGGCCCGTGAGCGTGTCGTGGGTGGCGAGGTAGGTGTTCTCCTCCAACTGGCGACGAAGTGCACGCGACGTGCCGAGGACCAACCGGAACAGCACAGCCCAGAACACCACGAGTCCCAATGCCAAGATGCTGAGCAAGGTCCTGAGGTCGGCGGCGGCTTGTCGTTGCGTCGGTCCCATGGCGGCATAGGTACGCACGACGACCTGGACCGGGTCCCCCGGCGCCAGGCGCACCCCCACCTGGACCATCAGCAGGTCGCCGTGCTGGCGCAGCAGCCGACGCTCGACCGTGCTCACGCCGGTGGCTCGGGATCGGAGCAAGCTCTCGGTTTGCGTCCCTCCACCGAGAGCGGTGCGGAACTCCGCATCCCGGGCGAGCGTGGTTCCCACCGGTGCGGCACCCCAACCCGCGACGACAGCGCCGTTCGGGAGGGCCACCTCCACCCCGACACTTTGACCGTCGCCGATCAAGATGCGCGATGCCGTGGTCATGAGCTTGGCCTGCGCCACCTCCTGCGCCAACGTCAAGGGTAGGCCCGGTGCAGTCTGCAGCTTGGTCGCCAGAATGACACCGAGGGTCAGGTTGATGCCCCCGGTCGTCGTCTGGCGCAGGGCCGAGATGCTGCGCCGAGTGATCGTGCTCGTGAGCTGCGCCGACAGAACGACTCCGAGCGCGGCCGTGAGCACCAGGCTCAGCAGGGCGAACGTCAGCGTCAGGGAGGGCCGGCGTGCTCGTGAGCGGGGTGCCGAGCCGCCCCGTGCCACGGGCGCCGCCCGGTGCTGTGACCATCGGTCACCCGAGCGAGGGCGTCGGAGGAGGCGCGGACCGGCCATGCCTTGTCATCGGCACATGGCCCGATGGCCCCCTAGGGCCGGAGGTCACATGCGTCGAGGCTGCGCCGTCGTTCCTCGGCGGGTTCAGGCCTCGATGAGCCGCCCGTGCAGGTAGTCGTCGTAGGCACCCAGGTCGAGCAGGCCGTGCCCCGAGTAGGAGAAGAGGATGACCTTCTGCTCTCCCGACTCGCGGGCGAGGAGGGCCTCGTCGATCACGGCCCGCACGGCGTGGGCCGTCTCCGGGGCGGGGATGGTGCCCTCGGTGCGGGCGAACTGCACCGCTGCGTCGAACACCTTGCCCTGGGGGTAGGCGACGGCCCGCATGCGGCCGTTCTTCACCAGGTTGCACACGATGGGGGCGTCGCCGTGGTAGCGCAGCCCGCCGGCGTGGATGGGCGGCGGGACGAAGTCGTGGCCGAGCGTGTACATGGCGAGCAGCGGTGTCATGCCGGCGGTGTCGCCGAAGTCGTACTCGAACCGCCCTTCGGTGAGGGTGGGGCACGACGACGGCTCCACGGCCAGGATGTCGACGCCGGCATCGGGCACGAAGGGCAGCGAGATGCCGCCCAGGTTCGAACCGCCACCGCACGACCCGATGATGATGTCGGGTCGTTCCTCACCGGCCAGGGCGAGCTGCTCCTTGGCCTCGATGCCGATCACCGTCTGGTGCAGCAGGACGTGGTTGAGCACCGACCCGAGGGAGTAGTGCGAGTCCTCGCGGCCCACGGCATCGCGCACCGCGTCGCTGATGGCCGACCCCAGGGAACCGGGGTGGTCGGGTTCGTCGACGGGGGAGGGCTCGACGTCGGCGCCCCACACCTCCATCATCACCCGGCGATAGGGCTTCTGCTCGAACGAGGCGCGCACCATGTACACCTTGCACTCCAAGCCGAACAACGACGTGGCGAAGGCGAGGGCGCTGCCCCACTGCCCGGCGCCCGTCTCGGTGGTGAGCCGGACGATGCCCTCCGCCTTGTTGTAGAAGGCCTGGGGGACGGCCGTGTTGGGCTTGTGCGACCCCGCCGGGGACACCGATTCGTCCTTGTAGTAGATGCGGGCCGGCGTGCCGAGCGCCTCTTCGAGGCGCCGGGCCCGGACGAGGGGGGTGGGCCGCCACGAGCGGAGCACGTCGAGCACGGGCCCGGGGATGTCGATCCACGGCTCGGCGCTCACCTCCTGGCCGATGAGCGCCATGGGGAACAGCGGGGCCAGGTCGTCGGGCCCCACGGGCTGGCGCGTGCCGGGGTGCAGCGGCGGCTGCAGCGGCTCGGGCAGGTGGGGCACCACGTTGAACCACGCCTCGGGGATCTGGTCATCAGGCAGGAGGAAGCGCATGGCCGCACTGTACCGGTGCACGCATCTGCCAACATGAGTCGATGCCAGCGCACCATGACGGGGGGACGTGGATCGTCGACCTCGACGGCGTGGTGTGGCTGGCGGAGCAGCCGATCCCGGGGTCGGCCGACGCCGTGGCGCGACTGCGCCAGTCCGGGTATGGCGTCATCTTCGCCACCAACAACGCAGCTCCCACCGTGGCCGAGTTCCAGGAGCGCCTGGCCCGGGCCGGCATCGCCACCGAAGCCGACGACATCGTGACGTCGGCCCAGGCGGCGGCGTCGATGCTCGAGCCCGGCTCTACAGCGGTGGTGTGCGGCGAAGCCGGCGTCCTCGAGGCGTTGGCGGCACGGGGCGTGACCGTGGTGGCCGAGGGCCCGGCGGACGCCGTGGTGGTGGGATGGACGCGGCGCTTCGATTTCGACCTGCTGGCCACGGCGGCCACGGCGGTGCGTACCGGCGCCCGGTTCATCGGCACCAACGAGGACCCCACCCATCCCACCCCCCGACGCCTGCTGCCGGGATCGGGCGCCATCCTGGCGGCAGTGGCCACCGCCGCCCAGGCCACGCCCGAAGTGGCGGGCAAGCCCCACGAGCCGCTGGTGGTGCTGCTCCAGGCGCGTGTCCCCGACGCCGTGCTGGTGGTGGGGGACCGGCCCTCGACCGACGGGGCGCTGGCGCGACGCCTGGGGCTCCCCTTCGCCATGGTGCGGACGGGGGTGGCGGGCGACGGCCGCGAGCCCATGGTGGTCGAGCCCGACGAGGTGGCCGACGACCTGGCGTCGCTGGTGACGCGACACATCGACGCCCGGGGGTGAGCGGGCCGGCGCCCGATACAGGGCCGTGGGCCCTTGTGGCGGGCCCGGGTGGGCCATAGCGTGATGGCATGACGGAGAACGACGGACTGCGCCGGTACATCGAAGCTGGGATGGCGCTCACCCAGATCACCCGGGCGCGTGCCGACGAGTTGGTCCGCGAGCTCATCAAGACCGGGGAGATCGAACGCACCCGCGCCCAGGACTGGGTCGAGGACCTCGTGCGCTCGAGCCGCGACCGGTCCGAAGCTCTGGTGGGGATGGTGCGGGGCGAAGTGCGCCAGCAACTGAAGGAGCTCGGCTTCACCAACATGGACGACCTGGCCAAGAAGGTGGCGGACATCCTGGCGAGGTCCTCGGCGGCGGCCCGCAAGGCCACCGGGCGCGCCGCCCAGGCGGGCCGGTCCGGAGCCAAGCGCGCCGGGGCCAAGAAGGGACCTGCCGGCAAGGCGGGTGCGACGGCGAGCGCCGGGACCACGAAGTCCGGCGCCAAGAAGGCCACAGCCAAGAAGGC
>Ga0209415_10010184_pt1 | contig 16033 bp, 13 predicted proteins | sample PeaSoiSIISIP2007_FD_187696 | JGI IMG/M metagenome (GOLD analysis project Ga0209415, IMG submission 187696) | Peat soil microbial communities from Weissenstadt, Germany - SII-SIP-2007 (SPAdes) (version 2) | ecosystem: Environmental > Terrestrial > Soil > Wetlands > Peat | place: Germany...
GGGCCGCGCGGCGTCTACGACGAGGCCAAGCGCTACGCCGAGGCGCTGACGATGGCCTACCACCGCCAGCAGGGCGTGGACACCGCGATCGTGCGGATCTTCAACACCTACGGCCCGCGGATGCGGCCGTTCGATGGGCGCGCGATCCCGACGTTCATGCGCCAGGCGCTCTCCGGGTTGCCGCTGACGCTCTTCGGCGACGGCACGCAGACGCGTTCGTTCTGTTACGTCAGCGACCTCATTCGCGGCCTGATCGCGCTGGCCGAGTCGGGCCACCACGATCCGGTCAACATCGGCAACCCCGACGAGTTCACGCTGCTGGCGCTCGCCAACACCGTCCTCGAGATCACGGGCAGCCAGTCGCCGATCGTCTTCGCCGAGCTTCCGGCCGACGACCCCAAGCAGCGCCGCCCCGACATCACGCTTGCGCGCGAGCTACTCGGCTGGTCGCCCGAGGTGGCGCTGCGCGACGGCCTGCGGCTCACGCTCGACGCCGCATAGGGGACGCACGTGGGGCGCGGCGGCCGCGCGCCAGAATGCGCTGGCGAGGCGCCGCAACATCTGGCAGAGTGGCGCGTTGGAAGAGCAGATGTCAATTCCCCGCCAGAGCATTCACGCGGTCCCCGATCCGGTGAGCGATGAGAGCGCGCCGCTGCAGGCCCTCCCGCCGTCGGCGCCGCTGACGCTGGGGGAGCGCGACGTGCGCGCGAAGCGCCCGCCGCTTTTGTCCTTCCTGCTGCGCTGGGAGACGGCGCGGCGGCTCGCTCGCGTCCTGTCGCTGATGGCGCTCGACTTCGTCGGCGTCTTCATGGCGATCTTCACGGCGCTGCTCTTGAAGGACGTCGTGCGCGGCGAGACGCGGCTGACCTCGCAGGCCTTCCACCAGACGCGCGGGTTCGTCGCCTTCGCCTACCTGGTGACCGTGCTGCTGTTCGCCCGCTCCGACATGTACGCGGACCGCGGCGAGCGACCCGGCCTGGCCCGGATCCTCGCGACGCTCTTCCAGGTGATGCTCGTCGCGGTGATCTTTGCGCTGGTCAGCGGCAAGCAGCACTTCAGCTCCTACTACGTCTTCTACGGCTCGTTCTTCTTCGCCCTGATCTACGTGACGGGGCTGCGCGCGTTCTACGAGCGGGTGTCCGGGGTTCTGCTGCGGGCCGCCGGATACCGCCGGCGGGCGGTGCTCGTGGGCACCGGCCAGCACATCGATGCGGTCGCCTCGGCGCTCTCGTCCGGTCCGCACCCGCCGGTCGAGCTGGTCGGCTACATCTCCCGCGTCGGGGTCGCCAACGGCGAGCTGCCCTCGCTCGGCACGCTGGCGGAGATCAGCGAGACGATTGCGCGCCATCGCGTCGACGAGGTGATCGTCGTCGATCCGGACTTCCCCGAGCGCGAGTTGCTCCAGCTCGTCGACCGCGCGCACGAGCGCGGCGTGCGCGTCCGCATCGCGCCGTCGACGACGGAGATCCTGGTCCACCGCGCGGAGTTCGTGCCGGGGCAGTCGGTGCCGCTGTTCGAACTGCGCCCGCCGGTCTTCGAGGGCGTCGACTTCGTGCTGAAGCGGACCTTCGACCTGGTTCTCTCGACCGTCATGGTGGTCGTGCTGAGCCCGCTCCTGGTCGTGATCGCGATCGCGATCAAGCTCGGCTCGCGCGGGCCGGTGCTCTACCGCTCGATGCGCCCCGGGATCGGCGGCTTCCCGTTCGCCTGCCTGAAGTTCCGCACCATGATCGACGGCGCCGACGCCGGCCAGTACGACCTCGAGGAGCACAACGAGGCCTCCGGAGCGCTGTTCAAGATGCGCAGCGATCCGCGGCTGACGACGGTCGGGCGCGCGCTGCGTCGCTTCTCGCTCGACGAGCTGCCGCAGTTGATCAACGTGCTTCGCGGCCAGATGTCGCTGGTCGGTCCGCGCCCGCTGCCCCAACGCGACTACGACCGGCTCGAGGAGTGGCACATGAAGCGCTACCTCGTGATGCCGGGGATGACCGGGCTGTGGCAGGTCTCAGGCCGCGCCGAGTTGGGCTTCGACGACCTGGTCCGCCTGGACTTCCTCTACCTCGAGCGCTGGTCGGTCTTCCTTGACCTGACGATCCTCGTCAAAACACTCCCCGCGGTAATCTGGGGACGCGGCGCGTACTGACCCGCTGCGCCTGCTCGACGGCGGCGGCGTAGACGCTCCACGTGGCCCGCGCCGCGTCGGCCCAGCTCCATTGGGGTGGCGCCGGGGCGGGGCGAACGGCGTTCGCGCCGGCCTCGAGCAGTGCCTCCATGTCGCCCAGCTCCACGAAGGTTGCGCGCTCGCCGAGGACCTCGAGCAGCGCGGCGGCCCTGCAGGCGACGACCGGCGTGCCGCACGCCAGGGCCTCGACGGCGGGCAGGCCGAAGCCCTCGTCGTCGGAGGGGAAGACGAGCGCGCGCGCTCCGCTGTAGATCGCGGCGAGCTCGTCGTCGCTGACCTGTCCGGTGAGCGTCACGTCGGGCAACTCGTGGGCCCACGGGCGCGTCGGCCCGGCGAGCACCAGCGGCAGCCGGCGCGGCGCGGCGGCGAGGTCGGCGACGCGCTTGCGGCGCTCCGGATGCAGCATGCCGCCGACCCACAGCAGATAGTCGCGGGGCAGCCCGTAGCGGTTGCGCACGGCGGCCATCTCCTCGGCTCCGCGCGGGTACATCGCGGCCGCGGCGGCTTCCGGGATCACGCTGATCCGTTCGCTCTCGATGTCGAGACGTTCGTGCGCATCGTTGGCAACGGCCTGGGTCGGCACGATCACGCGGTCGGCGTGCTGGACCGCGAGGTAGCGCAGCTTGAAGCGAACACCGGTCCTCAGGTATTCCGCGCGGCCCTTCAGGTTGACGAGGTCGTGCAGCGTCACGACGATCGGGCACGGGCAGCGCAGATGCGCCCCGTCCAGCCACGGCGAGTGGAACACGTCGCTGCCGCGCGGACGGTGCGTCTCGGTGATCACGCTGGCGGGTTCGGCGGTCTCGCGCAGCGCCTCGAGGATCGAGCGGACGTAGCGTCCGATCCCGCGAGGATCCCCCTGCGCACGGCTGTCGAACGCGACCCTCATGCGTGCTCCCGCCTCCTGCTCGCGTACACCCCTCGGCGCCCACCCGAAAGGGCACTCGCATTCACTCTACCGCGGATCCTGGCGGCGCAGGGATAGATTTCGTACCCGATGGCCTACTTCGAACGCCTCTGGAGCGAGGCTCCCGACTCCGAGCCGGAGCACTTCGAAATGAGGCGCGAATTCGCGGTCGGAGCATTCGCAGCGGGCTCGCGCGTGATCGACGTGGGCTGCGGCGCCGGCTGGTTCACCGCCGCCCTCGCGGCCGCAGGCTTCGCCGTCGTCGGCGTCGACGTCGCGCAGGAGCCGCTGCGGCGCGCACGCGAGCGCTTCGGCGACCTGGACCTTCGGCTCGCGGGCGAGCGCGAGCTGCCGTTCGAGCCCGGCTCGTTCGACGGCGCCTGGCTCGGAGAGGTGCTCGAGCACGTTCAGGACACAGTCGGTCTGCTGGAGGAGGTGACGCGTGTGCTCGCTCCGGGCGGGCGCGTGGCGCTGTCCACACCCGATCACGGCTGGGCGTTGCGGCTGCGCCTCGGTCTGCGCCGCGCGGCGTTCGAGGCGCATTTCGAACCGCGCGCCGACCACCTGCGCTTCTTCACCGCGGGCACGCTCGACGCGCTGCTCACGGTCAGTGGCCTCGAGGTGGTCGCGATCCGCCGCCGCCGCGGCGTGCTGCTCGCCAGCGCGCGGGCGGCTCGATGAGTTGGAGGGCGAACCCCGCGCTGCTGCGCCGGCTCAAGCGCTCGCACGACCGGCAGCCCGACGGCGCGCGGTGCGCAAGACTTTCCCCGTGAACCTCTTAGCAGACCTCGGCGGCGGCCACTCGCTGCGTCCGCTCGAGGACGCCGACGCCGACGAGCTGTTCGCGCTGATCGACGCCAACCGCGCGTATCTGGCGCTGTGGATGCCGTTCGTCGGCCAGACGCGCGGTGTCGAGGATTCGCTCACGTTCATTCGTGCGGCACGGCGTCAGTACGAGGAGAACCGCGGCATGCAGCTCGCGCTGCTCGACGGCGAGGTGATCGTCGGCGTCGTCGGCTTCCACGCGATCGACTGGGCGCGCAAATCGACCAGCATTGGCTACTGGCTCGCTGCCGATCGCCAGGGCGCCGGAACGATGACCGCCGCGGTCTGCGCCCTGCTCGATCACGCCTTCGACGCCTGGCGGCTTTCGCGCGTCGAGATCCGGGCCGGCGTCCTGAACGCGCGAAGCCGCGCGATCCCGGAGCGGCTCGGCTTCCGCGAAGAGGGCGTGCTGCCCTCCGCAGAGCGGATCGGCACGCGCGTCATCGATCACGTCGTCTACGTGATGACGGCGCGCGACTGGCGCCGCCAGGCGCGCGAGCTGGAGCGCGCCGCGCGGGCACCCGGACAGCCCCACCGCCGCAGCTAGCGGGCCCCCCGAACGGGGGGCTTCCGGCACAACGTCCGCGAAGACCCGCCAGCCGTTCTCGATCGCGTTCTCCCCCGAACGGGGGGCTCCCGGCACAACGTCCGCGAAGACCCGCTAGCCGTTCTCGATCGCGGTCTTGGCGAGCCCGGGGTAGTAGGGGTAGAGGTGGTAGGCGACCGCGAGCGCCTGATCGCCCACCTTCGTGTAGCGCGGTATGGCGCTGTCCAGGGTCCACAGGGCGAACCAGCTCGCGGCGTTGGACGGCTGCAGGGCGACCGCCCGCTCGAGCGTCTTCTGCGCCAGCACCGTTTCGCCGGACTGGATGTAGACGCCGCCGAGGTTGATCAGCGGCACGATGTCGAGCGGGTCTCGCGAAACCGCCGCCAGCTCGTCGGCCCGCGCAATCGCGAGGTCGTGCGCCGCAACCGCGTTGTGGTTGGTGTTGAAGGCGCTTGCCGCGTTGCCGAGCGCGAGGCTTCCGGCGGCCGCCACCTGCTCGGAGCGCAGCGGCTGCAACTGAGACCAGGCGAGGACCAGCGCCAGGCCGATCGCGGCCGCGGCGCCGGCGGCCGCGAACGGCGAGCGCCCCAGGCGGGCGGGCGAGATCCGCCCGGCCGCCATGCGCTCGCGCGTGGGCCCGCGCCCGGCGACCCAGCCGGCGCAGAGCAGCGCGATCACCGTGTCTCCGGCGACGAAGTAGGTCCAATCGACGGCGGAGTGCACGGCGAAGGTGAGCACGACGGTGATCAGGGTCAGCATGCCGATCCGCTCGGCCGAGTCGAGTCCCGGCGCGCGGGCGCGGAACGGGGCGGTGGCGCGGAACGCGGCGATGCCCCAGCCGATCGCGACGGCGAGGCACAGCGCGAGCCCGATCAGGCCGAGGTCGGCGAGCGTCTGGAAGATGTACCCGTGGGCGTTGTCAGCCCGCGCCGGTCCCGTCATGAACCGCTGATCGGCGATCCCGTAGGCGCCGGCGCCGGCGCCGATCACCGGGCTCGTATCGAACACGTCGATCGCGTAGGACCAGTACAGCGCCTGCATGCTGCCCGCCGAGGTCAGCCGCGTCGCGCCGTTGGACGGCTGCTGCGCGTTGGGCGTCGTCAGCTCGTGCCAGCCATGCGAGATCGTGCCGAACAGGCCGCGCGAACCATGCGCGGCGGCGCCGGCGGCGGCGACCGGCACCAGCGCGAGTGCCACCAGCGCGGCGATCCCGAGCCTGCGCCGCCGCGCCGGCGAGAGCGGACCGCGGTCGCCTGCGAAGCGCAGCACGAGCGCTGCGGCGAAGGCGACGACGAGCGCCGCGAGCAGAACCAGGCCGAGTGTGTGCCCGGCGGCGCTGCGGGCCGCCAGCGCCACGTTGTCGTCCGAGAGCGCCGACTGGGCGAAGGTCCAGGCGATCACCGCAGCGGCACACACACCGCCGATCGCCAGCACCGCGAGCGCCCGCAGGCGCAGCGGCGTGAAGGCGAACCAGAACGCGATGCCCAGCACGGCAGCGAGCACCGCGCCGCGCGAGTAGGAGAGCACGAGCGCCACCAGGAGCAGGCAGATCACCGGCGCCGCAAGCGCGTCCAGCGCACCGTGTCCTTCGCGCCTGGAGCCGAGCCACATCGCCGGCGCGATCCCGAGCGCGGCGGTCAATCCGACGGCGTTCCAGTAGCCCAGCGGCACCGACAGTCGGGCCGAGGTGTCGGAGGCGTCGAGCGCCGCGGGATCGATCTTGCTCGCCAGCGCGTAGGCCGAGACCACGACGGTCCCCAGCAGGACGCCCGCGACGATCGCGCGCCAGCGGCCCGCGGTGAGCCGGACCAGTGCGAGCGCGCCGGCGAAGGTCGCCGCGTAGGCGAGGGCGCGATTGGCCTCGAGCCACGAGTTGGCCGGCGCCAGCGACCAGTTGACCGACAGGGCCGTGAACGCGCCGAGCGCGAACAGGGCGATCGCGGCGCCCAGGCCGAAGACGCGCACGCGACCCGACTCCTCGCGCGCAAAGGCGAGCGCCACCAGCAGTCCGCCGAGCAGCGTCAGCGACATCTGCACGACGGTGTTCGGGGCGAGCTCGGGTGGGGCGGGGCTTCCCTCGACGCTCAGGACGCCGCCGGTCGCGGTGAAGCAGATCGTGGCGATCGCCGCGGCGATCGCCACGGCGAGCCAGGAATCGCTCGCGAAGCGCCGGAGGGTCGCGACCAGCGCGCCGCCCTCGTCGCCTCGGCTAATGCGTGCGGCGTGCGCGGACAAGATTGTTGATCGAGCGGGCGCCCACGCCGAGCACGGTAGCGAGCAGGGCAGCCAGAACGATCAGCAGCGGCGTGGGCAGGTTCGACAGGAACGACGCGCCGTGCACCGTCACCGTGCCGGGCGTCACGGTCTGGCCGCTCGGCAGGACGACCGGCGCAGCACCCGCCTTCTTCAGCGAGCTGAGGTGTCGTTTGATGATGCTGGGCGTCCCGGTGCCCGTGCCGCTGTGGGTGCTGCGGGTGCCCCGCTGGGGATTCGAATTGCCGCCCGTGCCGCTGTGCTGCGCTGTCAGCTCCAGCTTGTGGATCGTGTCCGTCAGCACCTGGGCGCAGTTGGTGTACTGGAGCTTGTCGGCCAGGAGTTGCTTCAGCGCCTGCTGAAGCACCTTGATCGTGTAGTGACCCTTGAGCGGGTAATGCCCCTGGGCGCAGTCCTTCAGCGCCCCCTTCGGCGTGTCGGGGTAGGAGGGCCCGTGCGTGGCGAGCGCAGTCCCCGGGAGCGCCAGCAGCGTCGCCACGAGCGCGACGGTGACCACGGCCGCGCGCGCGTGTGTCATCGCTTTACGCTACCAGCACGCGGCGGCTGCGGCGCAACAACCTCGAGCGCCTGCGCGAAGGCGTCCGCCCACGCCTCGAAGGTGTACGCGGAGACGTCGTGGCGTCCGGCGCGTCCGAGCGCGGCGCAGCGCGCGCGGTCGCTCGCGAGATCGCTGAGCGCCCGCGCGATCGCCGGCGGGTCGCGCTGCGGCACGATCAGGCCGTTGCGCCCGGCCGCCACCAGGCCTCCGGCTGCGGCTCCGACGGCGTCGCTGGCGATGATCGCGGCTTCCTGGTTCATGGCTTCGTTGACCACCAGGCCCCACGGCTCGATGAAGCGGCGCGTGGCGACCGACGGTACAACCAGAACGTCGCAGGCTGCGTAGAAGTTGCGCAGTCCAGACGGGTCGAGCGGTCCTGTGGCGACCACGCCGGCCGGCACCGCGGCGCCGACCTCGCCCACCACGGTGAGTGTCCCGTCCAGCGCGGCGAGCCGCCACGCCGCCAACAGGACGTCGAGGCCCTTCTCGCGGGCCGCCCGCCCGACGAACAGGGCTGCGAAGCGCTCGTCGGTGCGCGGCGCGGCCGCGGCGGACCAGAACTCGTTGTCGACCGCCTGCGGCGCGACGAAGACGCGCGTCGCTCCGCCGGCGCGGGCGTGGGCGCTGACGTGCTCGCCGTAGGTCACGACGGCATCGGCGCCGCGGTAGATGCGGTTGATCAGCGGCCGTGCCGCGATGTGCGCGGCGGTTCGCGGCGTGCGCCAGAGTGCCGCCCAGAAAACGAATGGCACGCCGCTGTGCCTCGACGCTCGCCAGGCGGCCGGCAGCGCGACCCGCCCGCCGGTGCCCGCGACCACGGCGCGATAGGAGCCGGAGCGCACCAACCCGCCGATCTCGCGCTGGTTCACGACGCGATGGGGGACGCCGGGCGGCGGCGGGCCGGGCGGCGCGCCGTGCTCGTGGCGCCCGCCGAACAGCGCAAGCTCGATGCCGACCCGCTCGTGCAGGCGCTCGAAGGCCGCAGCACGGTCGGCCGGCACGTGGCCGGTGACGAAGAGCACGGGCTTCACCGAAGCGCCTGCGCGTAGGCCTCGACGGTCAGCTCGCCGCAGCGCCGCCAGCTGAACCTCTGCTCGGCGGTCGCGCGCGCCCGCGCGCCGAGGGCCGCGCGGGCGGCGTGGTCGCCGAGCAGTCCGCGCAGGAGGCTCGCCAGCGCCGCGGGGGAGCGGGGCTCGACCAGCGCGATGCCGCCGCCGGCGGCAGCGATCTCCTCCGGGCCGGGCTCGCCGGCGCAGCCGATCGCGGGGATCCCGGCGGCCATCGCCTCAATGTAGGCGACCCCGAAGGCCTCCTCCGTCGAGGGCATCACGAAACACGCTGCCTCGCGCGCGCGCTCCAGCGCCCGCGCCGGCGCGAGCTGCCCCGCGAACTCGACCCGCCTGGCGAGGCCGAGCTCGCGCGCGAGTCGCTCGAGCGCCGCGCGCGCCGGCCCGTCGCCGATCACCAGGTAGCGCACGTCGGGGAGCTCGACGAGCGCCTTCAACACGTCGGCGTGACGTTTGCGCGCCACGAGGTGGCCGACCGTCACGATCAGCGGCTCGCCGCCGGCGCTCACCGCGTCCGGGAGGTCAGTGCCGAGGTGCACGACGCGCGTCTCGCGCGCCCCGTGCTCGAGCACCAGGCGCTCGATTCCAGCGCTGTTGGCGAGCACCAGGCGTGACGCGCCGAAGGCGCGCTCGACGGCCGCCCGCCCGCCGGGGACGCGAGCGGTCGTCCACAGGACGTCCCCTCCGTGCACGGAGGTCACGAGCGGCACTCCGACGCCGGCGCGCAGGACCGCGTCGGCGGCCGGCACGCCGTTGTGCGCGTGGACGAGGTCGTACGGAGGATGGCGCTCGAGTGCCCGCCGCAGCGCCGGCGCCGCCCAGCTCCCCCAGCGCGCGTACGCGCGTCCGCGGGGCGGGGAGACGTAGCGGACATAGTCGACCTCCAGGCCGTCGAGCCACGCGACGCGCGGCTGTCGGGCGAGCGCCATTGCAGCCGGAAGGTCGCGTCGGGGCGGGACGAGACGGTGCAGCACGAAGACCGTCAGCTCGGCCCCGGCGTCGCGTGCGGCCAGCGCCTGACGATGCGCCCAGATTCCCGACACCGGGTCGTGGCGGCGCGGGTAGAACTCAGCGACGACGGCTACGCGCATCGGCGGTGGACCGCGAGCGTTCGCTGCGACTCGCCGACCCGCAGGTAGGGGTGGCTCGCCAGGAACGTGCGCGCCTGCACGACCGCTGCCTCGCGGTCGTACTCGCTGGCTGCCGGGGCGAGCAGGTGGGCGATCGGCAGCAGGTCGACGATCCCGACCGGCCAGTCGTGCTCACGCGCAAGCCACGACCAGTGCGCGTCGAGGCCCCAGCCCATGCCGACCGGGGGGAACGGCAGCAGCAGCGCGAAGGTGTCGCGGTGCAGCGCGGTGAGCGGCCCGATCTCGACGAACGCCGTCTCGCGCACGACGCTCGCCCACTGCCGCCGCGTGAGCCGCCACGCGGCATGTGAGCGCCGGCGATGGGCCGGCGCCGCAAGACGCAGCCGCCGGCTCTCCGCCAGATAGAGGAAGGGGTCGAGGAAGCCGGCCGGGACGACGACGTCGTCGTCCAGCAACACGACCCAGTCGAAGCTGGCTGTGTCGGCCCCGTCCAGCAGGAGGTTTAGGTTCTCGAATTTCGCGCGGCCGTCCGGAGGGCGCTGGCGCACGACGACCTCACAGCTCGACTGCGCCAGGATCTCGACGGAACGCGCGTACACGCCTGCGTTCTGCGCTCGCACCACCGAGAGCACGAGGATGCGCCGCGCGCCCAGCGTGCGAGCCGCTCGTCGCACCGCGGCCAGCTGGCGCCGGCCGCGGAGGGACATCGCCGCGTCCACCAGCGCTCGCACGACGTCGCGGCGCCCGCCGACGGTTCCGCTCTCGCCCGAGAGGAAGTCGGCGGAGGGCTCGCCGGGCGAGCGGTCGCGCCGGCCCTGGCGGGCGCGCGAGATCCGCCCCCAGCTGTGCGCCGCCATCACCGGACCGTTGGCGCAGCCGCGGCGCAGCGTGTGCCAGAGGCAGCCGGCGAGCACGCGCAGCTCGGCCGCCAGGGTGGGCGCCCGGCCCTCCCGCTCATCGAACTCGCGGGCCTGCACGCCGCGCGCGCTCGCCACGCGGATCAGCGTGCGGAGCTTCGCGTCGGCAGGCGCGCGACGATGGTCGAGCGCGGCGGCGGCGATGTAGCGGATCCGCCCGCCGGCGGCGAGGTGGCGCTGCTCCCACTCCTCCTCGTCGCCACTCCAGCACGCACGGTGGGGGTCAAACGGACCGACGGCGTCGAACGCGGCGCGCCGGATCGCCATGTTCGCGCCCCAGGCGCGGCGCACGTCGCGATCCTCAGCGCCCAGGTCGGTGTGCGTGATCGGCGGCCCCTCCCGCCCGCAACTGTGCCGCCACGCGGGCAGGCCCTCGAGGCGCGCGAGAATTGGGCCGGTGAAGACGCCGACGCCGGGGTTGGCGTGCGCCGCCGCGAGCAGGGCGCCGAGCCAGCCCGGGCGCACCTCCACGTCGTCGTCGACGAACGCCAGCAACTCGCCGCCGGCGGCCGCGAGTCCCGCGTTACGTGCGGCGTTCAGTCCGCGCGGCTCGCCGAGCGCGACATGGCGCGCGCCGAAGCGCTGCGCCAGCTCCGCGTTGCGCGCAAGACCCTCGCCGTCGTCGACGACGATCAGCTCGGCACCGGCGGCGAGCGCCTGCGGCGCGATCGAGGCGAGCGCGACGGCGAGGTAGTCGGGCCGCCCCCGGGTGGGGATGATGATCGACGCGGGCGTGGTCATCTGTCGCAAGAGTCTAGGAGCGGGCCCCGAAATGACCGCCGAGGCCCCGCGGGCGGGGCGACCCGGCGCACCCCCGTCGCGCAAGACGCTCTAGTTTTGCGGCGAGCGTGATCCTCTTCCTGCACAACCGCTACCGCCGCGGCGGCGGCGAGGAGCGCGCCGTCGAGGATCTCCTCTGGCTGGTGCGCGAACACCTCGGCGAGGACGCCGAGCTGCTCGAACGCGATTCGGCGCTGCTCGGCCGTGGCCGGGCCGCGGAGGGAATGCTGCGTGGCGGCCTCGCGCCCGACGAGGTGGCCCGGGCGGTCCGGCGGACCGGAGCGCGGATCGTTCACGCGCACAACCTCACGCCCGCCTTCGGCTGGCGCGCGCTGGCCGCTGCGCGGGAAGCCGGTGCGCGGGTCGTCGCCCATCTGCACAACTATCGGCTGGTCTGCGCGGTCGGCATCTGCTTCACCGACGGACGCGAGTGCACGCGCTGCCATGGCCGCAACACGCTCCCCGGCGTGCGCCACGCCTGCCGCGGCGGCGCCGGCGAGTCGCTCGTCTATGCCGCCTCGATCGCGCTCTGGCAGCGGCGGATCGCCCGCCTGATCGACGTCGCGATCCTTCCCAGCGAGTTCGCTCGTGCTCGCCTGCGCGAGTTGGGGGCGCCGCTCGCGGAGGCCCACGTCCTGGCGCACCCGGTCCGCGCCTTCGCCGAGCGCTCGAGCGCGGCCGAGGGCGCCTACGCGCTGCTCAGCGCGCGCCTGGAGGCGGAGAAGGGCCTCGGCGTGGCGGTCGAGGCCTGCCGCGCCGCGTCGCTGCCGCTGCTCGTCGCCGGCGATGGCTCGCAGCGCGCCCGCTTCGAGGGGACGCCGGACGTCAGCTTCGCCGGCGAGGTTTCCGAGCAGGAGCTCGCGGGGTTGCGCGCCGGCGCGCGGCTCGCGCTGATGCCGTCGCTGACCGGCGAGACGTTCGGGCTCGCGGCGGCGCAGGCGATGGCCGCCGGCCTGCCGGTCGCCGGCTCGGCGATCGGCGCGCTGCCGGAGCTGATCCCGGCGCGCTGGCTCTCCCCGCCCGGCGACGCCGGCGCGCTGGCCGCCACGATCGCCGCGATCGGCGCCGACCCGCAGGCCGGCTCCTACGCGCTCGAAACGGCTCGAGCACGGCTCGATCCCGCGACGCTCGCGGCGAAGCTGGCGTCGATCTACGGATCCGATCCCCGCGGATAGGATCCCCACCGATGCGCGCGATCGTCACCGGCGGCGCCGGCTTCATCGGCTCAAACCTCGTGGACGCCCTGCTCGAGCGCGGAGACGCGGTGACGGTCGTCGACGATCTCTCGACCGGCAGGCGGGAGAACCTCGACCAGGCGCTCGAGCGCGGTGCGCGGCTGTGCGTGCTCGACATCCGCGACGCCGCCGAGCTGGCCGGCGTGGTCGAGGAGTCCCGGGCCGAAACGATCTTCCATCTCGCCGCCCAGATCGACGTGCGGCGGTCGCTCGCCGACCCCGCGTGGGACGCGTCGATCAACGTGGAGGGCACGATCAACGTGCTCGAGGCGGGACGCGTTCACGGCGTCGGGCGGATCGTCAACAGCTCGACCGGCGGCGCGATCTATGGCGAGGCGGAGACGATCCCCTCCGATGAGCGGACGCCGCCGCTGCCGGAGGCCGCCTACGGTCAGAGCAAGCTGTCGGCCGAGGGTTACCTCGGCCTCTACGAGCGCCTCTACGGCCAGAGCTCGGTGACGCTGCGCTACGGCAACGTCTACGGCCCGCGCCAGGATCCGCTCGGCGAGGCCGGCGTGATCGCGATCTTCTGCGGGCTGCTCGAGAAGGGTGGCGAGCCAACCGTGTTCGGCGACGGGCGCCAGACGCGTGACTACGTGTACGTCGGTGACGTTGTGACGGCCAACCTCGCCGCCGCGCAGGCGCCGGTGCAGGGCGCGATCAACATCGGCACGGGCGTGGAGACCAGCGTGCTCGAGCTGATCGAGATCCTGCGCGAGGTGGCGGGCGTGGAGCGCTTCGAGCCGCAGTTCGCTCCGGCCCGACTCGGCGAGCTGCCACGCAGCTGTCTCGACGTCGCCCGGGCGCGAGAGACACTGGGCTGGGCGCCCAGCGTCGCGATCCGCGAGGGTCTGCGACTGACGCTCGACGCGAGTCGCGCCGCGACCGCCCGGTGAGCGCGACCGCGCGCCGGGCGCTGATCACGGGGGTCAGCGGCCAGGACGGCTCATACCTGGCGGAGCTCCTGTGCGCCGAGGGCCTCGAGGTCCACGGGCTCGTGCGCGAGCACTCCGACGCGTCCTCGGCGAACCTCGACGCGGTCCGCGACTCGCTGCGAACGATCGACGGCGACCTGCTGGCGCGCGGGACGCTGCGGGCCGCGATCGCCGACACGCTGCCCGACGAGATCTACCACCTGGCGGCGCCCGCGTTCGTCCCCGACTCCTGGACCGCCGCGGCGGACACGCTCGCGGCGATCGCCACGGTCGGCGGGGAGCTGCTGGACGCCGTGCGGGAGCACGTGCCGCTCGCGCGGGTGGTGGTGGCGACCTCGCGTGAGATCTTCGGCGCGAACGCGCCCAGCCCGCAGCGCGAGGACACGCCGTGCAACCCGACCTCCCCCTACGGCGTCGCGAAGCTGGCCGCGCATCAGCTCGTCGGCCTGATGCGGGAACGCGACGGGCTGCACGTCTCGTCGGCGATCCTCTTCAACCACGAGTCGCCGCGCCGGCACCCGCAGTTCCTCTCGCGCAAGGTGACCGCGGCGGCGGCGGCGATCAGCCTCGGCCGCCAGGGCGAGCTGGTGTTGGGAGATCTCGCCGCGGTGCGCGACTGGTCGGCGGCGCGCGACGTCGTCGCGGGGCTGCGGCTGATGGCGGCCGCCCCCGAGCCCGGCGATTACGTGTTCGCCGGCGGCGTCGGCCGCACGGTGCGCCGGCTGGTCGAGGTCGCGTTCGACTGCGTCGGGCTCGACCCCGAAGCGTACCTGCGCGTGGATCCGGCGCTGGTGCGCCCGCCAGAGCCCTCGCCGGCGGTCGGCGACGCCGCCCGCGCACGCGAGCGGCTCGGCTGGAGTCCGCAGATCAGCTTCGAGCAGCTGATCGGCGAGATGGTCGCCGCCGATCTCGCCGCGCTGTCGGCCGCCTGAGACACGACGCTACGCTCGCGTCGCGTCGGTCAGGCTACGGTGATCTCCGGGGCGAGGTAGACGTCCTGGATGGCGTTCAGCAGCTCGACGCCGTCCGCCATCGGCCGCTGGAACGCCTTGCGGCCGCTGATCAGGCCGGTCCCGCCCGCGCGCTTGTTGATGACGGCGGTGCGGACCGCCTCCGCGAGGTCGGTCGCTCCCGAGGAGGCGCCACCGCTGTTGATCAGGCCTGCCCGGCCCATGTAGCAGTTCGCCACCTGGTAGCGGCAGAGGTCGATCGGGTTCTCGCTGGTCAGCTGCGAGTAGACCAGCGGGCTGGTCTTGCCGTACTCCTTGCCGAGCGCCGTGTAGCCGCCGTTGTTCTCGGTCATCTTCTGCTTGATGATGTCCGCCTCGATCGTGACGCCGAGATGGTTGGCCTGGCCGGTCAGGTCGGCGGAGAGGCCGTAGTCGACGCCGTCCTGCTTAAACGCGGAGTTGCGCAGGTAGCACCACAGGACGGTGAACATGCCGAGGCTGTGCGCCTCCTCGAAGGCGGCCGAGACCTCGACGATCTGGCGCGTGGACTCCTCGCTGCCGAAGTAGATCGTCGCGCCGACGCCGGCCGCGCCGAGCTCCCAGGCGCGCTGCACGCTCGCGAACATCACCTGGTCGAAGCGGTTGGGGTAGGTCAGCAGCTCGTTGTGGTTGAGCTTGACGATGAACGGGATGTGGTGCGCGTAGCGGCGGCTGACGGCGCCGAGCACGCCGAGCGTCGAGGCGACCGCGTTGCAGCCGCCCTCGATCGCGAGCTCGACGATCGCGGCCGGGTCGAAGTAGACGGGGTTGGGCGCGAAGCTCGCGCCGGCGCTGTGCTCGATCCCCTGGTCGACCGGGAGGATGCTGACGTAGCCGGTGCCGGCGAGCCGGCCGTGGCCGAACAGCGACGCGAGGTTGCGCAGCGTAGCGTTGCTGCGATCGGTGTCGGAATAGATGCGATCGACGAAATCTGGGCCGGGGAGGTGCAGCAGGGAGCGCTCGATCGTCGTCGAGGTGTGCTCCAGCAGGGAGTCGGCGTCGTCCCCGAGCAGCTCGACGATGTGGTCGATGGTCGTTGTCGTGGTCATGCCACCGAGCCTAGCGCCTCGGCGCCTCGCGTGATGTAACGAGGTGTTACTAGCGCGAGAGCAGCGCGAGGTCCGAGTCGACCATCAGGCGGATCATCGTTTCGAAGTCGGTCGTCGGCTGCCAGCCGAGCAGCGCCGTCGCCTTCGAGTGGTCGCCGATCAGGTGGTCGACCTCCGCCGGGCGGGCGAACTGCGGATCGGCCACGACGTGGCGCTCGGCGTCGACGCCGGCCTGGTCGAAGGCGACCGACACGCAGTCGCGCACGGAGTGGGCGATCCCGGTGGCGATCACGAAGTCCTCGGGCTCGTCGCGCTGGAGCATCATCCACATCGCCTCGACGTAATCCTTGGCGTAGCCCCAGTCGCGCTCGGCGTCGAGGTTGCCCAGGCGCAGCTCGGTGGCGAGCCCGAGCCTGATGGCGGCGGCGTGCCAGGTGATCTTGCGCGTCACGAACTCCAGGCCGCGGCGGGGCGACTCGTGGTTGAAGAGGATGCCGCTCGTCGCGTGCAGGTCGTAGCTCTCGCGGTAGTTGACCGTGATGAAGTGGCCGTAGGCCTTCGCGACGCCGTAGGGGGAGCGCGGGTAGAACGGCGTCAGCTCGGTCTGCGGGACCTCGCGCACCTTGCCGAACATCTCGCTCGAGGAGGCCTGGTAGAAGCGCGCCTGCGGGCAGACCTCGCGGACCGCCTCGAGGAT
>Ga0209415_10010186_pt1 | contig 16032 bp, 9 predicted proteins | sample PeaSoiSIISIP2007_FD_187696 | JGI IMG/M metagenome (GOLD analysis project Ga0209415, IMG submission 187696) | Peat soil microbial communities from Weissenstadt, Germany - SII-SIP-2007 (SPAdes) (version 2) | ecosystem: Environmental > Terrestrial > Soil > Wetlands > Peat | place: Germany...
CGATTAAGGTGAGATGCAGCGCCAGATATCCTACGCAGCAGACTGCGAGCGAATACAGAATCGAGCGTGGCACTACGTAGGATGGATTTTGCACCTCGTCACCGATGTAGCACACGTCGTAATATCCGAGATAGTTGTACACCGCAATCAAAGTAGCGCCACCCAGACCAAGCACGAAGCCACGATTGAAGGCCATCGCTCCAGGAGGGAAATCGAATGCGCGGTGAGCATCGAAGTGGAAAAAACCGGTGACGATGATGGTTACCATCGCCAGCGCCGTGCCGACCCAAAGTGTAACGGTCACCTTGCGCAGGAATGTCATCTGCCGGCATAGCAGGAACAATGCAGCGAGGCCTGCGGCCACCGCCACGTATTGCTGGCCTCGAGCGGTCAAGCCCGGCCAGAGGTAGGAAGAATAGTTTCCGAATCCAATCATTCCGGATGCGATTTCCAAGGGTCCACTCAGAACGAATTGCCAGATGAAAAGGAAAGCCATGAGCCGGCCCCAACTTTGATGGCCGTAGGCCTCGCGCAGAAAATGGTAGCTGCCGCCGGAGCCGGGAAGTGCCGCGCCCAGTTCGCTCCATATCAGGCCGTCGGAAATCACGATGAGCGCGCCGGTTACCCAGCCCAGCATGGATTGCGGGCCGCCCATGGAAGCCATCAATAAAGGGATTGTGATGAAAGGCCCGATCCCCACCATGTTGGAGATGTTCAGAGCCGTGGCATGAACTAAACCGAAGGCGCGCGTCAGGTGGGGTTGCGGTTCAGTCTTCATTGGGCGATGAACATATTAGAACAAGTTAGGTGACAAGCGCCGACTTACGCGGTAATTTGAGTCTGCTTCCTGATGGAGTGGCGACGGAAGAACTTCAAGTGATCGCGAGATGATGACATCAGATTCGAGCGGGCCGGCGGCTTGGCGCCAAAGGAATGTGATGGATGGCCGCGGCGGATTTCGCCTGCGGGCTAATTGGGGATATGTCTCCGCTCTGGAGGGCGGAGGGCATATCTGCGAGTTGAATCTGAATGCGTGTTCCGGCGTGAATCCGCTGTGGCGGCCGCCGTGGGCGACGATCGATCCATTCAAGTACACAGCGGCAAAACATGCGCGCAAATACGGTCCTGCGCCGGATGGCAGGCTGCTCGCTGGTATTGCGGGACATAGCCTCAGCTTTGATCACTTCGGTCCGCCTTCGCCAGAAGAGACGGCGGCGGGTCTCACGACTCACGGTGAAGCGCCTGCGTTGCAGTGGAAGATCCAGAAGCAATCGCGGTCGCCGAAACCGCAATTGCAATATGGCGTGACGCTTCCCGAGGCTAGGATCCGCTTCAGCAGAACGCTAACGCTTGACCGCGTAAATACGGTGATTTATTGCGAAGAGGAAGCGGTCAACCTTAGCCGCTATGACCGGCCGATTTCGTGGAACGAACATGTCACCTTCGGGCCGCCGTTTCTGGAAGCAGGAATCACCTGGTTCGACATGCCGGCTACGCGGGCAAAGGTTTGTCCAGCGAGCTACAGCCCACGATTTCTTCTTCAGCCGGACGCCGAGTTTAATTGGCCGAACGCGCCGACAAAAGATGGCAAGCGGATGAACCTGCGGACCATGCCGGCGCTGCGGTTCGGACATTACACGACGCAATTGCTGAATCCGGAACTGGAGATTTGTTTTATCGCGGCCTGTAATCCGCGCCTGAAACTGCTGATCGTGTATGCATTTCGACGGGCAGACTTCCCTTGGGTGGGCAATTGGGAGGAACGATACAATCGAACCCAAGCACCGTGGCTGGGAAAAACGTTCTGCCGCGGGCTGGAGTTCAGCACAACTCCGTTTCCGATTCCGCGACGCGAGACCATCGAGCAAGGTCCGTTGCTCGGAGAACCAACGTATCGGTGGCTTCCGGCCAAATCCAAGGCTCAAGTCCGGTTTCTGATTTTGTTGTTTGAAGTGCCGGAGACATTTCGTGGCGTAGCCAGCGTTTCCTTTGCCAAGAGAAAGATTGATGTAGTCGAATCCGGGGTGCATGGCCAGAAGCTTTCAGTCGCGGCCGACAAATTCCTGTGAACAGTGCGGACCATCGTGATGCGTCCCGGCACTTTGGATGAAATAACTTCGCGCGCTAACGCAGCTGGAAACTCATCATGAGTCTGCTTGCCGTTGATATCGGTTCGAGTCGATGCAAAGCGGTGGCGTTTGCGGTAACGGGTGAGATACTTGCCCAGCACGCCTGCGCGTACGCATCGGAGTTTCCTGCTCCTTCGCAGGTAGAGATGGACGCCGAGCGTTTTTGGCAGGCCGTGTGCTCTTGTTCGCAAGCGGTATCCAAGAATCTTTCTGATCCCGTCCGAGCGCTGTGCCTCAGTTCGCACGGCGAAACCTTCGTGCCCGTTAACGGATGCAACGAGGCCATCGCTTCGGCAGTTCTCAACCAGGACAATCGAGCTACGGAAGAAACGGTGTGGCTCGAAAGGACATTCGGGAGAAAGCGACTGTTCGAAGTCACGGGCCTGGTGGCTCATCCCATGTATCCGGTTCCGAAGATTCTTTGGTTGCGGAAGCACCGGTCGGATATTTTCGCTTCCCCAGTTCGGTTCCTTAGTGTGATTGGTTATGTTCTTTCGCGGCTCGGGCTACCCGCTTATGTCGATTATTCACTGGCTTCCCGCTATCTGGCATTTGATATACGGCAGCGCCGCTGGTCCGAAGAAATTCTGGCGGCCACAGACATAAATGCCGAATGCCTGCCCATTCCTGTGCCTGCTGGAACGATTGCCGGAAAGTTAGACGCAGCCGCTGCGAAGCAACTCAGTCTCCCGTCTGGAACGATGGTGGTGATGGGAGGGCACGATCAACCCTGCGGGGCCTTGGGAGTGGGCGCGATTGGTGCCGGCCGCGTGGCCGACTCGATGGGCACTTACGAATGTCTGGCAGCCGCTTCCGATCAGCCCAGCTTGACGGATGCGGCGCTGGCGGCTTCTCTCAACTCCTATTGTCACGTGGTCCCAGACAAGTTCGTCACGCTGGCGTATTTCCCGTCGGGAATCATGATCAAGTGGTTTCACGATCTGTTGTATGGCGAAGCTTGCGGCGAAGGCGTACCCGTCGAAGGCGGGGATTTATTTGACGCGGAGTCGATCCACTACGCGACACTGGAACTAGCTGCACCGGCGGGCCCAACCGGACTTTGTATTACTCCCAATCTGATCGGCACCTGCAATCCTGATTTCAATCCGCATGCGCGCGGAATCATTTCCGGTTTGAGTTCGAACACTACCCGCAGCCAGATTTACAAAGGCATCCTCGAAGGGCTCGCCTGTGAACTGTCACAGATGACTGAGATTCTGGCAAATGCGGTGGGAGAGTTTCGGGACATTTATGTTACCGGCGGAGGCTCGCGGTCAGCTCTCGGGCTGCAGTTGCGTGCGGCATTATCGGGCCGTCGTCTGCATGCAATGAAATGTCCGGAAGCGGTGTGCCTGGGCGGGGCCATTCTTGCTGGAGTCGCAGCCGGAGAATACGGGAGCTTGCAGGAAGCTGTGGAACTCGTGGTCCGCGACGTTGCTGCGGTTTCCCCAGACAATGCGATTGCGGCTTCCTACGCCCAGCAAGTAAAACAATACGGCCACTTGCGTTCATCTCTCACGGCGATCAAAAACTGAGAGGTCAAGAAGCGAACAGGAGCAACGGTGATACAAGCCACAATCGGATTTATCGTCTTTGGAGTTCACAAAGATGGCCTGAAAGACCCCATGGGCACTCCGTTCATTGATGACGCGTTGGTTCGGCGCGCCAAGAGCGCGCTGGTTGCGGCGGGTCTGAAAGTGATCGAGCATGACGTGGTTGTGGCCAGCAAAGAAGAAGCCCGGGCCGCATTCAAGAAGATGAAATGCGACGATGCCGTCGACGCGGTCGTCCTATTTTCCGGGACCTGGGTTTGGGCGGCGCATATGGTTGGCGCTATTCGCGATTACTGTGGCACCGGCAAGGGCTTGCTCATATGGACGCACCCCGGCTCTCAAGGCTGGCGGCCGGTTGGTGGATTGGTGCTGCACGGAGGTTTGCTCGAAATCGGCGTCGCGCACAAATTTGTATACGGAGGTCTCGAGGAACCAGACACCGTGAACAAGATCGTCAGCTATGCCCGGGCTTCTCATTTGAAGAACGTCTTGAACATGTCTACCATCGGCACATTTGGCGGACGCGGAATGGGACAGACCTGCGGCGCTGCCGATCCTTCGCAATGGATGAGAATGTTTGGCATTGATATCGACTCCCGCGACACGACTGAGTTGAAGCAGACTGCTGAAGCCATCTCGCCAAGCGAACTGGATGAACTTCAGCCCAGGCTGCAGCGGCTGTTTGGCAAGCTGCCGGAGCGAAACGCAGTGACCGAGCGTTCGATGCGTTTATATCTCGCACTCAGAAAGCTTGTTGCGAAAGAAAAGTTTGATTTCTACACGATTCAATCCTTTCCCGGCCTGGCCGGCGATTACTCGGCCACTTGTTTTGCTCAGAGCATGATGCTTGAAGATGGAGTTGGCACTTCTACGCTGGGCGATTTCAATACTGCCCTGACCGTTCTCCTGCTCACCAAACTGAGTAAGGAGAGAGTGTATTATGGCGACCTTCAGCACATTGACAGGAGAACACGAGAGATCAAGATCATCGGCGATGGGGCTTGTCCACCTTCTTTGGCAAGCAAGCTGGGTCCGGCTGGATTTTCTGAACACGGCATCCCGACTGAAGGCGAAGCGGGTGGCCTCTCTGTGAAATTGATCTGCAAAGTGGGAGAAGGAGTGTTGGCGCGCTTGGGCAGAGTGAACGGTGAGTTTCAGATGGTCATCACCCGAGCCAGCATTTTCGAGCCCGCGCCTGATCAGGTGGAAAAGCGGCTCAATGAATGCGGCATTCCATTCTGGCCGCACGGTTTTGTGACCGCACATTGTGATATCGACGCCTTGCTTCAACATTGGACTAATGAATATGCATGCCTCGGCTACGGCGAAGAGCTTTATCCGGCGTTAGTCGACTTTTGCGGGATTACGGGGATTAAGGCAAATCTTCCCTGAATCTCCAAATGCCATCGTCGTGCGCGGGCGAAACGGCCGCAATGCTTCTCAAATTCAAAGGAGAATTTCGATGATCAGCTACCGGATCAGGCAGATCGGCGTGAATGCGATCAGATTTACGGCAATTCTGCTCCTTGTCTGCAGCGGCTTAACTGCTCTCCAGGCTCAATCGTCTAGCGCGGAACATGGGTTGCAAATCGCTGTGAGCCCCGCAGACGGCAGATACACGATCGCGCAGCCCGGGTCGAGTTCGCCTGCCTTACGAGCAGGGGTGGGGGCTGAGGTGGATGGGCGATGGCTTCATGCGGCTGATTATCCGCGGCATGCGGTCGAGCACTCGCAAGCCCAGGGATATCTGGGAGAGGCGACAGACTGGCAAGTAACCTACTCAGGATTAAGCGGGGAGCCAGATCTGATTTATCACTTGCGCGCTTACTCGGCTGAGCCTTTCGGCGACATCCAGGTAACGGTTCGGAATACGACTGGTAAAGCCATTCACATCGGGAGCATTCGTTCCCTGGACGAGACGGACGGACCGATTATCGACCTGGGAGGGCCAGTCCTCGACAATCGAGTTCTTTCCGACAGTTTCAGCGAAGACCGGCCAGGCATTGTCATCCGCGATTTTGCGGATGCCGAACACCAGACGCATCGTGCGGTTGGCAGTCAGCTCATCTACAATCGCCGGAGCCACCAGAGCTTGTTTCTGGGTGCGCTCACCTCGGACCGGTTTCTTACGATTCTGCGGCTTCATCTTGCTTCTTCCGGCGGCGCAGCTCATCCCGCCGCCTACGAGGTCGATTCGACTGGGACGACCGAACTGGAGAAGGAAAATTCTCTCGAGCATTCCTCGGCAGAGGATCAAGTGCCTTTGAGCCTACCGGTTGCCCCGGGAGCGGAGCTCTCCTCGGAGCGTGTGCTCTTCAGTCTGGCTGCGGATTACCAGCGGCAGCTGGAAACTTATGGTTCGTTGATTCGACAGATTCATCATGCCAGAACCTCGGCACCTGCATTGATGGGGTGGTGGAGTTGGACCGCGTACTACTTCGGGTTGACTGAGGGAGCGGCCCTGACCAATGCCCAATGGGAAGCGGAGCATCTGAAAGCGCTCGGCTATAACATCTTCCACATGGACGAAGGCTACCAATATGCCCGGGGAGAATACATCACGCCGAACGCGACTCACTTCCCGCACGGTGTCGGCCCACTCGAGTACGAAGTGCGCGGCCTGGGGCTGGTCCCGGCAATCTGGACCGCTCCGTTTGAGGTATCGGAGCGCTCGTGGGTATATGAGAATCATTCGGATTGGCTGGTAAAAAACGCAAAGGGGCAGCCGATCCATGCCGGCACGGTCACACACGGCAAAGATCAGCTGTTCATGTTGGACACTACGAACCCTGGGGCTCAGGACTATCTGCGAAAAACTTATTCCACTCTGGTGAAGGAGTGGGGTATCCGCTACATCAAGATGGATTTTATGGACGACAGCGCGATTGAGGGTTTCTTCTACAAGCCGGATACAACGGCTCTGGAAGCCCAGCGGATCGGACTGGGGATCATCCGCGAGACGGTTGGAGACGACGTCTATTTGGATAAAGACGGAAGCGTCATGCTCAACCCGGTCGGCTATGTGGATTATGGCCGGACTTCGCTGGATACCGGGCACACATTCAGCGCCAGTAAAGAAGCGGCGCCCGGAATTGCCGCGCGCTACTACATGAATCGTAATTTTTATGTGGCCGATCCGGATGCCTTTACGGTATCGACGCAAACCGTTCCCGATCAGTCGTGGCACGGGAGCACGAAGCCGGCTACTTTGGATGAAGCCAAAGTCTCCATCGCACTCGCTGCCGTTTCTGGCGGGATGTTCGAAATCGGAGACGATCTCCCGACGTTGTCAAATGCTCCGGAGCGCCTCGCGCTGATTCAGAATCAGGAACTGATTCAGATGATTCGCCTTGGACGGGCATCAGTTCCATTGGACCTGATGAATTTCGCGGCCGAGGACGAGCAGCCTAGCGTCTTCTTCCTCAAAGAGGAGGACCGGCAAAGCATTCTCACTGTCTTCAACTGGACGGACAAGGAGCGCGATCACTCCATCGATCTCACAACTGCCGGATTGCCCGCGACGGGCCAGTACACAGTTACGGATGTTCTGGACAATCAGGAGATGCCTGCTCCAGCCGCCGGCGTATTGGTGTTTCATCAGCCGCCTCATTCGGTACGCGTGTTGAAAATAGTCGATGCCCGCATCCCAACGGTTGCTCCCGGCGTGACCACGGGCCATTCTTCTGAAGGGAATGCAGGAGCTACGCTCAGCTTTGCGGCCCACAGCAGCGGCGGAGCTGCGGTGCTCTCGTATCACTGGGACTTCGGCGACGGCGTGACCCTAGAGGGCGCTGATGTGAATCATGCCTACACCGAGCCGGGTGAATACAACGTGCATCTCGTGGCCACTGGTCTGAGCGGACTTAATGCGGAAGATCACTTTCAGGTGCGTATTTCCGGCCACATGCCGACGACCTTTGATCCTCCAAGCATCAAGCGCTACCAACCGGTTAGGTGAAGCGTAGCTCCGGCCGCGGATTTCGAAGCCTGCCCCCGGGGATCGGGACGATTTGCCTCGCCCGGAGATGCACCTCCCCCGCGCGGGAAAATCGATCATAAGCAAACAAAATGATTGACAAACGAGCACATTATCGGTGATGGTTGCGTGTCAAGTCCAAAAACGAAAGACCAGCAAAGGAAGAGAAATCAAACGTAAGCCCGTTTGAGGGCATCAGGAGGCGGTGGACTATGAAGAGAAGCGGTCGGAACCTATTGCCATTTGTCCTTGCCGTCCTCGTAGTCGCCACAGCGTTACCGCCGCTGGCACTTGGGCAAAAGGACAGCGGTGGAGTCGCAGGGGTTATCCGCGATTCCGCCGGAGCCGTGATTCCGGGAGCCAAGGTGAGCGTCAAGGACGTTGATCGGGGCACTGAGATGGTGGTCACAACCAGCGCACAAGGAGAGTACGTCGCGAGTCCGATCAAGATTGGACGCTACAGCGTCACCGCCGAGAAGGCAGGCTTCAAGAAAACGGTGGTAGGACCGATCACGGTGAACATCCAGGAGCACCCGGAGGTTGACATTACGCTGCAGGTGGGCAGCATCCATGAGGTGATGACGATCACATCCGAGGGGCCGCAACTGCAGACGGAAACCTCCGAGATCGGAGATGTGGTGAACGGCCAGACGGCCACGACTCTCCCTCTGAACGGCCGAAACTTTGCGCAGTTGGCGTTGCTGAGCGCGGGAGTAGCTCCCGCCGAACCCGGCTCTCGCATTAACGCGAGTTACGGATTCAGCGCGGGTGGGGCGCGGTCGGAACAGAACAACTTTCTGCTGGATGGAGTTGATAACAACTCAAACCTGGCCGATTTGCTGAATGAGACCGCTTTCGTCATCCAGCCTTCGGTTGATGCGATTGCCGAGTTCAAAGTGCAAACCAACTCGTACAGCGCGGAGTTCGGGCGGGGGAACGGAGCAATTCTGAACGCAGTGATCAAGTCGGGAACGAACGGCTTCCACGGCGACCTGTACGAGTTCATCAGGAACGAGAAACTCGACGCGCGCAACGCATTTGATGAATTTGGCCGTCAGCCTTACAAGCAGAATCAGTTCGGTGGCACGTTGGGCGGACCGATCATCAAGAACCGCACTTTCTTTTTTGGCGACTACGAGGGATTGCGAATCCGGCAGGCAACCCCCTTTTTGGAGTTGATTCCCACGCAGCAGATGATTGGCGGGAATTTCTCCAGCTTCCTCGACACCGCTGTTGTTGAACCAGTTACCGACTGCAATGGGCGGCCCACTTATGCCGGCGAAATATTCAACACACGTCTTACGCAGGCTACGACCCTGGCTAAAAGTCCTACCGGTTTTTGCGGCGTCCCGATCGGCGGCTATAACGGCAGCGGCCAGCCGACCAATGTATTTCCCGCCAATATGATTGATCCGCTGGCAGCCCGCCTGTCAGCGTATTGGCCAACTCCAAATACCAGCATTGGAGGCAACAACTTTCTTTCCGATCCGCACCGGCAGGAAAGCCGCAACAACTTCGACATCAGGATCGATCACAAAATCAGTGACAACGACAATGCTTTTGGAAGATTCAGTTACGAGAACCAACCCAGTTTCATTCCTCCGCCTTTCAACAATCTTCTGGATGGCGGAGGGTTCTTCGACGGGAATGAGGACAATTCTTATCGCAGCCTGGCCTTAAGCGAAGTTCACCTCTTCAAGCCGACTCTGATCAATGAATTCCGACTCGGTTATAACCGGATCAATTCCCACCGATATCAGCTCAACTCAAACCAGAACATCAGTGCTCAACTGAACTTCCCCGGCGTCCCCTATGGTCCAAACAACGGCGGCTTGCCAAGCATCACCTTCGGCGATGGCACTGCTGGAATCGGAAGCTCTACCTACCTGCCTTCGATTGAGAAACAGAACAGTTTCGTTTTCACCGACAACCTGACCTGGATCCAGGGACACCACTCGCTGAAGCTTGGCACCGAAGTGCGTATCGAACAGTTTACGATCTTCCAGCCCGCCGAAGCGCGCGGCTTTCTGAGCTTTAGCAACGGCTTCACCGACAACCCCGCGGCGCCGGGGACGGGCGGCAGTTCCTTCGCCACCTTCTTGCTGGGCATTGCCGGCGGTGGCGGGATTACGAGCCTGCATAACATTGACTATCGCCGGCCAATCTACGCGGGCTTCGCTCAGGACGACTGGAAGGCCAGCGATCGCCTGACAGTCAATCTGGGCCTGCGCTATGAAGTCTTCAGCACGGTGAAGGAGCACAGCGACCAGGAGGGAACCTTTGTCTTCAGCTCCCGATCTATGCTTGTTCCCAGCGGACAGAATAAACCACTCACGCAGACGCTCGGAGCCAGCATACCCATAGTGCACGGCACCCGCGGACTGATTAGTCCTGACCTGAATAATTTCGCGCCGCGTCTCGGCTTCGCTTTCCGAGCCACCGACAAGCTCGTGATTCGCAGCGGCTACGGTATTTTCTATGGCGGCCAGGAGAATGGGCCTTACTCCAATCCCAGTCCGGGGTTCAATCCTCCGTTCTTCTCTGCTGAATCATTTTCGACGCCCTGCGGAAATCTGGCTGCCAATCCGGCCTTCCCTGCCGGGAATCCGCTCAACTGCTCGGTTGCTTCCCTTAATATTGGTGGATCGAACACGTTGGCGAATGGCTTTCCCTCGACCGCGCTTTCCAACCCCAACTCTCCGGAACTTTATTCCATCGACCCCAATCTGCGGACACCCTATAACCAGCAGTGGCACTTTGGCGTGCAATATCAAATGCCGGCCAGCACGGTGCTGGATGTTTCCTACGCCGGCTCGCGTGGCCTGAAACTCTTTGGTTTTTACAACGGCAATGAGGCGCCCCCCGCGACCCTGCCGCAGTTCGCAACCCTGTGCGCGACAAATTTCACCGTGCTGGGTTGCCCGACCGCCCCCAGGCGACCGGCTCATGCGGTGGCTCCGAACGCTCCTGCCGGCTCCACTTGCGCCTTGCTTCCCACCGATGACTGCGATCCCGTGTTTGATGTCAACATCGCAACCTTTCGCTCCAACGACGTCTCCAACTACAACTCGATGCAGGTTCGCTTCGAGAAACGCCCCACCCACGGCCTGCAATTTCAGCTGGCCTATACCTGGAGCCACGCCCTCGATGACGCTTCCAGCGCCAGCTTGGGATCGCAGAATCAGGGCGACTTCCGCCTCCAAACCGATCCTCTCCTGGAGTACGGGAACTCGGACATCGATGTGCGCCAGCGATTCGTTTTGAGCTACGCCTACGAATTACCATTCGGAAAAAACAAGGCGTTCGGAGGAAACGCTTCTGGCGTTTGGAACCAGATCATCGGAAATTGGCAGGTTGCGGGCATCGCGATCGCATCGACCGGAAACTGGTATACACCCACCGACATTTCCACCAACCTCTCCTCGTCTGATGGTGGCGGAGAGGTCGCCAGCGCATCGCGGCCCAACGTGGTCGGTAACCCCAACGGACACCCATGTGTACCGGGAACGCTGTTTAACACGTGCGCCTTTGCTACCAATACTGTCGTGGGCTCGTTTGGCAACGCAGGGCGAAACATTATTCAGGGGCCAGGCAACCAGAATTGGGATATTTCTCTGCTTAAGATTTTCCCCATCGGCGAACAAAAGCGCATCGAATTCCGGGCAGAGTTCTTCAATGCTTTCAATCATTACGCTCCGGAGTTCGACAATCCAGGTAGCTTTAGTACGAATATTGCTACCCAGCACGGGCTGGATGAAACAGCGGCGCAGACCGGATGTTCGAACGGCAGCCCAAATTCCAATTGCGCCTTCGGCTTCGCCCAAGCCGCGCACGATCCGCGGTTAATTCAGTTTGGTTTGAAGTTCTACTTCTGAAGCCCAGCTGGTCAGCGGAGTCAAGCCCTCACTCGGCATTTGACTCCGTTTGCCAGGGGGCAGCGGATCTCCCAGCATACAGCGAGAAAGGGGCAATCCAAGCGGTTCTGCCGTGATGGACGAAGCTTCCGATGATCAGTTTTTCGCGAACTATCGCTCAAGCCATATTGGTTTTCTCGATCGCCCTGTCCGCCACGGGTCAAGCGCCTACTGCTACTTCTGCTTCGGCAAGACCCGCCGATGAAGAACGAGCTCTCCGCGCGTTCGCGGCGATCCGTCCCATTGATGTTCACGTACATGTTTTCAAGACCGAGCCCGCCTTTCAGAAGATGCTCGAACGGCTGAACCTCAAACTGCTGAATATCCTGGTGATGGACGACACGAACCTGAATCGCAAGCAGTTGCTGTCGCAGATTGAGGACGCAGTCGCGCTGGTGCGCTCCAGCGGTGGCCACATCGCCCTGTGCACGACCTTCGATCCATATAAGTTTGAGGGTGCTTCGTTCAGTGCCGATGCGGTCAAGCAGCTCGACCGCGACTTCGAGCAGGGGGCCGTGGCGGTCAAGATCTGGAAGAACATCGGAATGGAAATCAAGGACAGTAGCGGCCAATATGTCATGGCCGATGATCCGAGGTTCGAGCCGATTTACAAAGACCTCGCCAACCATGGCAAAACCCTGATGACACATCAGGCCGAACCTGATGTGGCCTGGGGGCCAAAGGATGCGTCCGATCCGTCCTGGTCCTACTATCGGGAAAATCCGCAATGGTACGTTGCCAACCGGCCCGGGTTCCCCTCAAAGCAAAGGATTCTCGACGCGCGTGATGATGTGCTCGCCAGAAATCCCAAACTACGCATGGTGGGAGTTCACCTGGGCAGCATGGAACGGGATCTCAACAACATCGCCAGTCACTTGGACAAGTATCCAAACTTTGCCATCGACACAGCAGCCAGAATGGAATACCTCATGTTGATGCCACCGGAAAAGGTGAGCGCATTTCTTATCAAGTATCAGGACCGAGTCCTCTACGGCACGGATCTCGATTTGTACTCAGACGCCAACCTCCCGGATGCGTTGACCGAATGGCAGTCCACTTATGCGCGTGACTGGAAATTCCTGGCGACCGGTGAGACCCTTACGGTGGAAGGCAAGCAGGTGCGTGGATTGAACCTGCCCCAGCCGGTCCTTCAGAAAATATTTCGCAGCAACGCCATCCGCTGGATTCCGGGATTGTGACGTAAGTGGCAATTCAACACACCGCGCAAAATCGTAACGACTCCCAGCAGGCGCTAGCGCCCGTTCATGCCATCCCAGGGGATGGGAGGCAAGCTATTCTGTTGTCAGCTCAAAACCTGATCAAGCAGTTGGCCGGCAGCTCGTTTTGCTTCGAGTATGGAATACCGATGGTCCATGGCTCCGGCCAGATCGGTGTTAGCAAATGCAATACGCCCAAATGGCGCACTGCGCAGAATCTCGCGGGGAGCCGGTTGACCGTCGCGCCCAAAGAAGAACCCGGGTTGAGGGCTCAGATAGGCATGTCCCCAGCGATTCAAGATAATCCCGGCGATGTCGCGTCGCGCGTCGAAGCCACCGCCCGCGAACATCTCACTAAATTGCTCACGAACTTGTCGTTCATAATATCTGAAAGACGTTGCAAGCATCTCGGCGCGGCCTCGGTGCCCCTGCTCTTCGGTTGGAGATCCCGGGTATGAATACAAAACTTTCAAGCTGAGTACGATCGGCGAGTCTGGACCGATCGTTGGGTTTTCAACGCCAGTCAGCGCCCGCTTGCAAACCTCCATGTAGTTACCCAACCCTTCAAACCAGCGACAACCGCTCATTCCCATTTTGTACAGGAACCGCCAATTTCTAACGGCAACGTTCACCATCATGCAGGGAGAACGGTAGAACTGAGCATATGCTTGGCGCTGGGTCTGCGGAAGATCCTTCACAATGTGTTTCGTAGTCCAGCATCCGCCCGCCATCACAGCTGAGCGCGCCTTAATCTTGTACAACTTGCCTTTCTTTGAATATGCGATCGAAACTGTCTCGGCTTTGCCGACTTCCCCGTCATGCTCGACATCGACGACAGTGGACGACAGGCGAATTCTCACCGCGGTTCCCGGGGTGTCCAAAGCGGCAAAGTTCACGCGGTTCCGGCAAACTCCTTCCACGCTATGCGGACCATAGATCGCTGCGGGGACCAGACTTTTCAACATCAGTCTCGCAATTGTCGCGTTACCGCCTGGAAACATCTGATCAGAACCACCCTTTTCTTCCGGCAAAGGGTGAAGCATTTCAAACGCATAGTCTGAGTATGCAGACAAAGCATCCGGTCCTAAGCCCGCGCCACCGCCTTCCACTGGCGAGAGGAACGCGCGAACCGTTTCGCGGCTAAGCCCGAACCGTTCCATATAGTGCTGTTCCAGCGTGATGGAGTCGAGATACCGGGAAATCGCATCCCCTTCCACTTTGGGATGTTCGAACTTTGTGCCTCCCGTCGGTTCGCCTTTCAGCCAGCGCAGCCATTCGAGTCGAGTTGCGTTCGAAACGGGAGCGCCATCAAGGTTCTTCCCAAGGGGATCCGTCAACCACATTCCTGGTCTCTGATTGAACTCTGCGCCAAACCAAAACCCATATTGTCCATGCCGCAAACCCACCGCTTGATAAGGAGTATTGGAGAGGGGGAACTCTAGGTCTGGCCCTGCCCAGCTTTGATATGTCAGCTGCGGTGCGCGTAACCCGATGGACTCGTAGAACTTTGCAAGGAAGCTATGCGGGTATTGAATCTGATAGATGGCTGAGCCTTGGTGTGCGATCAGTCGCTTGCCCTCCACCAAAAACTCATTTTGCTTCGCCTCACCGCCGAAAATGGGATGGTTTTCGATGATCAGGCATTTCATTCCCGGGCCGGCGTCACGGCAAAAGAACAAGGCGGCGGCGAGTCCGCTAATTCCGCCACCAATGACTACGCAGTCATAGAGTTCGCCGGTATCGATAATGTCCTTGGGAAGTGGATCGTACGCGCGGTCACGAATCGCATGACCTGCTTCGAGAACATCAAGGGTGTTGCCATTCGCGGTGCTGTAGTCGCCGACGCCGCCGTAACCCGTGAAGTCATCATTTTTAGCCAGTAGCTCCGCGGGAGCTACACCTCCGAGCAACGCGGATCCGGAAGCCAACAGAGCCGAGCCGAGAAAGTCGCGCCGCGTTATGTTCGCCTCCATGCCCAGGTTAGTACTTCCTGCAAGCGAGGATTTCAGATGAGCAGTGTGTGAAATGTTACGTTCACCTCCCTCCTTGCTCCTGAGTGTACACCTGACGCAGAATCTGCAGCTCAATCCGCTCTTCAGTCGCAATCGGCTGCGCCACCTTCCTCCGCGTCGAACGATCGATACCTTGTCAGGGCCAGTCAAATCGTTGTCGCAAAATCGTCAATTCACTCGTTGTCCCGTGACGCCCTCTGTGTGGGAGAGCTCTACCCAAAACATTTATTACCTAAGGCGTCCACGCTGCGTCCAGGATATGGCCCCAATCGGCAGCGTCTTTTGAATTTTCACGGCCCTTACCTCTATTGGGCCATTTTCTCGCTGTTGCATTACTTCTGCCGACAGGCTTGGCGGATTACGGACCGCGCGAAATCTATTCCAAAGCATTCGCGACCTGTTCAAACAATATCTGAAACTGTACAAGAATCAAGATAAGCTTCTCGCCTATTGGTGTATTGCCTCGTGGTTCCCGGATGCCTTGGACTTCATTCCACGTCTAACGATTTCAGGTCCAAGATTTGCGGCTGACTTACTTTTGTCGAGTGTTGCGCTTTGTGGGCGGAGACCGGTTCTGCCGCAGGCATGAACTCAGCGGTATTGAAGACAATTCCAATTAACGAACAGATGTACTAGACAGAGTCCTCCGCGCTGACGCTGCGGCTGAGCGAAGCCTCAATCATGTGATCAACCGGTTGTAGTCGCTGCAGCGGCGCCGCCTGGGAGAACCTGTTCCTGCTCCGGTCAGTGTTCGGTTGACCTGATGGGGGAACGGTGTTTCTCAGAAGGAATCATGATTCTGCAAAACGAAGCCAACAAGGATTGCATTTTCAATGGGTTAAGAAACAGGGATATCCGTCGGAGATTCTACGAGCCGCGGTTGGGTGTGCTTTAGCCGCCGATTGTCCCTCCTTGGCTCTACCGCGCGGGTAGAATAGCCTGCGTGAACCATATTCTCCATGTTGTTGGAGCGAGGCCGAATTTTGTTAAGGCGGCGCCAGTATTACGGGCCATTCGGCAACGGGGCATCAGGCAGACCCTGGTCCACACGGGGCAACACTACGATCGGGACATGTCTGATGTATTTTTTACTCAGCTTGAGATTCCGGAACCGGATTTCAATCTAGAGGTGGGCTCGGGAAGTCACGCCGCGCAGACGGCGGAGATCATGCGCCGCTTCGAGCCCCTAGTTCTGGAACGCAGGCCGGATATTACTCTGGTTTATGGCGAC
>Ga0209415_10010187_pt1 | contig 16031 bp, 14 predicted proteins | sample PeaSoiSIISIP2007_FD_187696 | JGI IMG/M metagenome (GOLD analysis project Ga0209415, IMG submission 187696) | Peat soil microbial communities from Weissenstadt, Germany - SII-SIP-2007 (SPAdes) (version 2) | ecosystem: Environmental > Terrestrial > Soil > Wetlands > Peat | place: Germany...
AAGACCTTTTGGGGCGGGGCCTCGATTTGGGGGCATTTTCGCGTTCTCCCCCCTCGAATCCGCGAAGTCGGGCTAAAGAGGTCATTCCTTGGGATTTTTAACCCAATTCATGCTGTGGCCTTTCTCCCGGTTGTGCAGAACCGGATCTGGGCCGCCCAACCGGGAACTCCATCTTATCTTTTGCCAGATCATTTTTCTGCCAACTCCCTGAGGCAATCCCCAACATTATGATCAACATTTTCTTCATGCAGGGCTGGGTCGCATCTAACATTTCCCGACCGCAGACCAAATGCATCGCCACATTTTAGGCCGACGAATGCGCAGTTCCTCTCGGGCCATCCATCCGTGAGGCATGATGCTTGAATTCATGGGCGACTACAGGGTTTTTGAAGTAAGTTGACAAGATTCATCTCGGGCTAGGATTTAACGACGCTGCCCAGCGGCGCGTCGGCCCAGACGCGATGCACGCAAACAAGCACGCGTCAGCGCGCCCAATGGAGCAGACCTTTACCCGCACTGGCACTGCACGCCGATACCTTTCGAACGGGCGGTCTATGAGCGTCGAACCGCTTTATGAACTCATCCGTCGGGTCCCCGCCCTTCTCACAGTGAAGTGATCGGGCCGGCGTCGTCGCGATAGGCCACGACGAAGCGCAGGAGCAGCGGATCTCCCCAAGCCTCCGCAGACAGAAGGGGCGGCGGCAGTTGGCTGAAGCGAGCTGGTAGGGTGATGAGGGGCGCATCAGTGAAAGCCCCGGAGTTTCGCATAAACCTCGAGCGGCTCCTCCAAAGGGGTGTGATCGTGTAGCCACCGTACCGGGTAATAAAATGTCCGGACGGCGGCGAGAGAGTGTGGCTTGTTCTTGGTGATGGTTCCGACTGGACCAATGCTCAGTACATACAGCACAGGCTCCGCCCCGCCCCGATTCTTGCTCATGCCCGTGACTCATAACGTTCCGCTCACCCAACGATTGAACTCACGCGCGCCGGGCCAGTGACGCGATCCGCAGAAGCGAAACTGAAGCGGGCATCCGGCGTCGCGTGCAGTGACTTGTTCGGCGTTCATGGCGAGAGCGTATGCCCTGGTCCACCATACGAACACGTCGGCAAATCTGCAACGCGTCCAATTGTATAGGTGCCGCCCGAGGGGCAGTGCAGCCATTTCAGGTCTTTCGGGGCTGGCAATCGAACGTACGGGCCAATGTCTTCCCATGTCGGTACTACGTTTGAACTAATAGGGTGATGTTCCAAGGCCCACATCTGCTTCGCACTATCGATCATCCGGAGTCCGTTGATGCAAGTGCCAAACTCCGGGCTCTGCGCGTAGCGGTCTGACTGCTTGGGACGACATCCGAAACATAGAATCAAGCAGGCGAGGACAATGTCAGACGTGCGCACGCGCATACTAAGTCGAACGGTCGGCCAGAGCGGCCCGGGGGGGGTGAAAATGCAAACAGGACGCGCCGTCCCGCGTCCACTCCAGGCCGCTTGTTGGACGGGTCACTCATTTGCTATGGATCAGGAATCTCGGTTACGGTGTTGTCTTTAATCACCATCTTCTTCCCCGGCCTAAGCCCATTTGTTGCTGGTGTGGAATTAGTGATGCTTCTGATGCTGTACACAAATCTGCCATCATTAGTGACAACTTGCACACCCGATGCTTTTTGCTGGGGTATGGTGGTGTCGGCTGACTTTTTCGAGCAGCTAACCAACGCCAATGTGATTACAGCGAGTGCGACTACTGACGTGTGGTTTTTCACAGCGTCTAATCAAACACCGTGCTCTCGATAAAGTTTCGCGTCATGCCGCCTAACGCTCGACCTGAGTGGTCCGGGGCCGCTTGCGTCCCTTACTTCTTGAACACGAGCGCACCCGTGCGATCAAAGGAGCACATCGGAGCCCACGCGACCTCCCGATAATACCCGTCCAAATCGGAGAAGTAACCGTGATAGCCTCCCCAGAAACTCCTCTCCAGTCTCGCAAAACATGCGAGCGCCAAGCACTGACGCGAGCCGCTTGAACTTGCCGAACAATGCCTGATCCATCCCCTTCACTCCAGGGCCATCATATCACTGCAGGATCTGGCTCCCGCAATCTGGACAGCGCCCGGAGGCTATGACAGCCCGCGAGCGCTTGCCAAGCAGCAGTTTCCCGCATGTGGGACAATCTCCTTGCAGTTTCCGCAAATACTTTCGCCGCATCGGCGCCAGCACGTAGAACATCAGAGCTGCAATCACAGCATAGGAAACCGAAACCGCGACCACCGCAATGGTGTCGAAGCCCGCCCGGTCCAGCCGCCTGACAACAAACACCGTGGGAAGCGAGGTCGCTCCAAGCAAGGCCATGAATAGGGCACCCCGCAGCAATTCGGATCGCCAATAACTCCTCAGGCTCGATGTAAAGTCGTCGATGGTCATATTGAGGACGCCCTAACCAATGATTGAACGATCCGGTTCGTTGATTCAAGGGAAAACGTCAACCCTCTTGGCTTCGCCTTCCTCCGCCCCTGCGGGCCTCACCTCCTGCCCCGATTTCCACCGGTCCATACAGAAATCATGGCAATATGCCCGCTCATGTCAAGCGCCATGCCCGCGCTCCCGCGCTCCAAAGGACCGCTTTTCCCAGGGCCGACATTGCTCCTAAATTAGCGCCCATCAGCGTTTATCAGCGGTTAAAAATAGCCCCCTTCTTCCCCGCCCCATTCGCGTCTATTCGCGGTTAAAAAAGACTCTCCGTGTATCCCGGATCTTAGCGGTTCAAAAAATGGCCGGATCTTTGTACTACAATCGTCCAAATTGTTCGCAGGCTGCGATGAATTTTTTCATGCTGCTTTACCCAGGCGCATGAATTGGAAAACTCGGTTGCGGCTTTGCCGCGCTGGGATCTTTGCGGTTAAATCTCCCTTCCCCGCATCCCCTGCTCACGTTCGCACCGGCGTCGGCTTGCCCGCCTCGTCGATGGCCACATACACGACTTCCGCGTGGGTCACACGCACCGTTTGATGCGGTGCCCGCGCGCGTTTCGCCTCCACCGTTACCCGAACCGAAATCGACGTCCGCCCAATCTTCAGCGTCTCGGTATAGAAGCTGACCAGGTCTCCGACGAACACCGGCGCGATGAATTTGACCTCGTGCATGGCGGCAGTCACCAACTTCCCGTCCCAATGTTGGTGCGCCTCCACCGCCCCCGCCAGGTCCAGCGAGCTCAGGATGACGCCGCCAAAGATCGTGCCCAGGTGGTTCGCGTCCCGCGGCATCATCACCACCCGAATCGCCGGTTGGGAACCGCCCCTCTCAAGGCGCGCGAGCGAATCGGCCGCGCCGCTCAGCCGCCCCGGTATTGCGGCCGATTTCCGGGGCCGCGTTCCACCTTGGTCAGTGGTCTCACGCTGGCAGAGACCATTCTTGAAGCCGTTGTTATGCATGCAGGGAACCATTCTTAGCGGTTACGGCGTGATCTCCGCCCAATACTTGCTGCGCCACCCGGTAGCCCGCCCGGTCCGTGTTCCGCCGCACGGCGCGAAAGCTTTCCTCGATGCGCAGGCGTGACGCACGGCAAAAATAATCTGCCAGCTCGAGCAATTCCGCCCGGTTCGCCTCCTTGCGTTCAGTTTGCAGGAGCCGCTCCGCGCGGAGGCACGCGGCGGTGATGGCGAACAGCTCCGTGCCGATTTCCACGAACCGCCCCAGCAATAGTTGCTGGCGCTCCAGCTTTGGCCCGTGACGCAGCATCGCGTTGAACAGCGTGCGCGCCAACTTGCGGCTCGTGCGCGCCGCGTAACGGAGATGCCGGGTCAAGAGACCAGCTTCCGAGCCCCGGACTTTGAATGCTTCCAATGGCAACCACTGCCTGGGATACCATCCGGCATAATACTTCGCAGCCTTCGCCGCGGCCCGCAGCCGCTGTGAAAACGGCAACTTTGTGTTCAGGGCCGCCGCGCTGACCTTGAGGTGCGGGTCAAGCGCCTCCCGGGCGATGAACAATCGCATGATTTCGCTCGAACCTTCAAAGATGGTGTTGATCCGGCTATCGCGCAGGAACCGTTCCAGTGGCGTCGGGTCTTCGCCGCGCTCCTTCAGTGAGGCCGCGGTCTCATAGCCGCGCCCGCCGCGGATCTGGACGGCGTCATTCACGATCTGCCAGGCCTGTTCACTCCCCCACATCTTGCACATGGCCGCTTCCAGGCGGACGTCGGCGTGTTTGTCGCGATCCACCGCGCTGGCGGCCAGCCACGTCATGGCTTCCATCGCAAACGTGTTGGCAGCCATGCGAGCGATTTTGTCGGCGATGGCGGCATGTTTGCCAATGGGCGCGCCCCATTGCGCCCGTTCGCCCGCCCACCGGCTCGTGATCTTCTGGCATCGTTTGGCCAGGCCGACGCATGCCGCCGGCAGCGTCAACCGCCCGGTGTTGAGAGTCGTCAGGGCCACGCGCAGTCCCTTGCCTTCGGCCAGCAGAATGTTCTCGCGCGGCACGCGGACATTGGTGAAGCGCATGACCCCGTTGTAAAGCGCCTTCAAACCCATAAAGCGGCACCGGTGGGTTACCTCCACCCCCGGCCAGTCCGTCTCCACGATGAACGCAGTGATCTGGTCTCGGGGCTTGCCTCCGACGATCTTGCTCGGTGTCTTCGCCATGACCACGATCACGCCGGCCTTGGTGCCGTTGGTGCACCAGAGCTTCTCTCCGTTGATAATGAAAGCCTGTCCATCCGGCGTCGGTTCGGCGTGCGTCTGCAACGTCGCCGGATCGGAACCGGCGCCTGACTCGGTCAGGGCGAACGCCGAAATCTCACCCCGTGCCACGCGGGGCAGGTACTTGCGCTTTTGTTCCTCGGTGCCGAACAGGATGAGCGGCTGCGGCACGCCGATCGATTGGTGCGCCGATAGCAGCGCGGTGAGGTTGCCGCAGTAGCCGCCCAGGAGCATCGCCGCACGGCAATAATTGGTCTGCGAGAGCCCCAGTCCTCCATACTGGGTCGGAATCTTAATGCCAAACGCGCCCAGCTTCGCGAGTTCCTCGATTACCGCCTCGGGGATCTCGCCCGTGCGATCGATCTCATCCGGATCGACTTTTTTGCGCAGCAGCGTTTCCAGTTTCTCGAGAAACGCATCGCCCTGGTCGCGGTCTTCAGCGCTCTGCATTGGAAAAGGCCGGATGCGCGCAAAATCGACCGAGCCCATGAATAAACCGCTGACGAAGGAGGGTGCCTGCGCAACCTCGCGGGCCGCCTCCGTCAGTTCCAGGGCAGCGCGCTGGCCGGCGGACATCTTTGATGTGTCGATTAGCGAACGCGGCGCTTCAACCGGAGCCTCTGCTTGCGGCTTGGTGATGGGGGAACTCGGGCCCGGCGCAAAGGCCTTGTTTTCCAGGTGACCATTCGGCATCGGGCGTTCCATGGAGAGAGCGCCAGTGCGGGCGGACCCATTCTCGCCGCGGGACAGGGCAGGGTGAGGGCAGTCATTGGAATCAGGTGCTTCTGCATAGAATTTCATTCCGGCGGCAGCCATGCTGCGCAGGAGGGCGCAGGGCGCAAAATGGGCGGAGCCACCGGCCACCAAACCATCCATCGCCGAGACCAGCGTCGCCGCAGCAACCGTGTCAGCGTAGCGTAATGGGCCGCCGCGGAAGGGGGCGAAACCAGTGCCCATGATCATCGCAAAATCAACGTCCGCAGGCTCGTTCACGACTTGTTCTTCGAGGCATCGGGCGGCTTCGTTGACCATCAGGAGAACCATGCGCTCCTGCAAATCTCTCATCGAAAGGGCGCTGGCCGTGTTGCTGCACATGAAGGACGTGACCTCCGCGTTGGGTTGCGGCGATTTCCCTTTCTGGTGCAGGTAAAACCCACGGCCGGATTTGCGACCCAACAGCCCGGCCTGGACCATTTTGCCCAGAGTTTCGGGCACCACCATCCGGTCCCGGTAGTGCGACGCGAGCGTCTTCGCAACATGAAGGGCGACATCGATGCCCACCTCGTCCAACAGGCACATCGGGCCCATCGGCATGCCGAAGTCCAGCATCGCCTCGTCCAGTTGCTCGACGGCGGCGCCCGCTTCGAACAGTCTTCCGGCCTCCACGAGATAGGGCATCAGGATGCGGTTGACCAGGAAGCCGGGGCTGTCCTTGACGACCACCGGCAGCTTGCCGATCTGCTGCACAAAGCGTTGCGCGCGTTGCAGGACCTCCGGCGACGTCTGGCGGGCGGCGACGATCTCCACGAGTTGCATGCGGTGAACGGGGTTGAAGAAATGCAGGCCGATAACTCGTTCGGGCCGGCGTGTGCTGGCAGCCAACTCGGAAACCGGCAGGGCAGAAGTGTTGGTGGCCAGAATCGTGTCCGCCGCGGTCAGCTCATCAAGACGCTGGAAAATCTTCTGCTTGAGCTCCAGCTTCTCGACGGCGGCTTCGATAACTAGCTCGGCTTGGCTTAGCGGCACCTCGGCCGGCGCCGGACAGATACGGTCCATTCCCTGGCGGACTTCCTGCGCGCTGAACACGTGGCGTTTGGCTCCCTCCTTATAAATCTTGGCGATGGAGGCCATTCCGTTGGCTACCTGTTCCGTATTAAGGTCTCGCAAAATGACCCGCAACCCGCGGGCGCTCAGCCACTGTGCGATGCCGGCACCCATCACCCCGCAACCGATCACCGCAGCATGCGTGACCGGCCGTTGCGTCAAAGGTAGGGCGGGCAGTCCCCTGCCCGCCGGGGCCGGGGCGGGGAGTGGATCCGCTTCCTGCCGTTCCGCCTGAGCGGTCGTATGTGCTGCTGCGACCAGTTGTTTCTTGGCGCGCTCCTGGAGGAAGAACACCCGGATCAGGTTGCGGCATGCCTCAGTCCGCACAAGTTCGAGGATCGCCTCGCGCTCCAACGCCAGGGACGCTGGGATGGATTTGGACACGCCGCGAGTGACGACCTCAAGCGCCTTGCCGACGGCTGGGTAATGCCCGCGGGTTTTTTTGAATGACTGTGAGCGCAACCGGGCAGCTACGATGGCAGCGACCAGCCGGTTGTTTAAGAGCCGGTGGCCGGAACGGCGCGGCTTGCCCCGGCCAATCATCCGCGCCGCGACCTCGACCAGGTACTCGGCCGGAGCTATTTCGTCCACCATCCCGCGTTTCAGGGCTTGTTTCGCCGCGAGCGTTTTTCCAGCGAGGATAACGTCCAATGCCTTCGCCAGCCCGACCAGGCGCGGCAGGCGCGTCGAACCGCCCCACGCCGGCAGGAGGCCGAGCATCGTTTCCGGCAACCCGAGCCGCGTCGCGCGGTCAGTTGAGGCGACGCGATAATCGCAAGCCAGGCAGAGTTCGTAACCGCCCCCCAGCGCCGCTCCGTGAACGGCCGCCACGGTGGGAATGGCCAGCGCCGCGAGGCGATTCATCACGGTTTGGCCCAGATCGATCATCTCGCGCACCTCTCCGTGAGCCGGGCAAACTGCAACGTGCGCTTGCGACGCTTCTCCCTCTCCTATTCCCTCTCCTTTGGGGAGAGGGCCGGGTGAGGGACGTTCTTCACTCCGGGGGAGAGGGTCGGGGTGAGGGGTCCGTCCTCTCGTCTCTTGCGCGCCATCGTTCATGCTTTTTAAGTCAGCGCCGGCGATGAAAATAGAACTCTTGGCGCTCGTGATGATCAGGCCCTTGAGCTGCGATGCGCTGGCGATGAAACCGAGTTCCTCCTCCAGCTCCTGGAGCGTGCGCCGATCGAAGATGTTCGCCGCGGAACCGGGCCGATCAAACGTGAGCACACAGATCTGGTCATCGCGCACAACGCGCCGAATCGTCCGCCGGGACGGCTCCGTGGAAGCGGTGGCGAGGGGCGCGCCGGGAACGGGTGGTTCAAGGAAACGTCCCGCGGGCAGGACTGTCGTTTTGGTGGCTGATGTTTGGGGTGGCAATGTCTCAATCATAGGCAACTTAGTTCCTTTCCAACCACAAGGCGGCGCCCTGGCCGCCGCCGACACACAGACTCACCAACGCGCGTCGGGCTTTGCGGCGTTCGAGTTCCCTCAGGCTCGTCAGAATGATGCGCGCGCCCGTCGCCCCGACGGGATGCCCTAAGGCGATGGCGCCGCCATTCACGTTGAGTTTCTCGGAGGGAATTTCTCCCAGTGGACACTCGCGGCCCAAGAATCGACGCGCGAACTGGCCTGACTGCGCGCACTTCAATACGGCGAGTGTCTGCGCGGCGAAAGCCTCGTTGAGCTCGATCAGATCGGCGTCGGCAAGCGTGAACCCCGTTCGCTCCTCCGCCCGCGCAATGGCAAACGCCGGTCCCAGCCCCATCCGCGCCGGGTCGCAACCGGCGTAGGCGTAGCCGGCCAGCACTCCCAGCGGTGTGAAGCCGAGTTGGCTGGCGCGCTGCTCCGACATCACCAGCAGCGCCACGGCCCCGTCGCTCACCTGCGAGGCATTGCCCGCCGTGACCGTGCCCGTCCGCCGTTCGAACACCGGCTTGAGTTTCGCAAGTGCCTCGCGGGATTGGTTGGCGCGCGGCCCATTATCCTGCGCGACCGCCGCCTCCTTCGCCGGAAGGAAAACGGGACAAATTTCGTTTCGCAGCTTGTCGCGGGCTGCCAGCGCGCGCTGGTTTGACACTAGCGCGAAGGCGTCCTGTTCGTCGCGCGTCAGCCGGAACTCGCGGGCCAGCACCTCGGCGGTTTCGCCCATGTTCAGGCCGCAGACGGGATCGGTGAGGCCGAGCAGCAGGCCCACGCGCGGTGCAAAGTCCGACGGGCGAAAGCCAGCCAGCGCTTGCAGCCGCTGGCCGAAGCCCTTGGCGCGGCTTAACCGGCCAAATTTCACGGCGGTGGTTTGCTTGAACACCAAGGGAATGTTCGACATGCTCTCGGCGCCACCGACAATGAAAATGGAGCCCTGTCCCGCGCGCAGTTTTTCCTGGGCCAGTGTGACCGCTTCGCAACCCGAGGCGCAGTTGCGTTGAACGGTGCTCGCGGGAACCGACTCAGGGATGCCGGCGCGTAGCGCGATCACGCGCGCCACGTTGGCGGCCTCCACCGGTTGTGCCACACAACCGAAAATGACTTCGTCCACGAGCGCCGGGTCCAACCCGGTGCGGGTCAGTAAGTCACTGACGACGATGCGGCCGAGTTCGTCGGCACTCAGCGAGGCGAGTTCGGTGCCCGCTTTGGAAAACGGCGTGCGAACTCCATCTACGATAACCAGGCGCTCTTCTTTCATAACTGTTCCTCCAATTTGCTCTCTCCCAGGTAGGGCGCCTCACTCCGTGCGCGCCGCCAGGCAAATTGCGCCGCGCGCTGGCGGCGGTTCTCCCTCTCCCCGGGGGAGAGGGTTGGGGTGAGGGGTTCGTTCTGTGTCATAACTGTTTCTCCAAGTTGCTCTCAACGCACCCATTTCCATTAACAGTTACGGGCCTACTGTTGTCCTGCCTTTCCACGGCGTGCGCCTTTGGACGGTGATCCACCAGCTTTTCTTCTTTAAGCAACCTGCCGACGCCCTGGAGCCGCCGGATTTCGTCCGCGTTGTGGAACAGGATCCGGTTGGGATGAATCTCGATGTGCCGGGCGCAACGCTCAGTCAGTTCGCGTCTGAGTTGCCCTTCGTCCGCGCCGTTGACCTTTTGCACGTGGAGGATGAGCTCATCCAGTTCCAGTGGATCGTCATTAATCTTCCGCAGCTCCACTTGCCAGGCGCCGATGTGAGGCGCATCGTCCAGCAGGTGCTCCAGCTCGTTAAAATCGACCAGTGTGCCCTTGATCTTGTCAAAATCCACCTGCTTGATCTCCGAGCGCCGCGAAATGTTGCCGAGCAGCCGCGGCAACCGCCGGCCACAATACGGACAGGGCTCGTAGGTAAGGCCGCCGTCGGCGTAATCGCCCGTGCGATAGCGCAAAACCACCGTCCCGCGCGCCTCGAGCGGCGTGAACACCAACTCCCCTGGCCGGCCCGATGGAAGGGTCTCACCCGTCCGCGGATCAATCACCTCCATGATGCCGAGGTCGGGATAGAGATGATAGCCGCTGGAAGGCTCGCCGTGCGGAGCAGGGCACTCGGACCAGGCCAGCTTGGCTTCCGTGAAACCGTAGGTGGCGACGATGTCCACGTTCCTGGCGCCGAGTTCGAGCGCCAGTTCGCGCAATTTCAGACGCAGTCCGTCACTAACCTTTTCGCCCCCGAGCACGATGCGCCGCAGGTTCTCGCACCGCGCGCCCTCCTCCGCAGCTTGGTGCAGCAGGTGATAGACGAATGTCGGGATGCCGATGAGCACGTCGGGCTTGAATTTGCGGATGTGGCGGATGTTTCCCTCCGTACCCATGACCTTGCCGCCGCCGGAGCTCAGCGTCAGAACCCCGCCGGCCGTGCCGGCGTAATGGGCCAGCCAGAACGCGAGATGAGGTGCGAACGGCAGGGTATTCAGCAACCGGTCCCCAGGCCGGGCAGCGCACACCTCAACGAGCCGCCGGCCAGCCGTGGCGAGGCGGTCAAGATCGCGCGCGGTGAAGAAACAGGGAATGGGTTCGGCGCTGCGTCCCGTCGTGAAGGTCGCGAAGATCGGCCGGAACTCGGCTTCGAAATCCTGCTTCACGCGTTGGCGGCCGTGGACCAGGGCGCGAAGGATCGTGGCCGGTCTCCGGGCCAGCACGCCTGGGTCGGGAACGAGGATGAACTCCTTGAACCGTTCAGGGCGCTCCGCGGTGCTTAGCAAGTCGGACTTGGAGGTGAAGGGTATCCGCTGGAGATCCTCTAATCTGCAAAACGATTCGCCCTTGAGGCCCTGCTCCTGAAACAACTTGCCGTAGTATGCCGAGAAGGGTAGGACGGCCGTGCGCAGGTAGCGTTGCAGTTGTTCGGCCTGCAATTTCCGAACCACCGATTCAGACAAGTGTTCCCACCGGGACTGGAGCAAGTTTCTGCTCATGACTCATTTCCGTTCTGTTGACTAACTCTAAGATCTCCTCGAGGTGCCGCTCGGCCACTTCCCGGCCAAGGGCGATGAACTTGCCGGGGTGCCGGTAGTCGAGCCAGCGGTCGTCGTAAATCTCCGGACGAAGCACCAGGTCGGCCATTCGGCACGAGGCCTCAGCCATGCGAATCTGCGCGCCGTGGACGCTGCGCATGAGGATTTCCAACAGGTTCCCCCGGGCGAAGTAGTTCACCTGCCGATTCAGCGGAAGAGCTTTGCGAAACCACCTAAGGCCACGCTTTCCGTCGTGGCGTTTTAGCTGTCGCTCCGCCTCGATGGCGTAACGAATGCGGTCTGGGGTCGGGATAACGTTCACCGCGATCACGCGGCCGACCCCCATCTCGCGCAAAACGTCCACCGGCAACGGGTCCACAATGCCGCCGTCCGTGTAGGTTTCTCCGTCAATGACAACAGGGACGCAAATCCCCGGCACCGCGGCGCTGGCGTGTACTGCTGTCGCCACTTCGCCACTGGAGAAAACCACCCGCTCCAGGGTCGCCAGGTTCGTGGCGACGATGCGCAACGGCCGTTTGAGGTCCCCAAACCTTGCGTGGCCGACCGTCCGCATCAGGCGATTTTTGACGGCGAAGCCTCGCAAAAACCCCCTCCGCGGCGGAAACACCGGATCGATAAGGCTCCAGAACGCCCAGCGTCCTTCCAATTCTCGCGAAAGTCTTTCCAACTCGCCTCCGTCGCACCCGTGCGCCCAAAGCGCGCCGACATACGCCCCCATGCTCGCTCCGGCGACTACGTCCACCTCGATGCCCTTCTCTTCCAGAACCTGGAGGACGCCGACGTGCGCGAAGCCCTTGGCGGCGCCGGACGACAGAGCCAACCCCACCAGTCGCCCGCCGATTTCCCGCGCGAGGCGGCGGAGGTCCGCACGGAATGATCGCACCGGGGCGGCCTGCTGCCCGCCTTCTGCCACTCCGTCCCCTGCCGGACGGCCGCGGACGAACGCATGCACAGGGATGGCGGCGCGCTGGGCCAGTAAATCAATGCCATTAACCTGCTCACCCTCGGCCAGATACGCGACGGGCTTGACTTGCACGCCGCCGTCGCCAGGCCGCGCCCGCGTGTCCCGCAGGAGCAGGTCGAGACGGTTTTCATCTTCGGCAGCGGGCTTGAGAAACACGTATGCCAGGTTGGAACGACCCAGCAATTCCGAGAGCCAGGGGGCGCCGGGGTCATCGATCTGCGCCCCGATCAGCACATATCGAAAGCGGGGCCTTAATTGGCTCACCAGCGAGGCAATGCCTCGCGGAGTGGGCGGGTCGTTCCGCACACCCAGAGTGAGGGAATGGAATTTGGTGTCGTGGTTGACCAAATCGGCCGGCCAGTGGAATTCTCCGTTGAGAAAAAGTTCCGGATGCGCTTCACCGTCTATCCTGCCGGCGCCATCTTCTTTTGCCAATTGGACCAGCACCACGGACGCGCCGGTTTCAGCGGACAAGGACCGTGCTAACTGCTCGCTGATGAGAACCGCGGGGATTTGTTTTTCCAGGAAAGCCAGCGTGACGATCTGGCGCGGCAGTTGTTCGTGGTCCGTTTCCGTTGCGAGGAGTCGCTCTCCGTCTTCTTCGGCTGGTCTTTCAAGATCCATGCGTCGCGCTTTCGAGGCTGCCTAACACTCCGCCAGGAAATCCAAGGCTACAAATAGAATAAGTGCGGATTATTGTATCCGTAATATTGCTTAATGATGCGCCGGGCGTTCCCCGGCCCAAGGTCTGTGACCCGCAGCAGCCCGCCTGCAACCACGAGCCCAACGCCCCTCCGCGCCCCGGCAAGTTCCAAGGCAACTCAGCCCGCCAACCTCAGATTCCCCCCTGCATCCCGGAACCGTGCGCAAATCTGCTTGGTCCCTCCTCCCCGCCCTTCTATAGTTCCCCCATGGTTCATGTTGGCATTGGCTACGACGTTCACGCCCTGGTGGAAGGCCGCCGGCTCATTTTGGGCGGCGTCCAAATCCCGCACCCCAAGGGTCTCGAAGGGCACTCGGATGCCGACGTGCTCATGCACGCGATCTGCGACGCCGTTCTCGGCGCTCTGGGCGAACCGGACATCGGCCATCTCTTTCCGAACACCGACCCGCGCTGGCACGGTGTGGCCAGCCAGCTCTTTTTACAAGAGGCCGGCCGCCTTGCCAGCCTGCGTCAAGGCAAGATCATCAACCTCGATGCCACGGTCATCGCCCAAGCGCCCAAGCTTTTTCCCCACATCCAGGACATGAAGATCAACATCGCCGCCGCCCTGGAATTGAACATCCGTCAAGTCGGCATCAAAGCCACCACCAACGAACGGCTGGGGTTTCTCGGCCGCGAGGAAGGTATCGCCGCCATGGCCGTCGCCTCGGTTGATTTGCCTTGAGCAAGGCTGGTTGGCACGCCCCATGGCCAAAGCCGAGATTAGCTGGAAACGAGTGAGCGAGGACGGATTACCGCTCCAGGTTTATGTGCAGCACGTAGGCGGTGAGTGGCGTTTCTTCGCCCGCGAGCGCCGCTACGACCAATGGCAGCCAGTCCCGGAGCCGCCTTTGGAGGACTGGTTGAATCTCCTCGACGCCGTTCGCCGCCGCATCAACCGCCGCCTCCTGCGGCCAGAAGAGGAAGCCCGGGTCCAACGCTCCATTCGCCAGCGATTTCCCGATGCTGATTTGACCTGACAAGGGTTTGCTTCCCTCCTAAATTGGCCCGGATATGAACCGGCCCCCGTTGATCCTGGTCTCGCCCAACATTGAAAAGAAGGGGGACGAGTTTGGGGATCTTGCGACCAGCCTTTCGGAAACCTACCAACAGGCGCTCCTGCGCGCCGGCGGCCTCCCGGTCGCAATGCCCGCCACCCTGTCCCGGCCCGCCATTGCGGAGTGCGTGGCGCGAACCAACGGCGTGTTGCTCACTGGGGGAGAAGATGTGGACCCCCGCCTTTATACCAACGGCCTGTCCCCACGCCTGCGCCGGACGGTGACGCTTACCGGCGACGGTGGCGAGCGGGACTTGCGCGAGTTGGTGCTCATTGACGAGGTCTTTCGCCAGCGCAAGCCACTGCTGGCCATTTGCCGAGGCCATCAAATCCTCAACGTCGCCCTGGGTGGCTCCCTGGTGGTTGACATCGCTGCTCAGAGGCCTGGGGCTTTGAATCATCGGCGGCTGGACAAACGCAGCCAGGTGGTCCACGAAGTGCGGTTGACACCCGGTTCAATACTGGCCAAGATAACCGGCGGGACGCGGCTGGGTGTAAACAGCACCCACCACCAGGCTGCCGGGCGCGTCGCCCCGCCGCTGAGTGTGACCGCGTGGGCCGGTGATGGTGTGGTCGAGGCGCTGGAACTGAAACCGGGTCCCGCGCAGTGGCTGCCGTTCCTTTTGAGTGTGCAGTTCCATCCGGAGCGCCTGGCAAACCAGGCCCCGGCGCATCAGGCGATCTTCGCCGCGTTCACGCAGGCTTGCCTGCGCCGTGGCTAATGAATTTATGAAGGGAAAAATCTTAGTTGTTGATGACGAAGCAGACTGGCGCGACCAGTTCAATGGGTGGCTTCAGGACGACTACCAGGTCACCCTAGCCGAGAACGGCGCCGCCTTGCAGAAGGCCCTCGCCCAGGAACAACCGGACGTTGTCCTGCTCGACGTGAAGTTGGGCGACGCCGACGGCTTGGACTTGTTGCCGGCCATCAAAAAACGCTGGCCCGAGACCGAGATCATCGTCGTGACCGGCCAAGCCAAGGACGATACCGAAGCCCTCGCCTGGGCAGTCGAGGCCACCAAACGCGGCGCTTTCAATTTCATTCGCCGTTCCGCGGGCCGGTTCGACGGAGCAAAATTCCTCGCCGATGTCGGCAATGCCGTTCAACGCCGCCAGCAAACCGAGGAAACCAGCCTCCTGCGCCGTGCCCTCGAAACGATGAGCGGCTCCACGTCCCCGATTTTCCAGAGCGTCGCCATGCGCGAGGTCGTCCGCACCGTCGAGCGTGTCGGCCCCAGTGATGTCACCGTGCTCATCACCGGCGAGAGTGGCACCGGCAAGGAAGTTATTGCCGACCTGGTCCACGCCTTCAGCCCGCGTAGCAAGGCCAAAATCATCAAGATTAATTGTGCTGCCTTGCCCCGAGAACTCATCGAAAGCGAATTGTTCGGCTCAGTTAAAGGAGCCTTCACCGGCGCTCACACCGACCGCGAGGGCCTGTTCCGCCAAGCTGAGGGGGGCACCTTGCTTCTCGACGAGATTTCCGAGATGCCCGTGGACACACAGAGCAAACTGTTGCGCGTGCTACAGGACCAGGAGGTCCGACCGGTCGGCGGCAAGACCAGCTACAAAACGAACTGTCGGCTGATCGCCTCGACTAATCGCCGGCCGGAAGAGGCCATTTCCGACGGCAAGCTGCGCGAGGACTTGTTCTATCGCATCAGCGCCATCTCGGTCCACCTGCCTCCGTTGCGCGAGCGGCGTGAGGACATCATGCCTTTGGCGAACGCCTTTCTTAAGCGCTTTGCCGCTCAAGCTAATCGGGTCATCCGCGGCTACACCCCCAGCGCCATCGAGCGGCTTACTAATTTCGATTGGCCCGGCAACGTGCGCCAACTGCAGAACGAAGTTCAACGCGCCGTCCTGCTCTCCGAAGGTGACGCCGTGGATGCCGCCGACCTGTCGATCACGAAGTTGAAGACGGCCGGGGAGGATGCGCCCGACACCAATTTCACACTGCTGGAGGGCGTCGAGCGCAACGCGATCGTGCAGATGCTCAAGGAGACCGGCGGCAACAAGCTGGAAACCGCCAAACGGCTCGGCATTGGCCGGCAGACGCTCTACAACAAAATCAAGGCCTACGGGATCGACGTTTAGAGTTTCCCCAACTCCGTTCGCACTAAATCGACTAGCGGCGCCAGGGTTGACCGGCTGAATTCGAACTTGCAGCCGGCCGCCGAAAATAATTCCGGCAAGGGCCGCGAGCCGCCCAGGCCCAGCGCGGCTTTGTAACTCTGCAAGGCGCCAAATTTGTCGCGTTTCGAATTAGCCCAGACCTGCAGCGCCCCAAGTTGCGCGATGCCGTACTCGATGTAGTAGAACGGGTGGATGAAGATATGCAGTTGGCGGT
>Ga0209415_10010188_pt1 | contig 16027 bp, 14 predicted proteins | sample PeaSoiSIISIP2007_FD_187696 | JGI IMG/M metagenome (GOLD analysis project Ga0209415, IMG submission 187696) | Peat soil microbial communities from Weissenstadt, Germany - SII-SIP-2007 (SPAdes) (version 2) | ecosystem: Environmental > Terrestrial > Soil > Wetlands > Peat | place: Germany...
GGGCACAGAAAAGAGGCAACCATGGATGACGCGGGCTGGTCATACCCTGCGAGGAGCCGCGTGAGCGCCAGCGAGGACGAGGCCGATGTCGAAGCGGTTCTGGCCGGTGAGATCGCGGCCTTCGAGCGGATTGTGCGCCGCTGGCAGGGTCCGCTGGTCAACCTTGCCTACCGCTTCTGCCGCGACCGGGCCCGCGCGGAGGAGATGGCGCAGGAGGCGTTCCTGCGCGCCTATCGCGCTCTCGGCGGATGGCGCAAGGACGCGGCGTTTTCCACCTGGCTGTTTGCACTGGCTACGAGTCTCTACCGCACCGAGCTGCGGCGGATACCGGTTTGGACCGTACCGCTGGGCGAAGCCGCCGAGCCGAGAGATCCGCGGGCCATAGACGGAGGGCAGGAGGAGGCAGAATCGCGCGAGTGCCGTGCGCCGCGCGATGCTGGCTCTACCATCCAAGTATCGCGAGGTTTTGATCCTTTTCTATTTCCATGAGATGGATGTCAGCGCCGCGGCGCGCAGCCTGGACCTGCCGGAGGGCACGGTGAAGGCACGATTGTCGCGTGGGAGGGAAATCCTGCGACGCAAACTCCCGCACTGGTTGGGCGCGCCGCGCATGAAGGAGGCCTGATGAAAGACGACGATATCGACCGCATCCTTTCCCGGGAAGAGGATATTGTCCCCTCGTCAGGGTTCGCCGGCAGCGTCATGGACGCCGTGCGGAGTCAAGCTTCGACTCCGCCTCCGATTCCGTTTCCGTGGAGGCGCGCCATCCCCGGGTTGGGCGCCTTGGCACTGGTTCTCGGGTGGCTGTTTGTCGTTCTGGTGCGATCGGGGGCCTCGGCGGCGGATCGGGCGGTGCTCGTCAGTGCGGTGGAGGCAGTCAGGACCTTCGGGGCGGGATGGATTGCTTTGGCGCTGATCACCTCCCTCGTTTCCGTTATGGTGTCGATGCGGTTGACTGGGGGAAGAAACTGAGGCAAGAGAGACAGACGACAAGAACCGATCGTCTGTCCCACCTCAGAATTCGGTATACTGGACCCGGAAATTCCGGCAACAGGAAAGGGGGGAATCCATGGATCGGCGTCGTTTCCTTCAAGCGGGTCTTACCGGGCTGGCCGCGTCGGCCGCCCGCAATTACGGGTTAGAGGCTGCCGAGCCTCCCAAACGCGTGGGGCTGATCGGCTGCGGCTGGTACGGCAAGTCCGATATATTCCGGCTGGTGCAGGTGGCGCCGGTGGAGATCGTCTCGCTGTGCGATGTCGACCGGAAGAATCTCGAAGAGGCCGCGAGCTGGGCTGTCGAGCGGCAAGCTTCGAAGAAGAAGCCGCGGCTCTACACGGATTACCGGGAGATGCTCAAGCAGGGCGGTCTGGACATGGTCGAGATCGCCACGCCCGACCATTGGCACGCGCTGCCGATGATCGAAGCTGCCAAGGCCGGGGTGGATATTTACGTGCAGAAGCCCATCAGCGTGGATGTGGCCGAAGGCCAGGCGATGCTGGCCGCGGCCCGCAAGTACAAGCGCGTAGTGCAGGTGGGACTACAGCGCCGCAGCACGCCGCACCTCATCGAGGCGCGCAACATCGTGAAGGAGGGCAAGCTCGGCACCATCGGGTTGGTGGAGATCTATTCCTACGGCGGAGGCCGGGCCAGTAATCCGCAACCGGCGCCCGTGCCCGAGACTCTGGACTGGGAATTCTGGGTGGGACCGGCGCCGATGATGCCCTACAGCCCCGAGGTGGAGCGCAACTGGCGCGCGTTCATGGAGTACGGCAACGGCACCATCGGCGACATGGGGGTCCACATGTTCGACATGGTGCGGTGGTTCACGGGGCTGAGATGGCCACGGCGCGTCTCTTCGTTCGGCGGCCTGCGGGTTCTCAAGGGCGGGAAGTCGAACATCGCGGACGAGCAGACGGCCATGTTCGAGTACGACGGGCTGACGGTGGTCTGGCAGCATCGGCGGTTCGGTCCATCGGCGGATCCCGCATATCCGTGGGGCGCGACTTTGTACGGCGATCAGGGCACGCTGAAGGCCGGCGTGATGGGCTACGATTTCATCCCGGCAGGACGCGGCGCGCAGCCGATTCACAAGGACGTGACGTACGAACTGGAGCAGTACCCCGAGGACAAAACGGAGCCGCGCCTCGAGAAGCACGTGGCTCCGGCGATTCGCGGCCACATGAAGAACCTGCTGGAGAACATGGCGACGCGCGGGCGGCCGGTCTCGGACATCGAAGAGGGCTACATCTCGTCGTCGTGCTGCATCCTGGCCAATCTCTCGATGCAACTGGGACGGACGGTGACGTGGGACGCGGAGAAGGAAATGGTGAAGGGCGACGAAGAGGCCAACCGCCTGCTGCACCGGCCGTACCGCAAGCCATGGGTCCATCCGGAGGCGAAGAGTGTCTGATTCGGTGAGCCGGAGGACGATGCTGGCGGCCGGCGCGGCGGCGCTCGCGTCGCAGGGAACCAGAGCCTCGGCGGCCACCGGCAAGGTCAAGTTTGGCCTGGATCTCTTCAGCGTGCGGTCGCAAGGGTGGACGCCCATCCAACACCTCGACTTCGCCGCCAAATGGGGCGTCGAGGTGGTGCACTTCAGCGAGGTCCGATTCCTGGGCGGGCTGGAGGAGGAGAATCTGCGGAAGGTGCGGGCGCACGCCGGGCAGTTGGGGATCGAGGTGGAGATCGGCATGCTTTCGATCTGCCCGACCTCCAAGATGTTCAACAAATCGCAAGGCACGGCGGAAGAGCAACTAACGCGCATGGTCGACGCGGCGAAGACGGTGGGATCGCGGATCGTGCGCTGCGTGCTGGGAAGCTCGGCGGACCGCACGGGAGAGGTTCCGCTGGAGGCCCACATCGAGAACACCGCCAAAGTGCTGCGCAACGTGCGGAGCCACGTGGTGGACGCAGGACTGAAGGTGGCCATCGAGAACCACGCGGGCGACATGCAGGCACGGGAAGTGAAGACGCTGATCGAGGCGGCGGGCAAGGATTTCGTCGGCTCGTGCCTGGACTCCGGCAATCCGCTGTGGACCATCGAAGACCCCCACCTGACGCTCGAAACGCTGGCGCCCTATGTGCTGACCAGCCACGTGCGGGACACGGCCGTGTGGAGCACGCCTCAGGGCGCGGCGGTGGCCTGGACGCGGATGGGCGAAGGCAACATCGGGATGGAGGACTACATCCGCGAGTACGCGGCCAAGTGTCCGGGGCGGCCTCTGTCGCTGGAGGTGATTGTGACGGGGCCGCGCAATTTCAATTACCGCGACCCGAAGTTCTGGGACGCGTACCGCACGACCCCGGCGTGGGAGTTCGTGCGTTTTCTGGCACTGGCAGAGAAGGGTACGCCGCGCGTGGCGCCGCCGCAGGTTTCGCGGGAGGCCGTGATGGCCCGCGAGTTGGAGGATGTGGAAGCGAGCATCCGGTGGACGAAGGCGTTTCTGGAGAAGCTGTAGGGGAGCACTGACCAGGCAAGACTTCACCTGGTGCCAAGTTGCAGAAATTCCCGCAAACGCTTGCTGAGCCGCGACCGGAGGAAGCGGTCTAATCCCTGGTCTAATCCCGAGCGACTGTCCTCAGTAGACTAACTTGAGCGCAAGCTGAATCAATCTCGGCTGATTAATCTGGGTTGTAATGTAACCCGTAGTGGGGTTCGCCGCCGTGGTGACGGTCGTATTCGGAAATCCAAACTGCACCCGGTTGAACATGTTGAACACCTCCGCCCGGAATTCCAGCCGGAACCGCTCGGTAATCGGGGTCTTCTTGAACAGCGCGAAGTTGAAGTTGTTGATACCGGGCCCCCGGAGGACGGGATCGGTCAGGCTTTCGTTGCCCAGCGTGTAAGCGGCTGGAACCGTGAAGCAGGACACGTTGAACCAGCCGGTCAGGCGGGACTGGGCCGAGCCGCCTAATTTCGGATTACAGCCCGGTACCACGTTGGGACGCAATCCCAGGTTGAAGCCGGTGACGTTGGGAGTCGCGGTCAGCGCTATGGGGAAGCCCTCCTGGAATGTAGTTCCTCCGCTCACCGTCCAGCCGGAGACGAACTTCTGCGCCGCGGCATTGCCGCCCTGGAGGAATCTCTGGCCCTTGCCGAGCGGAAGATCGACCGCATAGGCTACCGTCAGGCGCTGGCGGGAGTCAAATCCTGCCAGCGATTTTTCGGCGCTGAGATTGTTCGGGTTTTGGGGAGTGTTGCTTGCCAGACCCACGCCGCTATCCAGCCAAGTGGTCAAACTTCCGACATCGGCAATGAGCTTGGAGAAGGTATAGGCCGCCAGCACGGTCCCGCCCTGGGAGAAACGCTTTTCGACCTTCATCTGCAGCGAATGATAAGTGGAGTTGCCCAGATATCCGCCGCTTTCCGAAACGCCCGTGTATTCCGGGAAAGGCAAGAGGAGCTGCCCCTGCTTCACGGTCGGCTGCGAAAGGGCACCGGTCTGCACCAGCCCGAAGAACGGATTGGGCACCAGGTTATTGAGGGCGCTGCCCATGGACAGGTATTGCGTGGGGAGAGCGTCCGCCTGCCAGCTTCCGCGCGGGAGGTGAACCCCGTGGGAACCGGCGTAGGCGGCCTCGACGGCCAAGCCACCCCATACCTGGCGCTGCAGAGTGAAGTTCCACTGCTCGTTATACGGGTAGGGCGTAGTTCCCAACTGAAGGGCAGGAGCCGCGCCCACGAGCAGGGCCTGGGCTTGGGCGTGCGGAAGATTGCCGAGCGACGGAATGAAGCCGGTCGGGAAGGGATCGCTGATGGGATACAGGGGCGTGACCTCGCCGTTCAGGGTGGACAGCCAAGGGTTGGTGAATTGATTGAGAGCGTTCCCGTAAGGCCCCTCGTTGAATTGAAGATTGGCCGGCAGATAATAAATGCCCGCGGCCGCGCGGATCACGGTTTTGTCGTTCAACCGGTAGGCGAGGCCCAGCCGGGGAGCGAAAAGGTCGAAATGTTCCGTCTTAAGGCCGGTCTCCGGGTGCTGGGAAGTATTTATGAAATCGGCGGCTCCATACACCTGCTGGCCATTCACCAGAATTCCATTCAGGGCGGGATTCAGCTCATGCGGGTTGAAGGAGGCGGCGCGATTGTAGCGCTCTTTGTAGACCCCCGGGATTTCCCACCGCACGCCGAAGGTTACGGTCAGTTTGTTGGTGGCCTGCCAGGTATCCTGGGCGAAATATCCCTGATAGTTGAGCGACTGCCAGGGAAGCGCGAACGAAAGCGCGTTGCCGCTGGATCCGTACCCGAGCAGCAGGGAAGCCATGCCGTTGCCGCTGGCGCCCGGGCTGAGCGCGTTCTGCGAGGTAATCAGGTTGTCGAACGAAAAGGTGCCGCCGCCGGGGGCCTGGTAATAGTTGTTCTGCAGATCGCGCCAGTCGGCGCCGAATTTCAGCGTGTGCCGCCCGATGATCTTGCTCAGCGTCGGCGTGAGCACATAGTCGTCGTCGATGGAAAAAATCAGGGAATTGTTATAACCGGGCTGCCCGGCCAAGGCCGTATAATTGCCTATCGAAAAGCTCGGAACCGAAGTCGTTGGACCGCCGTGGATGATGGGGAGTTGCTGATCCATATACGTCGGGAAACCGAACGTCTGGTTCATGTTGATGCCGGTGTACGGCTGAATTCGCAAATAATTCCAGCGCCCATAAGATGCCCGGACGTCGAGAATGGTGGTGGGACTGATCAGGTAAGTTGCCCCCAAAACGTACTCGGTGGTTACATAGGTCTCCGGAGAGTAGGGATCGCCGCCGTAAATTCCGTTGTTGAAAGGAATGAAGGGCGTGTTGTTGGAAGACCAGCGCGAGTACCGCCCGAAGATCCGCAGCTTATCGTTGGCGGTATAGTCGAAGCGACCGTTTTCCTGGTTGTTGTTCCCGCCGGAAGCGGCATTCTTACTGTAGTTGATATTTTGCGTGAACGGCTGCCCCGGCTGGTTGGGAGGCGAGAACATCGGGAAGGCCACGATTTTTGCGGAAACCGGATTGATCCGGCTGGCGGGAATGATGTTGCCGGGGAACGGCTGGCGCTGAACGGTGCCGGTTCCGCATGCCGCGTTGCTGTACTGGCCGCATTGCGTCAGGGGGTCGTAAATCGGTATGATCGCGCCCGAGGCGTTCTTATAGCCGGAGAAGTCGCCGGTATTCATGGCCGGCAGCGGCACGGTCGCCAGGAAAGTCGCTCCCTGGCGCGAGTCATAACCTTCCCAGGCGGCGAAAAAGAAGAGTTTATCTTTCTTGACAGGCCCCCCGCCCGTGAGGCCGTACTGGTTTTGCGTAAAGGCCGGCTTTCCGGTTCCATTGGCGTTGGCGAAGAAGGTGTTGGCGTTCAGCACCTTGTTGCGGAAAAACTCATACGCGCTGCCGTGAAATTCATTGGTTCCGGACTTTGACGTGACGTTGACGACGCCGCCCGCATAACGGCCGAATTCAGCGCTGTTACTGTTGGTCTGCACGCGGAACTCGGAAATCGCGTCCGGGCTCGGCACCATGACCGTGAGGTTGCCGACGCCGGCATTGGCCGGAACGCCATCGTAATAAGTCGCGCTCTGGTTTGCGATGCCGCCGCCGATCTGGTAATTGCCGGCCGCGAACACGTTCTTCCCGGTGAGGGCGTTTCCATCGGTGGTACCCTGCGGTACCACTCCCGGCACCAAAGCGGCGAGGTTGAGGATGTTGCGCCCGTTCACCGGCAGCTCCTCGACGGACCGGCTGTTGACGACCTGGCTGAGGTTGGCGTTTTCGGTTTGCAGCAGCGCCGCGGAGGCCTGAACTTCGACGCTTTGAGTCACGTCGCCAACCTGCATGGAAATATCCGCGCGGACCGCGCCGGCCACCGTCACTTCGACCTGTTCGCGCGTGGCGCGCTTGAAACCGACCTGTTCCACGTCCACCTTGTAGTTGCCGGGAATGAGGTTGAGGAACTGATAGCCGCCGAAGGCGCCGGTGAGCGTTTGGTGCCGCTCCTCGGTTCCCATGTTGGTCAACGTAACAGTCGCACCGTGCACGGCGGCGTTGGATTGATCGGTCACGGTACCAACGATGGATCCGTAGAATGCCTGACCGACTAACGAAGTCGCTACAAGCGGGATCAGGCCCGCCAGGGTCACCAGGCGCTTCATATTACCCCTCCAAAATTGAATGGAAAACCACTGAGCTTGAGTGTGTATATCAGAATTTTCGGCTGGATGCAAGGGAAATCGCCGGTGAGCCGGTGAGTAAACCTGCGTGGGTGCCCTCTGGGCAACTGGCAGTCGGCCCGCGCGGCGGTTGGCAGGGACCCTCTGGGTCGCGCGCGGCCGGACGCGGTCAGAGAACTAGTCGGTGTAAATATGGGAAAATTCGACGAATCTGCAGCCTACTTTTTCTGGGCTGCGAAATAAGGCGGCGGCTCCGGCACCGCGGCCCCGTCTTTGCGCGGATCCGACGCGCCGTAGTTCACGCCCTTGGCCGAATCGTGCACTACCACCTGCCCGCCGCCCATGATGCTGGAAAAGTCGCCGAGCACTTTCAGTTGGTGGCCTTTGGCCGTGAGGGCGTTGCGAATCTCCGCCGGAATGCGGTTCTCGATCGAAACATCGCACCCGCCGAACGTGGTCTTGCTGAAGCGCGGCGCCTCCAGCGCGAACTGGATGCTCATGCCATGGTCCACCACGTTGGAAACGAACTGGGCATGCGCCTGCGCCTGGTTCAGGCCGCCCATGATGCCGAACCCCATGTGCAGATCGCCTCGTTCCATGAACGCCGGGATGATGGTGTGGAACGGCCGCTTGCGCGGCTGGAGCGCGTTGGGGTGCTGGGGATCCAGGTCGAACAGTCCGCCGCGATTCTGCAGCGCGAAGCCGAAATCGTCCACCACTACTTTCGAGCCGAAGTGCTGGTACAGGCTCTGGATCAGCGACACGATGTTCCCCTCGCGATCGACCACGGAAAGGTAAATCGTGTCTCCGCGCACCGTCCACGGATTTCCCGGCTCTGAGTCGCAGCGCGCTTTGTCGGGATCGATCAGCTTGGCGCGCTCGCGGGCGTACGCCATCGAGATCATGCCTTCCGCCGGCACCTTGCTGAAACGCAGGTCTCCCACGTAACGGCGCATGTCGTTATAGGCCAGTTTCTGGGCCTCCATCTGGGTATGGAGTTCCAGCAGGCCGCGCGGCTGGTAAGTGCCCAGCGGAAACAGCGAGAACATGTTCAGCATTTCGAGGGCGGCGATCCCCTGGGTGCTGGGCGGCAGCTCGTAGACTTTCCAGCCGCGGTATTCCGTGGAGATGGGCTCGACCCACTCGGCCTCGAATTCGCCCAGGTCGGCCGAGCTCATCTTGCCGCCGAGGCGGTCGCTGGTCTTGAGGATGGCCTTCGCAATCGTTCCGCGATAAAACGCCGCCTCGCCTTCGGAAGCGATCAGCTTGAGCGCGGCCGCCATCTGCGGGTTGTGGAACACCTCGCCCAATTGCGGCGCGGCGCCGTCGATCAGGAAGACGTGCCTGGCGTTTTGGTCTTTGGCGAGATCGGCCTCTACTTCCTTCCAGGCCGCGCTGATCATTTCGGTCACGGGATAGCCGTGATCCGCGTAGTAGATGGCCGGCTGGAACAGGTCCTTCCACGGCAGCTTTCCGAAGCGTTTGTGCAGCTTGGCCCAGCCATCCACGCAGCCCGGCACGGTGACGGATTGAATGCCTTCCTGAGGCATGGAGGTCTCGCCCTTGGATTTCAGGAAGTCGATGGTCAGCGCTTTGGGCGCCCAGCCGCTGGAATTGATGGCAGTGAGTTTGCCGGTCTTGGCATCCTGATAGATGGCGAAGAGGTCGCCGCCGATGCCGCAGCTTTCGGGCTCGACCACGCCCAGCGTGGCGTTGGCGGCGATGGCCGCGTCCATGGCCGACCCACCGCGGGCCAGGACTTGCGCGCCTGCCTGCGAGGCCAGCGTCTGGCTGGTGGCCACGATACCGCGATCGGAGATCACCATGGAGCGTGCCTGCGATCGATCCTGGGAATGGGCCGGCATGTGTAGAATCGTCAAAAGGACAAGATACCGCATGAATTCGAAATCATACCAGGAACGGAGGTGGACCGGTTTGCTCGCGATCGTCGCCGTCGCCGCCGCCCTCCCGATCGCCGGCTGCGCGCCCCGCCCACAGCCGCCGGCCGATCCGGATCTGCTCGCCGAGATCCAAGCGATCCGCGCCATCGACAATCATGCCCATCCCGTTCGCGTGGTTGGTGTGGGCGAACAGCCGGATCGCGGGTTCGACGCCCTACCCGTGGATAACATGGAGCCGCAGTCCGACCCGGTGAACGTGCGCCCGGGCGCTGCGGCGATGCTCGACGCGGCCCGTGCGCTTTACGGCGCAAAGCCCAAGGCGCAGGTCATCCAGGAGAAAGGCGAGCAGTACCCGGCCTGGGTGTTGGATCAGATCGGAGTGGAGACGATGCTCGCCAACCGCGTGGAAATCGGCAGCAGCATCCAGCCGCCGCGCTTCCGCTGGGTGCCTTATGCCGACGCACTGATCTTCCCGCTGGACAATGCGAAGCTGGCGGCGCGGAATTCCGACCGCAAGTCGTTCTTCGGCCTGGAAGACCAGTTGCGGCAGCGCTACCTCGAAGCCGTGGGGCTGAAGGCGCCGCCTGCCACGCTGGCCGATTATCTGACCCGCGTGGTGACTCCAACCCTCGAACGGCAGAAGCAGGGCGGAGCGGTGGCCGAGAAGTTCGAAGCGGCCTATCTGCGCTCGCTCGAGTTCGACCAGGTGGAGCGCGGCGCCGCCGAGCGCATCTACGCGCAGTTCGCGGGCAAGAGCGCGGCCGGGGAGGCCGAGTACAAGCCGTTGCAGGATTTTCTGTTCCGTTACATTGCCGCGGAATGCGGGCGGCTGGGGATGGCGGTTCACCTGCATACCATGGCGGGCGCCGGAAGCTACTTCGATGTGCGGGGAGTGAACCCGCTGCTGCTGGAGTCCGTGCTGAACGATCCGGAGCTGCGCAAGACGAAGTTCGTGATGATCCATGGCGGATGGCCCTACATTCGGGAGATCGCGGCGCTTCTGACGAGGCCCAACGCCTACCTGGATTTCTCGCAGCAGTCCCTGGAACTGACATCGGCCACGCTCGCCAAGTCTCTGCGGGAGTGGCTGGAATTCGTGCCGGAGAAAGTGCTGTTCGCGACCGACGCGTATCCCTACAGCAACGAAATGGGATGGGAGGAATCCGGCTGGATGGCCGCGCGGGCCGGGCGGCAGGCGCTGGCCATCGCGCTCACGGGAATGATGCGGGACGGCGAGATCTCGCGACCGCGGGCGTCGGAGCTGGCGCGCATGGTGCTACGGGAGAATGCCAAGGCTCTTTACGGGTTGTGAACGTTGTGGCACCATACGGAGATGTCCGTGCGCCTGCTTGCTTCCTTCCTGATCCTGACGGGGATTTCCATCGCGGCGGATCCCAAGACCGTCCACTTCCAGAGTGAGGATCGCCTGACCAGACTGACCGGCTATCTTTTCGAGCCATTGGGCGGTGGTGCTCACGCCGCGGTGGTCATGCTCCATGGACGCGCGGGCCCGTATTCCTCGCTCGCCAAAGGTGTCTATACGGCCGCCACGCTGTCCAAGCGGCACAAGGAATGGGGCGAGTTCTGGGCCCAGCGAGGCTATTTCGCACTGCTGGTGGATAGCTTCGGCCCTCGCGGGTATCCGGCAGGCTTCCCGCGCGGCAGCTACGAGGACCGCCCCGCGGCCGTGAGCGAGCAGACCGTGAGGCCTCTCGACGCTTACGCCGCGCTCCAGTACCTGCGGGGACGCCGCGACGTCATCGCCGGCCGCATCGGGGTTCAAGGATGGTCGAACGGCGGAATGACCGTGCTGGCGACGATGAGCGACAGGGCTCCCGGAATCGATCGGCCCACGCCCGAGACGGGCTTCCGTGCCGCGCTGGCCGAGTATCCCGGCTGCGGCATGGACGCGGTCAAGGGACATTACCACTCCTATGCGCCCGTGTTGATGATGATCGCCTCCGCGGATGAGGAAGTCTCTCCCAAGCTTTGCGAAGAGTTAGCCCAGCGGGCGCGCGCAGCCGGCGGCAAAATGGAGTCGGTTGTCTATCCCGGCGCGCAGCACAACTTCGACGATCCGGGCAAGACCAAGCAATCGAACCCGGCGAACCGCCGGGCCACCGAGGACGCCATGCGAAGGGCGGAAGCGTTCTTCGCGGCGAATCTGTTGCAATGATCGGGAGCACGATCCAAATCCTGATGTGAGCGTGAGTTGACATGACGCGATCGATCTTCTCCGTCCTTCTTCTCTCGTGTGTGCTGGTAGCCCAGACGGACCGCCCGCGCGCCCGCGACCTGGGACTTTCGCCGGGAGTATTCCCGCCCGGAGCATTGAACGCCATCACCGACGTGGCCGGTGTGCGAGTAGGCCACGTCACGTTGATCGAAGGAGACAGCATCCGGACCGGCGTCACTGCCGTTCTGCCCACGGGCGGCAATCTGTTCCAGGAAAAAGTTCCGGGCGCGGTTTTCGTCGGCAATGCCTTTGGAAAACTCGCCGGGTCCACGCAGGTGGAGGAACTGGGAAGCATCGAGACTCCCATCGTCCTCACCAATACTTTGAATGTCGGGACGGCGATGGAAGGAGTGATTGCCTACACGCTGGCTCAACCCGGCAACGAAGCCGTGAGATCCGTGAATGCGCTGGTGGGGGAGACGAACGATGGCGGGTTGAACGACATCCGCGGTATGCATGTGCGCCGGGAGCACGTGCTGGAGGCCATTCGCAATGCCAAGACTGGACCGGTGACGGAGGGCAGCGTGGGCGCAGGCACAGGGACGGTGTGTTACGGGTGGAAGGGCGGAATCGGCACTTCGTCGCGCGTCGCCGGCCAACGCTACGGCGGCTATACGGTGGGAGTGCTGGTGCAGACAAATTTCGGCGGGGTGCTCACCATGGGCGGGGCGCCGGTCGGTCGCGAGCTGGGGAAGTATCCCTACGGCTCGCCGGGCAACGGCTCCTGCATGATGGTGGTGGCCACGGATGCGCCGCTCACCGCGAAAGATCTCAAGCGCCTGGCGGCGCGCGCCGTATTCGGCCTGGGGCGCACCGGGTCGTCATACAGCAACGGCAGCGGCGACTACGCCATCGCCTTCTCGACGGCTGCTTCCGTGCGGATGAAGAGCGTGAGTAATGCTCCCGCGGCGTATGAAGCGCTGGGCACGGATGCCGTATCGCCGTTGTTCGAGATGGTGCTGGAGGCCACCGAGGAGGCGGTCTACAATTCACTGTTGCGGGCGACTACGGTTCGATCGCGCCTCGGCAGCGCGGAAGCGATTCCCATCGATCGCGTGAAAGAGATACTCGGCAGGTACGGACTGCATTGAAGGGGACCGCCCCCTCGAGCGGTCCCTGGCTCACGCCACAAGCTTCCAAAGAAGAAACAGCATCCCGGCGACAAATCCAACGCCCGCCTGATATTCTTGGTTCTTAAGATACAAAGCCACGCGAAAAGGATTCGGATTTTCTTGCGGAAGCGGCCTGAGGCGCGGCCAAAGCGCCGGAACATGCGCGGCATAAGTATCGTAATCCGGGAACAGACGGCGAAGATGCTGCTCTTCCAGTTGGATGACCGGAAGGTAGACCAGCACGAACACCGCCGCAAACAGAATGCCCAGGCCCAGGCTGCGCGATGCGATCGCCAGCCCCGCGGCCACCAGCAGGGTGCCGATGTAAAGCGGGTTGCGCGCGTAAGCGTACGGACCGCCCGTGGCCAGTTGCCGATTTTTGGCCAGGCAGCCGGCCGCCCAGGCGCGGATGGCGAGTCCCAGCGCGGAGATCGGCAAACCCGCGGCCAGCGAGCGCGCGCTGGGATGGGAAAACCAGGCGAAGGCCGCGACGATCAGGAATCCACTGGGCACGCGCAGTCGCGCCACCCGATCGGCATAAGGCTTCGGGAACCGGATCATCGGACCACGCACACCGTCCGGAGGGCCTCGAAAACTTCGTCGGGCGCGATGCTCCGCATGCTCTCGGAGATGGAAGCGCCGCGCTTGTAGGTGGTGGGCGCGGCCGCACTCCGCAAGACTTTCAGCGAATCGCCGTACGGGCCGTTGCGCGCGGGGTCGGTAGGTCCGAAGATGGCGACCCCGGGCTTGCCGAGCGCGGCGGCGAGGTGCAGCGGCCCGCTATCCACGCCCAACACGGCAGCGGCACGGCGGGTGGCATGGATCAGGCCGGGGAGGCCGGAGAAATGCGTAATGGCTCCTTCGACCGGCGGCAGCGCGGAGCCGAGCGGACTATTAAGCACCAGGGGGATTCCGAGGTCGCACCGCAGACGCGCGGCCAGCACGCGGTAATGCTCCAGTGGCCACTGCTTGGCGTGCCACCCGGCAAGCGGGGAAGCGAGCACGAAATCGCCCGGCGGCAGATCGCCTTCCGGACGGCCCGGCGGCAAGGGAAAAGTTCGCAAGGCGTTGGCGGCGCCCGCCGCCGCGGCCAGATCGAGATTGCGATCGACCACGTGCACCGCATCGCTGGCGGTTTTGTTGGAGTAGAACAGCGCCGCGGTGCGCTCGCGCACCTGCGTATGATGAAAGCCGAAAATGCGTTCGGGGCGCGCCGCCGATGCCACCAGCGCCGACTTGATGAGCCCCTGGAAATCAATCGCCAGGTCGTAGGCTTCCGAGCGGAGCGCCCGCCAGCTTCGAACCAGGCCCGCGAGGCTGTCGCGGTGCAGAAGCTCGATCCGGTCGACGAAGGGGTTGTCTTCGAGCAGTGGGGCCCACTGCGGCTCCACGATCCAGGTAAGGCGCGACCCCGGGTAGCTGTGCTTTAGAGAGGCGACGGCGGGAAGTGTGTGGATGATGTCGCCCAAGGCTCCGAGCCGGACCACCAGGATGCGGATGCTAGGTTTGCCGGCGGTGAACATGCATATACGGCGGTTAAGCCGTAGTCTAGCATCGAAAGTCACCGGCGGCCAAGACCGCCGGCGTTACCTGAGCGTTACCTGCGTTATACTTCCGCGCATGCACATCCAGATCTTCGTCACCGGCGGCACCTTCGACAAGGAATACAACGAGCTGTCGGGCGAGCTGTTCTTCAAACAAACCCATGTGCCCGATATGCTCCGTCTGGGCCGCTGCCGCCTCGACGTGGAGGTCGAAACCCTCATGATGATCGACAGCCTGCAGATGACGGAGGCCGGCCGGCAACTGATTCTGGAGCGTTGTATCCGGGCCCGGCACACGCGCATCGTGATCACGCATGGGACGGACACCATGGAGGAGACCGCCGCGGTCCTGGGGCGCGGCATTTCCGGCAAGACGGTGGTTTTGACCGGCGCTATGGTGCCTTACACGTTCGGCAGCTCGGATGGTATGTTCAATCTCGGCACGGCTCTGGCGTTTGCCCAAACCCTCGGGCCGGGGGTGTTCGTGGTGATGAACGGCCGCTGTTTCGCTTGGAATTCAGTCCGCAAGAACCGCGATTTGGGGGTCTTCGAAGAATCTTAGCGTATCATTGTCAAGAGAAATAAGTCCTTTTATACACAGTGGATTACAGAGAAAACTTGTCACTCTCAGGCAGAGTGTGCTAATAATAGCGTGAACCCCGGCAATACCCGACATGGGTTCAAAATCGTTAAACCGCTAAACCAATATTTCATTACTGGAGGTTGTGGATCCATGAAGATTCGTCCGCTTTACGACCGCATTGTGGTCAAACGGATTGAGCAGCAGGAACAGATGCAAGGCGGTCTGTACATCCCTGACTCTGCAAAAGAGAAGCCCCAGGAGGGCGAAGTCGTGGCCGTCGGAAAAGGCAAGCGCCTGGAAGACGGCAAAGTGGTCCCGCTGGACGTCCAGGTCGGCGACCGCATCCTGTTCGGCAAGTACTCAGGCAGCGACATCAAGTTGGATGGCGAAGAGTACATGATCATGCGCGAAGACGAGGTCCTCGGGATTCTCGACGCCGTGCCCCAAGTAGCAAAGAAAGCATCCTAGAGGAGTCAAAACAAAGATGGCGAAACAGATTATTTATTCGGAAGCCTCCCGTCAGGCGATTTTGCGCGGCGTCAACCAGCTCGCCGACGCGGTCAAGGTAACGCTCGGCCCCAAGGGCCGCAACGTGGTCCTCGAGAAGAAGTTCGGCGGCCCCAACATCACCAAGGACGGTGTCACGGTAGCCAAGGAAATCGAGCTCAAGGACCCGCTGGAGAACATGGGAGCGCAGATGGTGCGCGAGGTTGCATCCAAGACCTCCGACGTGGCCGGCGACGGCACCACCACTGCCACCATTCTGGCGCAGTCGATCTACCGCGAAGGCGTGAAGGCGGTTGCCGCCGGCGCCAACCCGATGGCCCTCAAGCGCGGCATCGAGAAGGCCGTGGACGTGGCCATCGAGGAAGTCAAAAAGCTCTCCAAGCCGGTGACTGGCGATATGATCGCGCAGGTCGGAACGATTTCGGCCAATAGCGACAAGACCATCGGCAACATCATCGCCGACGCGATGAAGAAGGTCGGCAAGGATGGCGTGATCACGGTCGAAGAATCCAAGACTATGTCCACCGAGCTGAACACCGTGGACGGCATGCAGTTCGACCGCGGCTATCTTTCCCCCTACTTCGTGACCGATGCGGAGCGCATGGAAGCGGTGCTCGAGGATCCCTACATCCTGATCCACGAGAAGAAGATCAGCAACATGAAGGACCTGCTGCCGCTGCTCGAGCAGATCGCGCGCTCCGGCAAGCCGCTGCTGATCATCGCCGAGGAAGTGGAAGGGGAAGCGCTGGCCACCCTGGTGGTCAACAAGCTGCGAGGCACGCTGAATGCCTGCGCCGTCAAGGCGCCGGGCTTCGGCGATCGCCGCAAGGCCATGCTCGAGGACATCGCCATCCTGACGGGCGGCAAGTCGATCATGGAAGAGACCGGCATCAAGCTGGAAGGCGTGCGGCTGGAAGACCTGGGCCGCGCCAAGCGCGTCACGGTGGACAAGGACAACACCACCATCGTGGACGGCGGCGGCTCCCAGAAGTCCATCGAGGGGCGCAT
>Ga0209415_10010190_pt1 | contig 16026 bp, 19 predicted proteins | sample PeaSoiSIISIP2007_FD_187696 | JGI IMG/M metagenome (GOLD analysis project Ga0209415, IMG submission 187696) | Peat soil microbial communities from Weissenstadt, Germany - SII-SIP-2007 (SPAdes) (version 2) | ecosystem: Environmental > Terrestrial > Soil > Wetlands > Peat | place: Germany...
GGCCTTAAACCGACTTCCGGTTTGATTCTTTACGGACCACCAGGAACCGGAAAAACACATCTTGCGCGTGCAGCAGCGGCCTTCTTTGGAGCAGAATTCTTTGTCGTAAATGCTTCATCCGTCTCTAGCTCACTAGTGGGCAGCACTGAAGCTACGATCCGTGGGATTTTTAAAGCAGCCAAGGCACAGACACCAAGCATAATTTTCTTCGACGAAATAGACGTTATTGGGGCACGTCGGGACGGGCAGGGCTTGAATAGACCTTCGGATCTCGCTTTAAACACTCTACTCACTGAGCTCGATGGGTTTGAGGACCGCGAAGGGGTTTTTGTGGTAGCTGCAACTAATAGGTTGGATATCCTGGATGAAGCGTTAGTTAGGCCAGGACGCTTTGAACTAAAAATTGAGATCAAGGCTCCGAACGAAGAAGAACGCATAGAGCTGCTTAAATTTTTCGGAAAAGAAAAACCACTCGATCCAGCTTTGAACCTCCGAGAATTGGCGAAAATTACAGAAGGTATGACCGGAGCGTACTTAGAAGGCCTGACGAATGCAGCAGCCAAACGGACCATGAAAAGAGAAATTCGGACCAACAAGGATGAAAACATAACATATGACGATTTTATTTCGGTCTTACCAGAAATAAAAAATAATCAAAATTAATGAAGGAGGTGAAGAAAATGCTAAAAATGAAAAAAGCAACAGTAGCAATACTAGCGACAACGGGACTAACAGGTATCCTAATTGGCCTATATGTCTTCGTTAATGTCTGCGTTGGGCCATTTGCCTGGTCAAATGCACAAGTATATCTCGAAGGGCTATCGTTACAACCAATTGCAATCGCGATGAACGCTAGCCAAAGGATTGAGGCACATTTTATTTCAGTATTATCCGAAATAAGGAATAATCAAATTTAAGGAGTGGTAAAAATGAAAAAAACACCATTATGGAAAATTGCAACTGGATTATTGGGATTAGTTATCGTTGGTCTAGGTATCTTTGCTGCAGCAACCCCATCTGTTCTCACCCCACATTTCACCCCACAAACAGACATAGAGGCACAGTCGCCCCAACTTGCAACGCCGGAGACTACTGTGCCCAAGGCAGACAATGTCCACCTTGTAATGATAGCACAACCAAAGGATTTAAAGAAGATGACCTTCCCGGCCGCTTGGGACGTGCAGAGGATACCTTATGTTGGCGGCCTGCCAGACGCGACCTGGGAGCAATACCCTGACACAATCATACTTGGAGAGGGAGTGCCAAATGCTTATGGTCAGGTGTTATCGGAATATTATCAATCGATTCCTGTTATAAAAAGTCAGCCGAAAACTGATTCGAAAATGATGCCTATGCCTGTTTCGTCGGGGACAGACTCATATTTGGTATCAATTTTAAAGCACGCAATTTTTGACGGGGAACTAGATCGTATGGCAGCTACATCATCATTTTTAGCATACAGAGACACAATTCGCACATGGTACAATGGCACTGAAGTAACTGACTTGGCAGGAGACTTGCCAACCAATCCAACGTGGTACCATTATAGTCATCAAGTAGCTGGCTTCCGCGCAACAGACATACCGCCGCTAGATTAGTACAGTAGGGCTGTGGACAGTGCTGCCTAGGGAAAAGCTATTTGGGGCCTGTCTCAAAAGAGCTTTACCCCAGGCTTTGGACGTTTGCCGCCTGGGGTAAAGGGGGAGGACATCTTGAATGGTGATTCTAATGACCAAAAAACATCAATCAATTTTTAAGGAGTGACAATCTATGAGAAAAATATTTATCACATTTATGATTTTGGCGGCTATAGCAGGATCGTTGATCTCACCGCTTTCAGTTGCGGCTGCCGACGCTAATCATTATGAACTGATCGGTTGGATAGCAGATGGGACAGGTATTAGCTTCACATATGAGTCGTCTTTAGGAAAAACCTATGATGGATTAGCCTGTGCTGATCTTATGTTCCCCCACTCAAAAGACACAACGTGGATGGGGCCGGATTCTGTTGCACCTATTTTAGCATACATCCAAAAATTCGGTATAACAAGCGAAGTGAAGCGTTGTATGAACTCTACATGCTATGATCCCACAATTTTCCAAGCTATTTCAGCCCAGGGCGTCAACCTCGAAGTTCTTGGTGGCCCTGATGTCGCGCCCGGTTCCACACCGCCAGCGAATCTACTAGGAAAAGCGAACATGAAAACATTAACAGCTACTACACCTGTAGTCGGATTTGGTATTCCCACACCTGATTTGAGCGGTCTACTAAACCATGCAACACCTCCTGCGGTTTCAAACCCTACGCCCGGACCTACACCTGCACAATCGCAACAACCCAGTGCATCAACCCCTACACCTGCGCCTAACGCACCGATCCCGCACGAATCAACACAAAAAAGCGACACGACGCAATCGCAACCTCAAGTGCAAGCACCAGTGCAATCGGTGATACCAAAGACAAATACAGAGGTCACACCAAAAGAGACACCAAAAGGCCCAGTTGTACCGCCAGACTTACAGTCTAATACTCAATCGACGTCAAATAAAGCACCTTGGAAAACATGGTTCTATGCGGGGATTGCGGTAATTTTCGCACTAGGTGTATGTATATTCGGATTCATAAAGTGGAAACAACGAGGCGAGGAGTTGAGGAGTTGAGGACATGAAGCTGGATGCTCAATTACTATCGAGATCAATCCAAGCAAATCTACCACCACGTGGCACTAGTATTAAATCAGAGTTTCGAATTTCAATCCAAAATGGCGAATTAAAAAGCTTCGTAGTTGAATCTTTTTTGGACATTGTAGGCGATCATGATGTTCTAAAAAATACAGGAGAACAAGGAGAACTAGCAGATCTAATGCTAAAAGCGCTATACCATGCTGGATTTTTTGGAAAAATAAATGTGCAGTCTATCGGACGCGATATAATTTCAGTTCGAGCATCGAGTATAATGGGGATAGAGCGCATGTATTGTTCACTATGTACGAACGCGCAAAATGACTGTACCGAATGCAATCCAGCACTTGATGCATCTTGGCGCTTCTAGAAACCTCATAAGAGAAAGTGAATAGTTGATAGCGATACCGCACAGACGGAAAGCTAGACAAGCCCCTTTTAAAAAAATAAGGGCTTTCTAGCTTTTTTGTTTTTTTAAGAAAGGGGAATAAAAATGATAAAAAGTATACAAAAAAAGGTTATTGCTCTATCCATTATCATACTTCTGCTGTGGGCGGGGACAGCCAACGCCGCCGATATCCTCACTTGGGACAATAACTATTCCCGCGACCGATCAACCTCAGACACGTTGTTTCCTTATTACAACAGCTCTCCGATCCACGTACTGCTTGGTGACTCCGTTGGCACAGATCTCGATAGCTACTCCTCGCCGATTGTATGCGGAAACACGCTTTATATGTTTGCCTGGAATACTAATTCATGGGTGGGGGACACACTTACAACTGGTCAACTCATCGCGGTTGATATCTCACATCCAAATCCAACAAATTCTAATGATTTTACACCTCTCTGGCGTCTTACAATTACCCTAGCGGCAGATGGATCACAGGGCAACATTTATGGCGTTCCTGGGCCATCAATCAGTAAGGACGGGCAGTTCATAGCCCTAGCAATAGGTAACAATCTCTACTCCTGGCCGATGGCAGAAAATCCAGTGGCGGGGTCAGGTGCAAATCCGCTAAACACGTCAGTTATACCTGATTTAAAATCTTATCTAATCGCGGGTAACGCAGGACAATCACCTTGCGAAATCGCAATGACACCAGTCATTTCCACTCAATCATATACGTGGACAGCCATCGATGCCAGTTGGTCGCCTGTCACCTGGCAGTCACCAGTAGTCTCCTGCGGTAGCTGGGATGGCGGATTCACGGCTGCTCCTTTGAGTATTCCAGAAGGGGTAACTATGGTTCGCTATCTCCAAATGAACTCTCTCCAACTCGACCCCAACTCCGCCAGTGCGGCCTTCACATCTAGCCCGATCGTCACGAACACCGGCGATATCATGTTTGGCGTTGACCCCAACGGCGGACACGCGACGATCCAGCTTTACGTGCTTCATCCTTCCGCGATGCAAGACGTGATCACCGGCGCGCAACAGATGGAATACACCTTCGGCATCCCAATTGGCGCTGGTCATATAACAAATCCGCTTCCGTCCGCTCCAGCTTTCGATAAAAACTCAGGTGATATATACGTACAGGATGATTACGGTTATGTGTATCAATTTGATTCAAGCGGAAATATAAAAAATGTCTGTGGTACCACGGCCAATGGAGGTTATATCGGTTCGGTAAACCTTGCCATCGACGGCAGCTGTATTTATGCTGCAGAGTCCAATGGAGCCAGTATTGATGCACTCGATAAAAGTAATATCAAAGATTGGGGCAGTATTTTTCCTGGCAGTACTGGCTTTCGTAATCCAAGCGTCGTCATCGATCCAGCCACTGGAAAGCGCATAGTTATCGCAAACGATGTGAATGGGAAAAATTATTTAGAGCAAGTCGCCGGTGGATCTGGCGTAACAGCAACATCTAGAGACTATAGTACCGCACAACTACCTGGCGATGCCGTTGGGAACGACTATTCCTCCGTTATTGCAGATGCTGGCCCGCAGCAAGAGATTATTGCATGGTCGCCGGCGACGGCGCTTGGAGCGTCACATAGTGGAGAACTTGTTATATGGCCACAATCGGTACCCACACTAGAAACTTTTGTTAATCCGGGAGCTAACCAACCTGGTGCATTTGCCACTCTATACGCTCAAACATCCATTTCGAACACAATCTCTACAGTTTACACATGGCTCCCTCACCCTGATGGTTCACTACAAACTACTGCTACCCCAATGACTTTTAGCGGAAGCAGCCAGAGCGCAAATAATACGACGACATATACTTGGAGTCTGACCTTTACAGTCCCTAATAACAATACAAGCGATCCTATTACAGCGACGATACCTGTTCAACTCAATTATAATAACCCAGCAGATGGTAACCCCGTATCAAAAAGCGCAATGTATGTAATAAATTCCATCCCTCCGCCCATTCCACAACCTCCTTCGACACCGGGTCAACTCAGCATTTCAAGTTACGCCGGACCCATCAACAATTCTAAAATATTCCATGAATGGCCAATAGGGCAGCTAGTAAAGCCACACGCAATAGGACAAACCTACATGGGAGACACGATCCTCAGTAATGTTACATCTAGTGTACCACCACCGCCCCGAGGGACCCTCGATGATGCTTATATCGTTCCTAATTCGGCCACATTGACCCATCCAAAAGGTTACGCACCATCCGCAGGACAATGGCAAATACAGACAGTTACAGATACTATGGCTATCACAGGTAAACTTACCGCTACCTCACAATTTGAAGAGGATTTTGACGGCTGGGCACCGGGAAAATATAGAGTGGTACCGGATGGTGATAGTCAGAATTCCATGGAGCTTCTTACACCAGGCCAAAGCTATCCTATATCAGCTATCTGGACGTTACATGAACACTATCACTGGTTTGAGTGTGTTCCATCCGGAAAGGGTTGTGTAATGACTCGTTTTGATGGCGATATTGATTACTCTTTGAACGATTCCCAAGAGATAACGGCGATGGGTACCGATTTCGTGATCATACCGATTGTGGCCGGAGATATTTACAATTAAATTTTGACTATATTGTGATGTTTTTAAGACGAAGAAAAACACTCCCGTTCGTTAGAGCGAGAGTGTTTTTTGGATTTATCGGGTGAGGAAGTAGAAACCCTTCCAGACGCCCTCCGGTTGGTCCCTGCGGGGACTGCGCTAGGGCGCATCTTCCAGGCTTTACCTCTGGGTCAGGAGAACGCCTCCCCCCCGCGTCAAATTATACCAGGCTCACACGCGCAAGGGGAAAAATTTTCTCGACGAAAATTTGTTCTTGGACCCTTGCACTGGGTATTCCTTTTGGGTCTCTGGTAACGATCATCAAGGGGGAAGTCAGGTAGGGTGGGGCGCAATTGAAACCCCAAGAAAGATCAGACGTGCCAAAAAATATTTACTTCAAATCGTCTTTACTATTGACTTAATATTAAAATAATAGTATAATGATATTAGATTAAGAGTGAAAAAAAAGAGGTGCTGACAAATGAGTAGTGTGAGAATTAGCTTTACTCAAAAAGAAATAGACTGCATGCTTGATATTCTGAATCATGTTAAGGATCACAACCAGTGGATGGTCGAAACCTTCGATAACGGTGAAAAGATCTATAATGTCTGTGACAAATTCAATAAAGCATATAACAAGCCCGAGCCGGAAAAAACGAAGTGTTAAATTTTCAAATCACCACACATTAATATTAATATACCATTAATGTGTGGTTAAAAATAAAAAAGGAGTCGTGTTTAAATGGCCGAAAAAAAACAAATTACTGTCAACCTTGACGAAAAGAGCATCGAAAGACTTGATACTCTCTGTTCTAAACTTGATATGAACCGCGCCCAGGTGTTGCGTATGCTTCTATCTGACAGTTCTAAAAGTGTGCAGTTGGTAGTGGATGCTTTGAAGAGTTTGAATGGTGATATTTGAAATCATAGTTCATTGACGTTTTGTCAGAGTGGATGATATTATAGGTTTACCAAAAAGTAAACGTAAACCTTTGTAAACCATCGATTATAGGCGGGTTTATAGTTTACCTCAAAAAAGGAGAAGTGCATTATGGCAGATGAAACATGGAGCGCTAAGGTAAGCCCTGAAGTCAAAGAGGAACTAGGGCAAATGGTCAAAGATTCGGGACTCTCCAGCAAAGAATTCCTGGAGCAATTGCTAAACCAGCACAAGATCGGGTTGCTTCAAGTGAGCGATGCTCAGCGGTCGGAGGATATACAACAAGTATCCTACCACCTGGACAAGATCAAAAACCAATTCGTTGGCTTGGTCGAAAAGGGGATCGACTTAAAAGATAAATTCAGCGAGTCCCTTGCCCAGGAATCAACACTGCACAAATCCATCGTTGACCAAATCCAGACTCAAAGCAAGCAAGCCCAAGAGGATAGAGATAAGGCCATCCTGGATAAGTCCACACTCGAAGGCTTAATGCAGGAAATCAACACCCGGAATGAAGAACTCGAAAGCAGCAATAAAACCCATCGGATCACGATCCAGATGCAACAGGATAAGTTGGGTAACTTAGAGACTAGGATCGAGTCCGTGGCTGAGCTAGAAGAGGAAGTCAGTCGATTGAATCAAGAAGCTCAGGCCCAAGCCAAAAGGATTGAATCGCTGGAACAGGAAGCCGAAAACCACAAACGTCAACTGGTACAGACACAGGCCGCGAAAGAAGCCCAGGAAAAGGACGCAATTAAGGCCCATGAACAAATGATACAAGTCCATGGGTTGGAAGTACAGAGAGCAACGTTGGAAATCGAGAAGAAATTACTCGAAGAAAATAAAAAGATCCGGGATGAGTACTTTCTGAAAGTCGAAGCTCTAACGAGTAAGAATCAAGAATTAACAGAAAAACTTCATCAAATGGAATTAGAAAAAAAGGAATCAGCAGCCCCCAATATTAAGGGAAAAACTAAGCCAGGAGTACCTTCAGGGAGGGAATAGTATGAAATTATTTTCAGCAGCGGCAGAGCTAAGCCTGACAGCTTATGCCGCGCATACCCTCATGGGTTTGATGGCGGGCCTTTCCCCCACCTGGCCCATGAACGGGACAGTACCCGATCTAAATATTATTTTTGGGCCAATCATATCTTTAGCCCGGTCCTTGGGATTTGGTCTTTAAAATAGGAGGAGGTGTAAAGTCTCATGGGATTTCTCTTTTTATTTTTCTTAGTGGCGTATCTATTATATAAAGCCGAAACAGCTAAAGCTAAAAGGTCGAATTTTAACAACTTGGAAAACATTTTTTTCTTGAATGCATTTGATAAATCCACACAGCAGCGCGATAACTCTACCTACGTAGGTTCGCGTCAATGGGAACATGATCACCGGAATGACTTTTGGTTCTAGTTTTTTCTAAATATTTTTTTCCACCATGGCCGGTGCATCTCTTGGCGCATCTCCTGGATCTCGCGCATAACCGCGACTAGATGCTGGTCCCGCGATTCCTCGCGACACTCCAACTGTGCATGTAGAGCCGTTATTTGCTCGCGCATCGCGGCCATTTCGCCCATAATCGCGAGCACAAGAGCCTGAGATTGATCCGCGACGATCTGCGACGACGATACGATGGTTTGCGACTGCGAGTCCTGCGATTCTATCACGACACCAAAACGAGCTTCTAGAGACGTTTCTATATCCTCATTTGGTATTCCTTCGCGGCTCATCGTCGCGACGATCCGCAGCGCCTCCAGCGCTTCCTCGGTATAGCGTTTTCCCCGTCCCTGCCCAGTCGTTGTCATGTAGGAAAGGAATCGATCACGATACCCGCGCGCACTGGACTCAGGTATACCTATAATTTTGGCCATCTCAACCATTGTGTAATATTTCACAGATAAACTCCTTAATTACGATAGTTTACATTATGCCTTATTTTATCATTTTTTTTAAAAAAAGAGGATTTTTAAAATTCGACAAAGAATTCTAAACGGAATGCGAAAACCACCTCGGCCCAGCAAGGCCTCGGTGGCTCTCTATATCCAGCACACGTCTATCCACGTGAGCGTAGACTTCGTAATAATAATATCCTACTCGAATTATTTTTTCAAGTTCGAAAAAATGGATATAAAAACGAATCTAAGCCGGTGGCAAAAAAATGCCATCGGCTTTTCATATGCCGGTGGACAGAAAAAAAGAAAAAAGAGGGAGAGAGAAAGAATGTCTGATGGACTTAACAGTAATTTTGCCCCGGCGGTATTCCCTGCAGATATTTTATACGATGCAAATTTGGACTCTTCAGAACGATTGGTGCTTCTAATACTTTTTACATATACAAACTCTCATACAAATACCGCTTTCCCATCGTACCAAACCATTTCCGAAAGAGCAGCGATCAGCCGACGAAGCGCAATTAGAATCGTGGAAAGATTAATTGAAAAAGGTTATATTGTAAAACAGAAAAATTTTCGAGAGTCAAAAACAAAAGGGAAAATAGAGCAAACTTCGAATCTATTCACTCTTTTTTTCCAGACTAGAAAGGGTAATGAACCTCAAAAAGGTAGTGACCGTATGTCACCCCCCCTAGTGACCGTATGTCACCAGGGTAGTGACCGTATGTCACCCCCCCTAGTGACCATATGTCACCAGGGTAGTGACCGTATGTCACCCGAACTATCCAATGAACTATCCATAGTAATTGAAGAAGAAGACAAGTTAAAAAAGTTTGGAAAGACAGAGGAAAAGAACGACGAGGTAAGTCCCGAAAATACGTATTCCTATCTTGCGACTCGGGAAGGTGCAACGGATCAGGATCTATTCGAGGCACTTAAAAAAATGGATCAAGAAACAAACGTTGAAAATCCTGTAGCGTGGTTGACAGTGGCTATTAGGCGAGAAAAATTAAACCGTGAGCTTGCCAGTCGCAAAAGAAACGAAAATCCAGTTCCAAACAGAAAAACAAAAACAGCCGCAGAAAGAAGGGAGAGCAAGGATTCAAGACCAGAAAAATATGAAAAATTTTATCTTTAGGATGCGCGCTTGTGAGAAATTGACCCCATGCAGTCGCCGGGGTTGTGGTCAGTGTGGGCAAGTCTGCTCCAAAGGAATACCCATTACTAGACTTGTCCAAAGCCTGGGGTAAAGCTCTTTTGAGACAGGCCCCAAATAGCTTTTCCCTAGGCGGCACTGTCCACAGCCCCAGGATAAGACGTGACCCAAATAGAAAAACCAGAAACAAACAACATAGTAAATCGTCGTGAGCGAGAGAAAAACGGACTTTGGCATTTCGAAACGAAACATAAAAAAGTGCAACGAAAAATGGCAAAACAAAAACATGTAAATCGGCTCTCATGGCCAAATTTGACCGAATATGAGGTTTCTGTATTTAAGCTACTTTACATAGTGACCATTATCGGACGCAGAACGGCAATTCCTATATTTTATGTATCTCCACAGTGGACTGCGTTACTACTGCGCTGTAATGAGCACACCCTTATTTATGGGACTAGGTGAAGATTTTTTTGGCAAGGATATATTCCATAGAAAGGATGGTATAGACTATGGGTGGCTGTGCTATGGGTGGGAGAGATTGCGCTAGTTGCGTACTTAGTGAAGATATCACACTTAATAAAACATGTCCTGATTGCGGGACTCCTTTATCAAAATGTAGATTAACCGGCGGAAAAGTTTGCCGTAGTTGTTCGAAAGATTTTGTGGCAGATGGGAAAATTTAAATTCATAATAAAAAAAGCTCGGCAAAAAATTACTTTCCCCAGATTTGGGGAAAGTGCAGGATGGATTACAAGGGGTTGTATTGAACGCAACTTCTTTTCAGTATGAATGGTGTAGCTATTACCGACATCGCGACAAGACCCCCTCGTTCGATACCAACGAGGGGGTCTTGTCGCGATTCTTAACATAACCTTCATTATCGGACCCAATGGCGAAGATGCGAAGGGGCAGTTTAATCTGCTCAAAGAGCAGATTAGGAGAACGACGGGGGTTGGGCAACGCTCCCGATAAGCTCTTCGAGCATATCCGGGAGGGACGCAAAAACAACACCTTTTACCGAAGGTAAAAGGTGTTGTTTTTGTCAATAATTATGATATAATTATTGTATACGCACGTACTTGCAAGATACCCACATGTGTACACACTTCGTGTGTTACACATGTGGTCTTGTGAGGGGATTCCCCCTCAACCCCCTTTGGAACGACGAAAGAAAGGAGCATTTTCAATGCCGCGAAAACGTGCAATGCAGCTCAAGTTCTTCGTCTCCGACGAAGAACTTGAGCGCATCAAAAGCAAGGTTGCCGCGTCCAAGTTGAACCAAAGCGACTTCCTCCGGAAGTCCGCTTTGGAAAAAGAGATCGTTGTGATCGACGGCATAAAAGAGTTAGTTTTGGAGCTGAAGCGGATTGGTGTGAACTTGAACCAACTTACCAAGTTAGTCCATCAAGATAGGTTGAGTGATCATGACGGAAGACTTCAAGAAATCCATGGGGAGCTGAAAGAGGCATGGCACTCGTTAAGGCAATTAATCCGGGTAAGAGGTCGTTAGGCCGAGGAATTGATTACATAAAAAATCCGGAAAAGACTGAGGAAAATCTCATTAGCGGAAAGGATTGTGATGCTCAAACAGCACTTGAGGAAATGAAGGCAACAAAAGAAATCTATGGTAAGACAGAGGGCAGGCAGTATAAGCACTTTGTCCAGAGCTTTAGCCCTGATGATCCACTAGACGCTTCTAAAGCTCACCAGATAGGTTATGAGATGGCACAAAAGGCATTTCCAGGATATGAGGTACTTGTCGCAACGCATACAGATACAAACCATCTGCACAACCACATAATCGTTAACAGTGTCAGTTTTGAAAACGGTGAGAAGTACCGACAGAGCACACATGATCTTCAAAATATCAAGGAACTAAGCGATCGGATCTGTGAGCGCGAAGGTTTGAGAGTAATGACAAAAGAAGATCAAACACCAAACAAATCTTTGAGCATGAATGAATATCAGGTTGCGGTAAAAGGTTCAAGTTGGAAGTTCAAATTGATGGCCGAAATCGATAATTCAATGGAGAACAGCAAAGGCAAAGAAGAATTTGTGAAGGCCATGGAAGACAAGGGTTATCAGGTGAAATGGACAGACGAAAGAAAAAATATCACTTACACCACGCCAGATGGTCATAAAGTCAGGGACAACAAACTGCACGATCAAAAATATTTGAAGGAGGAAATGGAGAGTGGATTTGAACGCGCTCAAGAAAATCAACTCTTGCCCGACCTGTCCGATCCCGGAAGAGGAAATACCACCATTAATGGACATACCAATGGATCTCGAAGTCCCGGAGATATCGGAACCGACATCATTTTCGGAAAGCTCGACAAACGAGACAACAGAGCAGATCAGATATCTCGCGAGCGAAATGTTGGCTCTGGGGGAATTGGTAAGAAAGAAGATGTCACAAAGCGAAGCGGATTGGGAAGAGCTGGAGCAGAGGTTAATGGCAGCCGATCAAGCGCGGGACGAACAGCTAGTGAAAGTGAACAAAATCGTAGCGGGTTTGAAAATGGAGCTAAAGGAACTGAAGGAAAAAGAATTTCACAAACTGAAGGAACTAGAAGCAGCATCAAGAACGATCAACAGCGAAGCACGTCAAAACCAAGAGATTTACAGGACGTTCACAAGTCAGATAATGGATCTAGTTCGGGAAGTAAACAAAATATCAAACCCAACCTGGCTGGAAAAATCAAAGCTGTACGGAACGAATCTTCTGATCTCGACTGGATTGATAACAGTAGTCCTGGGAGTGTACCAAGCGGCGATCCTTCTGAGCAAGCATTAGACAAGGCGGGAAAGAAAAAAGCTCAGGTAAACAAAAAATCTTCACAAAATCGCGAAGATGAATTCGAAAGGTAAAGGAGGTGATGAAATTGACGTCTGAAGATATTGAGAAAATCTTCGCAAAAATTCTGGAACCTATGGTCGCGCAGTATTTCGAAAAATTGGAAGAACGTCTGACAGCAATAGCGATAGACACGGCGATAACAACGTATCTATCCCTTAGTGTAGCAACGGCGGCGACTGGGATTGAGCCAGCAATTCTTTTCTCAGAAGCTGAAAAGAGGGGAATCCACAGGGTTTCCAAGTCAAAAAATGAAGGGAGGAAAGAGGAATGAGTTATGATATCTATGATGAAAGGCAGTATGAAAAGGATCGGAAAATCGTAAATGAATCGCGTGACACGACCAAAAAACCAAGAGAATTTAGTTACGATCAGTGGAGAAATTTCCAACAAACAACATTTGAAAAAGCCTACCAAATGACTGCTCATGATTCGCACCGACACACCGACTGCTCGCAGAAAGCCTGGGAAGCAGATATGAAAAAAAATTTAAAAACGCTTGTGAACTATGAACATAAGGGGAATCAAGCGAAACTTTGGGATCAATGGGCTGAAAGTTATGTTGGTGAAAAAATGCATCGTGGTGACGATGGATGGCATAAAGCACCTGCCGGAGGACGTTACTTTGATCCGTCGAATCTGCGTGAAAAAGGAAGTGCGTGGAGAGAGACATTTGCCGCTCACCGTGAAAAATTCCGGTCCGCATTTGAGAGCGTAGATAATTGGAGAGATAAGCAAGCGGGGCAACAACCGAAATCAAAGGAACCAAGTAGATCAAGTAGATCGATCAGCGTTAGTGATGTTTACGTTAACGATCGCGATCAACACAGCTGGATTTACAACTCAGTCATTAACCCTCCGACATGGCGGGAAGCAAGCGAAGACGATCGAAAATTCGCAGCCGCAAAAGCCAAAAATCCTAATCTGGTGCGTGCTTCTGATCTTCCGCGAGGCTCAAAGCTACGCAATGATGCGCTCGATCAATATGCTTCCAGAAACAGAAGCAGAGGCATGGAACGCTAAAAAATAAAAAGGGAGGGAAAAAGATGTTTGCGATGTCACGAAGAAAACCTTTCGCGTTTTATATTGTAGCTGTATTAGTGATCCTTTTTGGTGCTAGCCTTTTAATAACCATATACCCACTGCTCGCGGCCCTGGCTGTAGTCGTGACTTTGTCGCTCATCGTCCGACACCGCGCAGTAACGATGGTCACAGGCGGCATATGGTTCCTAGCTTACCTGGATTTTAGCCTTATCGGTGCGCTAACGACATGGAATGCTTTGAACTCAGCTCCGGTCCCATTTCCAGCTTCGGCAATGACGGAAGCGGAAAAATTTATCTCACCACTCTATGCGACTGGTTTGGGAGCTGCCGCGCTGATTTGGCCTAAGCAACCTGCCGCGAAGCTAGCATCACACGCTTTTTGGAGCTTTCAGCCCTGGCTGGCTGCTATCTTAGCACTTGGTATTCTCTTCGTCATGACGCGGGCCGCAAAGGGCGAACAAAATATTTTTTCAGATATGTACGAAAGTATATTTGGCGGTGTAGCTCGACGCGAGAAACACGAAGAGCGCGGATCGGCACGTTGGGCGCGATCGGGAGAACTTAGGACGGTGCTGAAGTTTGGCCCAAGTGGAACAATTTTGGGGCTCGATGGCCGACGACCTTTATTCTTACCTCTCGACTCACGTACTATGAACCAAAATATAATTATCTTTGGTCCCACTGGTTCGAGGAAAACTCGATCAATAATGCAACCAGCAATTTTCCAAGCTGTTGAAAATTGCGAAAGTATAGTAATTACGGACCCAAAGGGAGAATTGGCTAAAGCCAGTGCAACTTGGATTCGTGCACAAGGATATGAAGTAAAAATTTTGAATTTAGTCGATATCGCTTTTAGCGATCAATTTAACCCCATGGGTTTTGTGAACAACGCCCAGGATGCACTAGATTTGGCTTCAGCTCTTGTAGATAATTCACCCAGTGGAGAAAAAAAGACCAGCGGCGGCGACGATCAATTTTGGGATGATGCGATGCGGTCATATTATCAAGCGCTAATTCTTTATATTGTTCATGAACTTCCTAACAGCCAAAAGCATTTAGGAAACCTTCTCGAAATCGCGGCACGCTGGGGAAGTGATCAAGCCAAACTGGAGGAACTATTTGCTAAGCTCGATCCGCAACATCCAGCCCGCCGGGCCTTCGAACTCGGTTTCAAAGTGGCCGAAGATAAGACGAGAAGCGGAATTCTTATTAGTGCCGCTAGCCGGATAGGACTCTGGCAGTCGTTAGATGTATGCTCGCTCACATCCGGAACTAATGGTATAGATATAGCCGACATAGGGCGTAAGAAAACAGCAGTTTTCTTAATTCTGAGTGACACGAAAAACACCATGCGCCCGCTTTCTTCAATGTTTTTCAACCAACTTTTTTCAACGCTTTTTCAGGTGGCCGATCAAAATGGTGGTACTCTCCCCGTCAAAGTTCGAATTATTGCCGATGAGTTGGCGAATATCGGAAGAATCCATGAGCTGGATAAGCGCCTTTCTATTACGAGGAGCCGTGGAATTGGATTTGTGGGGGTTTTTCAAAATAAAAAGCAGATGGAAACGATATATCCAGCGTATGAAAGTATTCGAAGCAGTTGTGATGTTTTAATTTGCCTAGGGTCAAATGACAACGAAACGTCAAAGTACATCTCAGACAGCTTAGGGGATCAGACGATTGAAACCGAATCACAGAGCCAAAAAATTAGTGAAGTTTTTAACGGTTCCAACTCACGAAGTACAAGCTCTCGAAAACTTATGGCACCCGATGAAATACTTAGGCTCGACAATGACGAGGAAATCGTGATCCTTCGCGGACAGTTCCCAGCTAGGTTAAAGAAATATGATTTCAGCATGCACCCAGCAGCGAAAGAAATGCGGGAGACGCGAATTGAAAATTGGCCGTTCGCAACCCGCGCGGAGGTAGAATACTTTGCACCGCCTGAGATCGATCAAGTAGCGGCGACTAGTCAGGATGGAGCACCATCGCCAAGCACGTTTTTTGGTGAAGATTTTTAAGAAAGGAGGGAAAAAGTATGTTTCAATTAGCGTCTTTATTGGGAGGATTATTAGGCTATTTACTTGGAATAGGTTTCATCGCATGGATCATTCACTCTATTTGGCTCGCATCGAGACCACAACAACGTTCAGTGCCAAAGCAAACTACAATTGACACATGGCCACCACAATGGAGCCAACAAGCTCAACAACAACAATCACCAGCAACTGGGACCTTTTTTGGCAATGTACCTAGTGATCCTGCACTATGGAGGCCAGTAGGACAACCTACAGCACAAACTCAGGCGGCAGCTGCAGAAGATAAAGGAGCAGACATTTCACAGTTTCGCGTAGAGGTTGAGGCTGATCCGGACGCATTCGAAAAAGTCGTTGGCATGGAAAAGGCAAAAACAGAACTTCGGGACGCGTTAGAACTTCCATTCTTAAACCCAAGTAAAATCAAGCAATT
>Ga0209415_10010192_pt1 | contig 16024 bp, 14 predicted proteins | sample PeaSoiSIISIP2007_FD_187696 | JGI IMG/M metagenome (GOLD analysis project Ga0209415, IMG submission 187696) | Peat soil microbial communities from Weissenstadt, Germany - SII-SIP-2007 (SPAdes) (version 2) | ecosystem: Environmental > Terrestrial > Soil > Wetlands > Peat | place: Germany...
CCGCCGAGCCGCTCTTCCGCCAGGTGGATCGCGGTCGCCGCTTGCAGCGTCGTGCCCAAGAGCAGCACGTGCCCCTGCATGACGTTGAGCTTCTTCAACGGCCCGAGCGGGTTGTTGTCACGTTGCGTCGACAAGACTTCGCGCGCTTGCCGGCCCCACGCGGCAAAGGAATGCGTCGGATGGCTGCTGCGCAACACGCCCGGGAGATGGCGGAAGGCCTCGGCGACGGCGCCCACCTCGCGGCTCACCGGCAGATCCTGATGAAACGCCACCGGCCGGCGCGCGCCGCCCGTCGCCGTGACGCCGGTGGGCGGGCCGCTCAACGTCTCGGCATAGGTAAATGCCGGCATGACGACCGTGCCGCTCTCGCCGACGGCTTCAACGAGGGCGACGCACACCGGGCGACCGTCGCCATCGCCGAAGCTCGGCAACGATGCGTGCACGACGATGTGATTGCCCCGTAGACTCAGACCCTCAAGCAATCGGGCCAGCTCCTCCCGCGTCATCCAGACCTCACCTCACTGTGCCCGACGCCGGCGGACGCCGAGTCGATTCCACGATCACTCATCAAGTCACGTACCGTCGCCAATACCTCGAGCTTGGCGCGCGCCACCGAACGTCGCAGATAAGCTAACCCACATGATGGCAACAGGTGGACCGTGTCGAGGACGTACCGTTTCAGGATCAGGTCCACCTGCCGCGCCACGGCGCTCGGATCCTCGATGCGCGGATTGCGGCCGTCAATCAGCCCCAGCGCCAGGATCTTGCTGGCGCCGGTTGCAGTGATCTCGTCCGCCAGCGTCGGGCTGCACGTGAAGTCGAGAGCCAGGATATCCGCGGGCAACGAGTTGAGTTGCGCGTACAGCGGTGCGGCGTCGCCGAAGTAAGTGGCCACCACCATGAGCGCGCTGCCGCGTACTTGCCAGATGGGTTCCAGCAGTTCCCGCAGCAAACGGATGTCCTCGGGATGGAAGAGAATCGCTGGCTCGTCAACCTGAAACAGCGTTGCCCCGGCGTCGATCAATTCCGTCACCTCCGCGGCCAGGATGTCGCTTAGCGCGTGCGCCAATGCCGGGAGATCCCGGTACACGCCCGACTGGTTCACGCACAGACGCGCCAGCGTGTACGGCCCGGGCAGGACCGGCTTCACCGGCAGCGACGAAGCGAGGCGCGCGACGGTGAAGCGGTCACGCAGCATCGGGCCGCGCCGGCGTAACGATCCGCTGATCACCGGCTGATGATACCGGGAATCGGTGTCGAAGTAACGCTGGTCGCCGGCGATGCGTACGCCGTCGAGCTTCCCCATGACATGCGAAACCGGGTCGGGCCAGTCGAGCTGGCCGTCGGTGGCGACGTCAATGCCGCTCTGGGCTTGCTCGTGCAGGATCTCGTCGAGGTGGGCGCGCTCGGGCCGTGGCGGCGGCAAGTCTCGCGGATAACTACTGTGATTCTGCAGAATGAGTTTCATGCGGCGTCACGGCGCGGCGAGCATAGCGCGGTGCCCGAAGCGCAGCAAGGCGAATCCGGCACGTGCACGCGCTGGTGTGAGCGGCGCCGCGCTCATGCGCTTGCACCGCACGCCAAAGTTTCCTAGCAGGAGCCGAGCTCATGCAAGCCACGCTGGCGTCGGCCGTTCTTGCGCTGCTCTCTGTCGGGGTTGCCGGTGCCGCCGCGCTCGAGCCGCCGCCGGTGTACCAACAGGTCACCGGTCAGCAGGTCGTCCACGCCGTCACGCCAGGCGAGACCTTGGGGCAGATCGCGCACCGTTTCGGCATGCGCACGGAGCTGGCGGCCACGATCAACCATCTCGCCGACCGCAACCGCCTGCGGCTCGGTCAGCCGCTGATCCTTTCCAACCGCCACATCGTGCCGGCAGCACAGCTGCGTGACGGCCTGGTCGTCAACCTGGGTGATCTCACCCTGTATTGGTTGCGCGACGGCGCCGTGGTCGAAAGCTTTCCCGTCGGCGTCGGCCGCGCCGCGTGGCAAACGCCGGCGGGTCACTACTCGATCGTCAGCCGGCGCCGCGATCCCATCTGGCACGTGCCGCCGTCGATCCAGAAAGAGATGCAGGAAAAGCGCGAGGCGGTGAAGAAAAAAGTGCCGCCGGGGCCCGACAACCCGTTGGGCAAATACTGGCTGCAACTCTCGGCGCCGGGGTACGGCATTCACGGCACCAACGCACCCGCGAGTGTCGGCAAGTACACCACGCACGGTTGCATCCGGCTGCGCCCGGACGACATCGAACGCCTGTATCACGAAGTGCCCAACGGCACGGCGGTCGACGTCATCAACGAGCCCATCAAGCTGGCCCGGCTGGACAGCGGCGCGATCCTGCTGGAAGCACATGCGGGGCTGGCCGCGCACGCTGAACGCTCCGCCGCCGCCTTCCTCGAGGCGATCGCGCAATCGAGCGTTGCCGATCTCGTCGACATGGGCAAGGCGCGGCGCGTCGTCGGCGATGCCTGGGGCATTGCGATCGACGTGTCGAAAGAGGGGACAGAATCCGGAACACCAAGCCCAAGCGAGTGATGACGCGCAACCTTGCGGAGGTCGTGCGACCCGGGATATGGCTGCGCTGCAAGGGCTACGCCCCTTGAGCGCTGCCGCGAAGGCAACCAGCGGGCGCGGAACAGGAGAGCGATTCGATGATCGTCGTCCACCATCTCAACAATTCGCGCTCCCAGCGTGTCCTGTGGCTGCTCGAGGAGCTCGGGGTCGCATACGAGGTCAAGCGCTACGAGCGCGACGCGAATACGATGCTGGCGCCGCCGGCGCTGCGCGCGGTGCATCCGCTCGGCAAGTCGCCGGTGGTCACCGACGGCGAGCTCACGCTGGCGGAGTCCGGTGCCATCATCGAGTACCTGGCGGGGCGCTACGGGGACGGCCGGCTCGTGCCGGCGGCCGGTACGCCGGATCGTCTGCGCTATACGTACTGGATGCACTATGCCGAGGGCTCGGCGATGCCGCCGCTGCTCCTCAAGCTCGTCTTCGAGCGCGTCGAAACCGCGCCCATGCCGTTCTTCATCCGTCCGGTTGCGCGGGCGATTGCCGGCCGCGCCAAGAGCTCGTTCATCGAGCCGCAGATCAAGCTGCACCTCGACTTCATGGAAGCGGAGCTCGGCAAGAGCACGTGGTTCGCGGGCGATGAACTCACCGCCGCCGACATCCAGATGAGCTTTCCGCTGGAGGCGGCCGCCGCCCGCGCCGGCCTCGACGCAACGCGGCCCAAGCTGACGGCGTTTCTCGAGCGCATCCACGCGCGCCCGGCCTACAAGCGCGCATTGGAGAAGGGTGGCCCGTACGAGCTGCTGCGGTGAGGCGGGACGTTTGACCGCCCCGGCCTTAGCTTTCCAAACGCACGAGTGACGGGAGCTGTGCGAGCAGATCGTTGACGGTGGCGTGCATGAACGCGGTACGCTCCGCCGCGTTCTTGGAGGCGATCTGCATCGCGCGCATGTGGTCGGCGATCCGCGCTTCGAACGCATCAAGCTGCTTTCGCACGATGGGTGCGTAGCGCTCCCAATCCCGCTCCACGTGGGTGAGCAGCTGCTTGAGCTGCCACCACGGTGAATCGCCGGACGGCTGCTCACCGCCGAGGCTCAACACCGCAGGAATGTCGGCGTCGACGAACAGAGGGATGAAGGCCCCGACGCACGGCGAGCCGAAGCTTGCCCAATAGATCAGCGGCACGACGGGATCGGGCGGGAGGCTCGCGATCATGCTGGCGGTCGTCGTCCCGACGGGCTCGGCGTGCATGCAGACGCTGAAGTAGCGCGGATCGGCGGGTGTGCGATCGTGCGGCGGCACGAGCTGGCCATAGTGATCCCGCAGTGCCGTCCTCAATGTCTCGACGCTGAGCGCGCGCTTCCGCTCCTCGAGCAGCGCGCACGTACGCTGATGCCGCCCGCTCGATATGACGTCGGGGACGACACTCGTATCGCGGTATGCCTCGGCGAAACTGAAACGGTCGTCGCGCTGTTCGCTCCACCAGCCCGCGGCGATGGCGTGCTCGATGGCGCCGTCCGACAACGCGTCCCAATCGCTGCCGATCGTCAGATGATTGGAGACGCTGCCGACGTCGTCGACGTGTCGGAGCGCCCAATGCCGATCCGAGGTCTCGAGGATGAACGCGTGCCCCCGATCGGCGATGAGAAAGGAGTTGTGATACGGCCAATCCTTGTCGCCATAGCCGGAGCCGCCCTGTCCGTGGCGCTCGATCAGCGTGGTCATCACTTCGATGGCTTGCGCGGCGCTGCGGCCGCGTTCCAAGCCGAGTCGGACGAGATCCATGCCGATGAGTCCCTGGCCGGCGAGCGGATCCTTGCTGAACACCGTGTGGTTGCCGATGGCGACGCCGTGTTCGTTGAGCCCATGCTCGAAGCCCCAGCACCAGAATGGCCGCGAACCGATGAGCCGCGCCGTTTCCGCCACCTGCGGGATCTCGATGTAGGTGCAGCGTAGAGGCGCGTCCGGCGCATGCGTGTGCCGCGGCACCTGGACGAGCGGCTGGCACTCGTTGGCGGGGCGGTCGCTGTTCTTGGCGAACAACGTGGCACCGTCGGCCGTCACGTTGGCGAGCGCCACGAGTGAGTCGCAGGCAATGCGAATATCGGGCGGGACCATGGTGTCCCCAATAGCGCGCTGCTGGTTCGAAGACCAGACACCCGCCACGCATCGCGACACAGGTTGACGCCGCTGGTCGCCGTTCATACAGTCGCCGGCGACGGAGGGCGCGATGACATACGAGACCATCACATTGGAGAAGCAGGACGGCATCGGTACGGTCACCTTGAACCGGCCGCAGCGCCTCAATGCGTGGACGCCGCGCATGGGCGCGGAGATGGCCGACGCCTTCCGCGATATCGATCGCGACCCGGCGGTGCGCGTGGCGGCGCTCACCGGCGCCGGGCGTGCCTTCTGCGCCGGCGCCGACATGGAGTTCTTCTCCGGGCAAATCGCCTCCGGCGGCGGCACGGCAGCCGGCGAGGGCGCGGCGGCGGCGGGCACGCCCGGGCCGGCGCGGGTCGAGGAGTTTCCGGCGCTGATGCGGCGGCTGTCCAAACCGATCATCGCCGCCATCAACGGCTACGCCCTCGGCGTCGGCTGCACGATGACCCTGCTGTGCGACATTCGCCTCGCGGCGGAGGAGGCGAAGCTCGGATTTCTGTTCCCACGCATGGGCGTGATGGCCGAGCTGGGCTCGACGTTTCTGCTGCCGCGGCTGGTCGGCCTCGGGCGCGCCTGCGAGCTCATGTTCACCGGCAAGCAGTACACGGCCGCGGAGTGCGAGCGCACCGGCTTGATCAATCGCGTCGTACCGGGCGCCGAGCTCCAGAGCGCTGCGCGCGCCATGGCCCAGGAGATCTGCCAGTGCGCGCCGCTGTCGATTCTCTTGACCCGCCAGGCGCTCTATCAAGGTCTGCACGAGACCTTCGAGGCGCAGGTGCGCTACGAGGGCTTCACGCTCGAGTACTTGTATCGGACCCGCGACCACGCCGAAGCGGTGCGGGCATTCAAAGAGAAGCGGCCGCCGGTCTTCGAAGGACGGTGACTCAGCGTCCCTTGTCGACGAGCTCCACCTGGGCTTTCTTGCGCAGCTCGGCCACGAAGTCGGCCTCGCGCTGCTGACGGGCACGCTTGAGGAGCACCTCGCGGATGCGGTCCTCGACCTCGGAGAGCGGCGCGAATCCTTCGTCGCGGCGCTCGGTGACCTTGATGATGTCGAATCCGTACGGCGTCGAGACGATCCCGCTCAGCTGCCCGGGGGCGAGGGCGAAAGCGGCCTGCTCGAACGTTTCATCCATATCGCCCTTCGCCAGATAACCGAGATCGCCCCCGACGGCGGCCGAGCCGGGATCCTGCGAGCGTTCGCGCGCCAGCTGTGCGAAGTCGCCGCCGGCCTTGAGCCGGTCGAGCAGCTGGGCGGCCCCTTGCTTCGCCGCGCTGCGGTCCGCGGCCGAGGCCCCCTGGGGCACGCGGATCAGAATGTGACTGGCCCGGATCTGCGCCGGATGCTTGAACTCCTGCTTGTTCTGTTCGTAGAGATCCTTGATCTGCGCCGGCGTGACGCGGAGGTCTTTCCACACCGTGCTTTCGAGCAGGCGGTTGACCGACATCGTCTTGCGGGTGTCGTGGCGCAGGTCGGCGACGCTCATGCCCTTGGCCTTCAGGGCCGCGTCAAAGGCCTGTGGGCTCGGGAACTGGCCCCTGTTGCGCGCGATCTCCTCATCGATCGCCGGCTCGCTGACTTTGATGTTGCGTGCCTGACTCTCCTGGTACAGCAGCTCCAATGAGATGAGGGAGTCGAGCGCTTCATCCGCCAGCTGGCCGATCGTGGCCGGGTCCGGCGCAGTTTCCTGCACGGCCAGGATGCCTTGCACGACGTCGCGCACGGACTTCCGATAGATCGGCGTGCCGTTGACGCGCGCCACGACGTCGTCATCACGCAACGGCTTGACGACGGTCTCGGCGTGCAGGGTGGCGGGGGCGCAGGCGAGCAGCGCGGCGGCCAGCGCCAGGCCGACGGCGATCATGCGATGCATCGCGGGCACCTGTATCGGAGGCGCCGAATGCGGTCAACGCCGCCATGACGCTTGCCTTGCGTCGCAGCCGCGTCCGACGTATCGATCAGAGTACGATGACGAAGGCGGCACCGGTCACCGTTGGCTTGATCCAAATGCGTTGCGCGGACGATCCGGCAGCGAACCTGCGCACCGCCGTCGGGCGCATCGGTGCGGCGGCACAGCAGGGCGCGCAGATCGTCTGCCTACAGGAGCTGTTTCGCTCGCCCTACTTCTGCCAGACGGAAGACGCGGCGCTGTTCGATCTCGCCGAGCCCATTCCCGGACCGACCACCGACGCGCTCGGGCGCGCCGCGGCGACCCATGGCGTCGCCGTCGTCGGATCGATTTTCGAGCGCCGCGCGGCGGGGGTGTATCATAATACCGCCGTGCTGATCGACGCCGACGGGTCGCTGCGCGGGCTCTATCGCAAGATGCACATCCCGGACGATCCGCTGTACTACGAGAAGTTCTACTTTACGCCCGGCGATCTCGGCTTTCGCAGCTTTGCGCTGCGCGGCGCGCAGGTCGGGGCGCTGGTGTGCTGGGATCAATGGTTTCCGGAAGCGGCGCGGCTCACCGCGCTGAGCGGCGCGCAGATCGTCTTCTACCCGACGGCGATCGGCTGGCATCCGCGCGAGAAGGCGGCGCTCGGCGCGGCGCAGCGCGAGGCATGGGAGATCATCCAGCGCAGCCACGCCATCGCCAACGGCGTCTTCGTCGCGGTGACGAATCGGGTCGGCACCGAAGGCAACCTGGAATTCTGGGGCGGGTCGTTCGTGGCGGACCCGTTCGGCCGTATCCTGGCGCGCGCCGGCCACGAGCGCGAGGAGATCGTCATCGCGCGCTGCGATCTGGGCCTGGTGGATGAGACGCGGCGGCACTGGCCGTTCCTGCGCGACCGCCGCATCGATGCGTACGACGGCTTGCGGCAGCGCTTCCTCGACCGCACGACCGAGTGACCGCGGCGATGGGGATGTCGTCTGGCGCCGCCGTTCCGGCTGCGTTGGGTTTCCGCATGCCGGCCGAGTGGGAGCCGCACGCGGCAACCTGGCTGGCGTGGCCGCACAAGCGCGATTCGTGGCCGGGGAACTTCGCGCCGATTCCGGCGGTGTGGGTGGAAATGGTGCGCGCCTTGGCGCCGCACGAGACGGTCAATATTCTCGTCAACGACGCCGCTGCGGCCGCCGCGGTGCGTGCCCGCCTGCAAACGGCCGACGTCGCGATGGGCAACGTCGCGCTGCATCTCATTCCGACCGATGACGCCTGGGCGCGCGATCACGGCCCGACCTTCGTCACCCGCGACGTCGACGGCCGCCGCGAGCTCGCGGCGATCGATTGGATCTACAACGCCTGGGGCGGCAAGTACCCGCCGTGGGAACGCGACGACGCGGTGCCGCAACGGATCGCGCCGCTCCTCGGCATCCGGCTGTTCGAGCCGGGCATCGTGCTCGAGGGCGGATCGATCGACGTGAACGGGCGTGGCACGCTGCTCACCACCGAGGCGTGCCTGCTCAATCCGAACCGCAATCCGCAGCTCACGCGGGCGCAGATCGAGCAGTCCCTGCGCGATTATCTCGGGGTGCGACATATTCTCTGGCTGGGCGACGGCATCGTCGGCGACGACACCGATGGGCACATCGACGACCTGGCGCGCTTCGTCGACCCGTCGACGGTGGTGACGGTGCTCGAATCGGATCGGCGCGACGACAACTACGCACGCCTGCAGGCCAACTCCGAGCGGCTCAGGCAGATGACCGATCAGGACGGCGGCGCGCTGCGCGTCGTCACGCTGCCGATGCCGGCTCCCGTGTTCTACGACGGCCAGCGCTTGCCCGCGAGCTATGCCAATTTCTACATCGCCAACGGCGTGGTGCTCGTGCCGGTGTTCGACGACCCCAACGACAGCGTTGCCTTGCGTACGTTGCAGGAGGTGTTCCCGCGCCGGCGTGTCATCGGCATCGGCGCCCGCGAGCTGGTGTGGGGCCTCGGCGCCTTCCATTGCGTGACGCAGCAGCAGCCGGCGATCTGATCGGCGTTTCTCGCCTTTGCCCACAAGCTCCGTTCGCGCCTCTTTCCGTTGCACCGCCAATAGAAAATCTTCCCTCTCCCTCCGGGAGAGGATGAAGGTGAGGGGATGAGATACTCTTCAACTACTTGTGGTGACAGCTTGCCTTGCGAATAGGCGTTCCCTCAATGGTCGAAGCCATTTCAGTTTATCCCCTCACCTGACCTCTCCCGGTGGGAGAGGAACCCGAAGCACCGATCTTTTGGGCAAAGTACCTCGCAGAGAAGGGGGCAAGGGGGCTAGGTTTTGAATGCGCGCCGCGTAAAGTTGATACGATCTAACGATAGCTTGATTGACTGAACGGTGCGGTTGCCATAGGGTCGCTGCTGGCAGCTACCCGCGACGGCGATGTTATGAACCGCGCCCTTGCTCGTGCGTGCGTCGGCTTGACGGCCGGAATCCTCGCGTTCGGCATGGCCGGGTGCACGCGCGAGCCGCCGGCAACCCAGCAGAGCGACTTCTTCCCGCTGCATACCGAAGACACGTGGGTGTACGAAGTGGCGCAACCGTTGCGCAACCTGTCCACGCGCATGACGGTGCGGGTGCGCGGCGAACGCTACATCCAGACGCTCGGACGGCGCTGCCGGTTGGTTGATGAGAGCTATGCGGACGCCGACGCGGCGGTCGGGATGCTGTCCGGGGGAGCCGCGGGGCCCGAAGTCTATCCGGTGGCGTATTGCCGGAAGAACGGGTTTCTCTACCGCGCCCTGTCGCTCGAATATCGCGGCAGTGAGCTGCGCGAGGTGGGCTTGGGTTCGAGCGAAGAGCGTTTTTTGCCCGACGGACTCTCCAGCGCGCTCAATTGGGATAGCGTCACCACGGCGTACGACCTCGGCGGCGGCAACGGATACGGTGTGCGCCAGATGCATCAAGCGGTGGCGGAGGCGGCCGTGGTCGACGTGCCCGCCGGCAGATTTGCCGGATGCGTGCGCGTCGACACCATGGCGCTGCACGGCGGCCGGCGCAACGGCGCGTACGAGGCCGACCCGATCGTGCTCTACTACACCGACTGGTACGCGCCCAACGTCGGCCTGGTGCGGACGGTGCAGTCCGACCGGCCCGACCGTGGCGCGCCCTTGGCAAAGATCGAGCTGCTCGCCTACGACGTCGAAGGTGGACGCCGCTAGCGAGACGATATACAGTCGACGGTCCACGACCGCCGTTGCATGATCGAGATCGAGCACCTCCACAAGAGTTTCGGGTCGACGCGCGCCGTGCAGGACGTGTCCTTCACGGTCAAGCGCGGCGAGATCATCGGCTTGCTGGGCCCGAACGGCTCGGGGAAGACGACCATCATGCGCATTCTGACCGGCTTCTTCCCGCCCAACGCCGGCGCGGCGCGGGTGGCCGGGTTCGACGCCGCCGACCAGTCGCTGGCGCTGCGCCGGAAGATCGGGTACTTGCCGGAAAATGTCGTGCTGTATCCCGACATGCGGGTGCGCGGCTTTCTCGCATTCTGCGCCGACGTGCGGCGCATCAACGGGACACGCAAGCGCCGGCGCATCGAGGCGGTCATGCATGACTGCGGGTTGCGCGAGGTGGCGGATCGGCTCATGGGCACGCTGTCGAAGGGATACCGCCAGCGCACCGGGCTGGCGCAGGCGCTGCTGCACGAGCCGGAGGTGCTGATTCTCGACGAGCCCACGGTCGGCCTCGATCCGCGGCAGATCATCGAGATCCGCAGCCTCATCCGCGGGCTGCGCGGCCGCACCACGGTGCTGCTGAGCACGCACATCCTGCCGGAGGTGAGCATGACCTGCGAGCGCGTCGTGATCATCGATCGCGGCCGCATCGTCGCCGAAGACAGCGCCGCCGCGCTCAGCCGCCGCGTCGAGGGCGACGACCGCACCTTGGTGCGCGTCGACGGTCCCGCCGCCGAGGTACGGCGCGGGCTCGACGCCGTGCCGGGCGTCGAGCGCATCGAGGCGGCGGATGGCATCGGCGACGTTGACGCCACCGCCGGCACCTGCAGCTTCATCGTCCATTCCAACGCCGGCGAACCGGTGCGCAAGGCCATCGCCGCGGCGGTGGTCGGGCACGGCTGGGGGCTCATCGAGGTGCGCCCGCTGGCGCTCAGCCTGGAGGACCTGTTCGTGCGTCTGGTCACCACGGAAGCCGTCGGCCCACTCCCGTGACCTTCCTGGCGCTGTTCCGCAAAGAGCTGCAGTCGTATTTCGTGTCGCCGCTGTTCTACGTGGTGGCGGCGGTGTTTCTCTGTCTGTCGGGGTACTACTTCTACACCGACCTGATCTTCTTCGTGACCTTCGGTTTCGGGATGAACATCCTGGAGAACTTCTGGCAGCTGCTGTTGGTCGATCTGCGGCTGGTGATGCTGCTCTCCCTCCCGATGCTCACCATGCGGCTGTTCGCCGAGGAGAAGAAGCTCGGGACCATCGAGCTGCTGCTCACCTATCCGGTTCGCGACGGCGAGCTCTTCCTGGCGAAGTTCGCCGCCTGCGGCGCGGTGTTCGGCATCATGCTGGCGGGGACGCTGCTGTACCCGATCTACGTCCACGTCTTGCAACCGTTTCCGTGGGTGCCGCTGATCGCCGGCTACCTCGGCCTCTTCCTGCTCGGGCTGAGCTTCATCGCCTGCGGCATCTTCGTCTCGGCGCTCACCGAGAGCCAAGTGGTGGCCGGCATGGCGACCATCGGTATCCTGCTGCTCTTCTGGATTCTGAGCTGGAACGAGGCGGCGACCAGCCCGCAGCTGCTGCGCGCGCTCATCCACCTGTCGATGTTCGATCACTTCCAGACCTTCGCGCACGGCGTGATCGATGCGCAGGACGTCGCCTATTTCGTGTTTTTCGTGAGCTTCTTCAGCTTTCTGACGCTGCGCGTCCTCGAGGCGCGCAAGTGGCGCGGGGGACGATGAGCCCGGCGTTGCGCGGCGGGCTAGGGCAGTGGCTGCGGCTGCTGGCCGGAACCGGCGGTCTGGCAGCCAGCATGTTCATGGCCCAGGTCATCCTGTCGCACCACAATTGGCGGCTCGATCTGACGCCGGAGCGGCGCTTCACGCTGTCGGAGCACGCCCGCAAGGTGCTCGACGGTCTCGATCGCGATGTGCAGATCATTGCCTTCCTGCGCTCCGACGACGCACGCAACAGCGAGATCGAGGATCTGCTGACGCGCGTCGGCAACGCCTCGCGGCACGTGCACTTCGCCGTGGTCGACGTGAATCGCAACCCGGCGGTGGCGCGGCAGTACGGGGTCGACAACTACGGCAGCTTGGTGGTCGAGTGCGACGGCCGGCGCAAGGACTTCGCCAATCCCCGCGAAGACCTGCTCATGGAGGCGATACTCCAAGTCACCCGGCCGGCCCGCAAGATCGTGTACTTCGTGACCGGACATGGTGAGCAGAACCTGGACGACACAGACCGTCACAACGGGTACTCGGCGGTGCGCGCCGCGCTGCGCACCGAGTTCTACGACGCGCAAACGCTGCGCCTGACGGGCGCCGAAGACGTCCCCGCCGACGCCAGCGTCGTGGCCATCGCCGGCCCGCGCCGCGACCTGCTGGCGTCGGAGCTGACGAAGCTGACGGCGTACGTCGAGCGCGGCGGCGGCCTGCTGATCATGCTCGATCCGCAGACGGCGCCGAGCCTCGCCGCCTTTCTCGGGCGCTACGGTGTGCGCGCCGGCGACGGCGTGGTGGTCGACCCGGAGAACCGCCTGTTTGCCGGCGACTACTTGACGATGGTCGTCCCCGGCCTCTCCGATCGGCATCCGGTGAGCGCGGCGTTGAAGGCGGCGCCGCTCTTCTCACAGGCCCGTCCGGTGCGCTTCGCCGGCGCCGACGATCCGGCGATCAAAGGGATCGACTTTCTGCTCACCGCGAAGGGCAGTTGGAGCACGCCGGACCTCGACGTGCTGCGCACCGGCGTCGCCTCGTTCGTCGACGGGCGCGACCAACCCGGACCCATCTCCGTCGGCGTGAGCGTGATGATGCAGACGCCCGGACAGAGCGCCACCGGGCATCCGGCGCGCTTCATCGTGCTCGGCGATTCGGAGTTCGCCGACAACTTCTTCATCGAGTACCTGGGCGACAAGGACCTGCTGGTGAACGCCGTGAATTGGCTGGCCGGCGAAGAGGCGTTGGTCGGGGAACGGCCGCAGGCCCGCACGCCCGGAGTGAACCAGTTCTTCGTCAGCGCGCGCCAGGGGCGTGTGGCGTTCATCTTGGGCACCGTCGTCGAGCCGGCGCTGTTCCTGCTGGCCGGCGCGGCAATCGTTCTGCGACGACGCTGGGGCGGATGATGATACAAGAACAGCGAAAAGCTCAAAGCGAAAAGCGCAAAGCCGGAGGCGATGTCACTGCTGCCTACTGGCTTTCAGCTTTCGGCTTTGTGCTTGCAGCTCTGAAGTCATGACCTGGCGGCGCGTCGCGATTTTCTGGGGCTGCTTCGCGGTGCTGACCGCCTACTACGTCGCCGTGGAGCGCCGCCCGAGCGAGCCGGCGGCGGCGCATCTGACGCGGGCGGCCTTCGTCGACGTCCCGACGGACCGCATCGACGCCTTGGAGGTGCGCCGTGGCACGACGGCTGTCCGCTGCCGGCGTAGCGACGGCCGCTGGCACGTCGTCGAGCCGCCCACGGCGGCGGTGCCGTCCGATCTCATCGCGGCGCTGGTCGCCAATCTGAGCCAGCTGCCGGACGTGGAAGTCGTGGCCGAGACGGCGGCGGACCTCGGCCAGTTCGGCCTCGATCCGCCGGCCTCGCAGCTCATCCTGACGCCCGCCGGCGGCGCACCCATCGCCGTCCGCCTCGGGACGCGCAACCCGTCCGGCACCGCCGTGTACGCGCAGCGCGGCGCCGACCCGCGCGTCTTTCTCATCGGCCTCAACGTCCGCTACTACGAAGATCTCCTCTTCGAAACGCTCGGCCGGCCGACGGACTCCGCATCGCCTTGACAAACTCCGGCGTACCGGGTCTAACCGCACAGGTTTGACCGCCGCACCGCCGCCGCACGGGAGACAGAAGGGGAGTACGACATGAGCGAGGCGATTGGCCTCTTGGGCGTTTTCGGTCTGCTGGCGGCGCTCGGTGGGTGTCAGCCGCAGCCGGCCGCCAGCAGCGGGCCGCCCACCGACGCGGAGCGCGCGCAGATCGACCAGCGTGTGCAGACGTATTTCCGCAAAGCCGCGAACCTGCCGGCCAATCTGACCATCAAGGTGATCGACGTGACACCCTCGCACGTGGCCGGGATGTTCGAGGCCAACCTCGAGGTCTCGAACGGCACCGACACGGAGAAGATCCCTTTCGCCGTCTCGCGCGACGCCCACTACATCATCCAAGGCCAGGTGACCGATCTCACGCTCGATCCGTATCAGGCGGCCATGCAGAAGATTTCGCTCAAGGATGCGCCGATGCGCGGCAATCCCAACGCCACCGTCACCATCGTCGAGTACTCCGACTTCCAGTGCCCGTTCTGCAGCCGCGCCTACAAGACGGTGGAAGAGCAGGTGCTCAAGGAATACGGCGACAAGGTGCGCCTGGTGTACAAGAACTTCCCGCTCTCGAGCATCCACCCATGGGCCGACGCCGGGGCGCTGGCGGCCGCCTGTGCCCGCCAGCAGAGCCCGGAGGGCTTCTGGAAGATGTACGACTTCCTGTTTCAGCACCAGGAAGACATCACGCCGGACAACCTCAAGGAGAAGGCCCAAGGCGCCGCGCACGATGCCGGAATGGACGCCGACAAGTTCAACGCCTGCTTCGACAACAAGGCCGCCGCCGGCGCGGTGAAGGCCGATCAAGAGGAAGCCACGGCCCTCGGTGTGCGCTCGACCCCGACGTTCTTCGTCAACGGCCGCAAGGTCGAAGGCGCCATTCCGTACGAGACCTTCAAGGATGCCATCGACCAGGCGCTGAAGCCGAGCGCGTAGCGCGCGTGGGAGTGTGAGAGCGTGGGAGCGTGGGAGCGTGAAGAGAGAGGCCCTTTCGCTGGCACGCCCCACCCTCGCACGCTCACACACTCTTTTTTGTTGACGGATAGTCCGCCGGGATGGTAGCCAGAATACTACCCGAACGATCACTGACCGATGGGGAACTGCATGGGGCGAAGGCTTGGGGCGATTAGTGTGCGGCTGATTCCGTTGTTGATTTATGTGGCGACAACGGTGGGCTGCGGGGGCAATTCCTCATCGAGCGTCACCCAGCTGCCGCCGCCGTCCGGTCTGCCCGTGAGCGGCACCGTCCGGCTGCCCAACGGCCAGCTGGCACAGGCGGAGCGTCCGGTCCTCGAACGTCTGGCGGAATGGGTCGTCGATACGGCGTACGCCCTGACGGCCGGCAATGTCTCCCCGGCGCGCAACGTCGAAGTGTTCCTGTCGTTCATGCGCTGCGACGGCCTCACGCAGCCGCTGTGTGGCGACGCCGGCAGCGGCCTGCCGCAGTGCGTCTTCACCATCGATCAAGGCCTGTACCATCTCACCCTGCCGTCGAACACCACCGAGGACGGGCCGGGCGGCCGCTTCGTGGTCTTCGTCGGCAACGGCGCGAGCCAAACGCTGACCCACGCCTTCGTGTTCAGCACCACCGACCCGGTCGACATCGACTTTGCCAGCGAGGCGGCCTACACCCTGATTCTGTCGAGAAGCGGCGGGAACATCTGCCAGTCTTCCACGACGGACATCCGCACCATCGTCAATGCGGTGCGCAACGCCTCGGGAACGGCGACCGGCAGCAACGTTTTCACCGTCAATCAGAACGCGCTGACGATCGCGAACGGCGATCCGGGAGTGCAGAACGCCCTGGATGCGGTCTTCGGCACGCCGACGCCGCTCCCGGTGCAGCCGACGGCGACGCCGAAGAACACGGCGACATTACTGGTGCCGACGCCGACGAATACGCCGATTCCGGCGAGCACCTTCACCCGCATCCCGACGAATACAGCGGTGGCGACGAACACCCCGACGAATACGCCGGTGCCGACGAATACGCCGACGCGAACATCGCCGCCGACGGCCACCTCGACGAAGACGCTGGCGCCGACGGCGACGGCCACGAAGACCTCACCGCCGACGGCGACGCCAAGCAACACGGCGAAGCCCACCGTGACCAACACATCGGTGCCGACGTTCACGGCGACCAATACCGAGGCGCCGACACCGACGGCGACGGAAACCGAAGCGCCGACCGCCACACCGACGGAAACCGAAGCGCCGACGGCGACGGCGACCGAGGTCCCAACGGATACGCCGACCACAGGGATCGGCCCGACGATGGCACTGGCGTCGACGAGCGGTGCCGCCGGCGCTCAAGTAACCGTGGCGATTTCGCTGACCAAGAACGGACCGAACATTCTCACCATCGCGCCTTTGGTGTTCGACTTCGATCCCGCCGTGCTGACCTTCGGCACCTGCACCAAGACGGCGGCGGTGAGCGCCGGCAAGTCG
>Ga0209415_10010193_pt1 | contig 16022 bp, 10 predicted proteins | sample PeaSoiSIISIP2007_FD_187696 | JGI IMG/M metagenome (GOLD analysis project Ga0209415, IMG submission 187696) | Peat soil microbial communities from Weissenstadt, Germany - SII-SIP-2007 (SPAdes) (version 2) | ecosystem: Environmental > Terrestrial > Soil > Wetlands > Peat | place: Germany...
CCGCCACGATCGTGCTGCCGGTCTATGAGGAGCTGTTCGCGTTGAACGGCAGCCTGCGTCCCCAGCCGCACCTTGTCTCCGCGTACACGCTCAGCAAGGACGGCGCGACGTACACGTTCACGCTGCGGCAGGGCGTGACGTTTCACAACGGGAAGACCCTGGGCCCCGACGACGTCGTGGCGTCGCTGAACCGCTGGGGAAAGGTCAGCTCCCGTGGGCAGTTGGTGTACCAGAACGTGGAGTCGGTGTCGGCGTCCGGGAGCGACACCGTGGTCATGAAGTTCAAGGTATCGTACGCGCCGCTGCTGGCCTTCCTGGCGCACCCGCCCGGCGGGGCGGCCATCATGCCGAAGGAGGTCGCGGAAACGGCGGGCACGCAGCCGCTCAAGCAGGTCATCGGGACGGGCCCGTACAAGTTCGTCGAGTGGGCCCCGGACCGCTACGTCCACCTCGCCCGGTTCGACCAGTACGCGCAGCGGAGCGAGCCAGCGAACGGATACGGCGGCCGGAAGGACGCGCTCGCGGATGAGATCTACTTCTACCCGGTCACCCAGGTCGCGACCCGGATCGCGGGCGTGCAGAGCGGCACGTACGACATCGCAGACGGCATCAACCAGGACGCGTACAACGACCTCGTGAAGGACCCGCGCGTCGACCCGGGCCCGATCCCCGGCTCGTTCCTCTTCTTCGTCTTCAATAACAAGCAGGGCGCGATGACGAACATGAAGCTGCGGCAAGCGGTGGCCGTGGCGCTGGACATGGGAGCGATTCAGCATGCCACGTTCGGTAACCCCGCACTATACAGTGTCGACGCCAGCGTCTATCCGAAGGGGACCGCGTGGTACACCGAGGCTGGTGGCGGCATGTACAACGTCCACAGCGTGGACCGCGCAAAGGCGTTGGCGAAGGAGGCGGGGTACACCGGGCAGCCGATCCGGTGGCTGACGACCCAGGACTACGACTACATGTTCAAGAGCACGGTCGTCGCGGCGACGCAGCTGCAGCGCGCGGGGGTCCAGGTGGACATGCAGGTGATGGACTTTGCGAGCATAGTCGACCGTCGGAGTAAGCCGGCCGCCTGGGATGTGTTTGTGGCGTCCCAAAGCCCCGCGGCCGACCCCTCGCTCATCAACGTGTTCAACTCGGCGTACCCGGGATGGTGGGATACCGCGACCAAGAACGCACTGCTCTCGCGGTTCAGCAGCGAGATCGATCAGGCGAAGCGCGTCCAACTGTGGGCCAAGCTGCAGGCCCTCGCGTACGAGGAAGCGCCGGTCGTGCCGCTCGGCGGCTGGTCGACGCTGGTGCTGAGCCGCAAGGGGCTGCCCGGGTTCAGGCCCTCGTATTGGATCGTGCCGTGGAACGTGCAGGCGGTGAAGTAGCCGAGGAAAGCGCCAGCGGAGCCGCGAGCGAACAGGCCATCGTCTCGGCGATGTACGCGGCGTGCTCCGAGCGGAAGGACCTGACAACTCAGCACATTCTCAACGACCTGCGCGCGACCCGTCCGCTGTCGACGGTCAGAAAGGAGCGATCTCCGAACCTCGGCACTGGACGCAGGGCAGGACGGTCATGGCCGGCTGACCTTCGCCCGAGGACAGGGGGGTGATGGCGTGTCGTCAAGATGCTGGCCGTCCGGATCGCCGTGCGCGGATGGGTTCCGACATGTTCGTGCTGCGCGGTTGCCGGGACGCCCCGGCCCTCTGTGCAAGATTCCAGCGGCCGCCCCACTGGTTGCTGGGTCTCCGAAACGCCTGGGCCCTTCGGCCGATGCCGCGCGGCTCGGCTGTGTCGTATGATTCTTGTGTCCTTCGTAAAAGAGTACCCGGGCGTCCGACAAGTGGTACCCTAATCTCAAGTCGTGCTCAGGGGGGGGCCGTGCCTACCGACTACCGGAGGGCCGCCGAGTACCTGCAACAGCTCTTCGGGGCCCGCACCCGCGAAGACCTCGAGCAACGACTCGCTCCCAAGCACGACGCACTGCCCCCGAAGATCCCCGGGGGCTCGTTGTCCACCCCGCGGGCGGTCGACAGCCGCTGGCGTGTGCTCAACGCCCCGGCGGAAACCCGAGCGGCCCTCGCCGACCCTCACACCGTTGCCGAACTGGACCGCTACCAACACGGCGTCGAGTACCTCATCGGCACAGTGAAGGTGCCAGTAGGGGTGGCGGGACCGCTTCGGGTCAATGGGCTGTTCGCCCAAGGGGATTACTACGTGCCGCTTGCCACCACCGAAGCGGCGCTGGTGGCCTCGTATAGCCGGGGCGCCCGGCTGATCAGCGAGGCCGGGGGCGCGAGCGCCTTGCTGCTGAACGAGGGTGTGGGCCGCGCCCCCGGCTTCGTGTTCCGGACGATCCGGGAGTCGGGCGAGTTTGCGGCGTGGGTCATCTCGCAGGTCGAGGAGTTTCGCCGGGTCGTGGAAGGCACGACCCGTCATGGCCGGCTTCGGGACGTGCGCCTCGTAGTCGAGGGCAATCACGTCTACCTGTACTTCGAGTTCACGACAGGCGATGCCGCAGGGCAGAACATGGTCACGCTCGCCACCGAGGCGATCTGCGGCTACATTCAGGCTCACTCCCCCGTTCGCCCGCAGGCGTTCTTTGTTGAGGCGAACTTCTCCGGCGACAAGAAGGCCAGTGCCCTGTCATTCTCGGGCGTTCGAGGCCGCAAGGTCACGGCCGAGGTCGTCCTTCCCGCCGATCTCGTCCGCCGGCGCCTTCATACGACCCCCAAGCAGATGGTCGAGTACGGGCAGATCTCAGCCGTGGGCGGGGTCATGAGCGGAACGATCGGGGTGCAGGGTCATTATGCCAACGGGCTGGCCGCGCTGTACATCGCCTGCGGTCAGGACGCGGCGTGCGTGGCTGAGTCCGCGGTCGGCGTGACCCGGATGGAACTCGATCCCGAGGGCGGGCTCTACGCGACCGTGACCTTGCCCAACCTGATTGTGGGCACCGTAGGGGGAGGAACGGGTCTCCCGAGCCAACGGGCCTGTCTGGAAATCCTGGGGCTGGCCGGTCCAGGGAACTCGCAAGCGTTGGCCGAGGTGTGCGCGGCGCTCGCGCTGGCCGGGGAACTCTCGATCGTCGGCGCGTTGTGCGCCGGCGAGTTTACCCGCGCGCACGAGAGGCTTGCCCGCGGGAGGGGCGGGGTCCAGGGTGGAGGCCGTGGCGACGGCGGGTAACCGCTGGTGGATCTATCAGCACGAGCGCTTTCCGCTTCTCACCCAGGGGCCGATCATCGCGGTGTTTGCCTTCTCCGCGGTCAGCTTTTCCGGTCTCCTCCGGCACCGCGCCGGACCGCCCCCCGCCGGGGGCGTGATCGTCGCCGTTCTCACGGCCATCGTATGCTTCTTGCAGTTGCGCATCGCCGACGAGTTCAAGGACGCAGAAGACGACGCCAGATACCGGCCGTATCGTCCGGTCCCCCGCGGCTTGGTCCGGCTGCAGGAGTTGGCCGCCGTCGCCATCGGGGGAGCGCTCTTGCAACTGCTTCTGGCCGTGTGGCTCGACCGCACGCTGGTCGGGTTGCTGATCCTTGTCTGGCTGTACCTTGGGACGATGAGCAAGGAGTTTTTCGTCCGCGACTGGTTAAGGGCGCATCCCTTCACGTATATGTGGACGCACATGCTGATCGTCCCGCTGATCGATTTGTACACCTCCGCCTGCGACTGGCTGGTGGCGGGGGCCGCGCTTCCGCGCGGGCTCATCTGGTTCTTGGCCGCCACCTACTGCAACGGGATCGTCGTGGAGATCGGTCGAAAGATCCGAGCGCCGGAGCGTGAAGAGCACGGGGTGCAGACGTACACGGCCCTGTGGGGCCGCCGGACTGCCGTGCTGGCGTGGGTAGGCGCGTTGACGGCCACAGGGGTGTTTGCCGTGATCGCATCGAGCCGCGTCGGGTTTGCCCCCCCTACGGCCGCGCTCGTCATCACGTCGCTTGTCGGCGTCGCCCTTGCGTCCGTCCGGTTTCTCAAGAACCCGTCGGCGGCTCGGGCTGCGGTCTTCGAGCCCGTCTCGGGGCTCTGGACGCTCCTGATCTACGTGAGCCTGGGAGTCGGGCCGCTCCTCGGGCGGCTGTGACGGAGCCGGTGGCGTGAGCGCGATCGTCCGTCCCGGCGACCCCGCCGCCGCCGGCTGCGGAGGAAAGGCCCGGGCGCTCGCGGCCCTCCACGCAGCGGGGTTCCCGGTGCCTCAGTGGTTCGCGCTCGCGCCGGAGATGTTTTACATGGCGTTGAGCGAACAGGAACGCGGGATGTTGGACAACGGCGCGATCTCGGGGCGGATCACCGAGGCAATCGCCCGGTGTGCTCCGACCTCCGCGATGGCGGGCGCCCTCTCCGAGGCACTTGCCGAACTGTGTCCGGCAGGAGAATCCGTCGCGGTCCGTTCGTCGGCCCGGGACGAGGACGATGTCCGCCACTCTTTTGCCGGACAGCTGGAAAGTTTCCTGTTTGTCGCTCCGGCCGAAGTCCCCGACCGGGTCGCAGACGTATGGCGGTCCGCGTTCAGTGACCGTGTCCTGGCCTATCGTCGAGAACGCGGGTTGAGCCGCCCGCCCGGCGCGCCCGCGGTGTTGATCCAGCGCATGGTCAACGCGGACTGCTCTGGCGTGGCCTTTGGCGCGGACCCTGTCTCCGGCCAGAGAGGCGTGGCCGTCGTGGCGGCGGTGTATGGGCTGGGGACCCTGCTCGTGTCGGGAGAGCAGGACGCCGACACGTACCGCGTTGACCGCGAGGGGCGGATCCTGAGCCGGGCGGTTGCCCACAAGCGGGTCGCCCACCGGCGTGCCCCTGACGCCCGGGGCGTCTGCACGGTCGCGGTCCCCGAGGCGGACGCCGACCGGTCAGTCCTCGGCGACGACCAGATCCGCGCCGTCGCGGAATTGGTCCGCCGCACCGGAGTGTACTTCGAACGTCCGCAGGACATCGAGTGGGCGATCGAACACGGTCGGCTGTACCTGCTGCAGTCGCGCCCTATCACGGCGCTGGCTAGCCTCGCGGATTCCGACGGCGTGCTCGCGATCTGGGACAACAGCAACATCGCGGAAAGCTACGCGGGGGTGACCACGCCCCTCACGTTCTCCTTCGCCCGCGGTGCTTACGAAAGCGTGTACCGTCAGTTCTGCCGGATGATGCATGTTCCGGTCGGCGCCATCGCGGCGAACGAGGAAACACTGCACTGCATGCTGGGGTTGATCCGGGGCCGGATCTATTACAATCTCCTCAGCTGGTACCGGATCCTCGCGCTGTTGCCGGGCTATGCGCTCAACCGGCGCTTCATGGAACAGATGATGGGAGTCCGGGAAGGGCTCCCGGAGGGGGCGCTGCCCGGCCGTGCGCCGACGACTTGGCGCGACCGGGCTCTCGATTGGATCCGGCTCGTCCAGGTCGCGGGGGGCCTCGTAGCAAACTACGTCACGCTCCGCACCCTCATCGCGCGGTTTTTTCGGCGGCTCGACGACGCCTTGGGTCCGCGGACGGCGGGCCTCGACGCGATGCGCCCCGACGAGCTTGTCGCCTACTACTATGGTCTCGAGCGGCGAATCCTGGCCCGCTGGGACGCCCCGATCATCAACGACTTTTTCGCCATGATCTTCTACGGGGCGTTGCGGCGGCTCGCGGCGCGATGGTGCAACGACGGCGACGGGACGCTCGCGAACGACCTCCTCTGCGGCGACGGAGGCATGATCAGCGCCGAACCTGCCGCGCGGATGCGCGCGATGGCGCGCGCCGCGTCCGGCGACGCCGCGTTCGTCCGCCGGCTGCAGGCGGGGTCGGTGGGAGAGATCCTGCAGGCGATGGAACAGCGCCTCGAGTTCCAGACGCAATACCAGGACTACCTCGCAACGTTCGGCAACCGGTGCCTGGAAGAGCTCAAGTTGGAGAGCCCCACCCTGCACGACGACCCCCTCATGCTGCTGCGCGCGGTGGGGCAGCTTGCGGATGGTCCGGGGTCGGGGGCCCGCGCGGCCGGATCGCACGTCGAGCGCCGTGAGGAACCGCCGGTCCGCCGCCAAGCCGAACACCGGGTCGCGAAGACGCTCGGCCGGCATCCGATCCGGCGAGCGGTGCTCGTCTGGGTGCTTGCCCACGCGCGGGCGCGGGTGCGAGACCGGGAAAACCTGCGCTTCCAGCGGACCCGCGTCTTCGGGCTGGCCCGCAGGATCTTCCTGGAACTCGGGCGGCGCTTCTATGCGCTCGACCTTCTCGAGACGCCCCGCGACGTGTTCTATCTCGAGGTGCACGAGGTCCTCGGCGCCGTTCAGGGCACCACGACGTCCGCGGACCTGAAAGGGCTCGTCGCTGTCCGGAAGGCGGAGTTCGCCGGCTACGAATCCGCACAGGCGCCTCCCGACCGGTTCGTGACCCGGGGAATGGTGCCGCAGGGGCTTGCGTTTCCGCATCCGGCCGAGGCGGCGGCAAGCGATGCTCGCCGGGGGTTGGGGTGCTGCCCGGGCGTCGTGCGCGGGCAGGTTCGGGTGATCACCGATCCTCGCGCCGTGCAGCTGCGAGCCGGAGAAGTGATCGTGGCCGAGCGAACAGACCCGGGGTGGGTCATGCTCTTCCCACTCGCCTCCGGCCTGCTCGTCGAGCGGGGCAGCATGCTCTCCCACTCCGCCATCGTCGCCCGGGAGCTGGGGCTGCCGGCCGTGCTAGCACTGGCCGGGCTCACCGCGTGGCTGAAGGACGGCGATTGGGTCGAGCTGGACGGCGGCAGCGGGGTGGTGCGCCGGCTCGCGTCGCCTTCGGAGACGTATGAGCGCAGCGAGTGAGATCTCCCGCCGGGCCGACTTCTCGGAGATCCGGTACGCTCAGTGCTGGGAGGACGCCGACGTGCTGTTGAAGGCGCTCGATATCCGGCCGGGACATGTCTGCGTCTCCGTGGCATCGGCCGGGGATAACACCCTGGCCATGCTGGCGGGCGGGGGCGAGCGCGTCATCGCCGTCGACCTCAGTCCGGCACAGCTGGCGTGCCTGGAGCTGCGGGTGGCCGCCTACCGTGCGCTGCCGCACGGTGACCTGCTCGCGCTCATCGGCTCGCGCCCGCACCCCAGCCGAGAGGACCTCTACCGCCGATGCCGTTCCCTGCTCTCCCCCGAGGCTCGCCGGTTCTGGGACGCCCACCCTCACGAGATCGCAGCGGGGATCGGCGGGGCGGGGAAGTTTGAGCGGTACTTTGCGCGCTTCCGCGCCTACGTACTCCCGTTGATCCATTCGCGCGCACGTGTCGCTCGGCTTCTCGAGGGCCGCAGCGCCGAGGCGCGCGCAGCCTTTTACGATGAGCAGTGGGATACCTGGCGCTGGCGGCTCTTGTTCCGGGTCTTCTTCTCGCGGACTGTCATGGGTTGGCTGGGGCGCGACCCCAGTTTCTTCCGCTACGTCCAGGGGAGCGTACCCGCGCGGATCCTGGCGCGCGCGCGGTACGCGATGACGGCGTTGGACCCGTCCGACAACCCATACATCCAGTGGATCCTGCTGGGCCGGCACGCGACCGCCCTCCCGTACGCCCTGCGACAGGAGAACTTCGAGCGGATCCGGGCGCGCTTGGACCGGCTGGAGTGGCACTGCCGCTCCCTCGAAGATTTCCTCAACGGGACCGGCGATCGCGCGATCGACCGGTACAACCTGAGCGATATCTTCGAGTACATGTCCGAGGAGAACTACCGGCGCCTGCTGGAGCAGGTGGCGTGCGCGGGCCGTCCCGGAGCGCGGCTGGCGTACTGGAACATGCTCGTCGAACGTCGCCGGCCTCCCGAGATGGCCGCTCGGTTGCGGTCGCTGGACGAGCTCGCCGGTGCGCTCCACCGGGAAGACAAGGCGTTCTTCTACCAGAGGGTCGTGGTGGAGGAGGTCGTCTGATGCTCCCCTCGTGGGCGGGGATCGTCCTCGTGCTCTCCGCGCTCGCGGCCCTGATGGCTGGGGCACATCTGTTCCAGCGCCGGTGCGCGCCGAACCCCGAGGTCGTGCGCAAGCTCCTCCATCTCGGGATGGGCCTCGTGTCGTTGAGTTTTCCGTGGCTGTTCGCATCGCCCCAGCCCGTGCTGCTGCTCGTCGCGGTGGTGGTCCTCGGCACGCTCATGCTCAGGACCCCGTCGCTGCGCACGACGCGGCTCGGAACGGTGATTCACGGCGTTCCGCGTCCGTCGCTCGGCGAGGTGTACTTCCCGCTCAGCGTGGGAGTCATCTTCTACCTGTCGCGCGGAAACCCGTTCCTCTTCGGGATCCCGATTCTCGTCCTCACGCTGGCCGACGCCGTCGCCGCCGTGGTCGGGATCCGGTACGGCCTGCTGAGATATGCGACGGCAGAGGGCGGGAAGAGCGCCGAGGGGTCACTCGCATTCTTCACCGTCGCCTTTCTCAGCACGCACATCCCCCTGTTGCTCTTCACCGGTACGGGCCGGGCCGAGTCGCTGCTGATCGCGCTCACACTCGGCCTGCTCGTCATGCTGATCGAAGCCATCTCCTGGGGCGGGCTGGACAACCTGTTCATCCCCCTCGGGGGGTTCGTGCTCCTCAAGACGTTTCTGACGATGAATGTTCCGGACCTCGCCGCGCGCCTCGCGGTGATCCTCATGCTGGTCGCGTTTGTGCTCTTTTGGCGGCGGCGGACGACGATGGACGAGAGCGCCCTGCTCGGGGCCGCCCTGGTCGGGTATGCGTGCTGGGCGCTGGGAGGGTGGCGGTGGATGGTCGCCCCGTTCATGCTGTTTGTGGAACCGCGCACGGTCCGGAGAGGCTGGCCGCTGCACGACATCCATGCGGTCCTCAGCATCACGTCCGTGAGCCTGCTGTGGCTGTTTCTAGCCAAGACGCTCGGCCGGACGGAGTTCTTCTACCCGTACACCCTGGGATATGCGATCCATATGGCCATCATGGGCTTCACCCGGCTGAAGCGCGACCATCCGCGCCTCCCCGATACGGCCGCGTTGGGTGCGACCGTGGCCAAGAGCTGGCTGCTCCTCTTTCTGCCCTTCGTGCTGATCGAGGGTGTCACCGAGAAGGTACTGCTCCTGACCGCGGCGGGCCTCGTCGGCACCGCGCTCGGGGGGATCGCGTTCGTTGCGATCGAGCCGCGTCTCGAGGAGTATCCTACCGACGCGCCGCGGTGGCTGCGTCAGGCCGGCGTCGCGGCGACGGCGTCGGTGCTCAGCCTGGTCCCGCTGTACCTGCTCTGAGATGGGCACCGGCAGGATCCTCGAGATCACCGCCCCGGAGCAGCTCGAGCCGCTGGGGGCCGTCGGCGCGCTCCCGCTCGTGACGCCGAATGAGTTGATCGGGCACACCCCAGACGCGCATTGGGTGCTGGTCGAAGACGCTGGAGCGCCGGTGGGGCGGTGCTCGCTGTGGTGGAATCAGGCGCCGCCCTGGCCGGGTCACCGGCTTGGGGTGATCGGCCACTACGCCGTTCGGGACGGGGTGGCCGCGCGTGCGTTGCTGCAGCATGCCTGCGAGCAGCTCCGCGCGCACGGGTGCACGCTCGCCGTCGGTCCGATGGACGGCACGACGTGGCGGCGGTACCGTTTCATCGTCGAGCGAGGATCCGAACCGGTGTTTCTTCTCGAACCGGATAACCCGGACGAGTGGCCGGCGCACTTTCTCGCCGAAGGGTTTGCGCCGCTCGCCCGCTACACCTCGGCGCTCAATCCCAATCTTACGCAGGAGGACGGGCGCGCGGAGCGGGCCGCCGCCCGCCTGGCCGGGCGCGGTATTCGCATCCGGACGCTCGATCCGGCGACGCTCGAGCGGGACCTCCACCGCATCTACGCGCTGTCGGTGATCAGCTTCAGGAACAACATCTTGTACGTGCCGACCACCGAGCGGGAGTTTACCGACCAGTACCGCCAGATACTGCCGCACGTTCGCCCCGAGCTGGTGCTGCTGGCCGAGGACGAGAGCGGCCTCGTCGGCTTCCTCTTTGCCCTGCCGGACCTACTGCAGGCCCGGCGGGGGGAGCGGGTGGACACCATCATCTTCAAAACGGCGGCGGTGCTCCCCGCGCGGTCCCACGCTGGCCTCGGTAGCCTCCTCGTTGCTCGCTGCCACGCGCTCGCCCGCGACCTCGGATACCGGCGGGCCATCCACGCGCTGATGCATGAGGGGAACAACTCGCGCAACATCAGCAACCGCACGGCGCAGACGATACGGCGCTACGCCCTGTTTGCGCGATCCCTCGGCCCGTGAACGTCGCCGCGCTGCTGCGGACCCAAGCGACGATCCGCCCGGACGCCGCCGCCATCGTCGAGCGTCGGGGGGGGCGCACGCAGACGACCACGTTTGCTGCGCTCGACCGCGCCGCCGGCCTCGCTGCGGCGCTCCTGCGGCGCGAGGGGTTGTCCCCCGGCGACGCGGCGCTGGTGCTTCACCCCATGTCGTCGGTGTTGTACGTCGCCCTCGCGTCCCTGCTGCGGTTGGGACTCGTCGCGATGTTCCTCGATCCGTCGGCGGGGCGAGAGCACATCGAACGGTGCTGCGCGCTCGTCCCGCCCCGGGCCTTGATCGCCAGCCCCAACGCACACGCACTGCGCATCGTCTCTCCGGGGTTGCGCCGCATCCCGCACAAATTCTCGGTCGGCCTGGCCCTCCCCGGTGCCATCCGGTGGGGCGGCGACGGCCTCACCCCCTGGGACACGTTCGAGGACTGCGCGCCCGACACGCCGGCCCTCTTGACCTTCACGAGCGGCAGCACCGGCCGGCCGAAGGCCGCCGTCCGGACCCACGGATTCCTGCTCGCCCAGCACCGTGTGCTTGAGCAGAGCCTCGCGCTCGCGCCGGGCGAAGTGGATCTCGTCACCTTGCCGATCGTCCTGCTCGCCAACCTGGCGTCAGGCGTGACCAGCCTGATTCCCGACGCGGACCTGCGGCGCCCAGGAGCGATCAACCCGGCGCCGGTCGTCGACCAGATTCAGGTCCACCGACCCGTCCGCACCGCGGCCTCCCCCGCGTTCTTCGGTCGGCTGGCCGGCTACTGCGCCCCGCGCGGGATCGCGCTCTCCAGTTTCACGCGAATCAACCTCGGAGGGGCGCCGGTGTTTCCCCGTCTGCTCGACCAGGTCCACGACGTGGCTCCGCACGCCGAGGTCTGCGCGGTTTACGGGTCCACCGAGGCCGAGCCGATCGCGCACGCGGCGCGGAGCGAGATGCGGACGGACGACATCGAGGCGATGTACGCGGGGCGGGGGCTGTTGGTGGGCCGGCCCGTCCCGGCCATCCAGCTCCGCATCGTCCCCGACCGCTGGGGCACCCCGATCGGCCCCTACACCGGCGAGACGTTTGCGGCGTTGGCCCTCCCGGCCGGCGCGCCCGGAGAGATCGTCGTGAGCGGCGCCCACGTCCTGCCCGGCTACCTTCACGGGGAGGGCGATGCGGAGACAAAGTTCACCGTCGATGGCCACCTCTGGCACAGGACGGGGGATGCCGGCTACCTCGACGCGGAGCGACGCGTGTGGCTCCTCGGCCGATGCGCCGCACGCATCGGCGATCTGTATCCGTTCAGCGTCGAGTGCGCCGCGCTCCGGTATCCCGCCATCCATCGTGCCGCCATGGTGGCGCACCGGGGCGAGCGGATCCTGCTCGTCCAGTGGCGTGACCCGTCGGCGCGCGTCGACGTCGCGAAGATACGCGCATCCCTGGCGTGGGCCAAGCTGGACGCGGTGATTGCCGTCCCTGAGATCCCCCTCGACAGCCGTCACAACGCCAAAGTGGACTACCCGGCTGCGCAGCGCCTGCTGCAGCGGATCCGTCATATCGTGGTGGTGTGACGGGGCGGGCCGCCGCGGCGAGGTAGAGGAAAGGATCGCGGTCGCGAGTCCGCGTGCGCCGGGGCCGAGCCGGGCAGAAGCCCGAGGCACCGGTCTACGAGGGATCAGGCATCGTGGCGAGCTCGACCCGATCTCGTCCGTTCTGCTTCGCGCGATAGAGCGCCTTGTCCGCGGCCCGGAGGAGCCCTTCCATCGCCCGTCCGTGCTCGGGGAACGCCGCGACCCCGAGCGACACGGTGACCGATCCGAGCGGCCTCCCGCGGTCGTTGACGTCGAGGCGGCGCACCGCGTCCCTGAGCAGTTCCGCGCGCTGGCGCGTGGCCTCCAGGCTGGCGTCCGGAAGGATGACAAGGAACTCCTCGCCGCCGTACCGGCAGGCGATGTCGTCCTTGCGGAAGCGCTGCCTCAGCATCGCCCCCAGGTCCCGCAGCACCAAATCCCCCGCGTCGTGCCCGAAGGTGTCGTTGAACTGCTTGAACCGATCGATGTCGAACATCAGGACGCCGAGGGAATGCTCGGTCCGCGCAGCGCGCTGCAGCTCCCGGTCGAGCGTCTCCTCGAGGTACCGACGGTTGTAGAGACCGGTGAGGGCGTCGCGGATCGACTGCTGACGAAGGGTCTCCCGCAGGCGGAGGTTCGCGATCGCCAGACCGATCTGGTCGGCGGCCGCCCGAGCCAGTTGCGCCTCCGGCTCGGAGAACGCGGCCTGCGCGTCGGGGTCAGTCGCGGCCAGAAACAGGATGCCCAACGTCTCCCCCTGCGCCATGAGCGGCACGCAGACGGAGGCGGCGGGCAGCGGGTCGGGCAGGTGCGCGCACGCCACAGTGGTCGCCGCGCGCCTGAAGACGTGGGGCTGCCCGCGACGAAGCGCCCAGCAGTCCTCCGGGCCGAACACCTCGGCCAACGGCATGCCGGCGTCCGCGCCCCACGCGGACACGGACTCGAGCCTGTCCCGTGACGCGCCGGCCACGTACACCGCGCCCGCGCGGGCCGGGAACAGTTGGGGCCCGATGCTGGCGGTGACCCGGCACGCGTCGTCGATCGAGAGACTCGCCTGCAGCAGCTCCCCCATCTGGTGGAGCAGGGTCGCTTCGCGCACCTGGGCGCTCAACCGATCGGCCATCGTGTTGTAGGCGCGGGCCATGACCCCGACCTCGTCCGTCCCGCGGGCCCGGACCCGGCGGGTGAAGTCGCCCGCGGCGAGGGCCGCCGCCGCGTCGGCGACGTCGCGAATGGAGGCGGTGACGCCGTTGGAGATCACGATCGCCACCGCCAGCAGCACGAGCAGAATGACCGGGGTGCCGACCGCGACCGCCTTGGCCCGGGCCGCGGCCTGCCGGCTCGCCGCGAGGCTCGCTTGAAGCTCGGTCTCGGCGGTCGCGGAGAACCGTGTCTCGTTCTCCCTGATCTGATCGACGAGCGTCCCGGCGCCGTTCGTCGAGATGCTTTGCGCGACGCGGGCATCGCCCGCGAGGGCCGCGTTCACCCTCACGTTGACGATCTCGTCGAGCGCGGCGCCGATCGCCACCATGCGGGACGCCGACGCGTCGGGCCCGAGGTGCTCGGCCTCGTCCACCAGCGTGAACGCCTGCTGCAACGCGGTCAGTCCGTCCTTGGACTGCTCCAGCGTGGTCACGGCCCCGAGCTGGTTTCGAAGCGCGGTCGCGTCGATCATCCACTGCGCGAGCGTCTCGGGCCGGCGGCTCCGCGCGTACTCGGCGGCGGTCTTGCGCATGTCGAGCACCGTCGCGTAGGCGGTCTGGGCCGCTGCGGACAGACCGGCGGGGGAGCCGCGGCGGGCGGTGATCTGGATCGCCGCCACGGTCACCCACTGGTCGAAGAGCGCCCGGATGGTGTCGAGGTGCGCCATCTGCTCGGGCGTCACGGCCATCGGGCGGAACTCGGCGCTCGCCTCGTCGAACGCCTTGAGCGCGTCGTTGTACGGCCCGAGAAACGCCGGGTTGCCCGTCAGCAGAAACGCGCGCTCTCCGGTCTCGGCGTCGACGACCGCCCGCAACAGGCGATCCGCCGCGGTGATGGTGCGGCCCACCGTCGTCACGCGCGCGGTCGCGCCCTCGCTGAGCGCCACGGCCCGGTACACGGACACCGTGGCGCCGAGCGCGAGAATCAAGCAGATCGCGTACCCCGCCGCGACCTTCGTGCGCAGCGACACGTGGTTCATCACCGCCATGCCCCCGAACCGCAGCGCGCGGCGTCCCCCCTCGCGGCTTCCGCGCGGCTCCACCGGCCTGACCCGGGATCCGACGGTGCTCACGCGACATCCTCGGACGGGACCTGCAGAAACGTCTGCGCCGCCTCTGGGTCGAACTGGCTCCCCGCCTGCGCGCGGATGTCCCCCCGCGCGCGCGCCGTTACCCACGCGGGCCGGTAGGGACGATCGGACGCGAAGGCGTCCCATACGTCCGTCCCGTCCTTGCGGACCCCGAAGATCTCATCGTTGGCCACGCGTTCGCCCCGCCAGAGGCGCTCGAGGATCTGCGGCAGCTCGGACGCCCGATCCTTCGGGGCGAGCAACGCGACAGACCGCCCGACCACCTCGTCGAATGCGTACCCGTACAGCTGTTCCGCTCCGGCGTTCCAGGTTACGATCGTCCCATCGAGTGTCTGCCCGATGATGGCGTCCTCAGAAGATTCCACGATGGTCGCCAGGCATCCTGCGGCCGTGCGGGTCGCGAGTCGGCCCCACGGAGGCACGCACCGGGACGGCGGTTCCGTCCTTTCTGCGGCGGAGCCCCTCCTCGTCGACGATTGTCTCGCCGGCCGAAGCCCGCGCCCGTCGCCGCCGGACCTCTTCCTCGTGTCCCGGCAACGCGAGCGGGCTGGTCCCCCCGAGGACCTCCGCGGCGGACCAGCCGAAGATGCGTTCGGCTGCGGAGCTCCAGGCGGTGATGTCCCAGTGGAGATCCAGCGTCACGATGGCCAGCGGCGACGCGGCCATGACGGCCCGGAGTGCGTCGGACGGGGGCGCGGATTCCCGGGTCTCGGCATAGGAACCCCTCCCATCCCGTTTCTTACCCCTCTTGGTCATCGCCAAGTCAGGCGCGCGTGCCGACGACCCGGCGCGGACTGTCTCGGGCGGGCGAGTGGGACACAGGGATCGACAGCGGTGGCGAGCGCGGCCGCGCCTGGACCGTCACGGGCCCCTCGCCCCGACCGCGGCGACGCGCTCCGTGCCTCCGCGTAGCCGCGCCTGACGCGACGCCGGGGGGGGGGAGCCGACGACCGAGCGGGGCGTTCCCGCGGCCCGCAGCTCGACGACGCGCCTCCGGGATCGCGGAATCGGTCGCCGACCCGATGGCCGTGGCTCGGGCGGGCCTGATATCCTGAGGGCAATACGGCTGCCACGGGCGACCGGGCGCGCGGCGCTTGGCGCCGCCGTGCCTGCCGGTGGGCCGGCGGCGCCCCGACGTCACGGGGACGGAGGCGAGACCGTGTGGATCGTTCGCGCCCTTCCCCCCGCTCCGGGAGCTTGGCCGACCGACGGACGCCCGGCTCCGGGACGTCGATCTGCGGAGCCCGCGTGGGGGCGCCTCAGTCACGACGCCTCGGGCCCGCGACACGATCCACACCCGCACGGCACAGGGGGTCGGTGATGGAGAAGCACGGGAAGGTGGCGCTAGCGCTAGACCGCGCGCGCGAACTCGTCCAGCGTGAGGATACGGTGGTCACCCTGGAACGGGCGGACGGCTACCTTCGGACCGGCGAGTGGTCGCCCGACACGTACTGGGATCTCCTGGTCGGCCACGCGGCGTCGCGGCCGGACGCGGCCGCGGTGGTGGATCAGGACGGCGCGGTGATGACCTGGCGTCAGTTGCAGGAGCAGAGCGAGGCGTTCGCGGCAGCGTTGTTGGAGCAGGGGTACCGGCCGGGCGACCGCCTCGGCGTGCAGTTGCCCAACTGGAGCGAGTTCTGCACCGTGGTGATGGGGGCGGTGCGGGCGGGGGTGCTGCCCGCGTTCATCCATCCGCCGTACCGCGCCTTCGAGCTAGGGTACATCCTCGGCCTCACGGAGGCCCGCGGGCTCGTCGTGCCCGCGTCGTACCGCAACGTCGATTACGTGGCGCTCGCGCATCAGGTGCAGGCGACGCTGCCGCACCTGCGCGACGTCATCGCCGTGCGCGCGACCGGGGAGCACGCCTTCGAGCGCCTCGTCGCGGCGCACCGGGGGCACCGGGTCGAGGCGTTGGAGCCGGCCGCCACCGATCTGTTCGTGCTGATGTTCACCTCCGGCACGACGAGCCGGCC
>Ga0209415_10010194_pt1 | contig 16020 bp, 15 predicted proteins | sample PeaSoiSIISIP2007_FD_187696 | JGI IMG/M metagenome (GOLD analysis project Ga0209415, IMG submission 187696) | Peat soil microbial communities from Weissenstadt, Germany - SII-SIP-2007 (SPAdes) (version 2) | ecosystem: Environmental > Terrestrial > Soil > Wetlands > Peat | place: Germany...
CAACGCACTTTGGATCGGCCCCTGGAAAGACGATGGCGTAAGCATCGGCATTACCGGCTCATACACAGCGCTAAAGCCATTGATTGAAAGATATCGCGGCGACGCCTCTCGGATTTACTTTCCGTTTCCGGCCGAGTTGCAGGATCAGGCGATCCTGCCGGAGGGCTCCTACGTCTTCATGATGATGTTCGATCGCGCCGGACTCGCCCGCGCTGCTGCCAAGATGGTGTCGACTCCTGCGTTCGCAGACTTGCCTCGCAGCACTCGCTAAGCCCGTTCACTTACAAATAGCCAGACAACCAAGTTAGGGTGCTTTAGCTGCCCTAATGGGTATCGGCAGAGACCACATCTAGGATTGTTCCAAGCGCAGAAAACATTCTGTAACAATGGTTTAGTGATATCGACCAGTATTCGGCCAACATCTATGATTCTCGTCATTTCCGCTTGATCAACTCGGATTTGGCGGCTGATAAGATTAGGTGTTTGGAGCGTGCTGCGAAGACCCGAGAAGTATCTTCAGCGCGCGCGTCTCCACTTGGACGAGGATCGGTCCCGTGTCGGGGTTGCCGGATGCTTGGATTGCTGCGCGCTCTTCACGCTTTGCACCAGGAACACCATGTGGCAAGTGTCTTCCAACAGAAGCATCTTGTAGAGCGCCTGGTCCAGGGAAGTTCCTACGGTAAAGGCGCCATGATTTCTCACCACCACGGAGCACCACTCACTAAGCGCCATCGTGATAGCGCCCGGCTCTTCTCCGCTATCACCGCCTGGGACAGTGGTGCCAACAATCGGGATCCGCTTTAGTCCAACGAGACCTTCGTTGTGAATCGGTCGGATGTTATCGCCATTCGAAATCTGCGCCAATGCGATAGCGTGGATTGGATGGGCGTGCACGATAGCGCGTGCATCAGTAGCATTGTAGATTGAACGGTGGACCGGACTTTCGCAGGACGCACCGGCAGGAATCGTTGTACACTGCGGCGTCTCGACAGCAATAAGATCGGATTCCGACAACCGACCCAAGTTGCTTCCGGTTTTCGTGATTAGAAACCGCTCGCCGATGCGGACGCTGATATTTCCGCTTCGTGTCGTCTGCAAGCCGCGGAGATAAAGCTCCTTGCCGACCGCAATCAGCTGCTCCCGGTAGTCGGCCTTGATCATCTAACATCTCCTGGGCGCTTGTTGGTTTTCGACCTGCGATGGAACCTAACCATGACGAAACTCTTGACCGCGGAGAACGGCGCGGATGTGAAACACGATGGTCGGTCTCGCGCCAGAGTCGAGCACTTTTGCCAAATCGAAACCGTCAGGATTGACCAGCACGGCGAAGCTAACCTCCGGCGCCAAACGCTTGATGGCTTCTTTTCAGAATCAGATCCACGGCGCCGCTGAGACTGGAGACGTGCCAATCGGCCGGATAGCCGAAGTTGTATTCGCGGTCGAGAATTATCGCTCTGCAGCCTGCGCTGTTTCCAGCTCTCCAAGTCGTAAGCCGCGGCCGGGAATGCTTCTCGATCTCATGCTTCAAACTCGAACTCTTCGATATTCCCTGGCGAAGCCTGCGATCTCGGTAAATGATTTTGTTGATCACGCCGTCACGATCCAGAGAAACAGTTCTATTGGGCGGAGTCCGCATTTTCAATGGAATCAGAAGTTCAGTACCCATTTGAGGAGTCTGATCGGATTAGGTCAAGCTAAAATCGTTAGAGTCTGGTCAGCAGGCGTCAATGCTGGTCATTCTGAGAGTTTGCGAATCCGTCGAGTCGGACGAGACTCAATCAAGGGGGGGCGGCTCTGCACGCACCGGAGCTAAAATCCTATCTTAACAAGCCAAGGCGATTAGTCGTGAGTTAGCAGTCACATAGATTGCGCTAATCTTTAGACCATGCAGACCATCGACGCCTTTGATAAAGAGTTCCCGACCGACGAAGCGTGCAAGAATTTTCTAGTCTCGATGCGCTGGCCGGACGGCGTGCGCTGCCCTCGCTGCAAAAGCAAAGAGAGTAATTCTATACGCTCAAGGCTCGTCCTTCCATTGGAGTGAGGAGCCGCCACTCAAGCTCATCCGGCTGGTCTGCGTAAGGTCCAAGCGCGCTGGAAAAATCCACCGATCTCAGGAGATGCTGCCAAGGCCCAGTTGGCCATCCAGTTTGAAGAGCGTTTCATGCTGACGGATTAAGTAATGGACTTAGTGGCGAACCATAATTGCACTAGCCTTCGCGTCGGCTCGCCCTCAAGGGTTCGCGCGTGGTGCGCGTCGGTTCACGCCGCCCTTGACCGCGGGCCGCCGCTGGGAGGTTATTACGCAGCCGCGAGGGCGACTGCTGCGTGAACCAGCAGCCATTCACGACTAACTGCTCACACACGAAATTCGTGACAGATCCATAGCGCCTGCTTCCGGGGAGGGAGTTGAGCAGCAACTTCGCTCTAGCGGCTACTCGCCCCGTGGAAGGAGTTGCCGTACCAACAGGGGATTGGGGGGGGCGCGCCATAAGGGACCGTCGCGACGCTCGATTACTGGACGACAAACGGTCAGCGCTTGGCAACTTCAGAAAATGGTTTGCGGTGGGCGACTTCGGAGGCGTAATGGACGCCGAAGAATTCGGCGTTGTGCCGAAGCCATTCGCTGAAACGGGTCGGTGCGGTGGGCGGGGCGGATGAGACGAGCAGATTCCCCATCAGACCGCGCAGTTCGTCGCGCGTGAGGGTGACGTCACGCATCGCGCGCCCGACGATCCGCGCGCAGGCGAGCGCGATGGCGGGCGGCAGATGGATAAGCGGCGTGTGACTGCCGACCTCGCGAGCGATCAGCGTGACGAGTTCGTTGAAGGTGAAGGTCTCGGGGCCGACGGCGTCGATGGCGAGATTATCGGTACGGGGGGCGGCGTCGATGGCGAGTTTGGCGAGATCCTCGACGAACACCGGCTGCATCCGATACTTGCCGTCGCCGGGAATCGCAAAGAGCGGAATCCGCCGCAACATCCAGGCGATATTATTGAGCAGAATTTCCTCGGCGCCGAAGATTACGGCCGGACGGATGATCGCATACGAGAGTCCGGAGCGCGCGAGGTAGTCCTCGATGAGGCCCTTGCCGCGAAAGTAAGGCAGCGGCGAGGCGGCGCTCGCGTTGGTGATGCTGAGGTGGACGAAGCGGCGCACGCCCGCGCGCTGGGCGGCGTCGATCAACGTGCGGAGGTTGCTCACCGCGCGATCGAAATCGAGGCCGTGATGCGGGAAGCGAATCCAGTAGGTGTTGAAGACGATCGCGACGCCGTCGAGGCTGCGCGCGAGGTCGTCGGGGCGATCGAAGTTGAAGGGCGCGATCTCGAGCTGGCGGGCGAGCGGGTCCTCGACGCGCGCGTGATTGGTAAGGGTGCGCACGCGGGCGCCATTGGCGATCAACTCGCGGGCAATATAGCCGCCGGTGTAACCAAAGGCGCCGGTGACGACGTTGAGGTCAGTGGTCATCGTTGGAATTCAAGCAATGTTGAAGATTCAAGCAAATGCAGTTGCTACGGAGATCCGCGCTGGCGGGCGAGATCCTGCGCGAAGCTCAGCGCGAGATCCTTCGCGGAGGGGCGCGGAGTTGAATTTTCGACCCACGCGCATTTTCAGGTCATGCGCGGGGGAGCGATTTCCGGGGTGACGACGACCGCGAACGCGCAGCGCGCGTTGCGCAAGACGTATTCGACCTTGGGGCCCAGGTAGAGTCGCCGTTCCGACGGGCGGAACATCACGCCCATCACGAGCAAGTCGAAGCCGCCTTTTTCCGCCGCGCTGAGGATGCTGTTTTCGGGTTTGGCACCGGACTCGATGCGAGTCTCGAGCTTGACGCCAATCTGTTCGCCCAGTTGGCGCAGCTCTTCGGCGATCGGCGCCCCATCGGCGGGCGTAACGCGGCGCCGATAAAAATCGCGCAGTTGCAGCGTCGGACCTTCCTTGACGTAAAGCGCGGTCATCTGCGCGCCGGTTGCGTTCGCATAGAGCATCGCGAGCGTCGCGCCGAGCCGCGAAAAGGGTGCACCGGTGGTCGGCGCAAGAATCTTGCGCAGGGGCAGCGACGCGCCGACGTTGCGCACGATGATGACCGGCACCTGCACGCGATCGACCAATTCACGGAGCACCTCGCCGCCGAGCGCATAATCGCCCTCGATGGGAGACGCGCCGGCGAAAATCGCGTCGTAGCCGCGTTCGCTCTCCTTAACGATGGCCTGGGCGATGGAGTCGGCGGAGCCGCTGCGTTGCAGGATATTCTGCGCGCCGCTCGCTTCGGCGATCGACTTGATGCGCGCGAAGTCGGCGTCGGCCTGGCCGTTCGGTCCCGGAGCGGCGGTGGTGGTGGCGTGAAAGACCGTGATGCTGGCGTCGTGATGATTGCCCAGCGTGGCCGCAAGATGCGCCGCTAGTTGCGCATGCGGACCGCCGCCGCTAAGCACCAGGAGTTTGGCGCCCTCGCGACTAAAGGGCAGACGGGCGAGCAGTTTTTCGCGCTCCGTGCGCGCCGCCTCCTCGGGCTTCTCTTTTACGCCCGCGAGCATCCAACTGAGCAACGGCGGGGTCATCAGCGAAGTGGCAATCGCGACCATCACGATGATGGCGTACATCTCCTGCGTCAGCACGCCGAGGCTGAGACCGATGAGCCCGACGATGATTTCCATTCCGCCGCGCGCATTCATGCCGATCGCGACGGCCAGCGACTCCCGCACTTGCATCCCGAACAACATCGCACCGGTAGTGCAGCCAATCAGCTTTCCCGCGATCGCAATGCCAAGGACCAGGACAAGCAGGCCGACACCGTGCAGCGCGAAGAGGTCCACCTTTAGGCCGGAGTAAGCGAAGAACACCGGCGCGAAGACGCCGATGGTCAACGCCTGCAGTTCGCTGCGATCCGAGCGACGCAGCCGCGCGGACCGTCCGAGCATCACGCCCGCGATAAAGGCGCCGAACACGGCGTGGATGCCGATGGCCTGCGTAATGATCGCGCAGAGCATCGCGACCGCGACCATCGTGCTGACCCCGGCATGCTCGGCGAGTGCGCGATCGTCAACCCAGCGCATCAGGCGAACGATCAAATTGGCGCCGAGGTAGTAGCAGAACCCGACGAAGACGATCACGGCGACGAGGATGCGGGCGAAGGTGAGGAAGTCCAGAACGCCATGTGCGGCAAGTCCGGCGACGATCGAGAGCATCAGCCATCCGACGGTATCGTCTAGGATGCCGGCGCCGAGGATCAGCAATCCGAGATCGCGCCGCATGAGGTCGAGATCGATCAGGATTTTGGCGATGACCGGGACTGCCGAAATCGACATCGCGACCGCCATGAAGAGGCTGAAGATGAGCCGTTGGTCAGGCGCGGCGAGATACTGCGCCGGCAAATGCCAGCCCAAGGCGAAGCCGGTCGCGGCGGGGACGATTACGCCCAAGGCCGATACGGCAAAAGTGGCGTTGCCGACCCCGCGCAGAATTCGGAGGTCGGTTTCGAGCCCGGTGTAGAGCAGCAGCATGATCACGCCGATCCAGGCGACGGCCTCGAGCAGGTGGTCGGCAAGGACGTCGGGCGGGAAGAGCATCGCGTGCAGGCCGGGCGCGAAATGGCCGAGCAGCGTTGGGCCCAGCACGATGCCAGCGAGCAATTCACCGATGACGGTGGCCTGACCGAGTCGTTTCATCACGTCGGCGAGTGCGCGCGCAATCACGAACAGTAGCGTGAGCTGGATGAGGAAGCGGAGGACCTGAAGTTCAGTGAGATGAGGCATCTTTTACTGAAACCTCACGAGGTTTCAGACTTCCCATTACGATTGACGCTCGCGCTGATCGGGTTTGCCGCTAAGTCTCGCGGAGACAATGAGAGCGGCTTAAGAGGAAAGAGTACAGGAAATGATTCGACGCTGCGCTGCAGCCGGCAACGCAGCCAGAATCATGACCGGTTGCCCATCCCCGCCCGGACTATTCGGCCGCCGTGAGCGGAATGAAACCGACCGTGCCGTTCTTCATCTGAATGCGGAACCAGTTGCCGGTAATTCCGGTCACGTGGACAAACTTGCGCCGATGGACCCGCGCGACGATGGTCGCCGTCTCCTGCGGAGCTTCATAAACCGGCGAATCGCGCGTCAACAGGAACTTGCGATCGAGAGCGCGAATCCTGGGCATCGGGGCGGCGGATGGCGGCGGCGCCGAAGTGGCCTCCGAGGGCGGTGGTGCGGTCGCTCCTGACGGCGGGGCGGCCGGCGAGGCGCCAGCTTCCGGCGCCGGGGCAGATGGCGCCGCCGGCATCAGAGTGGGGTCGAGGGTGCGGACCTGCGCGAATTCGGCTTCGGCCTCGGCCTGCCGATCGGGCTCGCCGCTTATCACTTTAGCCAAGGCCAGATGAGCGTGTGCGTTTTTCGGATCGAGCCCGACCGCGGTGCGCAACTGAGCTTCCGCTTCCCCGGTCCGGCCGAGCTTCTGGAGGAGAATCCCGATGTTGATCCGATATGTAGGATTGGTCGGATCGATTGCGACCGCCGCGCGATACTGCTCTTCGGCGAGACCGAGCTGCGACTGACCGACGAAAATATTGCCGAGCGCGGTATGGGTCGGCGCGTTGTGCTTGTCGAATTCGAGCGCCTTCATGTATTCGGCCTCGGCCTGCGCCGGCTTCTGCTCGAAAACGTAAAGGTTGCCGAGCGCGACATGCGGACGCGGATCGTCCGGCGCGGTGGCTGCGGCCTGGCGATAATCGCTCTCGGCGTCGGCGAGCTTGGTATTTTGCATCGCGAGGTCGCCGGCGGCGAGGCTATCGTCAACCGACTTGTGACCACATCCGGGGATCGCGAATAACATGAGTGCTCCGGCGACCAGTGTCAGCGTGCGAGCAAGGACACGCGTGGTTCCTGTCCATTTCATGGATGGGCTCCTCAAGAAGTCGAAGTTGTATGAGTATGAATGGATCGGTGCGATCAAGCTTGCTCCGAGACTCGCAGCTCACCCCCACCCTTCGCTCAGGCCTCGGCAGACACAATTGTTTGATGCGAGGCGATCAGAGTCAAGCGCGCGGACAGTGGTTGCGAATGCGGGGCCGGTCGCGCGAATGCAGGGCCAGTCGAAGATGGCTGGCGATGGAGGCAAGCGTAGGTTATAAGAAGCGCCGTGCGTGCCGTACTCATAGCCGCCAAACAGCTTGCGTTCGCCAAGACGCGGCTGGCGCCGGCGCTGCCCGCGGGGACGGAACGAATCGCGCTGGCCGAGGCGATGTTCCGCGACGTGCTGAGCGCGGCGCTGAGCGCGCGCCTGCCAGCGATGGTCGCGGTGGTGACCTCCGATGCGGCGCTGATCGCATTGGCGCGGACGGGCGGTGCGCTGGTTATCGACGAGGAATATCCACGCGGCCTCAACGTGGCGGTTCGTCTCGGAACGGAGTTCCTGATCGATCGCGGCGCGACCACCGTGTGCACCTTGCTGTCGGACATTCCGCTGGTGACGAGCGAGGATATCGATGCGAGTTTTGCCGCGATGCCGACGGGCGGGGCGGGCGTGGTGTTAGTGCCATCGGGCGATTTTACCGGCACCAATATGATGACGCGGATGCCGCCCGACGTGATTCAGACGCGCTTCGGACGCTTGAGTCTCGTGCGCCATGTGGACGATTGCCGCGCACGCGGGGTGCCGTGCGAGGTGGTGTGGATGGCCCGACCTGCGATCGACCTCGATGTGCCGCAGGACTTGATCGAATTCGCTCGAATGCCCAGTATGACCCATACCTTCGGCCAGCTTTCCCGTCTGGGCATGATTCACGGCTGAAAAACCTCGGGTGCAATGCCAATAGTCAGCAGGATTGAGCGTCTCGGCGCTTACGTGATCGACGGTCTAATGTCACTGGGCGATTTCGTAATTTTCCTCGCCGCTTCGCTATTTTACGCGCTTCAACCGCCATACAAGGTGCGGCTGCTGATTCGCCAGATGCGCAGCATCGGCGCGGAATCGTTCTTTCTCGTCGGCCTGATTGGCCTGTTCACGGGCATGGTGCTCGGCCTGCAGGGCTACAACACGTTGAGCCGATTCGGATCGGAGGGGGCGCTCGGCACGGTAGTCGCGCTGGTGCTGGTGCGCGAGCTGGGACCGGTGCTGGCGGCATTGATGGTCGCGGCACGCGCCGGGTCGGCGATGGCGGCGGAGCTGGGCTCGATGCAGGCGACCGAGCAGATCGACGCGCTGAGCGTGATGGCGATCAATCCGGTGCAGTACCTGGTGTCGCCGCGGGTGTTGGCGGGCATCATCAGTTTCCCGCTGCTGACGGCACTTTTCGACGTGATCGGAATCTGGGGCGGCTGGGCGGTCGGCGTCGGCTTGATGGGCGCGCCGAACGGTCCGTTTTTCAACGGCATCGCGCAGAACATGAGCGGCCACGACATCGCGACCGGCGTTTACAAGGCGTTGGTCTTTGGGCTGGTGGTGATGTGGGTGTGCTGCTACAAGGGCTATCACGCCGAGCGGATGGCGACCGGAGTGAGCCGCGCGACGACCGAGGCGGTGGTGCTCTCGAGCGTGCTCATTTTGGTGTGGGACTATTTTCTGACCTCGATTCTTCTGTAAGAATTTATGGGATAAATGAACCACAATTCCGATGGTGATGGCGCCGCGATCGTCGTGCGGGACCTGCGCCGGCGCTTCGGACCGCAGCAGGTGCTCGACGGCGTCAACCTGGAATGCCCGCGCGGGCAAATCACGACAATCGTGGGACCCAGCGGATGCGGCAAAACGGTTTTGCTCAAGCATCTCAACCTGCTGCTGCGGCCGGATTCGGGCAAGATAGTGATCGACGGCGTCGAGGTCACTGCGCTCGGATCGCGCGCGCAAAACGGGATCCGCGAGAAGTTCGGGATGTTATTTCAGGCGGGCGCACTGTTCGATTCGATGAGCGTGTTTGATAACGTCGCGTTTCCGCTGGTCGAGCTGACCAATCTGAGTCGTGAGGAGATCGCGGCACGAGTGGAAGAAACGTTAGAGGCGGTTGGCCTGCAAGGGATGGAGGGCAAGTATCCGTCGGAGATTAGCGGTGGCATGCAGAAACGCGCGGCGCTCGCGCGCGCGCTGATCCGGCGGCCGAAAATACTGATGCTTGACGAACCGACCACGGGACTCGACCCGACGCGGACGCATCAGATACACGAGCTGGTGAGACAAACGCAGCAGCAGTTCGATCTGACGGCGGTGATGGTCAGCCATGACGTTCCGGCGGTGTTCGAGTTTTCGGACCGCATCGCATTCATGCACGGGGGCAAGATGGCATTGAACGGGACGGTGTCGGAAGTAATGGCCGCGAAGCACGAAAACTTCACCATGTTCCTGCAGGGCCGGGCGTCGGGCATCGACGAGCCGCTGGCGGCAGCGGTCGCGAGATAGCGCCAAATGTACGCGAGTCGAACCACACAACTATTCGTCGGCATTTTCACGGTGATCGGAGTCGTGGCGCTGGTGTTCCTTTCGGTGCGCCTCGGGAGAGTCGAGATTTTCCCCGCGCCGGGCTATACGCTGTTCGCTAATTTTGACAACATCGCGGGGCTCAAGACCGGCGACCAGGTTGAAATCGCGGGTGTCAAGGTCGGCAAGGTTACGAACATCGCACTCAAGGATAATCGGGCGCGGGTCGCGATGCGCGTCAATGACGGCGTTGAGGTTGATAGCGAGGCGTTCGCTTCGATCCTGACGAGTGGACTAATCGGCGACAAATACGTATCGATCGCGCTGGGCGCGGGCGACGACCTTAAGAACGGCGGTACGATTCGCCAGACGCAATCGGCGTTCGTACTGGAGAACGCGATTGGGGCCTTTATCAACGGCGGTGGCTCCAGCGGCAGCAAGAGCGGCGCGGCTAGCAGCAGCGACACTAAGGGAAAGCAGTAAAATCATGATTACGATAGATTCCCGTGGCATCGTACGAGCAACCAGATCGCGACGATTCGTCGCGACGTGCGGCATACCAATCCGGATGAGAACGTTAACTTTGGCCATTGCGGCGGTCGCGTTGGTGATCACGAGCGTCAACATTGCGCCTGCGCTAGCGGATACTGGCGGCTCACCGATGGCAGTGACACAGACGATGGTCAATCACGCGCTCCAGATTATGGCCGACAAGAATGCGCCGGTTCAGCAGCGCCGCCGTCAGCTACGCGAAGCGATCGAGAACGAGTTTGATTTCAGCGAGATGTCGCGATCGGCGCTCGGCTACCATTGGCGCGCCCTGAGTCCGAATCAGCGCAGCCAGTTCACACAACTCTTCACCGCGTTTATCGAGGACGCTTATCTGAGCAAAATTCAGGATTACTCGGGCCAGCAGGTCCAATTCCAGGGGCAAACCCCGCTTGGTCAAGGCTATACGCAGATCAATACGGCCATTGTCCAAGGCAGCAAGAGTCCGATCTCGGTCAACTATCTGCTGTTGCAGAAGGACACGACCTGGAAGATTTACGATGTTACGGTGGACGCCATCAGCATCATCGCCAACTATCGGAATCAGTTCAATCGGGTGATCAACGAAAAAGGTTTTGGTCAATTGATGGCGGATTTGCAGGCCAAGCAGCAGGAACTCGCGTCGCTCCTTGGCAGCTAAAGCGGGTGGCTGGTCAATAAGAGTGAAATGAGATAAACCCTCATGTCACGATTTCTTAAAACGTGCGTCTGGGGCATGACACAGCCGTGGTTCCGCGCTAATATCGCGGTTTCGATTGATTTCGGCAGGTTGATGGCGGGAGGAAAACTGGTGAAGACAATCTTTGCGGCTCTCTTATTCGCGCTGACTGTAACGGTCGCGCCGGCCTTTTGCGCGGATCTGCCCGCGCCGCCGCCCGGACCTCCAGGTGAATATGCGCAGTCGTATGGGGACCCGCTGGCGCCGTTCAACGAGAAGATGTTCTGGTTCAATCTCAAGCTGGACAAGTATGTGCTGCATCCAGTGGCTAGCGGATATGCCTTTGTGCTGCCGAAGCCCGCACGCGAGAGCGTGGGGAACTTCTTCAATAACGTCAACTTTATCCCGCGCGCCGCGAACAACCTCTTCCAGCTCAAGATGGCGAACGCGGGCGGCGAAGTCGCGCGCTTTGGGATTAACAGCACGCTCGGTGCGGGCGGACTATTCGACGTCGCCGATAGCTGGTTCGGTCTCAAGCAGCACAACGACGATTTCGGCCTGACGCTCGGTCATTATGGAGTCGGCAGCGGCGCCTATATCGTGTGGCCGTTCCTAGGCCCATCGACTGTGCGCGATACCGTTGGATACGCTGCCGACAGCGCGATGTGGCCGTTACCGTACTTCGTTCCTTGGTATGTTTCGCTGCCGACTGGCGCCGGCAAGGCGGTGGTTGAGGCGGTCAACTATCGTTCATTGCATCTTAATCTGTTCGAAGAGGTGGATCGCTATGCGATCGACCTCTACGGCGCGGTGCAGGACGGCTACATGCAGCGGCGCGCGGCGCGGCTGAAGGATATCAACTCCGACTAGACCGCCCTGATTCGAGACGCACCAGAGCCGCGGTCGTAATGGCCGCGGCTCTTTTCGTTGTGGTCGTGTTCGATCGGCTCAAGCGCGCGGCGATCGTCTGCGCCGGTGCTCAGCTCACGTGTTCCCAGGCGTGGTAGGAACTGCGCACCAGCGGGCCGGATTCGACATGGCGATAGCCGAGCGCGAGCGCCGCGGTTTTGATTTCGGCGAATTCCTGCGGCGTGACATAGCGAGCCACCGGCAGATGATCGCGCGAGGGTCGCAGATATTGCCCGAGGGTCAGGATGTCGCATTCGACGGCGCGCAGATCGGCCAGCGTACACATCAACTCGGCGCGCTCCTCGCCCAGCCCGAGCATGATTCCCGCCTTCGTCAATAGATCTCGGCCACCAGCGCGCGCGGCGTGTTTCGCGTGTGCCAGAACGTCGAGCGACAGTTCGTAGCGGCCGCCCGGCCGGCATTTACGATAGAGGCTCGGCACCGTCTCGATATTGTGGTTGTAAATATCGACCGGCGATTCCACTACCGTTTCGACGCTCGCATGGAAGCCCTTGAAATCCGGCACCAGCACTTCGACGCGCGCGTTGGGGCTAGTCGATTTGATGGCGTTCGCGGTGGCGGCGAAATGTGCGGCGCCGCCGTCGGGCAGATCGTCGCGATCAACTGAAGTAACGACCACGTGCTGCAACCCGAGCCGCGCGACCGCCTCGGCGATGCGTCGCGGTTCATCGGGGTCGAGCGGACGCGCGCGTCCATGGGTGACCGCGCAGTACGGGCAGTTTCGCGTGCAGACGTCGCCCATCAGCATGAAGGTCGCGGTGCGATGCGAAAAGCATTCGCCGATATTCGGGCAGTTCGCTTCCTGGCAAACCGAATGGAGCTTGAGTTCCGCCAGCAGTGCGCGCGTGCGCTGGTACTCGGGCGACGAGGGCGCGCGCACTTTGATCCAATCGGGATGTCTGCGTTCGGCCATTTCTATTCTAACGATCGCGGTCACTGATGCTCATTCTTGAGCTTCGCAGCGGTCTGCGGTGGATTCAAGCAACGCCCATAGACGACGGGGCTCTTCGGCGATGATTCGATCATAGTCGAAGGCCGCCGCGAATGTGCGCTCGAGAGTAGCCGAGATCTCCGCGACGGTGACTTGCGGCTGTCCCAGCGCGGCGATCGACGTCATCCGGCAGCCTTCGATGCCACACGGAACAATCGCGTCGAAGTAGCTCAAGTCGGTCGTCACGTTGAGCGCGAAGCCGTGCATCGTGACCCATCGCCGGATGGCGACGCCGATCGAGGCGATTTTTCGCGCACCGGCCCACACGCCGGTCAGGCCATCGCACCGCGCGGCCTCGATGTCATAGTCGTCGAGTGCAGCAATCAGCGTTTGTTCGAGCTTGCGCAAATAGCGCGAGACGTCGCGCTTGGCTCCGGCGAGCTTGACGATCGGATAACCGACGATTTGCCCCGGCCCATGATAGGTAACCTGTCCGCCGCGCGAGACGCGATGAATCGGTACGCCGCCGGTCGCATCAGTGATGTAACTCGCGTCAGCGCCACGCCCCAGCGTATAGACGTGCGGATGTTCGAGCAGCAGCAGCGTATCGCCAATCTCGTCGCGAATTCGCGCGGCCACCAGCGCGTTTTGCAATTCGAGCGCGGCGGTGTAATCGACCATCCCGAGACGCGCGACACTTAGCGATGCGGCGGTATCCATCGCGTTAGAAGTTGATCGACTCGCCCTCGGCCGCGAGCGCCGCCTCCATGATCGATTCCGACAGCGTCGGATGCGGATGGATGCTATGGCCGACTTCGGCGGTCGTCGTTTCGAGCGTGCGGCCGAGCACGATTTCGGAGATCAGGTTGGTTGCGTGATGGCCGATGATCTGGCATCCGATAACTTCGCCATACTCCTTGCCGGCGACGATTTTGACGAAGCCTTCGGTCTGATTGACCGCGACCGCCTTGCCGTTGGCGCGAAACGGAATCTTCCCGACCTTGACTTCGATGCCGCGCTCGCGCGCCTGCGCCTCGCTCAACCCGACCATCGCGACTTCCGGTTCGCAGTAGATACATCCGGGGACCGAGAGCAGATCGAAGCCAGGCTCGCGCACGCCCGCCATGATTTCCACCGCCGCGATGCCTTCCGCCGAGGCCTTGTGCGCGAGCAGCGGCGGGCGCGCGACATCGCCGATCGCATAGATGCTCGGGCAGGTGGTGCGAAACGAGTCGTCGATCTTGATGTAACCGCGATCGGCTTCGATGCCGGCGGTGTCGAGTCCCATGTCGAGGCTGAGCGGATTGCGGCCGACGGCGACCAGCACTGCCTCCGCCGCGATCGTCTTGGGCGTGCCGGCGGCGTCGAGCGTCACCGTCCAGCCCTCGCCCTCGCGCGCCATCGACTTGAAACCGTGGCCGGTCAGCACCTTGACGCCGCGCTTGACGAACGACTTACGCAACTCGTCGGCGATCTCGGCGTCGAAGCCGGGCAGCATCTGCGACTCCAGCTCGACGATCGTGACCTTCGCGCCGAAGGCCTGGTAGAAGTAGCCGAACTCCGCGCCGATCGCGCCCGCGCCGATAATCACGATCGATTGCGGCAGGCGGTCGTGGATGAGCGCCTCGCGGCTGGTCATCACGCCGTCGCCAAGCGCCATCCCGGGGAACAGCTTCTCGCCCGAGCCGGTCGCGATCAGAATTCGTTCGGCTTCGATCGCTTCGGCGGGCGGCGCAGCCTTTCCCGCTGCCGGCCGTAAAGCCACGCTATGCGGTCCGGCGATCGTTGCATTGGCCTCGATATAGTCAACCTTGTTTTTCCGCAGCAGGTACCGTACGCCCTTCGAGAGCTTGTCGGCGGCCTCGCGACTGCGCGCGATTACGCGTTTGAAGTCGAGCTTGATCTCGCCGACCTCGATACCGTGTTCCTTGCCCGCGCCGCGAATCGCTTCCATCGTTTCGGCGGAATTGAGCAACGCCTTCGACGGGATGCAGCCCCAGTTGAGACACACCCCACCGGGCAGATCGCGCTCGATTACCGCGACACGCATTTTGAGTTGGCTGGCGCGAATCGCCGCGACGTAGCCGCCAGGGCCGGAGCCGATCACCGCGAGGTCGTATCGTGAATTGCCCAAGCTTCACTCCTTCGCGTTTCGTGCGCGGAGACTCCGCCGATCGATTACCCAGTTGGGCGTACCCGGCGCGGCGGTCGAACTTTCCCGCACGAGTATTGATAAAACACTACCGCAAGCAGCCTCCGAAGATAAGCCGCGCGGTAACTCCGGAGCGTTCCTAATGGCGCCAAGTTTGAGGGCAGGCAGGACTGATTTCTGCGCTCCGTCTGAGTGGGGGTGCTGACTAGAATAAGGTCTTACATATTGGGACTATCTCGTGCAAAAGTCCGCCATCAGCATTGCATTGACCCTGACAAGTTACCGTCCAATGAAGCTCTAAGCCCGAGAGATATTGTCCGTTCGGACAGGAAACAGAATTAATCATTCGAATTTGAGGATGTGGCTGAGTGACGTCTGTAAGTCCAGCCAGCAAGGTCCCGTTGACTGGGAGTGAGTAGTTTCGGCTAATCGTATCAAGCCGCCCCTGATCGGTTCTTGCGATTGCGTCGGTACCGACCAACCGCTGGTCTAGAGCATCAATACGCTTGTTAATAGCGTCAGCATCCCTCACTGGAGTTACAGAATTCTGCGGCCAATAAACATGGAGATCGCCAGCATTAGTGCTAACTATTATCGCCTGCTCGTCGTAGGTCTTCGTGCCTCCTACGGTACTTGAGGCTGTTCGATTGCAGGTGACAGGATAAGCATGGACGCTGGCACTAACCGCTCGCATCGTAGCCTCATCGTATGTAATTTGCCTGCCGCCGTCGCCTGCGCCCACACAAGTAACGGAGGCAGCGTGAGATATTCCTTGAATATTAATCCTGTTTCCTGCACCAACGTAGAAATCTATCGATAGTGTATCGGGGGTCATGATCGAGTACGATAGGCTGTTTCCACTCGTAGCAATTGTCAAACATTCATTGGCAGACCCAAAGGCCTTTTCTACCACTGCGGACTTGAAAGAGAATTGGGATTGGCTGAATTGTGTGCTCGAACTATAATCTTTGCAGAAATTTCTCATCGCTTGCGTCGCATCTGAGTTGCTCAACGTTAGGCTTATTGGAATATCCTCAACGACGGCCGCGAGCCCCAAGCCCTGAGCCGACGACTTCATTGTACCGTCAGTCTCGCAATAACTAGAAAAAACAGAGCTCAGATAGTCCGAGCTGGAAGTTGTGATACCCACGTTGTGCGCGGCGTTTGTGATCATGGACATGCATACATCAACTGGTTCTGCTGCCCAAGCAGATGCCGGGAAACTCAAGAGAATCGAGAAAATAAGGTAATGACCGTTTTCATTTTTTCCCCTCGCTTTCGATTTTGCGTGAACCTTGGCATGAGTTACCTACAGATGCAAGCAGGTGGTGTCGGTCAATTGGTGGAAAAGTAGTAGGCATCAGCCATCGACGAGCGAGCAGTTGACTATATAATCGCTTA
>Ga0209415_10010195_pt1 | contig 16019 bp, 17 predicted proteins | sample PeaSoiSIISIP2007_FD_187696 | JGI IMG/M metagenome (GOLD analysis project Ga0209415, IMG submission 187696) | Peat soil microbial communities from Weissenstadt, Germany - SII-SIP-2007 (SPAdes) (version 2) | ecosystem: Environmental > Terrestrial > Soil > Wetlands > Peat | place: Germany...
GCGACAGGGGACATCGGCGTGGCCCTTTCGCCACGTCAACCCGAGCGCCGCCGTCGCTGTTTCCGACAAGTTGGCAAAGCGCGGAGGACCTCGGCTCACTGTCCCGCGCCACCCCCGCGCCTGTCCGTGGACAGGGCGACCCCTGAGAAACGCCGCGATTCTCGCGCAGCCGCGATGGCCCGGCCCCTGCACCACGCTCGGCCATGACAGCTTCGACCCCCACGATCCCGCGGAGTACACTCTCATGACGATGCAGCCGTTCAAGGCCCGCGTGAAGAACGGCCGCCTCGTGCTCGACGAGCCGACCGATCTGCCCGAGGGCAAGGAGATCGATCTCGTCCCGCTCGATGACGTCCTCGCCGCCGGCGGCGACGACCTCGATGCCGAGGAGCGAGCCGCACTGCATGCCGAGCTCGAAGCCTCCGTAGTCGAGGCGAAGGCCGGCAACCTGATCGACGCCGACGTCGTCCTCGCGGAGCTGCGGGCCTCGCGGTGAAGGTCCGCTTCTCCCCGCGCGCTCGGCGTCGGGTGCCGTAGCTCACGTCCTGCTCGGTCGCGCCAACGCCCCGGGCCCCCTCCCCAGGCCCGGGGCATCGCGCTCACCTTCTTCTCCGTTCACTCGCTCACTTCACTCCGCCGCCACGACGATCCCCGCCCCGATCGTCCGGCTCCCCGCGCGCAGAGCGAACCGCATCCCCGCCTCGATCCCGACCGCACGCTGCAGCCGGAACTTCACGCGGGTCCTGTCGCCAGGCGCGGCGACGTCGCCGGGCACCTCGAGGGTGCCCGTGACGTCGGTCGTCCCGAAGAAGAACTGCGGCATGTATCCGGTCCCGAAGGCGGTGTGCCGTCCACCCTCCTTCGCCGTCAGCACGTAGATGTCGGCCTCGCCGGTCGCGTGCGGCCGGATCGCTCCCGGAATCGAGATGACCTGGCCGCGCACGACCTCGTCGCGACGCACGCCGCGAAGCAGCAGACCGACGTTGTCGCCGGCGCGCGCCTCGGAGCGATCGCGGTGGAACGACTGGATGCCGGTCACCACGACCGCTCTCGGATCACCGTCGTCGACCAGCCCGACGATCTCCACGGTGGCGCCGACGGGCAGGACCCCACGATCGACGCGGCCCGTGACGACGGTGCCGCGCCCCTCGATGGTGAACACGTCCTCGATCGGCATCATGAAGGGCGACGTGAGGTCGCGCTCCGGATTGGGGAAGTGGCCGTCCATCGCCGCCACGAGCGCGCGGATGGGCTCCGTGCGCTGATCGCCGGGCTTGCCCTCGTCGCAGGCCGCGATGGCCTGCAGGGCGGAGCCTTTGACGATCGGCGCCTCGGCGTAGCCGTGCGCCCGCAGCAGGTCCTGCGTCTCGAGGACCACGAGCTCGAGCAGATCGGGTCCGCGACGTCGGTCTTGTTCACGAAGACGACCACGCGCTCCACGCCCACCTGGCGCGCCAGAAGGACGTGCTCGCGCGTCTGCTCCTGCGGCCCCTGCGAGCCGTCGACGAGCAGGATCGCGCCGTCCATCTGGGAGGCGCCGGTGATCATGGTCTTCACGTAGTCGGCGTGACCGGGGCAATCGATGTGCGCGTAGTGGCGCGACGTCGACTCGTACTCGACGTGCGCCAGGTTGATCGTGATGCCGCGCATCCGCTCCTCGGGCGCGCTGTCGATCTGATCGAGCGAGCGCGCGCGACCGCCGTGCGTCGCGGCCATCACCTTGGTGATGGCGCTCGTCAGCGTGGTCTTGCCGTGGTCGACGTGTCCGATGGTTCCAACGTTGAAGTGCAGCTTGCCCATGGGTTTTCTCCTTGTTTTCAACGGGCCGGGCCGGCCCGAAGCTCTGTGGCGATGCGCGCGCGTACAAACGCGAAGACCCCCTCGGGCGGCTGCCGGAGGGGGTCTCGGGGAGAGCGGGGAGCCTGTGGGGCTCTAGGTCGCTCGCCGGCGTCTTCCCTCGCGCGCGCAGCCGTCCGCGCTCGACGATGAGTCGAGTGATGACGACGCTGAGGCGAGGGACAAGAGGCGCATCGGGGCCAATGTGTAGCGGCGGAGGGCGATGGTCAAGGGCGGGGCTCACTTCGCGATCTGTCCCGCGACCCAGCCAAGTCTGGCGGTTCGCGAGCTCGCTGCCGCGACTGAGCCGACGGATGGTAGAATCCCTTCCCGGAGGATCGTGGATGCACCCCCGCAAGGACGCGCACGACGATCAGATCGGCCTGCCGGGCCTCTACAGCATCGGCACGCTGGCGTGGCTCTCGGGGGTGACGCGGCACGTGATGCTGCGGCTGCTGCGGGAGGGCGGCGTGCGCTTCGTTCGTTCGGGGCGGGCGCTCTACGTCCCGATGACCGAGATCCAGGAGAGGCTTCCGGCATTCTGGAAGACGTTGCAGGTGCTGCTCAAGAAGAAGGCGGCGCGGGGAAAGCCGCCGGAGAGTCGGTCTGGCGCGCGGCGTCGTCCAACCTGAGCGTCGCGGCGGTGGCGTGACGGGAGGCCCCGGCGCCGCAAGCAGCCGCAACGTGCCCGATTCGGCAAGCCGGGCAGGCGAGCGCGCCAGCGGGCGACCCGATTGGCGACGTGCGTCTGCAAAATGGCGCTGCAGCATTTGCAAATGGCGCGGCTCGCGACCCCGTCCGGCGGGGTATGACGTGAAACCAAGGGTGGAATCGTTATTTCCAAGCGACTCCAACCAGTTGGCCTCGTTTTCGAAGGTGAAGGATACGCGCGTCCTGGTCGTCTCGGTTGTCCTGAGATTCGGGGTTCCATGGGTATGGAGACCGCGCGATTGGCGGTCGCCGCAATCGAAGGAGTCGATCCATGGAACCCACCAAGACCCGCCGTGCCACCGCCGTCCTACGCATGCCGCGCAGGACGGCCGAGCTTTTCATCTACGCGACCACCGTCCTGAAGCAGATGAGCGGCAACGTCTACTTCCCCAATCCCTATCCGCCGCTCGCCGACGTCCGGACGGCGGCCGACGACTTTCAGGCGGCCGAGGTGGCCACACTCATGTGGACCAAGGGGACCGTCTCGCTGCGAAATGCCAAGCGCCTGGTCCTCGTCGGGCTGCTCGAGCGACTGATCACGTACGTGCAATCGGTCGCCGACGCGATGCCCGAGGAAGGCCCGGCGATCATCCAGTCCTCCGGATTCTCGCTGCGCAAGACGCCTGCCCTGCCGCAGCTCGGCTTCCACGCCACGCGCGGGAGCGTCTCGGGCTCGGTCAAGATCGTCGCTCCCGCTGCGGCGCGCCGAGCGGCCTACGACTGGGAGTGCAGCACCGATGGCGGCAAGACCTGGCTCACGCTGCCGTCGACGCTCAGGTCGCGGACGTCGCTCACGGGGCTCACGCCGCTCACGACGGTGCAGTTCCGGTACCGCGTGCTCACCAAGACCGGCGAGAGCGACTGGAGCCAGCCGACCTCGATCATCGTGCTCTAGCCAGAGAGCCGGCCCCGAGCCGCCGCCCGCGATTGTGCACCCGGCGAGTGGTAGACCTGGGGCATGCTCCCCTTCCGAGCTCGCGCCGTCCTCGCAGGCTTCGTGACGGCCGTCCTGGTCGCCGCGGCTTCGTGGAGTTGCAGCAGCGCAAGCAACGGCGGCGCGTCGCCCTCGGAGGCCGGGGCGAGCGACGTCGCCCAGGTGGACTCTGCGGCGGATGACTCGAGCCCCCCCTCGGAAGGCGGAGCGAGCGACGCCGGAGCAAGTGACTCGGCGCACGCAGTGGACTCCGACCATGGCGACGCGGGCGATGGCGCCGTGACACTCGACGGCGGCTGGGTCCTCGTCTGGTCCGACGAGTTCGACTCGGGAGCCGCGCCCGATCCGGCGAGCTGGACCAACACCAGCCTCGGCACCTCGACCTCGGGCCCCGGTTGGGGCGTCGAGTACGACGATCCGGGCGCCGTCACGGTGAGCGGCGGCAACCTCGTCATCACCGCGACGCAGGGGGCCGACGGCGGCGTCACCTCGGGCGCCATCGACTCGAAGGGCAAGTTCCAGCAGGCCTACGGACGCTTCGAGGCGCGCATGAAGGCGCCGCCCGGCGCCGGCGTGTGGCCGGCCTTCTGGCTGATGGGCGACACCAACGGAACGGGCTGGCCCACCTGCGGCGAGATCGACATCGTCGAGATCGTCGGCAGCGCGCCCAAGAACGCCTACGCGACGGCGCACAGCGGCAACACGTCGAACGCGTCGCAGAACACGTCGACCGGCGGCGTCTACACCTCGCCCGGCGCCGACCTGAGCGCCGACTTCCACGTCTACGCCGTGGAGTGGTCGGCGAGCCGGATGGACTTCTTCATCGACAGCAACCTCTACGAGAGCATCACCCCCGCGACGCTGACGAGCGGGCAGCTCTGGGCGTTCGATCACGCTTTCTACGTCATGTTCGATCTGGCCATCGGCGGCAGCTGGGCCGGCCCGCCCAGCGCGTCCACGTTCCCCGCGACGATGCTCGTCGACTACGTGCGGGTGTACCAGAAGATGTGAGTCGCCTGCGGTCCTGGGACACCCCTGGCCGGCGACGACGTCGAACGAATTGTACGCAGGGCGCACGACTTGGACGCGACCGGAGGCGGCGACCGGGGCTCGGTCAGCGGTTTCGCCACGCTCTAGGCCCCCCGCCCCGGGCACGTTCGTTGCGAGCCGACGGCGAAGGTGCCGAGCAGGAACCTGGCTGCCACGTGCGCCCTGACCGTCAGCGCGTGGATTGTGACCGCGGGGGGCTGCGGCGGCATCACCACGACCGCCACCGGCGGCGACGCAGGTCCATCGACCGATGGCTCGAGCAGCGGATCGAGCTCGGGCTCCGGCAGCAGCTCGGGGTCGGGGTCCGGGTCGGGATCGGGGTCCGGGTCAGGGTCGGGGTCGGGGTCAGGGTCGGGGTCCGGCTCCAGCTCGGGCAGCGGCAGCTCCAGCGGCGGTGGCGTGTGCGTCTCGACCTGCAACGCCGACATCCAGTGCCAGTCCACCTGCCCCCCCGTCACGAGCGGCACCAACTGCTGCGACGTGGGCTCCGGCGCTTGCTACGCGACGACGAACCCCGCTTGCCCCGCGCTGACGGGCAGCGTCTCCTTCACGCAGTGCGTCCCCTCCGCCAGCTCGAACTGCGGAGCCTCCGGGGGATTCAACTTCGACGCGATCTTCAATTACGTCGGGCAGTCGATCTGCACCTCGACCCCCGGGGGCGCCTGCGTCCTGTCGACGTGCACACCTCAGATGGTGTTCAGCAACGGCGACGACGCGGGCAACCTCACCATCGCGGGCGGGTCCATTCCGTCGGGAAGGACAGTCACCAACCTGGACAACGGGGTCTACTCGGACGCCGCGATGGGCTCCTGGTTCACCGGCGGCCAGACGCTCACCGTCTCGGCCAGCGGAGGCACGGTGCCCGCGTTCGGCCCGCAGCCGGTGATCGCTCCGCCCTTCGCCGAGCTCACCTCTCCTCAGGTGCCCGATGCGGGAGTCGTCGTGATACCGACCTCCGCGGATCTCACGCTGTCGTGGACCGCGGGCCAGAGCGGCGCCACCTGGACCATCATGATGGGCTACGAGACGTCGGACAAGTCGCTCGAGTGCGGGTGGGACGCGTCGCTCGGCCAGGGCACCATTCCTCAGGCGATGCTGGCGCTGCTCGTGGCAGGGGGCTCGGGCCCGGCCATCGCGAACTACGGCCAGACGACGACCACCACGTTCACTGCCGGCAGGTACGACGTGACCGAGTCCGCGATGGTGTACTCGCAGCGCGCCGTAACGTTCCAGTGAATGCGGGACGCACGCGCTCGAGAGGACTGACCGCGGCTGGCACTGAGTGGCGCTCAGGGCGTCACGCGCTCGCGTCAGCGCTGCCTCTCGGCGCGGGGGCCCCCGCCGAGCCATCGGTGGCACTCCCCACAAGTGGCCATCGTCTCGCCGTACAGCTGCATGCGCGTCTCCGGCTGGTCGGTCGTCTGCGCCTTGCGACCCAGGTCGTGGACCGACGCCTCGAGAGCCCCGACCCGCCCCACCGGGCTCTTGCCCGGGGTGAGGGCCTCCGGCGCCAGCGGCTCCTCCGAGAGGATCATCGCGCCGGCCTTCCAGGCGTCGTCCGACGGGATGGCGAGGCCGTCCCACATCTGCGAGGCAGCCCACTCGTGCCGGACCATGTCCGGACGGACGCCGGTGGAGGCGCGGTCGCCGGGCATCTCCACTGCCGGCCACGGTCGACCGAGCATCTCGTGGCAGTCGCCGCAGGTCTTGGCCAGCGGTCCGAGGCCCCGGGCTGCGTCTTTCAAGCTGGCCGCGTCGGCGACGTGCTTGGCAGCTGTGTCCATCGCGTCGAGCTTCTCTTTCCAGGCGGGATCGATCGGGCCCGCGACGGGCAGCTGGGCGAGGACCGCGGCCTCTCGCCTGGCGCCCTCGAGATCGCCCCGCGCGACCGCGTCGCGGATCGCGAGTCCCTGCCTGTCGTGATCCTTCATCCGGAACTGAACCGTGGGGCTCTGCGGGTACTGGCAAGACGCGAGGAGCGCGGCGGCCAGCGATGTTGTGATGAGTGCTCGCATGCCCGCGCAGGGTGCAACGAACACACCAAGGCGAGGCACGCGCCGGCACACGCAGGACGACTCCACGACGATCCGGACAGGTGAGCTGCCCGAATCGTCGTGGCCCCGAGCACATCAGGACTTCGGTGTAGCCGGCTCCGTCTTGACCGCTATCTTCTTCGCCTGCACATCGGGCTTCTTGGGAACCGTGATCGTCAGCACGCCCTGGTCGAGCGAGGCGCGAAGCTTGTCCACCTCGGCGCCCTCGGGCAGCGTGAAGCTACGGCTGAACGAGCCGTAGTTGCGCTCGTAGCTGTAGTAGCGATCCGACTTCTCCTCCTTCTCCTCCTCGCGCTTGCCGCTCACGTCGAGGCGGTTGCCGGTCATGGTGACCTCGAGATCCTTCTCCTTGATGCCGGGCAGGTCTGCCTTGAAGAGGTAGGCGTCCTTCGTCTCCTTGATGTCGAAGGGGGCGTTGAAGGTGATGCCGCGCTCCTCGAAGGAGGGCATCGCCGCCATCTCGCGGAACGGATCCCATCCCATCATGGCGCGCATCGTGCGCCAGGGATCCCAGGTACGCGAGGGCTCGATAGCCGCCGGATGGTCGCCGTTGTGCCTACGAACCGTGATGTCGCTCATGGGGGTGCCTCCTTGTTGGCGCTCGCCGGGTTGCGAGGATCGAGCCAGCGGGGAGCGGCATTCGCTGCACGGAGTCATGGCCGCCGGCGTCGGGCCCACTACTGCCCAAGCGGGACCACGTGGCCGCACCCGGTTCGCAGCCACGCAGAAGGTGCGGCGCCGAACGGCGGTTGCTGATGACCTCGAAGCCCCGGGGGGCCACGCAGGCGACCGCGGGGTGGCGCGACGGATGCACGGCATCCTCGCGAGGTCCCATGCTTCTCGACCCTCTGGTATTTCGTAACGGCGTGCGAGCCCGCAATCGCGTGTGGCTCGCGCCCATGACCAATCAACAGAGTCACGAGGACGGCTCGCTCTCGGACGACGAGCTGCGGTGGCTCGAGATGCGCGCGCGAGGCGGCTTCGGAGTCGTCGAGACGTGTGCGGCCCACATTTCCCGCGATGGACAGGGGTGGCCTGGCGCCCTCGGGGTGTATGGCGACCAACTGCTGCCCGGCCTCCGGCGACTCGCAGCGGCGCTCACGGCTCACGGCGCGCTCGGTGTCGTGCAGCTGTTTCACGGAGGCCTGCGTTCACCCAGGTCCTTGACGGGCACGGCTCCCTGGAGCGCCACGGCCTACCTGGCACCTGGGGTGGAGCGAGCGCGGGCCGCGAGCGCGGAGGACATCGCGCGCGTGATTGGCCAGTTTGGCGAGGCAGCCGCGCGCTGCAACGCCGCCGGCTTTGCGGGCGTCGAGCTGCATGGTGCGCACGGATTCCTCCTCGGGCAGTTCCTCAGCGCGACGATCAACACGCGCACGGATGGTTGGGGCGGCTCGCTGGAGGGTCGAGCACGACTCGTCCGCGAGACGGTCCGCGCGGTGCGCGCTGCGGTACCGGCGCGATTCCTCGTCGGCGTCCGCCTCTCTCCGGAGGATCACGGCAACGCGAGCGGGCTCGACCTCGACGAGTCGCTTCAGGTCGCGCGATGGCTGTGCGAGGACGGCGCGGACTTCATTCATCTGTCGCTCTGGGATGTCTCCGGCAACACCGTCAAGCGCCCCAATCAACATCCGCTGCCGCTGTTTCGCGAAGCAGTCCCTCGTTCGACGACGCTCCTCGCAGCGGGCGGCGTGTGGACACGCCGGGAGGCCGAGGGCGCCCTCGACAGGGGGGCCGACGCTGTCGCCGTCGGTCGCGCGGCCATAGCCAACCCCGACTGGGCCGCGAGAATGGCCGAGGCGGGCTGGGAGCCGCGCAGGCCGCCGCTGACGCTGGCGGAGCTGCGGGAGCGCGGACTGAGCGACAGGTTCGCCGCCTACATGCGTAACTGGGCGGGCTTCGTCGCCGCCTGATGGCGGCGCGGCAGCTCCGCTTGGCGCGGTCCCGGTTCATGGCGGACCGCCTTCCCCCCGCACCATCGGGACGAAGCGAACAGCGCCGAGATCCTCGGTCGAAATGCGACCGCCCGTCTTGCGGTAGCGCTCGAGCCTCTGCGTCCACCCGGATGGACCCACCGGTATGACGAGGATGCCCCCTTCCGCGAGCTGATCGAGCAAGGCTCGCGGCACCTCGTCCGGCGCAGCGGTAACGATGATCCGGTCGAAAGGTCCATGCTCCGGCCAACCCTTGTAGCCGTCGCCTTCGCGTACGTGCACGTTGGCGTAGCCGAGCCGAAGGAGGCGGCCGCGCGCCTCCTGCGCCAGCTCCTTCACGATCTCGATCGTGTACACCTCCGAGGCCAGGAGCGACAGGATCGCTGCCTGATACCCCGAGCCGGTGCCGATCTCGAGCACGCGCTCGCGTCCTCGCAGATCGAGCGCCTCGGTCATGATGGCGACGACGACCGGCTGCGAGATCGTCTGCCCGTAGCCGATGGGCGCTGGCTCGTCTTCGTAGGCCCGCTGCAGCGAGACCCCCGGGACGAAGAGGTGGCGCGGAACGCGCGCCATCGCGTCCAGGACGCGGGCATCCTTGATCTCGCCGGCGAGGTCTCGAACGAGCTGCGCCCGGTACTCGCGCGCCTCCCCGGAGTCGCCGGGTACCGTAGGGCGAGTCGCGCCGGCTGACCACGGGCGCGAGCCACTGTCGCCAGCCTGAGATCCGATCGGCGACTGACAGCCCAGCAGAACGAATGGTAGGAGGACCCGCGGGTGCACGAGCAACCGTACGAGACCTGCGAGGTCGCGATTGACCTGATTCACGACGCTGCGGAGACGCCGTCCGTGTCGACAGGCAGGATCCCGCTCTGAGGCTCCACGCCCTCGGAGAGGCCGGCGGCAGCTTCGAGAAGCCTGCACCCGAGGCGGGCCAGTTCCTCGACGAGCTGCTGGCGCCGACTGGCGGTTGCGCCCCAGGGAGCGAGGCACTCCAGCTCGGCGGCCATCGCCTTCACGCGGGCGGCCTGTTCTCGGACGGCGAGGCAACGGAGCTCCTGGCGCAGGAGGCCATCTTCCTCCGCATCCAGCGCGCGAATGGATGGCAGGTGCGGGCTCATGTGTCGGCCTTTCCTCCCGCTCGTCGATCGAGCATTCCGGGTCGATTTGCATGGACCGTACCTCGGCTCGATCGAGCAGGCCTCGGTGTCGTCCGTGCCCGATGCGACGCAGCGACTGCGGGACGGGCGCAACGCATGCGTATGCTGCCTCAGCTCCTCCAGCGGCTGCACGCTCCCGGCAGCAAGATGCTGGCGTGGTCCCGACGCCCGGAGCCGACTCGAAGCGGAGCATACCTCCGTGCGCTTCGACGATTGCCCACGCGAGCGCCACCCCGAGACAAAGCACCCCCGGCCGCGCCGCCGGAAACGGCTCACCGAGCTGGGCGAGGGTCTCCGACGTCATCCCTTCGCCTGCGTCCTGCACCTGCCAGAGCACGTCCCCGTCGGCAGTGTCGCGCACGTCGATCGTCACGGGGTGGCTGGCGCGCGCCGCGCGAACCGCGTTGTCCAGCAGCTCGTAGATGGCTTCGGAGAATGCCTGCGGCTCGACCCACATCCGGCTGCACGTGCACTGGATCACGACGTCCACGGCCTTCGCCCGGGCGGAGTCGCCGACGAGCTCGCGTGCCCGCATGGCCACCTCTCGCGGGTCGATCGCCACGAACGAGCTGCCAGGTGCGCCGTGGAGAATGGCCATCGGATCCGCCGCCGGGAGGACGATGCTCTCGGTCACGGACGCGGGGACCGGCGGCCTGCGCCGCGCTGCAGCTCGATCAGCGGTCGACGCGAGCCCGGGAGCGCGCTGCGGCAAGGTGCCCAGTTCCACACTCGCGGAGCCATTGGCCGTCCCGGCTCGTGTCTTGGCCATGTCCGTGGCACCCCCTGCGTACACGCCGTAGTCGAGTCTCCCAGTGACGGCGAGTGACGGAGAGCATATCGGGATAGGCGGTGGCCACGCGAAACCCGGCAGGCCTGTGGATAACTCGTGCTTGGCCGGGGCCGCGGCGGCCGTCAGCTGGCCCCCGGCGCGAAGCTCGCTCGGAGCGGTGGCGCGACCTCCTCGTCGATGACGTCACTCATGCGCTGGAACTCGGGCTCCGGGAGGTCCTGCAGAACGAGAAGCGGGACCACGGAGTGCGCCAGCAGGTGTGCAGTGACGTTCCCGAAGGGTCGCGCGGCGTTGCAGGTGGCGCCGTGCGCCGAGAGAACGACGAGATCGATCTGCTCCTTCTGCGCCACCTCGAGAAGGGCCTGATGCCCGTCCACGCGGCGGACTACGAGCGCGCGCACTGACACGCCCTCTCGGGCGAGCTGATCGCGAATGTGATCGAGGTATCGTCGGGCCTGGAACTCCAGGCGCGTGGCGAGCTCCCGCGCGAGCTCCAGCTCCTCCGCTGCCCGCAGCACGGCCGTCGGTTGAGGCTCATCGACCACATGCACGAGGACGAGCTCTGCGCGATGGGCCTTCGCGATCCGCGCGGCAATCGGCAACACACTCTCGGTCCGGAGCGAGCCGTCGAGCGGGACCAGAATTCGTTTCAGGCGCACCGCGCTCGGGGCTAGAGAGGTCGATCGCGCCACGAGCACCGAACCTCGCGCCACTGCGAGCACCTGCTGCACGGTGCTGCCGAGGTTCCACGCCACGGCTCCGCCTTCGCCGTGGCTCCCGAGCACCGTGAGATCGGCGCCGAGCTCACGCGCGATTGCGGTGATGCGCTCGGCAGGATGCCCCTGTTCGAGGCGCACGTCGACACGCTGTCCGGACAGCTCCGTCGCCTGCCGTTCGATGCGCTCGAGGTATTCGTTCGCTTCACGCCTGCCAATCTCCCAACCGACCGCGTCGGTCGAGTGCGGCCCCGATCGCGGACCGGAGACCTCGTGTCGGGCCTCCTGCACGTGCAGGAGTGTGAGGGAGCTGCCAAAGGTCTTGCTGATGCAGACCGCGTACGGCAAGCACACCTCCGAGAACGGCGAACGATCCAGGCACACGAGCACTCGACGGATCCCGTAGCCCTGAGCCTGCGTCGGCGCGCGGATCGCTTCCTGACCGAGGTGCGTAACGGACTGGGTTCCCATGCCGCATCTTCTTTCAAGAAGCTCGCCAGACGGGTCACTTGGGCGGGACTCGGGTTTTCGAGGGCGCGGGCATCACTTCGCGGGTCTACGCGAGGATCGAAGGCGTGTGAGCGCGCCGTCGATGACGCTGGTATGCAGACTTTGCGTCGACATCGCTCCAATCATGAGGATTGGGACGGTTCGACCGGAAGCGCGAAGTGGAAGCTGGAGCCGCGAGCGACCTCGCTCTCGGCCCAGATCCGTCCGCCGTGCGCCTCGACGAGCAGGCGCGCATTGTAGAGGCCGAGCCCCGTGCCTTGCACGCGGCCGTGGGTGCTGGCCCGGTAGAACCGTTGGAATAGCTTGGGCAAGTCCGCCGCCGGCAAGCCGACTCCCCGATCGATCACCGAGACCACGCCTTCGCCGTCCTGCCGGCGCACGTCGAGCATGACCGGCGCATGCGAGTACTTGAGGGCATTCGAAAGGAGGTTCTCCAGCACGCGGTCGAGGCGACTCGGGTCGGCCCGGACGTTCACCGGTTCGTCGCATGCTCGCATCACCAGGCGGTCCCGGGCCTCCGGGGGTGCGATGCGACGCGCCGTCTGGACGGCCCATGCGACGAGGTCCAGCCTCCGCTTCCTGAGCTCGAGCTGTCCGGCTTCCAGGCGGGTCGTCTCGAGCAGGTCGGCAATGAGCGTGTTCATCCGGGCCGCGCCCGCGAGGACGGTGCTCAGGCTCTCGGCCTCCGCCGTCAGCCCCTTCTTCTGCAGCGACCGGCGCGCAACCTGGGCCATCAGCGCCATGGAGTTCAGCGGATTGCGCAGGTCGTGCGAGATGAGCCCCACGTACTCGTCGCGGAATTGTTCGGCCGCCTTGCCTTCGCTGATGTCGATCGCGACCTCCATCCGCACCAGGCGGCCGTCCCACCAGCGGATCGCCCTGTCGCTGCACATGAACCACCGGTGCGTGATGGTATCCAGGCGCTCCCACACGACCGGCGGCCCGGGCTGCCCGTCCACGACCAATCGGTCGTTGGTGCAGAACGAGCACGGCGCGGTCTGGCCGGACTGCAGCACCTCGTAGCAGCGCTTGCCGACCAGCTGGTCGCCAAAGAGCTTCGTCGCGTAGGTATTGACGAACAAGATCTCGTGCGTGTGCAGATCGGCTACGTAGACGACGCCGTTGATCGCGTCGATGATCGACATGATCGACACGAACTGCTCGACCATCGCGTGGTGGTCGGCCTGCCTGGGCGTGAGAAGCTGGAATGCCGGGCCCTCCTCCGCCTGCACGCGCTTGAAGACCTCGCAAGCGGTGCAGCTCGCCGACTTCGCGGCGAACGATCCCTGCACCTCGCCGCCACACAGAGTCCCGGCGACGGCCCAGCAGAGGCGGCCGCCTTGCACGCCGCCATTGGCTCCCGCGCACGTCGCGCACGTGGTCGCCGGGCACACACCCAGCTCCGCCACGCGGTGTCCACCAACCTGCCGGCCGCACCCCATGATTTCCCAGCAGTTGGCCTTCGGCATGGACGCAAGAGGATGACGCCGGGCGGGTGCGCGTCAAGCGTCGACGGGCGGCGCACGGGGCACGGATGAGGCACATCAGCTGAAGCGCGCGACCGCCCTGGCGCGTGCCATGCACCCTTGGTCGTCCGCCACGGCACAACCAGGAGGTGATCCATGCACAGCCAGGAGTTAACCGAGCTGACCGATTGCTGCGACTGTGGCGCGGCCATCGCGGCCGCCACCGATCGCTCCTTCGCAGTTAGCGACGAGGAGGTCCTGTGCTTCGACTGCGCGGTTCGGCGAGGAGGCGTCTACGACGCCCTGTGGGAACGCTGGACGCTCGTGCCGAACGTGGCCGGCTTGCCGGATGAGCGGAGAGCCCACCCGTGAGCGACGCCCAGCCGGCCCACGAGTCACCGCAGTGTCGGCACGAGGCGTGTGCGTGCGCAGTGCCCAAGGAGCGCTCGGCTCGCGGCGATCCCTACTGTTCCGATGAGTGCGCGCAGCAGCCGGAGCACAGCGGACAAGCGGCACCCGCGTGCAGCTGCGGCCACCCAGCTTGCGGCGGCGGGACTTGAGCCTTCGCCCAGGCGCAAGGTGTGCGCACTCGCCTCATCGGAGTCGATGACGTCGTCAACGAGATCGCGGTCCAGGCGTAGCCTCGGCACTGACGTGTTCTCTCTCCAGTCGCCGTTCGGCCTCGAGCACTCGCCGGGTCGTCCGGACGAGGGCGTCCGGGTTGAGGCTGATGGAGTCGATGCCGCGCTCCACCAGAAACTCAGCGAAGTCGGGGAAGTCGCTCGGAGCTTGGCCGCAGATGCCGACCTTGCGTCCGGCGGCGTGCGCCGCCTCCAGCAGGTGCGCACACGACCACTTCACCGCTTCGTTGCGCTCGTCGAAGAGCGGCGCCACCGTCGTCGAGTCCCGGTCGACGCCGAGGGTGAGCTGCGTCAGGTCGTTGGAGCCGATCGAGAAGCCATCGAAGATCTTCGCGAAGCGCTCGGCCAGCAGGATGTTCGAGGGGATCTCCGCCATCACGTAAACTTCGAGCCCGCTCTCGCCGCGAGCCAGCCCGGCTTCGCGCATCACCGCGAGCACGCGCTCGCCCTCTTCGGGCGTGCGGCAGAACGGGATCATCAGCTTGAGGTTGGTCAGCCCGAAGGTGTCGCGCACGCGCTTCACAGCAGCGCACTCGAGCAGGAACCCCTCCTGATACTGCGGGTGATAGTACCGGCTCGCCCCTCGCCACCCGAGCATCGGGTTCTCCTCGATCGGCTCGAACGTGGCTCCGCCGAGGAGGCGCGCGTACTCGTTGGTCTTGAAATCGCTGAAGCGCAGGATGACCGGACGCGGGTGGAACGCCGCGGCGATCGTCCCGATGCCCTGGGCCAGGCGGTCGACGAAATACGCCGTCTTGTCCGCATACCCCGCCGTCTTCACGTCGATCTCCCGCTGCACGGCGGCCGGCAGGGTCGAATAGCGCGTGAGCGCGAGCGGATGCACGCCCACCCAACCCGCGAAGACGAACTCCATGCGCGCCAGTCCCACGCCGTCGCTCGGAAACATCGACTGACGAAGGGCGTGCTCGGGGTTGCCTGCGTTGAGCAGGATCTGCGTGCGCGGCCTGGGCAGCGTCGCAGGGTCGATCTCCTCGACGTCGAAGTGCAGCGTGCCGGGGTAGACACGGCCGGTCTCTCCTTCCGCGCACGAGATCGTGATCGTCTCGCCGTCCGTCAGCACTTGCGTGGCCCGTACGGTGCCGACCACCGCCGGAACGCCGAGCTCGCGCGCGACGATCGCTGCGTGCGAGGTGCGGCCACCACGATCCGTCACGATGCCTGCCGCCATCTTCATGACGGGCTCCCAGTCCGGATCCGTGATCTCCGTCACGAGGACCTCTCCGGGCTGGAATTCGCGAAGCGTCCGCGGGTCGCGCAGGATGCGCACCCTGCCCGATACGATGCCATCCCCGATCGCCAGTCCCTCGACGAGCGGCTTCCCGCTCTCCTTCAGAGAGTACAGATGAAGCTTCGGATGGGCGCGCTGGCTGTGGACGGTTTCGGGCCGCGCCTGAACGACGAAGAGCTTGCCGCTGGCCCCGTCCTTTGCCCATTCGATGTCCATGGGCGTGTCGGCGCCATGCTTGCGCGTGTAGTGGTCCTCGATGATCACGGCCCAGCGCGCGAGCGCGAGCACGTCCTCGTCTGGGAGTGACCAGCGCGAGCGCTCCGCCGCGGGGACCGGCTCGCTCCTCACCTGGCGGTGGCCTTCTTCGTCGTAGACCAGGCGCACCTCCTTGGTGCCGAGCTTCTTCCAGACCAGGGGCGCGAATCCGGCCTTCAAGGTCGCCTTGTGCACCACGAACTGGTCCGGCGCGACCCTCCCCTGCACGACGCTCTCGCCGAGCCCGAAGCTGGCCGTCACGAGCACGACGCCGCGGTGACCGGTCTCCGGATCGAGCGTGAAGATGACACCTGCGCTCGCGCGGTCCGACCGCACCATCTTCTGCACGCCGACCGATAGCGCGACGCTCGTGTGACCGAAGCCCATGTCCTGGCGATAGCGGATGGCCCTCGGGGTGAAGAGACTCGCGAAACACATCTTCACGGCATCGGTCACGAATGGCGCCCCGCGGACATTGAGGAAGCTCTCCTGTTGTCCCGCGAAGCTCGCGTTCGGAAGATCCTCGGCGGTCGCCGACGAGCGGATCGCGACGTCGGTCGCCGTCTCCTCGTAGGCGGTGATGCCGATGACGGGGCGGGTGCTCACAGCGGCGTGACATAGGCGGCCGAGATGCCGCCTTCGACCACCTGCAGCCGGTTCTGGGCCACGACGGCGAGCGCATCGATGGAGGAATCGATGTCCTCGGTCACGAC
>Ga0209415_10010197_pt1 | contig 16018 bp, 13 predicted proteins | sample PeaSoiSIISIP2007_FD_187696 | JGI IMG/M metagenome (GOLD analysis project Ga0209415, IMG submission 187696) | Peat soil microbial communities from Weissenstadt, Germany - SII-SIP-2007 (SPAdes) (version 2) | ecosystem: Environmental > Terrestrial > Soil > Wetlands > Peat | place: Germany...
TCCGCTGGAGTTCTACGACGTGCAGGCGTGGGTGCCCTTCTCGCTGGATACGTCGTGGCGCGACTGCTTCGCCCGTCTGCCGCGCGGCCTCACCCTGTCAGCCGCGCAGCAGCGCCTGGACGCGGTGAGCGCCCGCCTCGCGCTGGCTCACCCCGCGAACTATCAAGGTTACTCCGTGACTGCCGACCCGCTCCTCAAAGAGACTCGCGAAAAGTCACGTCCCGCGTTTCAGGCGCTGGTGGGCGCCGCGGCCTGCCTGCTCTTGATCGCCGCCGCCAACGTGGCCAGCCTGTTGCTCGCGCGCGCCACCCGCCAGTCGCGCGAGATCGCCATTCGCGCGGCTCTCGGCGCGGGCCGCCTCCGGCTCTACCGCATGGTGCTCGCCGAAAGCATCATCCTGGCCCTCATCTCGAGCGCCGGAGGATGTGTGCTGGGCGCCTGGCTGCTCGCCACCGCCAAGGCTCTCATGCCCAGTGCCATGCAATTCGACTGGGCCTTCGCAATCGATGGACGCATCTTCCTGGCCGCCTTTCTGGTCTCCACGATGGCGGGGTTCGTGGCCGGCCTCGCGCCGGCATTCGAGACCTTCCGCCTGTCCGCCGGCGGTCTTCGTCCTTCGTTCGGACGCAGCCGCCTGCTGCGGGGAATCGTCACCGCCGAGATCGCGCTGGCCGTCCTGCTCTCGGTCGGAGCGGGCCTGTTGGGCAAGAGCTTCCTGGCGCTGCTCGATCGCCCTCTCGGCTATAATCCCGACCACGTCCTCGGCATGCGCATCCGCCTCATCGGCGACCGCTACAAGGGCGTCGACAACAAGGCGGCCTATTGGGCCGAGCTGATCGAGCGCGCCGGAGCGCTGCCGGGCGTGGCCAAGGCGGCTTCCGTTTCCGACCTGCCCATGGGCCAGCAATACAGCGGCGGTGGATTCGAGATTGCCGGCCACACTCCTGTACCCGGCGAGCCTCGGATCCGCGGCCACTACATCATGACTTCACCCGGCTACTTTGCCACCATCGGGATTCCCCTGTTGGCCGGGCGTGGCTTCACGGAAGGCGACGGTCCGCAGTCCGAACCGGTGGTTATCGTCAACGACCTGCTGGCCGAGACGTATTGGCCGGGACAAAGCGCTATCGGGCAGCAGATCCGCGAGAGCCCCAGCCGACCCTGGCGCCGCATCGTTGGTGTGGTCCGCAAAATCCGCCACGGGGGGCCGGAGGACGAGTACGAGAACCAACTCTACCTTCCTTACCGGCAACAGAGCCTGAGCACGATGTTTTTGGTGCTGCGTACGCACGTGCCACCGGAAGCCCTCATCCCCGCCGTGCGCGCCGCGCTGAAAGCGCTCGACGCGGACGTGCCGGCCTTCCTCATCCGCAGCATGAAGACCTCGTTGGACGAGCAGGTCTCGACGCCCCGGCTGCCCATGGCCCTGACGGTGGCCTTCGCCGCGCTCGCCGCGCTGCTGGCCGCGCTCGGGCTCTTCGGCGTCATTGGCTATTGGGTCTCGCAGCGCACCCAGGAACTGGGCATCCGCGCCGCACTCGGCGCCCGGGCAGGCGCTCTGCGCGGTCTGGTGCTGCGGCAAGGCGCGGCGCTGGCCCTGGCTGGCCTGGCGCTCGGCCTCGCCGGTTCGCTGGCGGCCATGCGTCTGCTGCACAGTCTGCTCTTCGGCATGAGCGAGCGCGACCTCACGGTCTACGCCGGTGTCATTGTGCTGGCGCTCGCGGCCGCTCTTCTGGCCTGCTGGCTGCCCGCCGCGCAGGCCGCCCGCACCGACCCCGCCACGGCTCTGCGGCAGGAAGGGTAAAGACGAAGATGACCCAGGAGGCGCGCGACCCAGTGCCGGCTCCCGTCCGGTTGCGACTTCCCAGAAGGCCGCTTCTGGCCCCGGCTCAGGCATTCCTGGTGCGAGGGCTGTTGTCGCCAGCTATGCCGAGATCTGCTACTGGACCTTCCGCGAAGCCCAGCTACCAGGAGGCCAGGCTGCCCCAGTCTGGATACGCGGGTTCGAGTCCCGTCTCGACATATATCTTTTCCATAGCTTACGAGCTATCGACCTACGCGATAGCTTCGAAACGGTTTTTGCCCCGAGAGGACCGACCCGGGGGTGTCATGCGAGAGTGGGCCTTCCCTAAAATCTCCAACAGGCGGGGCTTCATAAAGGAATCCGGCTTCCGCCTCGACGGCAGGTTGCGTTTGGTCGAAGTCCCTGAATGGGGCGCGTTATCTCTTTTTGTTCCCGTGGCGGAATGAGCGTTAAGAAAAGTACCATTGACTTGTATGCCGGAGATCGACCCACTCCGCCGAATCCCTTTTCTCTACCACTTCACCGACCGGCGAAACTTGCAGCTCATTCGAGACATGGGCGGCCTGTTTCCGCTAGCAGAGCTGGAAGCGCGTGGGGTCAAGATTCCGGCGCCAGGGAGCGATGAGGGAAGTCGGCTCGTTGACCGTCGCAGGAACCTGCATCGATATGTGCATTTGTGCTTCAAGAGCAATCACCCGATGGAGTACGTGGCGCGTCAAGAAGGACGGATCGAGGACAGCATCTTCTTGCAGGTGCACGCTAGCGTGATCCATTGGGACGGTGTGCTTTTTGTGCCGGGAATGGCGAATACCAGCGGAATCACGTTCCATACCATCGAGGAGGCGCGAGAGATGGTTGACTACGAAGTGCTGTACACCCGCACCAACTGGAGCGACCCGCAAATACAGCGACGATTGCAGGCAGCCGAAAAATATGAAATTCTAGTTCCGAGGGCTATACCTCTGGACCTCATAAGGAACCTTTCCAATGGCTGAGCGACCGATCTTCGTCCCGGCTCCCGATAGTCCCGAACTGGTGAAAGAGCTCTCGATGCGCCTCACATGGCATCCCGGCTTTGCACCATCACAGAAGAAAAAGAACATCATTTCCCTGCATGAGTCGGCAGCCCGCGCGGGTTATGCGCCTCTCCTGGAGGTCTCGACTAAATCCGAGGAGAAGGTCGGGCAGCGGCTAAGCGCCTTCAATCTCATGGTTCAGAGCGAACAGATTGGGAGACTCCAGCTTGAGAAGGCATTCCAGGGAAGCAAAGTGTTCGAGCGCGGCGGCCCTTACACCGACCTTTATACCGTTGAAGATGTCAGGGACGCTAAGCGCGACCTTCGCTTGAGGGAATCCGGCCCGCTCAAGGGATTCAAGTTCGAGAATCTCTGGTTTCCCCTTGAGCCGAAAACGGCTTTCTACGACTGGCTTTACATAACGGCTCTTTATGAGCACCGGGAGTGGCTCCGGCGCCATATTTTCCAGTACGCAGGCTTCACGGATATTGAGTTCAATCCTGAGCGGTCGATAAACTGTCAGGCACGATCCTGTGCCTTGTTGGTGACGCTCATGAGGAACGACTGGCTGGATGCGGCGGTAAGCTCGCCTGGGGCCTTCATACGCTTGCTGGCGAGCCACGATTATCGTCCGGATCATTCGCAACGTGTTCAAGAAGAGATGTTCCAGCGTTAGAGCGCTTTCCACTCGGTCCTCGCTTTGTTAAGTTAAGCCGAGGTTGGATACGGAATCTCGAAGTTGCCGCACTATACCTGAGTTGCGCTACGAGCGCCTCGGTGGTGTGTTTTCAATCGAAACGAAGATTTCCAAGCCCGACGTCGTGGGCTCGCCTGCCTCGCCTTCGGAACGCCGTGACTCCACCCCGGACGATCCGGTGCGGAATCTCCTTCCCACCAGCAAAGCCCGGTTGAGTCGCGATCTGGGACGTTGCCGCCAAGCGGAACCCGAGACCGGACCGCGCAGCCCAAGTCATCTGGGAAGCTTTATCGCCGATGCCGCAGCCCCCAAGTAGAATAGGTGGGTGCCCGGACTCAATCTGAGCGATAGCGAGATCGCCCGCGGCGGCGAGCTACTGACGGCATTCTTGCGTGAGCTCGAGCAGTCTCCGGCAACTCGCCCAGTCTTCCCCAAACTGGATCGTCCGGCGCTGTCCAAGCTTCTCGAGCAGCCGTTTCCGGAGGACGGAATCGGCATCGATCGCCTGTTTCAAGAGATCGCTTCTGAGGTTGTCCCCAATTCTACGGCCATCGCGCATCCGCGATTTCTGGCTTACGTCTTACCGCCGCCCAACGGGATCGCTCCCTTTGCCGAAGCCATCGCCGCAGCCCTCAATCAGAACTGCAATTTCTGGCAGCTTTCGCCGGCGGCCAGCGTCATCGAGCGAAGCGTGCTGGCGTGGCTTGCGGGCCTTTTCGGATTTCCCGAATCGGCCGGCGGAATCCTGACCAGCGGCGGGTCGATGGCCACTCTGATCGCGCTGGCCACCGCGTTGCGCGATCGGGGGCGCGAGGATTTCGAGCGGCAAGGCCTCCAAGGGCAAGCTTCACCCCTGGTGGTTTATGCGTCCGCCGAGGCGCACCGCTCGGTGGAGAAGGCCGCGGTGATTCTGGGAATCGGGCTGGATCATGTGCGCAAGATCGCGGTCGATGGCCAGTTTCGCATGCGCGTCGACCTGCTGGCCGAGGCCGTGCGGGAGGATCGCGAGTCGGGCCGCACGCCGTTCTGCGTGGTGGCGACCGCCGGCACGGTGAACACGGGCGCCATCGATCCGATCGATGCGCTGGCCGATTTCTGCGGGCGCGAGAGCCTGTGGCTGCACGTGGATGGGGCCTATGGCGCGCTGTATGTCCTGAGCGGCGAAATCAGGCCGCAATTGCTGCCCTGCGCGCGCGCCGATTCCATGGCCATCGATCCGCACAAGCTGCTGTTTGCGCCCCTCGAAGCGGGCTGCATCTTGGTTCGCGACCGGGAGAACCTGCGGCGAGCGTTCCGCTATGCGGCCTCCTACCTGACGGTGGAAGAGGACCCGCTGTTGACCAATTTCCTGGACTATGGCCCGCAGCTCTCGCGGAACTTCAAGGCTTTCAAGATCTGGTGCGCGCTGCGCGTATTTGGCGTGAGGGCCTTCGTGGAGGCCGTGGAGCACACGCTCGAGATAGCCCGCTACATGGCTCAAAGAGTCGAGGCGGACCAGTACCTGGAACTGCTGGCGCCGGTCACGCTCAGCGCGGTCTGCTTTCGCGTCCGCCACGCGGACAACCGGCGGATTCTGGCCCGCCTGGTCGAAGAAGGCACGGCAATTCTCGGCCCGGTCGGGATCCGCGGCACTCTGGGAATTCGCGCGTGTGTGGCCAACTACAGAACCGGGCGGGCGGATGTGGATTTGATTCTGGATCGGCTGCGCGCCCTCTCTTCCCTGCCTCTTGGCACAACCGCGACCTGATTCTATGCGACCCCTCTTTCAGGATATTCGATACGCACTCCGCACCTTGCGGAAGGCGCCCGCATTCACATCCGCCGCGCTGCTCACCCTGGCACTGGGGATTGGAGCGAACACGGTCATCTTCAGCGTGATTCACAATGTTTTGCTGTCACCGCCGAATTTCAAGTACCTGGACCGGCTCGCCATCGTTTTCGATGTCCACCGCAAGACTGCCGGACCGGACCTCGATATCAATCCATCACCCGGCAACTTCCTGGACTGGCGCCAACAAACCCGCGCGTTCGACCAGATGGCGGCGTGGCGAAACTGGTACTATTCCTTGGCCGGGCCCGAGGGGGGCCCCTTCGACCACAATGCCGGTGGCCGGGACCTCCCGGAGTCCGTCCGCGGCGTGCGCGTTTCCCCTGCCTTCTTCTCCATGTTGGGCATCGATCTCGCCATGGGCCGCGGATTCCAGGCCGACGAGGAGACGCCGGGGCGCGATCAGGTGGTCATACTCGCGTCCAGCCTTTGGAAGCGCCATTTCGGCGGCAACCCCGCCATCCTCGGCACAAAAGTTCGCATCGACGGAAACCCTTTTACGGTGGTCGGGATACTCCCGGCGGATTTCTGCTTTTTGCAGCCCGACCTGGAACTGTGGATGCCTCTGGCCGTGGACCATGAATTTAACACCCGCGACGATCACTCCGTCATGGTCTTCGGCCGGCGCGCCCCGGGCGTTTCGATGGCGCAAGCGCAATCGGAAATGGACTCCATAGCGGGAAGGTTGGGACGCAGCCATCCCGATACCAATGCCGGCTGGGGCGCGCGCATCGTCCCGATCTATCCCAGCCGGTACTTCAACTCGAATGCCGGAAGCCTGCGCTCCGCTCTTCTGATTCTCTTCGGCGCCGTGGCTCTGGTCCTTTTGATAGCCTGCGCCAACGTAGCCAACCTGCTGTTGGCGCGAGCTGCGGCGCGGCGGAGAGAAATAGCCATCCGCGCGGCCATCGGCGCCGGCCGCGGGCGGTTGGTGCGGCAGATGCTGACGGAAACCGTGGTGCTCGCAATGGCCGGAGCCGGGCTGGCGCTGTTGCTGGCCCGGTGGGGTCTCCACGCCGTGACGCCCCTGTTGCCGCGCATTCCCACGTACCGCTCGATGGTTCCGGTTATGGATGGCCCCGTGCTCGGATTCACTCTCGCCATCGCATTATTGACCGGCATTGTGTTTGGTCTCTCTCCCGCATTCCAGGCGGCCGGCGTAGAAGCATTAAGAGTGCCGCCATCTTCACCCAGCGGCGTGCGAGCCGGACGGCTGTTGATGATCTCCGAGCTGGCATTATCCATCGTGCTGCTGGTTGGCGCGGGATTGTTGCTGAAAAGCTTGTGGCGCCTGGAAAGCATCCATCCCGGTTTTCGCCAGGACCACCTTTTGACCATGCAGGTGTGGCTCCCCAAGACGAAGTATCCCGGCCGTGCCAGCATCGCGAACTTCTATCGGGAAGTGGTTCGCCGTTTGGATGCGTTGCCCGGAGTCCGCACCGCGGCGGCGGTGAATTTCCGGCCGTTCCTGGGCATCACCGTTGGAACCGATCTCGAAGTACGGGGCCGAACGCGAGGGCCTGGCGAACCGCCGGTCGTAGTGGACTACCGGATCGCAACCCCTGGTTACTTGCGAGCGATGGGAGTCCCTTTTGTGGAGGGCCGCGACCTTGCCGAAAGTGACGGGCCGGATTCGGCGGGCGCCGTCGTCGTGAATCAAACCGCTGCCCGGCGGTTATGGCCCAATGAGGATCCCATCGGCAAGCAGATCCGGCCGGGATTCTCAGGCTCGCCGGTCCCGTGGAGCGCCGAAGCAGACCCCATGAAGCGTTGGCTGACGGTCGTCGGGGTTGCCGGGAACATCAAGGAAACCGGACTGAACGATCGGGAGCGCGCCGAGATCTATTTGTCCTACCAGCAATTCCCCTCTTCGCTGATGTTCCTGGTCGTGCGCACGGAAGTTCCACCGGCGAGCTTATCCAGCTCCGTCAGGGACGAGGTTCTCGCCGTCGATCGCGATCAACCAGTTTCCGATGTCCGGACTATGGATTCGGCCATCCGGGAAAGCACTGCCGGACCCCGTCTCACTGCGGACCTCTTCGTGCTATTCGTAGTCATTGCGGTGCTTCTCTCGGCCGCCGGTGTCTATGGCGTAATGTCGTACGTTACGAGTCAACGCGCAGGAGATTGCGATTCGTTTGGCGCTCGGCGCCTGCCCGAAAGACATTCTGGTTATGGTGCTGCGTGAAATCGGTTTCCTCGCGATCGCCGCGGTCGCGGCGGCTTTGATCGCGTCGGCGTGCCTTACCCGCACATGGAAGAGTGTCCTGTTTGAGGTTGCGCCGATAGACCCGGCGGTTTTTGCCGGCGCATCGATCGCGCTTCTCGCGGTCGCGCTCGCCGCTGGTTACCTGCCCGCGCGCAAAGCCGCGCGCGTCGATCCCATGTCAGCTTTAAGAACATGACCGGCTGCCGAGCTTGTGGGGCAGGCAATCCGGCCTGCAGCCGCCTTTCAGGCGGCCTCCCGGCCGAACACGAATCTTCGCACGCGGGACGCGCCGGCTAAAAGCCGGCGGAAGCCATGATTGGCTGCCCCACTTTTGTAACACAGTAGTGCTAGGCTCTGACCGCCTGATGTTGTGCTCCAAGCACCACTCCCTCACGGTCGTGGCTCCGATGGCAAGCGGTCTGTCGGCAGCACCGAACCTCGCGGTCAACATACCAGGATGCCGAGGCCGCCGCATTCGCCAGTTGGGCGTTACACGTGGTCCGGATGGAGTTGGTGCTCCCGCCGGCGCGCGTATCCTACAATACCCTTGATGGCTCCTCTCCGGTTTTCTGCGTTGGCTCTATGCGCGGGCACTCTTTTCGCCGCTTCGATCGGACCCTCCCACGGATCCCTGGTGATTGTCGGCGGCGGTCAGCTCACCCCCGATATCGTCCAGCGCTTCATCCAGCTCGGAGGCGGAAAGGATGCCCCCATGGTGTTCGTCCCCACGGCCGAGGATGGCGAGCCGCGCATCACCGCCGCCAACACCTTCCTGGCCAAGGCCGGTGTCAAGAACGTCACCATCCTCCACACGCGCGACCGCAAGGTGGCCGACTCCAGGGAGTTCGTTGCGCCTCTCGAAGCCGCCCGCGCCGTCTGGTTCGAGGGTGGCCGGCAATGGCGCATCGCCGATGCGTACCTGAATACGCGCACGGAGAAGGAACTGTTCCGCGTGTTGAAGCGCGGCGGCGTCATCGGGGGAAGCTCCGCCGGAGCCACCATTCAGGGCTCGTACCTGGTGCGCGGCGCGGTGGAGGGCAACTCCGTGATGATGGCCCCCGGGCATGAAATCGGCATGGGCTTCCTGCGCAATTCGGCGGTCGATCAACACGTCATCGTGCGGCACCGCGAGAACGATCTGGACCAGGTGATCGACAAGCATCCCGAGCTGTTGGGCATCGGCATCGACGAGAGTACCGCCATCGTGGTCGAGCGGAGCACGTTCGAGGTGATCGGCAAAAGCAAGGTGTTCATTCACGACCCCAACTACAAGCCGGGACCGGATGGCAAGCGGTATTACCTGCTGTCCGCCGGCGACAAGTTCGACTTGAAGACCCGCCGCAAGCTGTAAGGCCCTGTCATCGGCAACCGCTCCCTCGCTCGCTAAGGGCGAGTCACGGTCGCGGCTCTGAGAGCGCATCGGAGCCTCGACCGTAAGGGAGCGGTTGTTACTTCCTCAGATACTCGTCCAGTAACCCGTGGAAGTGGTGCACGCCATTCTCCCGCTTCACGGAAAACCGCCCCTGGCTGTAGTTCCGCGAGCGCAGGCCGCGTTGCACGGATTCGCAGATCCTAATGTCCTCCCGCTGGATCTCGTCGCTGAAGTCGATGGCGGCCTGCGCCACCTCGCCGCCGTATCCGAACCATTCGAAGATAGTCAGTGTGCGGTCCGGACCCATCGGCAGGATGATGTTACTGCTCAGGTTGTCGGGATACACATTGAGCATGAAGTTGGGAAAGATCCAATAGTAAAGGGCGGCCGCTACGGCGTCTCGCATCGGCGCAATCTGCGAGGAGTAAGTGCGGAACGTTTCGACGCGATACTGCGAGTAATCCAGCAATCGGTTGAGGCCGGGGTGGGCCGCGGGAAGGTGATAGCCCTCCAGGTAGTTATCGATGTAGACTTTCCAGTTGCACTGGATCACGTAATCTCGGCGGCAGGATGACCTCAGCTCCCCGAGAGGGCATCCGATCCGCGCAATCTCGCCGGGGATCGCCCCCAGCACTTCGGCCAGCGGCGGCGCCTGCGGATCCAAGTTGACGAACACGAACGGGCCCCAGGCCTCCACCTGGAACTGCGGCAGGCAGACCTTCGAGCGGTCCCAATCTTCCACGCCCTCGAATTCAGGCTGGCTCAGCAGGCGGCCGTCGAGCGAGTAGGTCCAGGCGTGATAGGGGCAGCGGATCGCGGACGCCTGCCCCTGCCCCTCTGCCAGCAGCGAGCCGCGGTGGCGGCACACGTTGGAGAACGCGCGCAGGCGGCCGTCCTTGCCGCGCGCCACCAGGATCGGCTCGCCGGTGATTTCGCAGGCGAAGTAACTGCCCGGAGCAGCCACCCAATCGGCATGTCCCACCGCCTGCCAGGTGCGTCCGAAGACCGCGCGCTGCTCGGCTTCGAGGAACGCGGCGTCGGTGTACCATCGCGCCGGGATGGTGGAAGCACGCGACAGATCGGAGGTGAACGTGTAGTCGGTCAGGTCCATGGGGAAACTATAACAACCGAGCCGCGACCGTGGGAACTGTGTCCCGGCTTTAGCGCGGAAGTGCTAAGATATTCTTGCCGTGATGCAGCGATTTCTCATGGCCTTCCTCTGCTTGTCGGCCCCCGTGCCTGCCGTGGATCTCCGCATCCAGTTTGGCGCCCTGGAGCGCATGCTGACGGAGCAGGTCTTCACGCAGGAAGGCCGCCGCTACGTCGGCAAGCGCAACACCAAGTGCAATTTCGCCTACCTCGAAAAGCCGCGCGTCGAGGGCTACGCCGGCAGGCTGGTGATCCACACGCGGTTCTCGGGCCGGTCGGCGGCCAACCTCCTGGGACAGTGCGTGGGGCTGGGCGACGCGTTCGACCTCACCATCACCGCTACCCCGCAATACCACGACGACGGAAACATCGGCCTGAAAGACGTGGTGGTGGCGAGCGATGGCAAGACCGGCTTTTACATCCGGCAGGTGTGCGCCGTGATGAAGACCAACCTGGGCCGCGACCTTCGCCTCTCGATCAAACCGGCGGCGCGGAAGCTTCTGGAAGACCCCGGCGGCCCGAACGCGTATCAGCGGGAGCTGCGAAATTTCAACGTCACCGAAATCCGCGTGACCGGCGACGCGCTGGTGCTGGTGCTGGATTTCGAACTGACGGTACGATAGTAGCCATGGTTGCCATAGATGACGCCCTGCTGGCGTGGCGCAAAGAGTTCCCCATCCTCGGCCACACCACTTACATGATCAGCCACTCGCTGGGCGCCATGCCGCAGCGCGCCGCCGGCCGCATGCAGGAGTTCGCCGACACCTGGGCCAGCCGCGGCATACGCGCGTGGGAAGAAGGCTGGTGGGACATGCCGGTCACGGTCGGCAACCTGGTGGGCCGCATCATCGGCGCGGGCGAAGGCGAAACCGTCATGCAGCAGAACGTCTCCATCTGCCAGTCGGTGGTGACTTCGTGCTTCGATTGGTCGGGCCGCCGCAACAAGCTGCTGACCGACGGCCTGAACTTTCCGTCGAACGACTACGTGTATCACGGCCTGGCGCGCCTCGGCGCCCGCGTCGTGACCGTGCCGACGCCCGATGGCCTCACGCTGCCGGTAGAGCTGCTGCTCGACGCCGTCGACGAAGAGACGCAACTCGTCTCCGTCTCCCACGTGGCGTTCCGCAGCTCATACGTGCAGGACCTCGCGGCCATCGTCGAGCGCGCGCACGCCGTGGGCGCGATGGTGATCGCGGACCTGTATCAATCGGCAGGCACGGTGCCGGTGAACGTGCGCGAGCTGGACGTGGATTTCGCCACCGGCGGGTCGGTGAAGTGGCTCTGCGGCGGGCCGGGTGCGGGCTACCTATACGTCCGGCGCGACCTCTGGGACCGGTTGCAGCCCATCGCCACCGGGTGGATGGCGCACGAGGAGCCATTCGGGTTCGAAGGCGGGCCGATCCGTTTCGCGGGCAACGCCTTCCGCTTCCTGAACGGCACGCCCAACGTGCCGGCGCTGTATTCGGCGCGGTCGGGCTACGAGATCATCAACGAGATCGGGGTTCCCGCGATCCGCGAAAAATCCATCCGGCAGACCACCCGCCTGATCGGGCTGGCCGAAGCCGCGGGCCTGCGGGTGAACACGCCGCGCGATCCCCGGCGGCGCGGCGGCGTAGTGATTCTGGATGTGCCTGAAGGCAAGCAAGTGACCCGAGAGCTGATTCGCCGCGAGGTGCTGGTGGACTACCGGCCGGGCGCCGGCGTCCGCGTGGCGCCGCACTTCTATTCGACGGACGAGGAGCTGGAGCGGACCGTCGGGGAGATTCGGGAGATCGTGGAAAAACAACGTTGGGCCACGAATGAACACGAATAAACACGGATGAAAACAGGTCAGTCCTCATCAGATGGGTATCGGCAACGACTACCAACAGCGCTGGTTACGATATCGGCAGTTGAGAACTGTTTATGTCGCCCTCTTTGTGGGCTTCGTGCCGGTGATGTTCCCCGTTGGCGTAGTGATCGAGAAGGTATTCCGCACCGCTGTTCCAGCATTCATCCTGGCGGGCATTTGGATGGTTGCGATGGTGGTAGTCGGGTTTCTGTTGTCCTCCTGGCGGTGTCCCAGATGCAACAAGTGGTTTGCCGCCACGTGGTGGTCCAACCATGGCTTCTTTGCCCGGAAGTGTGTCCATTGCGGACTGCCGAAGTATGCCAGCGGTCCCGATGTGAGACGTGAGGGGACCAGCACCGTATGAGCCGATCAAGGCCACCGCAATGAGGCGTCTGCTTTGCGGGTGTCCGCGTGGCCCCGCATTTCTATTCAACCGACGAGGAACTGGAGCGCACCGTCGGCGAGATTCGGGAGATCGTGGAAAAGAAAACTGGGCCACGGATGAACACGGATAAACACGGATGAAAGCCACCTTCCCACGCGAATAAGCTCAGATCAGTCCACTTGCTTTGTTTATTCCGTGTTCATCCGTGTTCTTCCGTGGCCCATTTCATTCGCCGCCCACAACTTGCCCGAGAACGTCACCAACGGGAAGACTTCCGGGATGTGCGAATCGTAATGGCCGTGGCGATTCCACCGCACGTCGCCGTCTTTCGGAGGCAGCGGGCCGGCCGGGTGCCGGCGTCCGCGTCGCGCCACCTCTATTCGACGGGCGAGGAACTGGAGCGGACGATCTCGGAGATTCGGGAGATCGTGGAAAAACAACATTGGGCCACGAATAAGCACGAGTGAACATGAATGGAAAACAGAGCAATCTTATCCATACCGCGTAGATCCCGTGTTCAGGCCGCGTCCGGTATGAGCGAGACCAGATCACGCAGAATGCCGACCTGGACCACGCCCACCACAGCGCCGCACTCGTTGCAGACCAGTTCGGCGTCGTTGCCCCTGACGACCACCATGATGCAGCCACATAGAGCCGGCGGCAGAACCCTGCCGACGAGCCCCTATCTAGCGCCTCCCAGCCGCCGCAGGACACCCAGGATGTTGCTGTAGCGATCGGTCCACAGGCGATTCGCTTCGGCAGTTACAAATTGTCCGGCGGCGCGCTTTTGTGTTTCTACGAGAAATGCGCTCTCGGGGCCGACGAGCATCCAGGAGGCTGGCGTCAGGCCGCGCCGGGCATCGCCTGACGATGCCACGCGCAATGCGCGGCGGCCGAAAGCGCCGGCCAGATTGGCGACCACCGGAGCGAGGTCCAGATAGCGATTACTGATGTGTACTGCCAGAATGCCGTCGTGCTTGAGGTGGCCGAAGTAGCATTGGAAGGCCTCGCGAGTCAGCAGGTGCATGGGAATGGAGTCACCGGAGAAAGCATCGAGTACGAGGGTATCGAAATCCTGAGGGGGCTCGCTTTGGAGGGAGAGCCGAGCGTCGCCGAGGATGGTTTCGACGCTGGCGCCGGAATCCTTCAAGAAGCTGAACCGAGAGCGCGCCAGTTCGTCCACCAGCGGGTTGATTTCGTAGAAACGGTAGGTGTCGCCGGGACGCCCGTATGCGGCGAGGGTGCCAGCGCCGAGTCCGACCACACCGACCCGTTGCGGGGCCGAGGCTCGCTGGAGGGCGATGCCGGCGCCCGATCGCCGGCCGTAGTAGGTAGTCGGCTCGTCACGGGCGATATCTTCGTGAGCGGTGAGGAACTGGCTGCCGTGCACGGTCATTCCGTGGAGCAGCGTGCGAACGCTGCTGGTTTGCCGCAACACAACGGTTCCGTAGAAATTGCGGCCCTTGAAAAGCAGGACGCCGTCCGGGTTCGGCATATCGGCGAAAACGTGCAGAGCGACCATTGCCACTCCGGCGCAGGCCACCGGAAACCATGGCGAACGGTAGCCGAACAGGATCCGGAGGCTCAGCGCCAGGCAGATCGCGACGCCCACCTGCAACTCGCGAAAATCGGCGAATAAGAATGGCGCGGCGAGACCGACAAATAACCCGCCCATCGCGCCTCCCACCGAGATGCAGAGATAGAACGAGGTGACGCCGCTGCCTTCGGGCTTGCTCGCAGCGAGCCGGCCATGACAGAACATGGCAATCACGAAGAGGCCGCCCAGGCACGTTGCTCCGGCCGTCAGCAGCCCTTTGCCGGGGTTCGCCTGTACCCAGACGAGCGTCACCATCGCCACGGGCACCAAAATCTGGAGGGCCGTGCGGCTGAACAGAGGGCCGTGGTCGAAACAAATGATGAACGTGACCAGGTAGACGGCCAGCGGCGCGATCCACAACAGCGGAATGGGAGCGATGTCCTGGCACAGCTCGTTGGTGACTGCCAGGAGGAGGATCGACGGGCACGCTGCCAGGGCGACCCAAAACGCCTTCTGCCGCAGGCCGACGCGGCTGTGGGCCACGGGCGCAGGCCGTCCGTGCGCACGGCAACCCGCCGCCCGGAGGGCCACGGCGACGGCGAATACCGCAAACAGCAGGTAGGTCAGCCGCCAGGCAGTCATCTGTGAGGGGAGTTCCAGGGCCGGCTCCACCAGGAACGGGTAGGCCAACAGGGCAAGCAGGGAGCCGAGGTTCGAGAGCGCGTACAGGCGATACGGAACGGGCCTCTGTTCGACGCCGGCGTACCAGGATTGGAGCAGGGGACTGGTAGACGAAAGCACGAAATACGGCAATCCGATGCCGCCCGCCAGAAGGCCGACGACTCCCCAGACCGGATGATCGAGCGCAGTGGCGGGCGAGGGCGCTCTGACCGGAATCCACATGGCCAAGCCTGCCGCCGCCACCAGGGCCGCATGGGTCCAGCCTTGGGCCAGAAAGCTCAACCGCCTGGCAGACCAATCCGCGTACAGGTAGCCGAGGAGCAACAGGAACTGAAAGAACATCAGGCACGCGGTCCAGACCGCCGCCGCACCGCCGAAGCGCGGCAGCAGTTGCTTGGCCACCATAGGTTGAATCAGGAAGAGCAGCAGCGCGCTGGAGAATACGCTGGCAGCGTAGGGCGCAATCCGGCTGGTGGTGGCAACGATCGGCCGATCGAGGGTTGTGGTAGCGGTTCCCATGTGACTTCAGGCAGCCAGGGTGCGCCGCCGTCTCAGTGATTATGCCTTAGAATCTGCGGACGGTATCGCTATCGTCGGTTATGGCGGGGCAGCTATCTGCGCGGAAGTTGCGCTATTCCGCCGCCGGATGCATGATCCGCCCGATCGCGTGCACGAGGCCGTCCCAGCGGCTGGTCTCCTCGAGCAACTGCTTGCGGCCGGCGGGCGTCAGGCGGTAATACTTGGCCTTGCGGTTATTCTCCGTCGAACCCCAAAATGACGCGACCCAGCCGCGGTCTTCGAGACGGTAGAGGGCGGGGTAGAGCGAGCCTTGCTCCACTTGCAGGAAGTCGCCGGAGCCGCGCTCGATGATCTTGGCGATGGTGTGACCGTGGGCCGCTCCCCCGGCGAGCGTCTTGAGCACGAGCATGTCGAGGGTTCCCTGGAGCATTTCACTCTGCGGGCGTTTCGCCATGGGAGCAGTATAGCATTCGACGCTCTAAAGGAAGGATGGCAATGCAAATTGGCAAAGGAGGAACCGAGGCATCTCTATCTATTCGACCGTCTAGATGAGAGGCTGGCGGCGGTTGGCAGGCGAAAGCGCCTGCCCCACAGGAACGTGTGGGATAATCAATAGAGCTTCCCCACACCTCATGGATCGCGAATTCATCCGCAATTTTTCCATTATTGCGCACATCGACCACGGCAAGTCGACGCTGGCGGACCGCCTGCTGGAGACCACCGGCGCCCTGTCGCAGCGCGAAATGATGGAGCAGGTCCTGGACACCATGGACCTGGAGCGCGAGCGCGGTATCACCATCAAGGCCCACGCGGTGCGCCTCAACTATCGCGGCGACGACGGCAATCTCTATCAGCTCAACCTCATCGACACCCCGGGGCACGTGGATTTCTCGTACGAGGTTTCGCGCAGCCTGCAGGCTTGCGAGGGCGCCCTGTTGGTGGTGGATGCCTCGCAGGGAGTGGAGGCGCAGACGCTGGCCAATACCTACC
>Ga0209415_10010198_pt1 | contig 16016 bp, 16 predicted proteins | sample PeaSoiSIISIP2007_FD_187696 | JGI IMG/M metagenome (GOLD analysis project Ga0209415, IMG submission 187696) | Peat soil microbial communities from Weissenstadt, Germany - SII-SIP-2007 (SPAdes) (version 2) | ecosystem: Environmental > Terrestrial > Soil > Wetlands > Peat | place: Germany...
GGTTGTCATGAGGACTCATTTTACCAATTGGCAACCTAACGGCTCTCGGAAAGCTTACATCTCGCTCGGGGCTGGGATTCTGGCGTTGACGAAGTAGTCTTTTCAAGGGCCATTCCCGCCGCGCGGCGCTCCGCTGACGGAGAGTGTACCCCGTGCGCGCCGCCGGCGCAACCGCTCACGCCGCCGTCGAGATGATCTCCAGGGCGGCCCGCGCCAGCCGGTCGTAAAGGATCTGGTCGCGCGAGCCCATGCGCCGCCGCGGCGTCCCGCCGAACTGCTCCTTGAACCGCGAGAAGCCGTAATACGGATGCTCGCGATTCTCCCGGGAGACGTAGCCGTAGAAATCGTAGAGGCGATGGCCCTCGCGCGCGGCTTCCTTTAAAAGGTGCCAGTGCAGGGCGTAGCTGGCCATCACGGAACGGAAGAGGGGCACGAGGCCTCCGTACAGATACGTGACCGTGTCCCCGAAGCGCACGGTCAGCGCCGCGGCGAGCGTGACTCCGCGGTAGCGCGCGAAGGCGAAGCGGGCGCGCCCGGGGAACAGGCTCCGCGCGAGATTGATGAAGAAGCTCTTGGGCTCCGCGCGGAAGTTCTGATAGCCGGCCGCCTGCTGGAGGACGAAGTGGAACTCGTGGACGTCCCCCGGGGACGTCGAGCTGATCGTCTCGACGCCGTGGCGCTCCGCGAGGCGGACGTTGTAGCGGCCCTTGGGCTTCATGCGCGCGAGCATCTCCGCCTCGGCGCCGAGCTCGACTTCCAGCGTCTCGTCTGGGACGAGGTCGATGGGGCCGCGCGTCCAGGAGCGCAGGAACGGCGGAGCTTCGTCGAGCCGCGGCTCGATGCGGACGGTGACCGCGTCCCGCGCGATCGGAGATTTCTTCAGCGCCGCCGTCAGCGCGTCGAACAGCGCGGGAGCCTCGGCGTCGCGCCACGGGAGGACCGGGCCGTCCGGGAGTGCCAGCAGGCGGGCCTCGGCCGGTCCCGGGAACGCGTAGGCGATCGCGCCGCCGCGCAGCCCGCCGCCGTCGAAGATCCCGAGGCGCGCGACGTCGTAGCCCTCGAGCTCCTTGAACTCCGACCAGTCCCAGCTCTGCATGAAGCCGCTTCCCGGCGCCGCCGCGGCGAGGCGGTCCCACGCCTCCCGATCGGACGGCCGCAGCGGCCGGACGACGCGCTTCATCACCAGGAGGGGCGGCTCGCGGGAGCCGCTTTGTAGCGCTCCAGGAGCGCGGCGAGGAAGCGGTCCTCGTCCGTCGGGGTCTTCGCGGCCGCGAAGGAACGCGAGCGGACCTTCCCGCCGGGCGCGACGAGGAACGCCTCGGGCGCGCCGCTCGGCGCGGTCGCCGGCGCGAGATAGACCCCGGGGAAGAGCGGGATCCATCTCGGATCGGGCGTGAAGGGGCTCGCGGGCGCGCCGGCCTGCCACAGGACCGCCGCGGCGTCCAGCGCGCGGCGGATGTCCTTGAGCTCCCGCAGCTCGTCGCGCCCCTGAGAGACCTCGTCGGTGAAGGCGGCCCAGCCCACCCATTGAAGCCAGCGCTCGTGATCGGGGAGCGCCTTCTCGATCAGCTCCTTCTGGCTCGCGACCTGGCCGCGGACCGCGCTCTCCAGCTCCGGCGGCGGAGCCAGGACCGCCGTCTCCTGGCCCGCCGCGTTCAGCACGCGCAGGCGTCCCGGCTCCACGTAGAACCGGAAGTCGGCCACCGGCACCGAGTAGGCGACGGCTCCGGAGTCCAGCAGCTGCAGCGTGGACGTGAGGGCCAGCTTCGACGAGACCCGCTGGGTCCCCTGGGTCGGATCGGAGAAAGCGAACTGAACGGGAGGGTAGGCGCGGCCGTTGGCGTCGTAGACGCGGCCGTAGTAGCGGTAGCCGTGAAAATGGAACGGGCTCCCCCCGTACGACGTGTAGGACATGTCGAAGCCGCCCCCGCCTCCGCTCCCGCCGTAGTAGCCCTTCGCGTAGAGGTTGTCGGGAAAAAAAAGATTGGCGAGCAGGAGCACGATCATGAGGATCGCGAAGACCCGGTACGCCTGGGTCAGCAGCTCCCGCATCGGCGGGAGCCCGTCGCTCAAGCGGTCGCGCAGCGCGCGCAGCTCCGCCGCCCACGCGGCCGGCAGGCGCCGGGTCCGCCGCAGCAGGGCGTCCGCGTACGCCTTCACGTCGGCGCCCTGGAACAGCCTCTCCGCGTGCTGGCCCCACTCCAGAAGGGACTCGCGCGTGCGGTCGCGCCGGGCGAGGGGCAAGGCGCCGAGAAGCTCCTCGAGCGAGCGGCGTCCCTCGTCGGCCTTCAGCCACGCGGCGAAGCCCTGCGCGCCGCCGCTCAGCCGCGCGGCGCCCGGAGCCGTCGGGCCGCCGCGGAGGTAATGCAGGAGCTCTCCGGAAAGATTCGGCTGGGCGCGCCAAGACCCCGCCTCCCGCGCCGACCGCACGCCGTCCATGAAGCCCGCCGCGCCGAGCCCGTCCGGGCCGCGCCACGGCAGGCCCGCCAGCTCCCGTTCCGCGACGGGCTCCGTCGAGCCGAAGAAGAACCCCCAGCGTCCGTAGCCTTCGCGCCGGAAGGACGGGATCTCGCGGGCGTAGGGCAGGACGGAGAAGCCGGCGGCTTCCAGCGTCGCGCCGACGCAGTCGAAGGCCTCAGGCGTGTTCTCCGGCGAGACTCCGTTGACCGCGAGCACGCCGCGGTCCGCGAGCGCCGCGCGCTCGCGCCGGAAGAAGTCCGACGAGAAGAGAGCGGCCCCGGCCGCGTCGCGCGGGAAGGTGAAGTCGTTGACGACCGCCGCGAAGCCGCGCGCGCCGGAGATGAAGCCGCGCGCGTCGCGGACGTGGACGCGCACGCGCGGGTCCTCGAAGGCGCGCTCGTTCAGCGCGGCCAGCTCCTCGCGGCCGAGCCGGAGCACGGCGGGATCCAGGTCGACGACGTGGACCTCGGAGACCTCGGGGAAGCTCAGGACCTCGCGCAGGGCCAGGCCGTCGCCGCCGCCGAGGATGAGGACGCGCAAGCCGCGGTTCGGGAAGCGCCGGGCCGCGAGGGCGACCGGGACCCAGGCGAGCGGCGCGTGGTAGAGCCTCTCGTCGCGCTCGTGGAACTGGAGATCGCCGTACAGGTAGAGGGCCAGGCCGTCGGGCCGGCGGTCGAGAAAAATATGCTTCATGAGCTCGCGTCCCCGGCCGCCGGGAGGCGCGGGCCGTCCGGCCCCCAGTCGGAGAAGATATAGGCCGTGACGCCCCACGCGACGAAGCCGCCCAGCACGGCGGGCGCGAGGGCCAGGCAGTACTGGCCGAAGTCGTGCGGCGCCGGGGCGAACCGGAAGTAATGGACGAACCCGAGGACGACGAGCGGGAACTCGAGAGCGTAGGCGACGTGGATGCGCGCCGCCTTGTCCGAGAGGGAATGGTCGGCGTGCTTGGCGAACCAGGCGAGGAGCGCCGGAGCGCCGAGGAAGAGCACGAAGCCGAGGGGGCTCGTCAGCGGCGGGAAATACCAGAACAGACAGCCGAGGGCGACGGCGGTGGCGACCGACGCGCTGGCGAGCCGCGGCGCGTCGAGGACCGGGTACAGCCAGCCGGCCAGCAGGAGCGCTCCGAGAATGAAGGTCAGGACCTGGTCGAAGGCCCCGCCGATCGACCCCAGGACGTAGAAGGCCAGGAACGCGGCCCAGGCGGCGGCCTTGATGCCGTTCGAGTTGAAGAAGTCGTGGCCGGCGAAGACGTTCGGCCGCGGCGAGAACACGACGTCGGACGCCTTGATGTAGTTGCCCAGGTAGCAGTCGAACTCGCCGGACTCCCAGAGCTCGACGGCCAGGTTTCTCGCGTGGGCGGCGTCCCAATAGTCCCACGTCGTCTTCTGCGAGCGATCGCCCGAGTCGTCGGTGTACGTGCCCTCGGTCTTATCCGCGTAGCGGTACGTCTGGCCGTTGTAGACGAGCTGCGGGATGGGCTGGCTCTTCCCGTTCTTCTGGAGCCAGGCCTCCAGCTTATCGCCCGTCGCGAGCTTGACCGCGCCGTCGTCGATGGTCAGCGTGAAGAACCACTTGCGCGAATGATCGGCCTCGGTTTCCTTGAGGAGATAGCCCTCCTCGTCGCCGTACTCGCACGTCCACTCGACGCAGCGGTAGCCCTCCTCGTTGTTGTAGGTGGACTGCTCGGTGACCTGCCAGAAGACCTTGCGGAACTGGAGCCGGTCCCCTTCGCGCGGATCGCGCGCGGTCAGGTCCTGCGGCGCCGCGGGGGCGGTGGGCATGCCGGATTCTAGGATAAAGCGGAGCGGCCGCGGCGAGTCTGGCGGCTCGCCGCGGCCGCGTCTTGCGCGAACGTCCCGGTCAGTGCTTGGACTTGGCGATGTCGATCGCGGCGCTCACGTCGTCCTTGAGCTGGTCGAACGTCTCCTCGGCGTCCTCCGCCGTGAAGGGCTTCGCTCTCTTGCCGCCGTCGCTGTCCTTGAGGTCCGCGGCGAACTTCTCGATGCGCGCCTTCAGCTTCGCCTTGTCCGTCGCGTCCACGTTCGACGCCTCGAGCTTGTCGGTGAGCCGGGTGATCTTGGTCTCGTAGAGGGCGTACATGCTCTTCGAGCCGTCCTTCTGGATCGCCTTGTCCAAGTCCTTGTCGAGAGACGCCAGGCTGGTCTCGGCCTCCAGGATCTCGACGAACGTCTCCTTGCAAGCGGACCCCTTGCCGGCGCCCATGCCCGCCCCGTGGACGACGCACTTGACCGACGAGACCGCGTCGGCCTCGCGGCTGTTGAACTCGGCCTTGAGCTCCGAGTTCAGCTTGCTCGACTTGATCTGCTCGAGGAGCTTCTTCTCGTGCTCGGCCAGCGTCGTCGCGAACTCGCCCGGCGTCTTCGCGAGCTTGAGCGCCGCGTCGACCTCCGCCTTGAGCTCGTCGTAGTCGCTCTCGGCCTTCTCCGGAGTCATCCCGGGCTTTCCGGTCTTGGCCTCGCCCATGCCGGCGCCCATCGGCCCGCGCAGGGCGTCCTCGAAAGTCTTCAGCGTCGCGTCGAGCCGGTTCTTGTCCGCGGCGTCCATGCCCGCGCCCGCCGTCTTGCTCTTGAGCGCGTCGACCTTCGGGCCGTAGATCTGGGACAGGGTCTTGGAGCCGTCGTCCTTGACCGCCGCGTCGACGGCGGCGGAGAGATCCTTGAGCGACTCGAGCCCGGCCTCGGCCGCGACCGGGCCGCAGGCCGCGGCGCCGGTCTTCACGCCGAGGCCCGCGCCCTTGGTCCCCGCGGGACAGACGTCCTTGTCGATGGCCGCGAGCTGACGCTCGAAGTCCGCCTTGAACGACTCGGCGAGCACGCTCGTCTTGATCTTCTCCGACAGAGCCTTGGCCTCTTTCGCGTACTCCTGCTGGAGCGTCTCCCCCTTCGCGGCCAGAGAGATCGCCTCCTTGATCTCGGCCTTCAGCCCGTCGAAGGTCGAGCGCGCCTCCTCCGGCGTCATCTCGGCTCCGCCGATTCCCTTGCCGATGGAGCCCTTCGACCCGCCGCCGGCCTTCAGCTTCTTCGTGAAATCGTCGATCCGAGTCTCGAACGCCTTCTTGTCGGCCGCGGCCAGCGTGGAGCCGCCGAGCTCCTTCGTCAGCTCCTTGATCTTCTCGGTGTAGACTTCCGCGAGCGTCTTGCTGCCGTCGGTCAGCACGGCCTTGTCGACGGCCGCCGCGAGCTTGTCGAGCGCTTCGAGCGCAGGAAGGATCGTGTCGGGAGTGGCGGCCGCGCACTCGTAGGCGCCGCCCTTGCCGGTCTTGCCGGCCCCCGCTCCCATGGAGGCGGAGCCCTCGCGGCACTTCGCCGCCTTCATGATCTCGCCGAGCTGCCTGACGAAGTCCGCCTTGAACGCCTCGTTCAGCTTGGTGGCTTCGATCTTCTTCAGGAGCGCGCTCGCCGCGTCGACGAGGCGCGTCGCGTCGGTCTCGGAGGACGACGACCCTTTCGTTTTGGAGTCGTCAAAGCTGACCGAGTCCATCGGCGCGGCGGCGGCGAAGCACGGCGCGAGGAGCACGGCGGACAGAAGGAAATTTTTCACAGGGTCACTCTCTGTTGGGATAGATTGCGCGGCGGATGATCTGCGGCGATGTTTATATCACATTTCGGTCAATTCCACTCCTCAATTGACGGGCGCGAGGCCAATCGTGTATCCTCCCGAACCCCTTCCGCCTGCGCTCCTGGATTTGAAAAGAATCGCCCCTTTCTTCGCCAAGCTGCGGCTCGCCGCCGCGTTCCTCGCGCTCGCCGCTCCGGCGCTCGCCATCGACATCAGCTCGACGACGAAGCTGACGATCTCGAACGAGACGGCGGTCTACAACGACCGCATCACCGGCTCGGTCTCGACCGGCTCCTACCTGACGCCCGGCACGCAGGCCTACGACAACCTCAGCACCTTGTACGCGACGAAGGTCGACAGCGTCGCCTGGGAGGCGGCGCTCGACGGCCGGGCGACGAGCGATCCGCGCTACGACGCGCGCTCGTTCGACCTCAAGCGCTTCTACGTCAAGCGCCAGACCGACGCGACGACGGCGATCGTCGGCGACTTCCTCGCCTCGTTCTCGGACTACACGCTGGGCAAGAGCCTCAAGGGCGCGGAGTACGTCGTGAAGTTCGGCACCGGCTCGCAGGTCACTGTCGTCGCCGGCATGGACCAGCCGAACTGGTACGCGGTCTGGGACAACAAGGCGGTCTCGACCGTCGACCGCCAGGTCTGGGGCATCCGCGGGCAGCAGACCTTCCTCGACGACGGCTCCGTCGGCGCGAACTTCGTCTGGGCGAAGGACGAGCGCTCGGCGCTGGACACGACCGACCTCGCCGTCGACCAGCGCCTGACGAGCATCGACTGGGTCCTCCCGCGCTTCTATAAATTGATCCTCTCGGGCGAATCCGCCTACGCGTTCTCGCAGAACGACCAGCCGACGTACGACCCTGTCTCAAACTCGACGACCTCCGTCCACTCGACGCTTCACGGCTGGGCCCACAAGGTCCGCGCGCGCTGGACCCACAAGCGCTTCAAGACCCAGACCGACTTCGAGCGCGTGAGCCCCGAGTACGAGACCACGGTCGGCGCCGCGACCCCGGACCTGCTGCGCGTGAAGACCGACAACACGCTGACCATATCCGGCCCCTGGAAGTGGATCGTCTTCCGCTACACCTACTTCCACAACAACCTGGTCAACAACTCCCAGAACACCGTCTCGACCACGCGCATGCCCGAGACCGGCATCAAGTACGAAGCTCCGGACTGGGCTCCCGACCTCTCGGTCGAGTCGAAGCTCCGCGCCCGCGACGTGACGTCGAGCCAGACCGCGCTGGTCTCGCGCACTCACAGCCTGGTGAACACCGTCAACGACCGCTTCGGGCCTCTCAGCGTCGAGATCGACTACGAGCTCCAGAAGGAGGACGCGTCTGACGGCTCGGAGAGCCTCCTGCACAACATCTTCGGCCTCGGCTCGACCATGCTGACGAAGTACAAGGGCTGGAAATTCACCGAGGGGCTGCACTGGGACCTCCAGCGCGACCGCGACCAGATACTCAACAACACGGACCAGACCAGCGGGATCAAGGCGAACGCGCTCGCGGTCTCGCCGTGGTTCGCCGACGCGGGGGCCACGTATACGCGCACGCTGGTCCTGAACGCGACGAGCCCCGGCAACGACCGCCGAACCTTTCTGGGCGCGTTGGGGTATGATTTCGCCGGGAAGCCCGAGCACCGGCTCGAGCTGAGCTTCCGGCAGAACGACAACCGGTTCGACACGCCGGGGATGGACTACAAGGAAATGATATGGCAGCTGTCGCTCAAAGACAAATTCTGAGGCTCCTCGCGGCGGCGGCGCTCCTCGGCGGCGCCGCGGCCTCCGCGCGCGCCGCGGCGAGCTCCGCCTCCTCCGCGGCCGTGTCGAAGTCGTCGTCGACGGCGGCAGTCTCCCCCTCGACGGCGACGGTCCGCGGGACGACGAGCGCGGTCAGGACCTCGACGGCCGCGGTCGTCGCGTCGACGGCGACGGTCTCCGCGTCCTCGACGACCGCGCCGGCGGCCGAAGCGGCGGCGGCTCCCGACGAGCCGTTCGCCGCGCGCGCGTCGGCCGCGATGATCGCGCTCGCGACCGCCTACACGGAGAAGCGCCGCTCCGCCTTCATGCGGCTGGTGTCCGACGACTTCGACGGCGAGCTCGGCACGCTCGAGGACGCGCTCTCCAGCGACTTCCGCAGCTACCGCACGATCGACCTCTCGGTGATCCCCACCCAGGTCACCGAGATCCGCGGGAAAGCGCTCGTCGTGTTCACGTACAACCTGAACATCACCGACGACCAAGGCGTGAACAATAAGTTCGCCGGCCAGGCCTCCTACACGTTCGTCGACGAGAAGGGCAAGGCGAAGCTGTTCCGGATGGACCGCACGCCGATCTTCGGGACCTCGCTGTCCTCGATCGACAACCCGATGGCCGCCAGCCAGGGCGCCGCGCCGGGCCAGGGCGCGAACGCGCCCGGCTGCCGCGCGCCAGTCACGGGCAACTCGACGCTCGGCACCGACAGCGGCAACGGCTTCAAGTTCGCGTCGCAGCAGGTGGTCTCCCAGTCCGCCTCCGACTTCATCTTCACGGGCCTGGTGCTCACCCAAAACGGGGCCGGCGTCGTCGACGTCGGGCCGTGCTCCTTGCTCGCGCTGATCCCGCCGGCCTCGATCACCGGCGTCTCCGCGCCGCAGAACGTCGGCGACTGCTACGCGTTTCGCACCGCGACGGGCCAATACGGGGCGATCAAGATCACCGGCAGCAGCGGCGCGACCTACTACTTCCAATACGCGTATCAGCCCAGCGGGGCCCGGTGCTTCCGATGAGAAAATCCTTGAGACTCGCGCCGGCCGTCGTCCTGCTCCTCGCCGCCTGCGCCGCCGCCCCGGGCGCGCCCGCCGTGAAGACGCGGCAGACGGCCGCGGACGCGGTCGCCCAGCTCGTCGACAACTACAACACGCCGCGCGGCGAGTCCTTCGTCCGCCTGCTCGACTCGAACCGCTTCCCGAACTCCGACCAGTTCGGCGAGAACATCCGCTTCTTCCAGATCCACTCCCGCCAGATCAACCTCGACCTCGTCGTCGACGGCGCGGACCACGGCGCCGCCTCCGCGGACGTCGACGTCCGAGCGCATTGGAACAAGACCTACGTCGACTCGAAGGGCGCTCGGCAGACGTCGAGCGGCTCGTGCGAGCTCCTGCTCAGCCGCCAGAGCTCGGGCCGGCTCCTGCTGGCCGCGATCCACGGCCAGTCGCCGTTCTAGGCGCCCGTCAGATCATGCGCTCCGGGCTCGAGCGCTCCGGCGGGACGAGCCGCCAGAGGGCGAGCGCCGCGACGCAGGCCGCCGCATAAAGGACGGCGAAGGCCCATAGCGGCAGCGGCCAGTAGACGGCGCGGCGCGCCCAGCCCGCGATCAGGGGCTCGGGCGCGGAAGGGAAGCCCGACGGATTCATGAGCGAGTATTCCCAGATCGTCAGGAAGCACGCTCGCCCCGCGAGCGCCTGCGCGGCGACGAGGACGAGAGAGGCGAGATGCGCGGCGCGCCAGCGATAGCCGCGGACGGAGCGCCAGCCGCGCCAGGCGCCGAGCGGGATCGCGGCCAGGCCGAGGACGTTGAACGCGATCACCGCGAGATGGATCAGGAGGACGGCGTCGGCGAGCGTCAGAATTTCGCGTAACCCGGCACGCGCGGGCAGAGCTCGACGTCGCGGATGTTCTCCATGCCGGTCACGTACATGAGCATGCGCTCGAAGCCGAGGCCGAAGCCCGCGTGCGGGACGGTGCCGAAGCGGCGCAGGTCCGCGTACCACGAGTACGCCTCCGTGGAGATGCCGGTCTCCTTCATGCGCGACAGCAGCGGCTCGAGGCGATGCTCGCGCTGGGAGCCGCCGATCAGCTCGCCGACGCGCGGCACGAGCAGGTCCATGCACGCGACCGTCTTCCCGTCGTCGTTGCAATACATGTAGAACGGCTTGAGCGAGCGCGGATAGTTGATCACGAAGAGCGGGCGCTTCGCGTACTCTTCCGTGAGGTAGCGCTCGTGCTCGGTCTGCAGGTCGATGCCCCACTTCACGGGATAGTTCCACGCGCGGCCGGCTTTCTCCAAGACCTCGATCGCCTTCGTGTACTCGATGACGCCGAACTCGGCCTTCGCGACCGCCTCCAGCTTCCCGCGCAGGCCCTTCTCCACCCGCTCGTCGAAGAACTGCAGGTCGCGCGCGCAGTTCTTGAACACGTGCTCGATGAGGTGCTTGACGAAGGCCTCGGCCAGATCGCGGTCGTCCTTCAGATCGGCAAAGGCGAATTCCGGCTCGATCATCCAGAACTCGGCCGCATGCCGCGGCGTCGTCGATTGTTCCGCCCGGAACGTCGGCCCGAACGTGTACACCTTCGACAAGGACATCGCCAAGATTTCGGCCTCGAGCTGGCCCGACACGGTCAGGCTCGTCCTCTCGCCGAAGAAATCCTTCGACCAGTCGATCCTGCCGTCGCCGTTGCGCGGCGGCTTCTCGAGATCGAGCGTCGAGACCTGGAACATCGCGCCCGCGCCCTCGCAGTCGGAGGTCGTCAGGATCGGCGAGTGGCACATCACGAAGCCGCGATCGCGGAAAAATTCGTGCACCGCGAAGGACAGCTCGGCGCGCGCGCGGAACACCGCCCCGAACGTGTTGGTGCGCGGCCGCATGTGCGCGACGCCGCGCAGGAACTCGAACGAGGTCCCGGCCTTTTGCACCGGTGAGGACGGATCGCACTCGCCCAAAATCTCGATCGACGCCGGCTCCAGGTCGAAGGTCTGCCCCTTGCCCGGAGACGCGACGAGCTTCCCCTTCACGCACAGCGCGGCGCCGGTGATCTGCTTGAGGACTTTCTCGCGCCCGGCGAAGCCCTCGGGCACCACGACTTGGAGGCTGTCGAACGTCGAGCCGTCGTTCAAGTGCACGAAGCCGACGCTCTTCGACTCGCGCACCGACTTGATCCAGCCCGCGACCGTCACCGAATCCCCGGCCTTCGACTTCGCCAGCACGTCCTTGATCTCGCTGCGTTCCATGACGGCGATTATGCCAAATCCCCTCCGACTTCCGTCCGCGGCGAAACCCGCGCTCGTTTTGGTACGCTGATATCCGCGAGGGAAAACGACATGAAGACACCGATAAGCATGTTGCTGGTCGCGGGCGTGACGTGCGCGAGCGCGGCGGTCCGGGCACAGGCCGACCCCGCGGCCGCGGACTGGGCCCAGCTCGGCCGCTACGCCGCGGACGACGCGGCGCTGGCTCCGGCGGCGCCGGGAGAGGACCGCGTCGTCTTCTTCGGGGACTCGATCACGGACAATTGGGGACGGCGCCCCGACACCGGCGAGTTCTTCCCCGGCAAGCCGTACGTGAACCGCGGGATCAGCGGGCAGACGACCGAGCAGATGGTCGTCCGCTTTCGGCAGGACGTCGTGAACCTCAAGCCGCGAGCCGTCGTGATCCTCGCGGGGACGAACGACGTCGCGGGGAACACGGGCCCGATGACGCCCGAGATGACCGAGGACAATCTGCGCTCGATGGTCGAGCTCGCGAAGGCGAACGGGATTCGCGTGATCCTGGCGTCGATCCTCCCGGTCGGCGACTATCCGTGGCGCAAGGGCCTGCAGCCGGCGCCGAAGATCCGCGCGCTCAACGCCTGGATCCAGGACTACTGCGCCGGCGGCGCGGCGACGTACTTGGACTACTACACGCCGCTGGCCGACGCGGACGGCGCGATGAAGCCGGGCCTCAGCTTCGACGGCGTGCACCCGAACGCGTCGGGCTACGCGATCATGGCGCCTCTGGCGTCGGCGGCCGTCGCGCGCGCGCTGCGCTGAGCCGGCGACTTCAAGAGAGAAAGGAGGACGGAATGAACATCGGGATCATCGGATCCGGCGAAGTCGGGCAGACGCTGGCCAACGGCTTCATCAAGCACGGGCACGCGGTCATGATCGCGACCAACAACGCGGGCAAGCGCGAGGAACTGAAGGGAAAGACCGGCGGCCGCGCGAAGGTCGGCTCTTTCGAGGAAGCGGCTAAGTTCGGCGAGCTCGTCGTCCTGGCGGTCAAAGGCGGCGCGGCCGAGGCGGCGGTGAAGTCGGCCGGGCTCGCGAACCTCAAGGGGAAGACGGTCATCGACGCCTGCAATCCGATCAAGGACGCGCCGCCGAAGAACGGAGTGCTGTCCTTCTTCACGTCCCTGGACGACTCGCTGATGGAGCGCCTGCAGAAGCTCGCGCCGGCCGCACATTTCGTCAAGGCGTTCAACTCCGTGGGCAGCGCCCTGATGATCGATCCCGACTTGCACGGGCAGAAGCCCACCATGTTCATCTGCGGCGACGACGCCGGCGCGAAGAAGCAGACGGGGAAAATCCTCGATCAGTTCGGCTGGGAGACGGAGGACATGGGCGGCGTCGAAGCCGCCCGCGCGATCGAGCCCCTTTGCATCCTCTGGTGCATCCCCGGCTTCCAGCGCAACGACTGGACGCACGCGTTCAAGCTGCTGCGGAAATAGCGCTCGACGAGGCGGCGCGGCCTCTTTTGGACGAAACGATGCGTCGCCCTTTAATGTCGGTCACGATTGCATCATGAAGGAGGTCGTCTTATGAACGAAGAGAAGAAGGCGCTCGAGGAGAAGAATCTCGTCGCGCCGCTGGCGTATCTGCTCGGCGGGATCGCCGCGGGCGCGGCGCTGGGCCTGCTGTTCGCGCCGAAGAAGGGCGTCGAGCTGCGCGAGGACATCAAGGACTGGAGCAAGCGCCGGGCGGAGGAAGGCAAGGCCTTCGTCGCTCGGATCAAGGAGATGAAGCCGCAGAAGGCGATGGAGAGCGCGGCGAAAGCGGCGCAGGAGGCCATCACGACGGTGAAGGAGAGGACGGACAAGTTCGTCAAGGCCTGACCCCTCCACGAAAGACCCCCGGTCTCGGGGAGCACGCCACGCTCCCCCGCCGGGGGTCGCTACGTCCGGCTCAGCCGGCGACGACGCCCATCGCGAATCTGTAGACCAGCTCCGCGCCGTGCAGGGCCGTCGCGGCGAGCAAGACGTAGCCCGCGAGCCAGAGAATCAGCTGGGCCGCGCGCCAGCGGCCCTCGTCGCGGCGCTTCTTCAGCACGAAGAAGCGCAAGGCCGACAGCGCGGTGAAGACGGCGCAGGTCCACCAGGCCAGCGTCTTGTGGTCGGCCAGGACCTCCCAGGCCAGCGGCTTGTGCGGCGCGGTGTTCTCGGCGAGCAGGCCGAGCCCCAGCGCGCACCACGCCGACAGCGTGCCCAGCCACAACAGCCACGACTCGGCGCGCGCGAGCCACTCCGGCGCGCGCGGCCTCAGCCGCACGCCGGCGGCCGCCAGCCCGAGCGCCAGCAAGGCGATCGGGAAATGGACGGCCGCCGGATGCAGATGATAGGGTGCCAGCGGCACGTCTACGGCTTCTCGATCTTGTCGATGATCAGCGCCTGCACGCCGCCCTTGACGACGACCTTGCCGGTCAGCTTGACGTTCTCGCCCGCGTGCTCCTTCGCGGCGCCGAACGGCTTCTCGTCGGCGTGATCGGCGACGACGAGGTACAGCGTCCCGTCCTTCGTGAGCAGGCCCAGCGGCGCGCCGCCCTTCTGCACGCACATCTTCGCGCACTTCTCGTGCTTCTCGCCCGAGCCGCCGTGGTTCATGTAGCAGGCCATGTCGACGAGCTCGCCCGCGATCGTCTGCGCCGGCCCCGACGCGGCCGCCATCTTGTCGTCGCCTTCGTGCGCGTACGCCGCGGCGCCGGTCAACAAAGCCGCCGCGATCAGCGTCAGTCCCAATTTTTTCATGTTGAGCTCCTCTCCTCGCCCGTCACTTTTCATCATCGTCTTTTTCCGCGTCGTCCGGCAAGGCCGAGCGGCCGTACCAACCGGGGTCCGAGCCGTCGGCGGGCAGGCGCTTGCGCACCTTGACGACCGTGAACATCCCGCCCATGCCGATCGGCCCGTACGGGCCTTCGCCGGCCATCATCGGCAGGGTGTTCTCGGGCGTCTTCATCGCCATGTCCTGCATGTCGCCCATCCCGTGCTCGCCCATCGCCATGTAGCCGGGCACCTGCTCGCGCACGCGCGCGACGGCGCTGGACTGGTCGACGCCCATCACGTTGTCGAGCCCGTGCGCCATCGGGTTCATCGGGTGGTGGCGGCGGTGGCAGTGCAGGGGCCAGTCCCCCTCCGCGTCGGCGACGAACTCCACGTCGCGCGTCTCGCCCGGCGCGACCTCGACGGTCGTGGCGGGCCAGCGCGCGGACTTAGGGATGTCGCCGCCCTCCGTGCCCGTGACCCAGAGGCGGAAGCCGTGCAGGTGGATCGGGTGCGACTCCTGACCGACGTTGCCGAAGCGGATGCGCACGCGCTCGCCTTTTTTTACGAGCAGGGGCGCGGTTCCGGGAAACGCGCGGCCGTTGAAGGTGAAGAGATTGAAGTCCGTCATCACGCTGGTGTCCGGCGTGGACGCGCCGGGCGGGACGTACCACTCGGCCAGCATGATCGCGAAGTCGCGGTCGACGGGCGGGTCCTCGGGCGCCTTCGGGTGCACGATGAAGAAGCCCATCGCGCCCAGCCCCATCTGCACCATCTCGTCGCCGTGCGAGTGGTACATGAAGGTCCCGTGCTGCTTGAGCGTAAACTCGTACGTGAAGGTCTCGCCGGGCTTGATCGCGCGCTGGGTGAGCCCCGAGACTCCGTCCATGCCGTTGGGCAGGATCAGGCTGTGCCAGTGGACCGCGGTGGACTCCGGCAATTTATTAGTCACGACGAAGCGCACGCGGTCGCCCTCGACGGCCTCGATCGTGGGGCCGGGCGTGCGGCCGTTGTAGCACCAGGCGTTGATGGTCATGCCCAGCGCGACCTCGTGCGCGCACGGCTCCACGACGAGCTTGAACACCTTGACGCGCCCGTCCTTGGTCCAGGGCAAGGTCGCGCCGTTGGGCGTGACGACCGGCGCGAAGTCCCGCGGCGCCGCCGAGGCGGCCGCGGCGAGGAGCAGAGGCAGTATCCAGCTCACGGCTTCGCCTCCTTTTCGTCCAGCGAGCCGCCGACCGCGCGCTCCAGGGCCGCGCGCGCCGTCCAATAGTCGCATCGGGCCGCGACGAGGGAGAGACGCGCCGACGTCTCCGCGCGCTTGGCGGCGAGCAGCTCGCGCAAAGAGGAGAGCATCGCGCCCGCGCGCGTCTGCGCCGCGGCCGCCACCGCCGCGCGGCGCGGGACGATCACGTCGGAGAGACGGCGCGCGCGCCGCGCCGCCGAGTCCAGGCGCGCCTTGAGCGAGACCAGCTCCGCGTCGATGTCCACGTTGGCCTCGTCGGCGCCGGCGTCGGCCGCCTCGGAGTCCGCGCGCGCCTTGCCCGAGAGCAAGGACGTGCGGCCGAAGACCGGGACCTCGAGCTCGATCGAGGGCCCGAATAATCTCTCGCCGCCGATCTCGCGCTCGTAGTCCGCGCCCGCGCGCGCCGCGCCGAGAGAGCGGTTCTCGCGGTCGAACAGCGCCGCGCGCGCGGCGCGCGCCGCCGCGAGCGCCTCCGCCCGCGCGGGCCGCCGGTCGCGCCTTCGATGACATGGATATAGGTCAGTCTCAGCGCGTCGAGCCCATTGACGATATGATCGAACAGCGGCTGCGGGTTGGAATCGGAGACGTCGTTGGCTGGCGTCACCGGCGAGAGCCGGATGCCGGTGCGCTCGGCGCCCGCTTCCGCCGTCACGACCTTGGCAACTTCGAGCATCAGTTTGGCGCGGTTCTCGATCGAGCCGCCATAGGCATCGGTGCGCTTGTTGGTGCCGTCTTTGGCGAACTGGTCGAGCAGATAGCCGTTGGCGCCGTGAATTTCGACGCCGTCGAAGCCAGCCTCGTTGGCGTTCGCCGCCGCAAGCCTGAAGCTTTCGACGATGCCGGGGATTTCGGCAAGCTCCAGCGCGCGCGGCTCGGAGATGTCGGTGAAGGTGCCGTTGACGAAGGTCTTGCCTTTGGCGCGGATCGCCGACGGCGCGACCGGGG
>Ga0209415_10010199_pt1 | contig 16015 bp, 14 predicted proteins | sample PeaSoiSIISIP2007_FD_187696 | JGI IMG/M metagenome (GOLD analysis project Ga0209415, IMG submission 187696) | Peat soil microbial communities from Weissenstadt, Germany - SII-SIP-2007 (SPAdes) (version 2) | ecosystem: Environmental > Terrestrial > Soil > Wetlands > Peat | place: Germany...
GAAATCCCTCTGAATCGCCCAATCCAACCTGGATTTGAACGTACCCCCACCCCCTCCCCCTGTGGAAATCGCATTCCTCCCCCTAAATAATCAAATAAACCGCAATAAATCAACTACTTGTAAATTTTACATAGTTACTGAAAAGTAAACAGAGAGGCCCATTTTCAGCCCTTTTTGACCCCAAAAACCGCGATTTTACCCTCAAAATCGCCCTTTTTTGCCAGATTTTCTGCCCCAAAAACGCGGTACGAAGTCCCCATGGAATTTCGCCAGTGGCTCACTGGGTCTGCGACTCAGAACAGATCCGGAACCGTGTGGAAGGCGATGCGCGTGGGTGCGGCCTTGAAGGCGGTCAGCATGGTGGCTGGAGCCAGCGTACTCAGACCATATTTGTTGTTCAGAGCATCCATGGCGACCTGCAAACGCACGCGGCTGCGCGCTTCCTCGGAGTCGTCGAAGAGGTTGAGGGTGTGCAGATGATCGGGAACCAGTCCATTGAGATGCACGCCGATGAAGTAGGGGCGGTCGAATTCGCCTCCGGTGGGGCGCGAGGCCCAAAGGCGGGTGAGCGCCGCAATGAGCGTTTGATTATCCTGGCACTCGCAGAGGCGGATTTCAGCCTTCCATCCGCGCGTGGGCGCACCGAAGCGGCTGACCGGCGTATTGTCGCTCCGAGGCACGGCGAAGCCGATGGCCAAACCGATGCTGCCTGCCCAAAGACCGTTGGCGCGCAGGCGCAGCGCAGCCTTGTGCAGCAGCTTATGGGCAACAGCCCAGGCCTTTTCCGGCGTGCGCATCTCCGGTCCCAGCACGTGCTGGTGGCTGAGCGATTTCATGTGCTCGGTCTCATCGGCGTCGAAGTCCTCGCCGCGCAGCCAGTGCCAAAGGCGCTCGCCAAGCACCGATCCCCAGACCTGACCGGCGTGCTCGCAGTCCAGGGCCAAAAGGTCGTCCATCGTATGGATGCCGCGCTCGTTGAGTCGTTTTTCCGTGCGCGCGCCGATGCCGGGCAAGTCGCGCAAGCAAAGCTGGCTGAGCGCCCGTGGCAGTATATCCAACGGCAGAGCGACCAGCCCGTCGGGCTTCTCCATATCGCCGGCCACCTTGGCCAGATAGCGGTTGGTAGCCAGCCCCACCGAGCTGCGGATCATGGGGCCAACTTGCTCGCGTATGCGCGCCTTTACCCGGTGCCCCAACGCAATGGCCGCCAGCAGCGGCCGTTCGCGCCCCATCAGACGGCAGGCCATCTCATCGACGGAGAGCACCGCCGTGACCGGGACGCAACTCTCGACTGCCTCGACAATCCGGTGATGGTATTGGACGTAAAGCTCGTGGCGGGCCTCGATCAGAACCAGTCCAGGGCACATGCGCTTGGCGTCGGCCACGATGGTTCCGGTCTTGACGCCATGGGCCTTTGCCTCGTAACTGGCGGCGATGCAGCAGGTTGTATCGGCCATCATGGGCACAATGCCCACCGGCTGTCCGCGCAGTTCGGGGCGCGCATCCTGCTCCACGGAGGCAAAAAAGGAGTTCATATCGACGAAGAGCCAATTGACGGCTGAGGATTCCGTGGCGATGCGCTCGGGTTGGTTTCCATCAATGACCATCGCTTTCTATTTTCGCTTTTTATTCTCTATAAAAACAAGACGTGACAATGGAATTTTGTCGATGGTAAACTAGGCGCGTCGGCAGTCCGGCACTCCAGAACTTGTTCATCTCTGCCGTATGCGTAAACGCGCGGCAGCATTTTGGAGTCAAAGATATGAGATTACTGGATATGGAAAGTCTTCTTCATTGGTTAGTGGCCCATGGCTCAGTGCTGGCGCTGGTGGTAACAGCGGGTGTGGCGGTTCTGCTCATTTGCTGCCTGGGCTGCACGAGCTGCCCCTGCCGCGAAAAGGATGAGCTGTTCAAGCGCCGCATTGTCTGAGGCTGAACGAGTCGGCCTTCGCGCCGGTAAAGCACAACAACGATAACAGTATTCTACAAAGCGCCGTGTAAAGCAGCGCCCATCCTCCAAACTTCGACAATAACTCACCGCACTTCATCCCCTCTCTGCGACCTTTCATCCGCCAGATCCGCCTTTCGTCCGAAAGCGCGCGCGCGGCGGCTTGCGGCGGTCTACCTTTCCAACTGAGCAACAAATCAGGAAAGGACGGCCATCATGGAAGAACTAGTCAGCGTCGAAGCAGTCAGTCGAAGATTCCCCCTGGACAACAGTTCAAAGCATCACCCCGCGCATCGCTTTGTCAGTGCGCTTTCAAACGCGAATTTGCGCGTTACGGCAGGAGAGTTTCTGGCAATCTCCGGGCCAAGCGGTAGCGGCAAATCTACATTACTCAATCTGATTGGCTGCATTGACAAGCCAAGCGGTGGGCGCATCCTGGTGGATGGCGTGGATACCTCGAAGCTGAAGCCGAACCGCATGAGCACACTGCGGCGAGAGAAGATCGGCTTTGTCTTTCAGACCTTCAATCTGATTCCGGTCTTCACGGCTGCAGAGAACGTGGAATATCCGCTGCTGGTGCAGGGCGTGGCGCGCGGTGAACGGCGTACTCGCGTGGCTGAAGCGCTGGAGAGCGTTGGGCTGAGCGCGCGCGCCGACCAGCGCCCGGACCTGCTGTCAGGTGGCGAACGCCAGCGGGTCGCGGTGGCGCGCGCTATTGTGCACCGCCCGGCACTGGTGCTGGCCGATGAGCCGACCGCCAATCTGGATACGCACAATGCAACGCAACTGATCGACCTGATGCACGATCTGAATCGACGTCTGGGACTTACTTTTATCTTCTCCACTCATGACGCGCGGTTGCTGGAACATACCGAGCGCATCGTGCGGCTCTGCGACGGGGAAGTCATTTCCGATAACTCGACCGAAGGAGGCAATCGTGGCTAAGTTCCTGTTACTGGCATTCAGAAATGTATTTCGCAATCGCCGTCGCACACTGATGACGCTGATCATTGTTGGCGGCGGAGTGGCCGGACTTTTATTGGTGGGCGGCTTCTTCGAGTCGATGTTTGTGGGCATTCGCGAGAGCACTATCAGCGGCGGTCTGGGGCATCTTCAGGTCTTCACCGCCGAACATTTCCGGCGCGACGAAATCCGCATCATGGATACGGGCATCGACAACTGGAAGCAGGTGGCCGGTTCCATCTCATCGGCTCCGCATGTACGCGGCGTCGCACCCCGCATCGACTTCTTTGGCTTGGTGTCAAATGGCAGCAAATCCTCCATGTTCATGGGCTCTGCCGTTGACCCCGACGCGGAGAAGAGCCTTGGATTTCCAGCGCGCATCTTTACCGGGCGAGATCTGAGCGGCCAGGCGAACGGCGAAGTGGAAGCGCTGATCGGCGCGGATTTGGCGAAGTCCATGAACGTGAAAGTCGGCGACGGACTTACGCTACTGACCACGACTTCCGACGGCGCAATCAATGGCATCGATGTGCAGATTGTGGGCATCGTGAAAACTGGTTGGGCGGAAGTGGATGCGCGCTATCTGCGCATCACGCTTGCTTCGGCTCAGCGGCTGCTGGCAACGGATCGAGTTACTAATTTAGTGGTCGGATTGGATAAGACGGAAAACACCGACGCAGTCTACGACGAGTTGAAGCCGCGGCTGCAAGGGCAATCGCAGGAACTGGCTCTCAGAAAGTGGGTCGATCTGGCCACGAGCTACAAACAAATTCGCGGATTGTTCATGACCATCTTCTACTTCATCGGGGTCATTGTCTTCTTCATGGTTCTCATGTCCAGCGTGAATACGCTGCTGATGACCATGTTCGAGAGAACACGCGAGATCGGCACTATGCTGGCGATGGGTACGCCGCGACGCTGGATTGAGGCGCTGTTCATGCTGGAAGCTACGCTATTGGGAACGACGGGCGCGGTGGTGGGTGTGGTTGGCGGTTTGCTGCTGGGGGTCTTTCTGAATCACTCCGGCATTCATCTCCCACCCCCTCCAGGAACCACCGTGCCGATGACGTTCCGGGTGATGATTGGAGCTAGTTTGATGATTGGCTCTTCGTTGCTGGTGATTGTCTCACTGGTACTGGCATCAATTGTTCCTGCGATTCGCGCATCACGACTGCAAATTGCGGAGGCTCTGGCTCATGTCTAAAATCAACCTCATTCTACGCACCTTTCTGCTACTCTTCCTGTTTACGTTTCTTGTTACTTGCGCGCTGGTCTGCCGCGCGGCGACGCCGGATGCCGAGGCATTGCTCAAACGCTCCGATCAGTACCGCAACGGGTGGCCATCGTATGCGCTGCGCGTAAAGATCACCAACTACGAAGCTGGAAAAAGCGATGAAGAACACGTCTTCGAGGTCTCGCAGAAGGGAACCGAAAAGTCCTACGTCGAGTTCCTCAGCCCACGTGAAAAAGGTCAACATCTGCTGATGTTGGGCGACGATATGTGGATCTATCTGCCGGACACCAGCAGGCCGGTCCGCATTACTCCGCTGGAACGGTTAAGCGGAAACGCATCAAACGGCGACGTGGCCCGCACCAACTATGCCGTCGACTACTCGGCCGCCTATCAGCGCACGGAGAAGGTCGGCAATGATCATTGCAACGTGCTGGAACTTACCGCCAAACGCAAAGGCTCGACTTACCAGCGGATTGTTTATTGGCTGCGCGTGGAGGATGCGCGCCCAGTACGGGCGGAGTTCTATCTGACTTCCGGAAAGCACATCAAATCGGCGACTTTCGATGAGTATGCCTATGTGGGAGGGAAAAGCCAACTGGTTCGCATGACCCTGTACGACGAAATCCGCCATAACTCCCACAGCATACTTGAATACTCCGGGATTGCACCACGAGAGTTACCGGACAAGCTTTTTTACCAGGGACGCACCGACCGTTTCTAAGCTGTATCCGAATAAGCGAGTTTTGTAACAGGGCGCGACTTTAGTCGTGCCGATAAGCCGCACCTAATCTGAAGGGCTTTAGCCTCTGAGGAAATGCCGGTTTTGAGAATTCGCTTATTGATATCTTCCCTAAGTCATAAACCGATACAAATCTGAACACGAAAGGATACGAACATGAAGGGAATCAATCTGACCATCAAGAAACTGGCCGCACTGCCGTTGCTCGGCGCGGCCCTGCTGTTCACAAGCATGACGCAGGTATCGGCGCAGACAGCCGCCGCGTCTGCCACAACCACATCGACACTTACTGTCCACTTCACCGGAGTACGCAATGCAAAAGGAACCATCAACATTGCGCTCTTCCGCGACGCAAAGGGATTTCTGCAAGATCCCGCCAGCGCTGTCGCGGTGCAGAAGGTTTCGATTGACGCCAAGACACTGACTGCCACCGCTGTATTCACTGACCTTCCGCAAGGAGTCTACGCCGCCGCCGCGATGCACGACGAAGACGGGACAGGCAAGATGAAATATGATTCACAGGGCATACCTCTGGCGGGCTTTGGTATCTCCAATAATCCTGAGACCAGCCAAGGGCCGCCGACTGCCGAGCAGGCGAAGTTTTCCGTTGACAAACAACAGGTGAGCATTGAAGTCAGACTGGTCTATTTTTAGTAGACCAAGGATTCCTGGGCTGCGGTTCACCGACTCGCGGCCTACTCAAGAACCGTGAATTTCCGTACTCGACAAATTTCATACACGGTATCGAGTTACAAGAGACAACCTACTTCACTCTTATGAGACTATCCAGCACATTACCGGCCATTCTACTGCTCGCCATCGCGACGCTGGCGGCGGCACAGAACGATGATCCGCCACCCGAGCCGCGCGCGGATTTCCGCTACTCCGTTGCGGTGATTGACGACGCCACCATTTACGGCAATCGGCAAGTACCGATTCCGCAAACTTTGAATCAACTGCTGCTGGAGCCTTCGTTCGCGCTGCGCTACAAACCGCGTTGGAGTCTGGCATCAAGCTTCATCGGACTCACCCATACTTACAGCGACACTTACACCCTGGTACGGGTGACGGAAACTTATGCAGGACTCTCCGCTGGCGATTTCGACTTCATGGCGGGACGGAGGATTGTTCGCTGGGGAGTGGGTTACGCATTCAGTCCCGCTGGAGTTCTGGACCCGCCGCGCACCCCGACCAATCCGACCGACCGGCTGAATCTGAATCAAGGGCGTGATATGGTCAAGGGCGATTATGTGCATGGGCAGCAAGCATTCACGCTGGCCTGGTCCACGGCGCATTTTGCGCCTTCTGGATCGAATCTGCGCGACACCACAGCCTTCCGCTACAACGTGCTGACGCACGGCTTTGATACTTCGCTGATCGCTGGAGACGACCGCGGAGGCGATGCATTCGGCGGACTCACCTTCACGCGGGTGCTGGGGCAGGCCTGGGAGGTGCACGGCGAGGTGGCCTGGCGTGAGCATGAGGCCGTTTTGCTGGGCGCGAAGTTCATTACCCGGCAAGGGATCACTTTGCTCGGAGAGTATTACACACCGCCCAACATACCGTACTATCGAGATATGACGATTTCTCCGCGTGCCGGACGCCAGAACTACGCTATGGTTACAGCGATGAAGTCGCGTCTGCGCGAACTGCCGGGCTGGAAGCAGTGGGATCTGAGCGGGTCGGCGGTCGCGAATCTCAATGATCGCAGTTATACAGCGATCTTCGACGCAACGCGTCGCTTCGGCAGTCATTTCTCTTCTTATGTGCATTTGGAGGTGCCAGCGGGCAGCGGCAGAACCGAGTTCGGCGCGACGCCGTACTCCACTTCTACCTCAGTGGGGGTAAGATTTCAGCAATGAGTTACTTTCCTTATTCAGACGATGATGGCTGCTTGAAGGGCGCAAAACCAAAGACAAACTGGCCCTTGATCTCTCTCAAAGTTGCGTTGTCTATTTTGGCGATCACCTTTTCTGTCTTTATTCTTCTGCATTCGATGGGCATGAGGTGGTCGCAGGTAGGCATCCACTTCATGGGGTCGTTGATCTATTCAACCTTGATCGCTCTGCCCTGCATGTTCATCATGCGCACGATCTTCATTCACTATACCGGCCGATTTCCGCGCGCGATTATAGTGATTCAAGTAGTCGTGTTGTTATGCACTGCTGTTGTCGGCTGCATGGCCGGAACCTTTGCTCTTTTGCTTCTTGGCGTTTTGCCTCCCGGAAGTTTTTGGAGAGAGTTTCATTCATCGGTCGAGTTTGCGTCGGTCATTACACTCATCATCGGCATGACGACCACATCGATGGAGACAATGCGCTACAAGTTACAGGCAGCCAAGCTGGAGTTACAAAGCAAGCAAGTTGAGCAGGAGCGGGCCTACAAGCTGCTGGCGGAGTCGCGACTTTCCTCGCTTGAGTCGCGCATTCATCCTCACTTTCTGTTCAATACACTGAATTCGATTGCGGCGCTGATTCCACGCGATCCGCAGTTGGCCGAGGATACGGTGGGGAAATTAGCCTCGCTTTTGCGGTTTTCATTGAATGCCAATCACAGCGGACTGGTGGCGCTGGAGCAGGAAATGAAGATCGTACGGGATTATCTGGAGATTGAGCGGACCCGCTTCGGGCATCGTCTGAATTATGAAATCGCAGTGCCTGCCGCGCTGGATCGGGTAAACGTGCCGCCGCTTGCGGTGCAATCACTGGTGGAGAATGTGATCAAGCACGTGGTCTCGAAGCGCACCGAGGGAGCGACAATTCTAATTCGGGGAGCCGTCACGGATACCGCAGAGAAAAAGCACATCACCATCGAGGTGATCGACGACGGCCCAGGATTCTCATTGGAATCGATTACTCCCGAGCATGGATTGGGGAATCTCATCGCGCGCCTGGAGCTACTCTTTGGTGACGATGGACAACTGGAAGTGACTCGCGAAAACAACAAGACCGCGGTTCGGTTGACTTTTCCGGCCTGATGGGACGAGTGATGGAAACAACAGCATTGCGCGCGTATTTGGTGGACGACGAATCGCTGGCGATTGACCGACTGACGCGCCTATTGGAGCGATTCGAGACGATTCGCATCGTCGGCAGTTCGACCAATCCCTCGGAAGCACTTACATTCTTGACGAGTCACTCCACGGATTCTTTCGACGTATTATTTCTGGATATTCAGATGCCAGGTATGAATGGCTTTGAGCTGCTTTCTCGTCTGCCGATACAGCCGTTTGTGATCTTCACAACTGCCTACGATGAATACGCGCTGAAGGCCTTCGAAGTAAATTCGATTGACTATCTGCTGAAGCCAATTGAATCGGCGCAACTGGAACGCGCGCTGGGAAAGCTGATTCGTCTCAAGCCCGCGGTGCAACCGGACTGGCAGCGGAGTCCCGAGTTTCCTGCCCTGCTGAAGGAGTTGGCCGCGTCGCTGAGTGGGCAGCGTGCCGATTATCCACGGCGCATTGCCTCAAGGGTGGGAGAGCGCATTTCATTTCTCGATCTGGATGCGGTCACTCACTTTCTGGCGCACGAGAAATTGACTTACGCTGTAGTGAATGGGCGGCAGCACTCGGTGGATCAGAATATTACTGAGTTGGAGCAGAGGCTGGACCCGGCCAGGTTTCTGCGCATTCATCGCTCGGCGTTGGTGAACGTGGACTGGATTCACGAGGTGAATTCGTGGTTTGCGGGCAAGGTGATCCTGTCGCTGAAGGATGAGAAGCGCACCCAGTTGCCGGTGGCGCGTGACCGGGTGCGGATTCTGAAGGAGAGGCTGGGGATCTGAATTCATTGCAGAGGGGACTTCAACAATCCCGATTCTCACGCGAATCATAAATTCAAAATATCATGCTTGACCTGTCTATAACTATAGGGTTCACAGTAATATTGGACGATGTACACGGTCACCAAACTCGCCCAGAGATGCGGATTGAGCCGTACCGCGCTCTTGTACTACGAATCGATCGGTTTGATGCCTCCACCGCAGCGCAGCAGTGGAAACTATCGCTGTTATGGCGAGGCGGATTTGCAACGCCTGCTGCAAATTCTCGCTTATCGTGATGCAGGTTTGAAGCTTGAAGATATTCGCGCGATACTCCATCGGCCCGGTGGCGAAGCGTTCGCTGTGCTGAACCGGCGTCTATTGGAAATAGACACGGAGATTGGCACTCTGCGCGCTCACCAGCAGGCGATCCTCAAACTGCTTGAGAACAAAGCATTCAGAAAGGGCAAGATGATTACCAAGGAAAAATGGGTTTCCATCATGAAAGCCAGTGGATTGGATACGGAACAAATGCAGAACTGGCATACCGAATTTGAGCGTTCGGCACCACAGGAGCACCAGGAGTTTCTGGAGTTTCTGCACATCTCCACTGAAGAAATCGCAGCCATCCGGAAACGGAGCCGTTCGCGCTCTTGACGGACAAGACGGTGAATTGAGGTTTCCCAGGTCTCCAACTCGAGACCTGGGAAACCCCACTCTAACACCAGAAAAACTCAGTTCATGCCAGACATGACCAACATACGGGGTTCAGTCATTTCATCCATGGCGGAGCGGATACCCTCGCGGCCCAGGCCGGAGTCTTTCACGCCGCCAAAGGGCATGGAATCGAGCCGCCAACTGGGGGTATCGCCGACGATCACCGCGCCGACTTCCAGTTCTCGATAAGCGGTCATGATGCGACCCGCGTCGCGCGTCAGCAGACCGGCCTGAAGGCCGAATCTGGAGTGGTTCACATCGGCCAGAGCCTGCTCGAAGTCCTCATACGGTTCGATGGTGAGCACGGGGCCAAAGACTTCTTCGTCGCGAATTTTCATGCCGGGCTTGGTGGCGGTGAGGATAGCCGGAGTAATGACCGAACCGCGCCGCTCGCCACCGGCGACCAGTTTCGCGCCGCCTTCGACGGCTTCCTTGATCCAGGATTCGACGCGCTCGGCCTCGCTGAGGCGGATGAGAGGACCAACTTCGGTGGCCTCCTCGGTGGGATCGCCCGCAACCAGCTTGGCCGTGTGCTCGACGACCTTCCAGAGATAAGTCTGAAAGACACTGTGATCGACAAAGGCGCGCTGCACACTGACGCAGGACTGGCCGGCGTAGGCAAAGGCGGCATGAGCGGTGCGGGCGGCGGCCAGATCGAGGTCGGCCCAATCACTGTGAACAATGAGAGCGGCGTTACCGCCGAGTTCGAGCAGGACGCGCTTGCGACCGGCGTGAACCTTCAGATCCCAGCCAACGCGCGAGGAGCCGGTAAAGCTGATGAGCTTGATGCGATCTTCCTTTTCGGCCAGCCAGGCGGTATCGGCATCGGAGAGTGTGAGAACCGCAAGAGCCTCTTGCGGCCATCCGGCCTTGAGGATCACCTCGCCGAGCGCGAGAGCGGTAAAGGGGGTCTGCGGCGCGGGCTTCAGAATCACCGGACAGCCAACGGCGATGGCCGGAGCGAGTTTGTGTACGGCGAGATTGAGAGGAAAATTGAACGGAGTAATCGCCAGCACCGGCCCCACAGGAAAGCGCTGCATCAGGCCCCAGCGGCCCTCGTTGCCCTCGGTCAAATCGAGCGGGATGCTCTCGCCGCCCAGACGCGCCACCTCTTCCGCAGCGCTTTTGAAGGTGAGGATGGAACGATCTACCTCGGCCCGGGCCTGGCGCAGCGGCTTTCCGGCTTCAGCGACGATAAGCTGGACGAAGCGATCCTTCTGCGCGATCAGGCCAGCGGCAACGTCTTCGAGAATCTCGCGGCGCTTCCAGCGGGGCAGGGCGCGGGTGCGGCGCAGGCTGGCAGCAGCGTGACTGACGGCCTGGCGCGCATCGGCGCGGGTCGCCACGGTGACGCGGCCAACCAGCCCGGAGTCCCACGGCGACCGCACTTCCAGCGCTTCGCCTTCAATCCATTCCTTGCCGCAGAGTAAAAATCCCGTTTGTGTTCCTGGCCGCATCTTCATGACTAGCGCTCCTCGTACTTCTCTCCACTGGATTCTACAAGGATCAAGGCTCGTGCAGGGACGAGAATCCGCAAAGAGTTTTTGTGGATAGTTCAAGATGAAACACAGACGACAATTCCCAGTTGGATACGCGGAAAATCTATGAAAATTACCTGATTACTTTGGATTGAGAATCCATTGCAGTATGCTCTATTGAACGCAGCCGAGGCACCTGCCCATCTGCGTACAATGGACACCAAGTTGACCAATTTCAAGATGAAGTGCCGACAGCAACTCCCGTTTGCCTGCGCAGAAATTCGTCAAAAAGCGGCACGGTGAATGCATTGTCCCCATGTGCTGGGCTGTAGATCATGCCTTTGCGAATCAGCGAACTGCGCAGGGGGCCAATCGACGTCGGCTTCACCCCCAGTTGGTCGGCAATCTCCCCCGACCGTTGCTGATCCCCACCGACGCACACCATGGCGAAGAGAAAGTCCTTTTCCCGCTTGGTCAAACGGTCGTAGCGTACCCGGAAAAAGCTCTCGTCCAACTGGCGAATGGCGCGAGCTGTCGCGATTTCGACATCCGCAGCGGATACCGGCGAGGTCAGCGCCGTGTTCCAGGTCTCGTATCCCCACTGTTGCAGGAAATAGGGATAGCGTCCAGTCTTTTCCAAGATCGCGGCGATGGCCTCCGGCGTGAAGAAAACCCCTTGCGCGGCGGCTGGCCGTTCGATGGCCTGCCGGGCCGCTTGAGCTTCCAAAACGCGAATGCTCGGAAATGTGAACAGCCGTTCCGCATAGGACTTTGACCGTCCAGCTAGGCCCAGAATCAAAGGCAGTCCGGCCGCATAGAGAACCAGCGGAAGGCGATTCTGCGAAACCTGATGCAGCGCCATGATCAAGGCACTCAACTCCGTCTCCCGCAGATACTGAATCTCATCGATAATCAGGCAGATCGCGGTATTACGCGCCCTGGCCGCCTCGGCAACCACCACCAGAAGTTCGGAAAAGTCATGCTCCAAGTCGCCGCTGTCGGCGGTCCCAGCTTCCGGCTCAATGCCCAACTCCACATCGATCGCTTCATTCAAGCGCAACTTGGCCTTGAAGACGCTGGCAAAGCTCTTGAGCACACGCAATCCGCGTCGGGCAAGTTCGCTGACCTGCTCATACGAGTTGAGTTTGATCAGGATCTTGCGAAGATGAGGAAGAAGCAGCACCGGCATGCTCTTCTCCTCGTGGGCCTCGATGAAGATGGTCAGAAAGCCCTTCTCGACCGCGCAATCGCGCACACGGTTCAGCAGCACTGTCTTTCCAACCCCTCTCAAGCCGACAAAAATGGAGCTTCGGCTGAAGGTGCCCCGCCGAACCCTCTCGAGCGTGACCTGAATCTCCTCCAGAACCTCTTCTCTACCAGCAAGTTCCGGAGGCTGTGTACCAGCGCCGGGAGAGAACGGATTGATGAGAGGGTCCACAGCTACAGAGTTTAACGATATATACGGTATATGGTCAATTCTTTTGTAAATATGGTATTCCTATAAACCAGCCAGGACGGACTGACGTAATGCAAGCACTCCGGCACACTTTGCGATAAACTCCTGCTCATGATCCACAATGGACGCAGCCGCAAACTCCCTTTTGACGCCGATGAAGCCGTGGCGCATTTGCGCGCAAACGACGCGAAGTTGGCGGCGCTGATCGACCGGGCGGGGCCGTTCACGCTGCATCTCGATCCTGCGCCTTCGCCCTTCGAGTCGCTGCTGGAATCGATTCTTTATCAGCAACTGAACGGCAAGGCGGCGGCGACGATTCATCGCCGGGTACGGGAGCATTTCGGCGGCGATCCGTCCCCGCAACTGATGATCGACACGCCGGATGAGATTCTGCGCGGAGCCGGGGTTTCCGGGAACAAGATCAAGGCGCTCAAGGACTTGGCCGCGCGCACACTGGACGGCACCGTGCCCACCAGCGCGGCCATTCGCAAGATGAACGACGCGGAGATCGTCGAGCGGTTGACGCAGGTGCGTGGCATTGGCCCGTGGACGGTCGAAATGCTGCTGATCTTCCGGCTGGGGCGGCCAGACGTGCTGCCGGCGAGCGACTACGGAGTGCGCAAGGGGTTTGCGCTGACTTTTCTGCGCTTGCCGAAGACCCGCGCGCTGGTGGCGGAGGATTTGCCCAAGCCGGAAATCCTGCTCAAAAGGGGAAAACGCTGGTCACCGTTCCGTTCCATTGCGAGTTGGTACCTGTGGCGAGCCTGCGATCTAGCTAAGGGAACAGCCCCAACCGGACGATCAAGCCTACAATAGGACCATAAGTCCGGGGTCGCCGGCGGGGCAGGAGTACGCATGGCCGCAAGTAAACGTTACATTTGCATTCACGGTCACTTTTACCAGCCGCCACGTGAGAATCCCTGGCTGGAGACGGTCGAGATTCAGGATTCGGCCGCGCCGTATCACGACTGGAACGAGCGCATCTGCGCCGAGTGCTACGCGACCAACGGAGCGGCGCGCATTCTCAACATCAAGGGCCTGATCACGCGCATTGTGAACAATTATGCGCGCATCAGCTTCAATATCGGGCCCACGCTGCTGAGTTGGCTAAAGGAAAATGCGCCGCGCACCTACCGTATGGTGCTGGACGGGGAGCGACGCAGCCGCAAGAACTTCGGCGGGCACAGTTCGGCGATGGCCCAGGTCTTCAATCACATCATTTTGCCGTTGGCCAACCGGCGTGACCGCATCACGCAAATCCGCTGGGGCATCGCCGACTACGAGCATCACTACGGCACGCCACCGGAGGGAATGTGGCTGGCAGAGACGGCGGCGGACGCCGAGTCGCTGGAGCTACTGGCGGAAAACGGAATCAAGTTCACGGTGCTGGCACCGCATCAGTGCAAGCGCATCCGGCCGCTGAAGGAAGGCGCGTCCTGGACGGAGACGCCGAACACCACCGTGGATACGACCCATCCTTATCTGGTGCGGTTTCCGTCGGGCGAGTCGATTACGGTCTTCTTTTACGATGGACCGGCCTCGCGGGCGATTGCCTTCGAGGGGCTGTTGAACTCGGGTGAATTTTTCGCGGCGCGACTCAAGGCGGGCTTCAAGGACAATCAACAGCCGCAATTGGTACACGTGGCCACGGACGGCGAATCCTACGGGCACCATCACAAGCACGGAGAGATGGCGCTGGCCTACACGCTGCGCCTGATCGAGCAGGACAAGCACCTGAACCTGACCAACTACGGGCAGTATCTGGAGCTGTTTCCGCCGGAGTACGAAGCGGAGATTGTGGACAATACCTCCTGGAGTTGTGCGCACGGCATTGAGCGCTGGCGCTCGAATTGCGGCTGCAACGGCGGCAAGCCAGGCTTCGATCAGCAGTGGCGCGGCCCGCTGCGCATGGCCTTGGACGAACTGCGCGACGCGCTGGTGCCGCTGACCGAACTGGAAGGCGCGATCCTCTTCAAGAACGTCTGGGATGCGCGCAACGGCTATATCGAGGTGATGCTGGATCGCACGCCTCAAGCGGTCGAGCGATTCCTGCGCAAGCATCAAAGCCACACACTTTCCATCGCCGAGCGGGTGCGGGCGCTGGAATTGATGGAGATGCAGCGCCACACGCAGTTGATGTACACCAGTTGCGGATGGTTTTTCGACGATATCTCCGGCATCGAGACGGTGCAGATCATCACTTATGCGTCGCGCGTAATACAACTGGCGCAGCGCTTGTTTGGCGAACAGGCAACGCCGCTGGAACCGGCCTTCCTGGCGCGCATGGCCGAAGCGCGTTCGAATCTCGCCAGCGCCGGCAATGGAGCGCGCATTTACAAGGAACTGGTCCGCACCACGCTATTGGGGCTGGAACAGGTGGCCGCGCACTATGCCATCAGCTCCATCTTCTCTTCCTTTGCCGAAGAGACAGATCTGTTCTGCTATCGCGTTTGGCGCAACTCATGGTCAATCTTCACTTCCGGCCGCGGACGGCTGGCACTGGGCCGAGCCAAGATCGTCAGCGCTGTCACCACCAGGCAGCAGGCCTTTTCCTTTGCGGTACTGCACTTTGGCGATCAGAACATTACGGCTGCCGTGAAGCCGTACAACGAAGGCGATGCGGAGGACTTCGAGCAGTTTTCCTCCGAGGCGGCTGAGCAGGTGCAGCGCGCCAACTTCCCCGAAGTCATACGGCTGCTGGACCGTTTCTACGGGCACGTCGATTACTCGCTGACCTCGCTGTTTACCGATGAGCAGCGGCGCATTGTGCAGCTCATCCTGAATTCGACGCTGGCCGACATCGAGACCTCGCTGACCACCATCTACGAGGATCACGCCAGCCTGCTGCACTATCTCTCTCAGGCGGGATTGCCCAAGCCACCGGCGCTGACGTTGGCCGCTGGATTTGCCATCAATGCCGGACTGAGAACCGCGCTCGACGCCGACCCCATCGATTTGGCGCAGTTGCGAGCCTTCCTGCGGCTGGCCAAGGCCGATCAGGTTCCGCTGGAGACGGCGAACCTCTCCTATATTGCCGATCAGCGCATGAAGCGCGCGATGGTGGAGTTGCAAATGTCCTCCGGCTCACTGGAGATGCTGGGCCGCGCGCTGGCGCTGGGACGCACGTTGGTCGAATTGCCCTTCGAACTGAACCTGTGGCAGGCGCAGAACATCTGGTATGAGATTCTGCGCACCTCCGGCTACGCGCTGGCCGCGCTGGCTACCAAGGATCGCCCCCAGTGGGATCAGGATTTCAACGAGTTGGGAGCGTGCCTGACCATTGATACTGCGGCCATCACGGCTCAGGATCCGACGGCGACAACGGGAGACTAACGAACGGGCAAGACTCAGGTTGGAATCAATCCGCAGATCGAGCCTCTTGGGGAATTCCGCTGAGATTGACTTTGTACGGAGATTTTTTGACCAAAAACCTGGCTAAAAAGGGCGATTTTGAGGGTGAAATCGGGTTTTTGGGGGTCAAAAAGGGCCAAAAATGGGCCTCTCTGTTTACTCTTCAGTCACTATGTAAAATTTACAAGTGGTTGATTCCTTGCGCCTTATTTGATTTTTCAGGGGGCGGAATGCGATTTCCACAGGGGGAGGGGGTGGGGGTACGGTTAAATCCGGGTCGGATTTAACCGTTCAGAGGGATTTCCCTCATCTCTTCATTGTGCGCGTTGCGTCGCGAATTGTGCGCAAAAAGCTGTAAATATGTTTT
>Ga0209415_10010200_pt1 | contig 16014 bp, 10 predicted proteins | sample PeaSoiSIISIP2007_FD_187696 | JGI IMG/M metagenome (GOLD analysis project Ga0209415, IMG submission 187696) | Peat soil microbial communities from Weissenstadt, Germany - SII-SIP-2007 (SPAdes) (version 2) | ecosystem: Environmental > Terrestrial > Soil > Wetlands > Peat | place: Germany...
CACGGTCACCGGCTTGGTTGGCGCCCCCTTCAGACTGAAGCTGTCTGAGCTACCGCACGCCTTGGCGCCCGTGACGCTGCCCTGGAGCTTGTTGACCGAGGTGAACGTGCCGGAGATGCTGAACTTGAGCGTGATCTTCGCGGACAGCGTGAACTGGGTGCTCGAGTAGAACTTGCCTTGCTTGATCTTGCCCAGCGGCAGGTCGTAGGCCGCGAAGGGGCAGGCAGGTGCCTGCGGATTGCTCGCGGAACCGGCTCTGATCTCGATCGTGACGCTTGTCGCGCTGCTGCACTTCTTGCCGGTGCAGCCTGTCGTGATCGACACGCGGTAGTGCTTGTGCGACGTGTTGCCCTGGAAATACAGGTTGGCCTTGGGGGTCGCTGCTAGCGCGATCGAGGCCAGCATGAGCGCCGCCGCCGCGAAAAGAGCCGTGGTAGCAAGGATTTTTCTCATGTCTCCCAGCATACCTGGCGACCTACCGCGCCCGTCGCAGCTGCCGCTGCGGCCAGTGAGCCTCAGCGGCGAACTGCGTCGAGGATGTAGGCGGCCTCGACCGCGGCGGCGATCCGCGTCTCGCTCGCGTGGCTCGCGTGATCCTGCGCTGCCTTCGATGTCGATGCGGGCCTGGAGATCATGTTGCCTCCTTCTTTCTATAGTACGACGAGCATCGTATCATATTGGACGATGATTGGCGTACAATCAGATCTATGACTCTCCATCACCCGACCGTCGAGGAGCTCGAGCTGGAAGCGGTGCTGCACGCGCTCAGCGATCCCCAGCGCCTGCGGATCGTGCAGGCGCTCGCCGGCGACGCGGCGCCGCGGCGCTGCGGAGCCTTTGACGCCCACGTCACCAAATCGACGCTGACCCACCACTTCCGCGTGCTGCGGGAGGCCGGCGTGATCCGCCAGCAGGAGGCGGGGACCTCGCGCTTCAACAGCCTGCGACGCGACGACCTTGATGCGCGCTTTCCGGGTCTGCTCGACGCGGTCCTCGCGGCGGCGCCGCAAACTGCGGTCGCGGTCTAGCCGCCAGCGCCGCCGCCGCCCGCTCTATCCTGCTGCGATGGCAGAGGCCGACGTTACTCTCGCCGCACTCGACCGCGACAGCGGCGAGCGCTTCCAGTCGCTGCGCCGCGCCCTCGGGGTCAGCTCCTTCGGGATCAACGTGATCGTGCTCCAGCCGCGCCAGCGCGGGCGCATCCACGCGCACGAGCGCCAAGAGGAGGTCTATCTCGTGCTCGAGGGCGAGCTGACGCTCGTCGTCGATGGCGCCGAGCACCTCCTCGCCGCCGACGAGCTCGCCCGAGTCGGCCCGTCCACGCGGCGCCAGCTGGTCAACGCGGGCTCGAGCCGCGTGGTCCTTGTGGCGCTCGGCGGTAGCGGGGAGCACGACGGACGCGACGCTCGCGCCTGGGCTGACTGGGAGGACCTCGGTCCGGGCAGCCCACCGCAGGACGTGCCGGCCCCGTCCGACCTACCTGCCTGAGATCCTCCGCAGGTCCAGCAGCCGCCCCGCCTGCTCGGTAGAGCGGCGCAGGCGACGCGCCAGCGCGTCCGTGAGCGCTCCCGGCCGCAGCTGCCAGCGCCAGTTGCCCGCCGCGCGTCCCGGCGTGTTCATGCGGGCGTCGCTGCCGAGCCCGAGCACGTCTTGGGCCTGGACGATCGCCAGCCGCGCGCGCGAGGAGAGGGCGAGGCGGATCAGGCCCCAGTGGGGATCGCGCTCGTCAATCGCGGCCGTCCGCAGTGCCTGCGCGACACGCTGACGGCGCGGCTCGTCGAGCTTCTCCCACCAGCCGCGGATCGGGTCCTGATCGTGCGTCGCCGTGTAGACGACACTGTATTCGCGGTGGTTCTCGAAACGGTGCGGGTTGTGACGCCCCCAGTCGTCGAAGGCCCACTCGAGCACCACCATCCCCGGCAGCTCGAGCTCGTCGCGAAGCGCGGTCACCGCGGGCGTGATCACGCCGAGGTCCTCAGCGATCAGCGGCAGCTCGCCGAGCTCGCGCCGCGCCGCTCGAAATGGAGCCGCGCCGGGGCCGCGTAGCCAGCGCCCACTGGAGGCGTCGGGGGCATCCGCCGGCACCGCCCAGTACGCGACAAAGCCACGGAAGTGGTCGATCCGCGCCAGGTCGAACAGCTCGAAGGTACGCCGCAGGCGCTCGGTCCACCAGCGGTAGCGGCGGCGGCCGAGGGCAGGCCAGTCGTAGAGGGGGTTGCCCCACAGCTGACCGGTACGGGCGTAGGCGTCGGGCGGCACGCCCGCCACGGCCCCCTGCTTGAAGAGCTCGGGATGCGCGATCTGGTCGGCGCTCCCGGGCGCCACGTAGATCGGCAGGTCTCCGATCAGGCCCACGCCGCGCTCGGCCGCATAGCCGCGCAGCTGATCCCATTCGCGCGCAAAGCGGATCTGATCGTGCAGCGCGCGTCGGCCGCCCGCCGCCCGCTCCCAGTCAGCGATCCAGAAGGCGTGGCGTGCGCGAAAGTCATCTTCCTCACCACTGGAGACGGCGGCGTTCGGGTCGCCCAGGATGTGGGGAGAAGCCGCGAACGCAGAGCGTGAGCGGTACGGTGAGCGGTGGCGGTCGGGTGGGCCGAGCGGCAGCAGCTGCCACCACGACTGGCCGGCGGCCGCGAGCCAGTCGACGAAGGCACGCGCCGGCGACCCGAGCCGGCCGCCGGGTAGCGAGGTCACATGCAGCTGGACGCCGCTGGATCGGGGGATGTCGAACATCGGTGCCGGCGGCGGCAGGGAGGCGCCGCGGCGTGTGACACTACCTTCGATGCTTCGCTGGCAGGCGCTGCCGCGACTGTGCGATTGCACTGCAAGTTGAAAACGCTGCCGAACAGGGAACAGGAGCAAACTGCGTGTCGCTGCCGCACACCGCCACACCGCCGCCGCGGATCCTGATCGAGGATCCGCGACCGCTCATCGACTGCGGGCGCTATCCGAGCAAGGCGTGTGTCGGCGACCGCGTCGAGGTGAGCGCGCTGATCTTCCGCGACGGCCCAGCGGCGCTGCGCGCGGTCGTGCGCTACCGCGGCCCCGGGGATCCGGCCTGGAGCGAGGCTCCGATGCATCGCGGCGAGCTCGAACGCGGCGAGGATTGCTGGCAGGGGGCGTTCCTCGTTGATGCCGAAGGCCCCTGGCGCTGGTCGGTCGAGGCCTGGACCGACGCAGAGGCCACCTGGCGCGACGAGCTCGAGCGCAAGATCGCCGCCGGCGAGGAGGATCTCTCGAGCGAGTTCGCCGAGGGTGCGCTGCTGCTGCGAGCGGCCGCGGCACGGGCGAGCGGCGGCGATCAGCAAAGGCTGGCGAGCGCCGCCGCGCTGCTCGGGGACCCGGCGGCGAGCGTCGCCGAGCGCACGGCTTGCGCGCTCGACCGCGAATTGGCGGGCGCCTGCGCGCGCCACCCCGACCGTTCCGCCTCCACGCGCATGAGCCCGGTCGCGGCGGTCGAGGTCGAGCGCCTACGCGCTCGCTTCGGCTCATGGTATGAGCTCTTCCCGCGCTCGTTCGGTGGCTTCGCCGGGGTCGCCGCGCAGCTGCCGCGCCTTGCGCAGCTGGGTTTCGACGTCGTCTACCTGCCGCCGGTCCACCCGATCGGCCGCACCCGCCGCAAGGGTCGCAACAACGCCCTCGTTGCCGGCCCCAGCGACCCCGGCAGTCCCTGGGCGATTGGCGCCGCCGAGGGCGGCCACACGACGGTCCATCCGGAGCTCGGCACGCTCGCGGACTTCGACCAGCTGGTCGCGACCGCAAGCGACCACGAGATCGAGATCGCACTCGACTTCGCGATCCAGTGCTCGGCCGATCACCCGTGGCTGCGCGAGCATCCGGAGTGGTTTCATCAACGACCCGACGGCACGCTGAAATACGCAGAGAACCCGCCCAAGCGCTACGAGGACATCTACAACGTCAACTTCGACTGCGAGAACTGGAGCGAGCTGTGGCTGGCTCTGCGAGGCGTGGTCGAGTTCTGGGCCGCTCGCGGCGTACGCATCTTTCGCGTCGACAACCCACACACGAAGCCCTTTGCCTTCTGGCAGTGGCTGATCGAGGAGGTTCGCGCGCGCCACCCCGGTGTGATCTTTCTGTCGGAGGCGTTCACGCGCGCCGCGCCGATGTACGCGCTCGCGAAGCTCGGCTTCAGCCAGTCCTACACCTACTTCACCTGGAAGAACTCGCGACGTGAGCTCGAGGAGTACGTGACCGAGCTCGCGCACTCGGGCGTCGAGGGGTTCCTGCGCCCCAACTTCTTCGCAAACACGCCGGACATCCTCCACGAGTACCTACAGAACGGGGGCGCCCCGGCGTTCCGCGTGCGGCTTGTGCTCGCCGCGACGCTATCGCCGAGCTACGGCATCTACTCGGGCTTTGAGAACTTCGAGAACGTCCCCGTGCGCCCGGGCTCGGAGGAGTACCTCGACTCGGAGAAGTACGAGCTCAAGCAGCGCTCGCTCGACGGCCCGCTGCTGCCGCTGGTGGCGAGGCTCAACGAGATCCGCCGCGAGCACGCCGCCTTCCAGCGCCTCGACAACATCACCTTCCTGGCGGCCGAGAACGACAACCTGATCGCATACGCCAAGAGCGACGGCGACGAGACGCTGCTCGTCATCGTCAACCTCGATCCGGCCCAGGTCCAGGAAGGCGTCGTGATCGTGCCGTCGCGGCTCGGCCTGCCTCCGGCGTTCGAGGTCACGGACCTGCTCGCCGGCGAGCGTTTCAGCTGGCGTCTCGGGCGCAACTTCGTCCGTCTGGACCCGGCGGAGCGCGCGGCGCACCTGCTGCTCGCGGAACCGTCGGCTTGAGGCTCCAGTGAACCCTCCCGGCCAATGGTTCGAGTCGAACCCGCTGTGGTTCAAGACCGCCGTCTTCTACGAGATCCACCTGCGCGGGTTCTTCGACGGCAACGGCGACGGCTCCGGCGACTTCCGCGGCCTCACCGAGAAGCTCGACTACCTCGCCTGGCTCGGGATCGACTGCATCTGGCTGCTGCCGATGTACGCCTCCCCGCTCGGCGACGGCGGCTACGACATCTCCGACTACCGTGCGATCCACCCCGACTACGGCACCGTCGAGGAGGCTGCCGCGTTCATCGAGGCCGCCCATCAGCGCGGGATCCGCGTGGTCGCGGACATCGTCATGAACCACACTTCGATCGAGCATCCCTGGTTTCAGGAGTCGCGCTCCTCGCCGGACTCGCCCAAGCGCAATTGGTACGTGTGGTCGGAGGATCCGACTCGCTACAGCGAAGCGCGGATCATCTTCGTCGACACGGAGACCTCCAACTGGACCTGGGACGAGACCGCCGGCGCCTTCTACTGGCACCGCTTCTTCCACCACCAGCCCGACCTCAACTACGACGAGCCGGAGGTGCAGGCGGCGATGCTCGATGTGATCCGCTTCTGGCTTGACGTCGGCCTCGACGGCTGCCGGCTCGACGCGGTCCCCTACCTCTTCGAGCGTGAGGGCACCAACTGCGAGAACCTCCCGGAGACGCATGCCTTCCTCAAGCGGGTGCGCGCAACCGTGGACGCCGAATACCAGGACCGCGTGCTGCTCGCCGAGGCCAACCAGTGGCCGCTCGACGTGGTCGAGTACTTCGGACACGGGGACGAGTGCCACATGGCCTTCCACTTCCCGGTGATGCCGCGCATGTTCATGGCGCTCCGCCGCGAACAGGCGGCGCCGATCCTCGAGATCCTCGCGCAGACGCCGCCGATCCCGGACAGCGCGCAGTGGGGGCTGTTCCTGAGAAACCACGACGAGCTGACGCTCGAGATGGTGAGCGACGAGGAGCGCGACTACATGTACGCGGAGTACGCGAAGGATCCGCGCATGAAGGTGAACGTCGGGATTCGCCGCAGGCTCGCGCCACTGCTCGACAACAGCCGCGAGGAGTTTCAGCTGCTGACCGCGGTGATGTTCTCGCTTCCCGGCAGCCCCGTCCTCTACTACGGCGACGAGATCGGGATGGGCGACAACATCTACCTCGGTGATCGCGACGGCGTGCGAACGCCGATGCAGTGGACCGGAGACCGCAACGGCGGCTTCAGCCGCGCCGATTTCGCGCAGCTGTACGCGCCGCCGCTGATGGATCCCGTCTACGGCTACCAGGCGGTGAACGTCGAGGCACAGCTGCGCACACCGACCTCGCTGCTACGCTGGCTGCGGCGTTTCATCGGGTTGCGCAAGGAGCATCCGGTGTTCGGGCTCGGCAGCTATCAGCCGCTGCACCCCGCCAACCCGAAGATCTTCGCCCACGTGCGCAGCTACGAAGATGACATCGCGCTGTGCGTGCACAACCTCGGGCGTTCGGCGCAGGCGGTGGAGCTCGATCTCTCGGCCTACCACGGCCGCTTCCCCGAGGAGATGTTCGGCCGCGCGCGCTTCCCGCGGATCGGCTCGCTGCCGTATCTGCTGACGCTCGCCCCGCGCGGCTTCTTCTGGTTCCTGCTGACCACCGCCGAGGAGGAGGACGGCGATGCCCCCGACTGATCTTGCCCGCGCGGTCGCCGCCGGCGACGTCGACGCCCTGCCCAAGGACGCCCTTGCGAGCTGGGCGGCCTCCCAGCGCTGGTTCAGCTCGAAGCTGCGCGATGTGCGCGAGTTCAACGTGCTCGACGTCGTGGTGCTCTCGACGGGCGACCCGGTCGTCGCGATCGTCATCGCCGAGGCGCGCTTCGGTGCCGGCACCCACGACGTCTACCAGATGCCGATCGCGGTGCGCTCGGCCAGCTCCGGGTGGGACTCCGGCGTGATCTGCTCGAGCCGAGACCACGTCGTCTACGACGCGCTGGTCGACGAGGTCGCCGACGCTGTGCTTGCCCGACATCTCGCCGCCTCGACCGAGATCGACCGACCAGGCGGTTGCGTGCGCTTCCACGGCGAGCCCGCCACGAGCGGGACTCCCGGCGCGAGCGCCGAGGCCCGCACGATTGGCACCGAGCAGTCGAACACCTCGGTCGTGATCGACGGCCGGTTGGTGCTGAAGGTCTTTCGCCGGATCCAGCCGGGCGTCAACCCCGAGCTCGAAATGTTGCGCTTTCTCGCGGCTCACGGGTTCGCCAACATCGCCGCGATGGTCGGTTGGTACGGCTACACGGGCGAGCTGATGGACGCCACCCTCGGAGTCATGCAGCACTACGTCGAGGGCGCCCGCGACGGATGGGAGCTCGCCCTCGACGCGCTGGTCGCGGGCGACGAGGGCTTCCTGGAGGTTCTCGGTGGCCTCGGCGCCGTGACCGGGCACATGCACGCCGTGCTCGGCTCGGACGCGAGCGACCCGGACTTTGCGCCGGAGGAGCCGACGGTCGAGATGCTCTCGCTGCTCAGCGCAACGCTCGACGAGCAGATTGAGCGGGTTTTCGACGAGCTACCCGGGGAGGTGTCGGCGATTGGGCCGATCGCCGGACGCGGGGAGGAGATCCGCGACCACCTCCAGTCGCTCTCCCACGTCGGCGTCGGCGGACGCCTGATCCGCATCCACGGCGACTATCACCTCGGCCAGACCATCCGGCGCAACGGCGACTGGGTGGTGCTCGACTTCGAGGGGGAGCCGGGGCGGCCGCTCGTCGAGCGTCGGCGCAAGCGCTCGCCGCTGCGCGACGTCGCCGGCATGCTGCGCTCCTTCGCCTACGCGGCGTCCGCCGTCGAGCTGCTGCGCCGGCGCCCGGCGCCCGAGGGCTGGGAGGCGCAGGCGCGGGAGCGTTTCCTCGACGGCTACATGGCCGAGGTTGACCACGCGATCCTCCCGGCCGGCGCCAACGCGATCGCCAAGCTGCTCGCGATCTTCGAGCTCGAGCGCGCCATCTACGAGTTGCGCTACGAACTCAACAACCGTCCTGATTGGGTCGGGATCCCGGTGGCATGCATCACGCGCCTGCTGGCAGCGATGCCGGCATGATCCCGGACTGCGGCCGGCGATGGCGCCGCTGAGCAAGGAGGAGATCCGCCTCGTGGTCGAGCGCGACCACGCGGACCCCCACCACGTGCTCGGCGCGCATCCAGCCCGCACGGGCGTGCGTGTCCGCGCCTTCCGCCCGGGCGCGAGCGCGGTCCTCGTGTTCCCCGCAGGAGATGACGGCGAGCCGGCCAAACTGCGCCGGAGCGACCCGCGTGGGCTCTTCGAGGGGGTCGTCAAGGGTGCGCATTTGCCGCTGCGCTACGAGCTCGAAGTCCACTATCCCGATGGCGGCAGCTTCCGCCTGCGCGACCCGTACAGCTTTCCCCCGACGCTTGGCGAGCGCGACCTGCACCTGCTCATGGAGGGTCGCCACGAATTGCTTTACGAGTGCCTCGGGGCGCACGCGCGCGAGATCGACGGCGTCGACGGAACGGCCTTCGCCGTCTGGGCTCCCGCCGCCCGCTCCGTCAGCGTGGTCGGCGACTTCAACTCGTGGGACGGGCGCCTGCATCCGATGCGGTCGCTAGGCGCAAGCGGCGTGTGGGAGCTGTTCCTCCCGGAGGTGGGCGCCGGCGCGCGCTACAAGTACGAGATTCGCACGCAGGCCGGCGAGCGCCGCCTCAAGGCCGACCCCCTCGCCTTCGAGGCGGAGGTCGCTCCGGGAACCAATTCCATCGTGCACCGCTCGACCCACCACTGGGGCGACGCCGAGTGGATGCGCGAGCGCGCCAGGCACGACCCGCTCGCCGGGCCTGCCGCGATCTATGAGGTGCACCTCGCATCGTGGCGCCTCAATACGCTCGAGCACAACCGCTCGCTGAGCTACCGCGAGCTCGCGGACGAGCTCGCCGCTTACGTCATCGATCTGGGCTTCACGCACGTCGAGCTGATGCCGGTGATGGCGCATCCGTTCAGCGGCTCCTGGGGCTACCAGGTCACCTCCTACTACGCGCCGATGCCGGGCCTCGGCTCGCCCGACGACTTCCGCGCATTCGTCGACCGCATGCACGCACATGGCATCGGCGTGCTGCTCGACTGGGTGCCGGCGCACTTCCCGCGCGACGATTGGGCGCTCGCGCGTTTCGACGGCACCGCCCTCTACGAGCACGCCGACCCGCGCCGCGGGTCGCACCCGGACTGGGGCACGCTCGTGTTCAACTTCGGCCGCAACGAGGTGCGCAACTTCCTCGTCGCGAACGCCCTGTTCTGGCTGCGCGAGTACCACGCAGACGGCATTCGCGTCGACGCCGTCGCCTCTTTGCTCTACCGCGACTATTCGCGCAAGGCCGGGGAGTGGGTACCGAACGAGTTCGGGGGCCGCGAGGACCTCGACGCTGTCGCCTTCCTCAAGGCCCTCAATGAGCTCCTGTACGCACGCGAGCCGGGCATCTTGACGGTGGCCGAGGAGTCGACGGCCTGGCCGGGCGTCTCGCGGCCCACCTATCTGGGCGGCCTCGGCTTCGGCGCGAAGTGGAACATGGGCTGGATGCACGACACGCTCCGCTACTACGGACTCGATCCGATCCACCGCCGCTACCACCACCACGAGCTGACCTTCAGCCTGCTCTATGCCTTCAGCGAGAACTTCATCCTGCCGCTCAGCCACGACGAGGTCGTCCACGGCAAGGGCTCACTGATCGCAAAGATGCCGGGCGACCGCTGGCAGCAGCTCGCGAACCTGCGCACGCTCTACGCGTTCATGTGGGCGCACCCCGGCAAGAAGCTCCTGTTCATGGGCCAGGAGTTCGCGCAGGAGGCCGAATGGAGCCACGATCGCTCGCTCGACTGGCACCTGCTGGAGCGCAGCGAGAACGCGGCGATCCAATCGCTGGTGCGCGACCTCAACCGCGCCTACCGAGCTGAGCCGGCGCTGTGGAGCCAGGACTTCACGAGCGAGGGATTCCGCTGGCTCGAGCCCAACGACGCTGCCGCGAACGTGATCGCGTTCGTGCGCGCGTCGCCGGCTGACGAGCGGGTGCTCGTCTGTGTGGTCAACAACGCCCCGGTCGTGCGCGAGGGCTACCGCGTCGGTCTGCCGCGCGGCGGGCGCTGGCGCGAGCTCGTGAACACCGACGCTCGGCTCTACGGCGGCGGCGATGTCGGCAACGGCGGCATCATCGAGGCCGAGGCGCTGGGATGGAACGATCAGAGCCACTCGGTGGCGCTGAGGTTGCCGCCACTCGGAGTGCTGTGGCTCATTCCGCAGGAGCAGGAGCTTCTCGAGGCCACCGCCTCAGCGCCCGCGCCGTCGGCGTGACGGCGTGCTGGCGCCGGCGGCTCGCCGCGAGCGCAGCAACGGCGGCGAGATACTGTGCAGCCTTGCCGTTGAGGCGCGAAGCCACCGATCGAGCGGGGCCGCCAGCTCGTGCACAGCACTGACGTCGAAACTGAAGACGATCGGAACCCGGGGTCGCCGCGGCGGGCGCGGCGTTCCGGCGCGCTGACCGCATGACGCAGGCGTGGGCGGGACGCCCGTTCCCGCTTGGCGCAACGTGGGACGGCGAGGGGACCAACTTCTCGCTGTACTCCGAGCACGCCGAGCTTGTGGAGCTGTGCCTGTTCGATGCGGAGGACAACGAGACGCGCGTTCCGCTCGAGCACCACACCGCCCACAACTGGCACGTGTATCTGCCCGGCATCGGCCCCCGGCAGCGCTACGGCTATCGCGTCCACGGTAGCTACGCCCCCGAGCAGGGACACCGCTTCAATCCCAACAAGCTGCTGCTCGATCCCTACGCGAAGGCGATCGTCGGCAGTGTCCGCTGGGACGCAGCGAACGTCCTGCCCTACGTCCCGTCGAGCGACCCCGATGCCGACCTCGAGCTCGACGACGAGGACTCCGCTCCGGCGATGCCGCGCTGCGTCGTCGTCGACGAGTCATTCGACTGGGAGGACGACCGGCTGCCACGGCGGCGCTGGGACGAGACCGTGATCTACGAGACCCACGTGAAGGGCTTCACGAAGCGCCTGGAGGGGGTGCGCGAGGACCTCCGCGGCACCTACGCCGCGATGGCATCCGAGCCCGCGATCGCGTACCTGCACGAGCTCGGCGTGACCGCGGTCGAGCTGCTGCCGGTTCATCACATCATCGACGAGAGCTTCCTCGTCGAGCGCCAGCTCTCCAACTATTGGGGATACAGCTCGATCGGCTATCTGGCACCGCACGCCGCATACGCGGCGACGGGCGCCGACGGGCAGCAGGTGAGCGAGTTCAAGGGCATGGTCAAGGCGCTCCACCGTGCCGGTATCGAGGTGATCCTCGACGTGGTCTACAACCACACCGCCGAGGGCAACCATCTTGGGCCGATGCTCTCGTTCAAGGGCGTTGACAATGCCTCCTACTACCGCCTGATGCCCGACGACCCGCGCCACTACATGGACTTCACCGGCACGGGCAACTCGCTCAACCCCGTGCAGCCCAGCGTGCTGCGGCTGATCATGGACTCGCTGCGCTACTGGGTGATCGAATGTCATGTCGACGGCTTCCGCTTCGATCTGGCGGCGGCGCTGGCTCGCGAGTTCTACGACGTCGACCGCCTCTCGGCGTTCTTCGACGTCATCTACCAGGACCCGGTGATCTCCCAGGCGAAGCTGATCGCTGAGCCGTGGGACGTCGGGCCAGGCGGCTACCAGGTCGGCAACTTCCCGGTGTTGTGGTCGGAGTGGAACGGCATCTACCGAGACACCGTGCGCGACTTCTGGCGCGCGGATGCGAGCGTCGCTGACTTCGCGTCGCGCTTCACCGGCTCGAGCGACCTCTATCAGTCAGACGGTCGACGCCCGTTCGCCTCGATCAATTTCGTCACCGCTCACGACGGCTTCACCCTGCGCGACCTCGTCTCCCACAACGCCAAGCACAACGAGGCGAACGGCGAGGGCAACCGCGACGGCACCGACGACAACCGATCATGGAACTGCGGCGCGGAAGGGGCGACCGACGATCCCGAGATCAACGCCCTGCGCGAGCGCCAGCAGCGCAACTTCCTCGCCACGCTGTTCCTCTCGCAGGGCGTGCCGATGCTGCTCGGTGGCGACGAGTTCGGGCGCACCCAGGGGGGCAACAACAACGCCTGGTGCCAGGACAACGACATTTCCTGGTACGGCTGGGAGCGCGAGGATTGGCAGCGACGGCTGCTCGAGTTCACGCGGCGGCTGATTGCGCTGCGCCGCGAGCACCCGGTCTTCCGTCGCACGCGCTTCCTCGCGGGGCGACAGGTCGAAGGCTCAGGTCTGCCCGACGTGTGGTGGTTTCGCGCCGATGGCAGGCGCATGACACGCCGTGATTGGGCGGCCACCGATGGACACACGCTCGGCGTCTTCCTCAACGGCGACGAACTGGCCGAGGAGACCGCCGACGGCCGCCCGATCGAAGACGACTCGTTCCTGCTGCTCTTCAACGCTTACCACGAGGACGTCGAGATGCGCCTGCCGAACCAGAGCTTCGGCCGCTGGTGGGAGCTCGAGCTCACGACCGTGGACCCCGACCTCGCCGCCGGCGCCGAGCGGTTCCCGGCGCGCGCGACGGTCGCCGTTGCGGCGCGCTCGCTCGTCTTGCTGCGCCGCCGCGACCCGGGGCGGGCGCGCGCTGGGGAGACCGCCTGAGCCGCGCGTGGCGCTTCACGCGCGTCGGCGTTCGCAGTCGGGTTTGCAGACGCGGCGCCATGGGCAGCGACGGCCGTGGCGGGTATCGACGCAAGCTGAGAAACTCGCCAGAGCCGATCGAATGAGCAACGTCAAGCAACTGCTCGCGCGGTTCGACCGCTTCCAGCAGCGCCATCCGGCGCTCGCCGTGCCGGTCGCCGTGATCAGGAAGTTCTCCGACGACGGCGCCGGCAGCAAGGCAGCGCTGATCGCCTACTACGGGTTCTTCTCGATGTTCCCGCTACTGCTGCTGGCGACGACGATCCTCGGCTTCGTGCTCGCCGGCCACCCGGCCGCCAGGCAGGCCGTCGTCGACTCCGCGCTCAAGGAGATTCCGATCATCGGAAGCTCGATCGCCGCGAAGACCCATTCCCTGAAGGGCAGCGGCCTCGGCCTCGCAGTCGGCCTCGTCGGTGCGCTGCTTGCCGGGCTCGGTGTGACGGTGGCAAGCCAAAGCGCCTTCAACACGGTCTATGCGGTGCCCCGGAAGGACCAGCCGAGTTTCCTGGTTGCACGCTGGCGCAGCCTGAAGCTGCTGGTCGTCCTCGGCCTCCTTCAGCTGATCTCGACGGCGGCGGTGGGGATCGTCACGGGCGGGCTCGGCGGGGCGCTGCTGACGATCGCGGGCGTCGCGGTTTCGCTCCTGGTCGACGTCGCGATGTTCTACGCCGTGTTCCGCCTGATGACCGACGGCTCGGTGACCACGCGCGAGCTCTGGCCCGGGATCGCGATCGCGGCGATTGCATGGGAGGTCCTGCAGGCACTCGGCGGCCTCTACGTCGGCCACGAGTTGAAGGGCGCCAGCGCGACCTACGGCGCCTTCGCCACGGTCATCGGCCTGCTGGTGTGGCTGTACCTCGGGGCGCGGGTCGTCGTCTACGCCGCCGAGATCAACGTGGTGCTGGCACGCCGCCTGTGGCCGCGGAGCCTTTTCTCGGACCCGCCCGTGCCAGCGGACCGCAAGGTGCGCGCGGCGCTGGTGAAGATGGAGGAGCGCGACGACACAGAGTCGATCGAGGTCACCTTCCACTCGCGGGAGCGAGGCCATGACGACCCGGCGCACCCAGACTAGGCGGTCGCACCGCAGGCGCAGGAGGGGAGGCGCCACCTGCCGCGGCGCGGCCGAGCGAGCCGCAGAGCTTCGGCAGACCCCCGACGATTGACGGCGGTGCGGCGGCGGACAGGCAGCCGGAGCGTGGCGGCGCTCGTGCCGGATGGAGCGGTCGGCGTCCGCGTTGTTGCGCAGGCTTCTCAGAAGCTGGCGAGCGCGGCGTTGAACGTCGCGCTCGGGCGCATCGCCGCGTCGAGTAGCTGCGGGTCGGGCCGGTAGTAGCCGCCGATCTCGACCGGCGAGCCCTGCACCGCGCCGAGCTCCTCGATGATCCTCGGCTCATCTTCGGCGAGGCGTTGCGCGAGCGGCGCGAAGCGGGCGGCAAGCTCGGCGTCCGCGGTCTGCGACGCCAGCGCCTCGGCCCAGTAGAGCGCGAGGTAGAAGTGGCTGCCGCGCGTGTCGAGTTGCCCGGTGCGCCGAGCCGGTGAGCGATTCTCCTCGAGCACGCGCCCGACCGCGCGATCGAGCGCTTCGGCGAGCACGCGTGCCCGCGGGTTCTGGGTGTGCTCGGCGAGCAGCTCGAGCGAGGGGCCCAGCGCGAGGAACTCCCCGAGTGAGTCCCAGCGCAGGTGGTTCTCGGTCAGGAACTGGCGCACGTGGCGCGGCGCCGAGCCGCCCGCCCCGGTCTCGAGCATCGCGCCGCCGCTGAGGAGGCGCACGATCGAGAGCATCTTCGCGCTCGTGCCGAGCTCGAGGATCGGGAACAGGTCGGTCAGGTAGTCGCGCAGCACGTTGCCGGTGACCGAGATCGTGTCCTCGCCGGCGCGGGCGCGGGCGAGCGTGAAGCGCGCCGCGCCGGCGATGTCCATGATCTCGATCGTGAGGCCGCTCGTGTCGAGCTCGGCGAGCGCCGGGCGGACCTTGCGCAGGAGTTCGGCGTCGTGCGGCCGCTGTTCGTCGAGCCAGAAGACCGCCGGTGCGCCACTGGCCCTGGCGCGCGCGACGGCCAGGCGCACCCAGTCGCGGACGGCGGCGTCGGTCGTTCGGCACATGCGCCAGATGTCGCCGGCCGCGACGGCGTGTTCCAGCAGCGTGGCGCCTCCCGAGTCGCTGACACGGACTGTTCCGGCCGCCGCGATCTCGAACGTTGTGTCGTGTGAGCCGTATTCCTCGGCGGCCTGCGCCATCAGCCCGACGTTGGAGGTCGAACCCATCGTCGCGGGGTCGAAGGCACCGTGTTCGCGGCAGTGGTCGATCGTCTCGCCGTACAGCGGGGCGTAGGCATGGTCGGGGATCACGAAGTTGGTGTCAGCCAGCTCGCCGCGGGCGTTCCACATCTGCCCGGAGGCGCGGATCGCCGCCGGCATTGAGGCGTCGACGATCACGTCGCTTGGCACGTGCAGGTTCGTGATGCCGCGGTCGGAATCGACCATCGCGAGGTCGGGCCCCTCGGCGTAGGCGGCGTCGATCGACGCCTGCACGGCCGACCGCTCGGCCGGCGGGAGCGCCTCGATCGCCGTCAGCAGAGCCGCGAGGCCATCGTTGGGGTTGACGCCCGCGAGGGCGAGCGCCTCACCGTGCTCCGCGAACAGCCGCGCAAAATACGCGCGCAGCGCGTGCCCGAAGATGATCGGGTCCGAGACCTTCATCATCGTCGCCTTGAGGTGGACCGAGAAGAGCACGCCGTCCTGCTTGGCGGCCGCGACCTGGGCGGCGAAGAACTGCTGCAGCGACGCGATTCGCATCACCGATGCGTCCAGCACGTCACCCGCGTGCACCGCGTAGGAGTCGACCAGGACGGTCACGGAGCCGTCCCCGGCGATGTGCTCGACGGTGACCTCGCCATCGCGCTCGACGGTCACCGAGAGCTCCGTCGCGCGGAAGTCGCCCTCGCTCATCGTCGAGACGTGCGAGCGTGAGCTGCGCGCCCACGGTCCCATCGAATGCGGGTGCTCGCGCGCGTAGGCCTTGACGGGGGCCGGTGCCCGGCGGTCCGAGTTGCCCTCGCGAAGGACCGGGTTGACCGCACTGCCCGCCACCGTGTCATAGCGTGCACGGACCTCGCGCTCGAGCTCGTCGGCGGGCTCGTCGGGGTAGTCGGGTAGCGCCAGCCCGTCGGCCTGGAGCTCGGCGATCGCCACCTTCAACTGTGGCACGGACGCGCTGATGTTGGGCAGCTTGATGATGTTGGCCTCGGGCGTGCGCGCGAGCTCGCCCAGCTCGGTGAGGGCGTCCTCGACGCGGTCAGCCTCGTCGAGGCGGTCGCCGAAGCGGGCGAGGATGCGTCCGGCGAGCGAGATGTCGCCAAGCTCGATCTCGATACCCGCGGGCGCCGCGAAGGCCTCGAGGATCGGCAGCAGCGACGCCGTGGCAAGGGCGGGCGCTTCGTCGGTGAGGGTGTAGGTGATCTTCA
>Ga0209415_10010201_pt1 | contig 16014 bp, 10 predicted proteins | sample PeaSoiSIISIP2007_FD_187696 | JGI IMG/M metagenome (GOLD analysis project Ga0209415, IMG submission 187696) | Peat soil microbial communities from Weissenstadt, Germany - SII-SIP-2007 (SPAdes) (version 2) | ecosystem: Environmental > Terrestrial > Soil > Wetlands > Peat | place: Germany...
TGGACGCCGGCTACATCTCGGGCGAGGCGGCGGCGCAGAAAGGCATCGCCTTCAACGCGAAGTCGAGGACCTCACGAGCGGCGGCCTTGTTGCCGACGCGGTTCATGGCCTCGACGAGCCAGAACGTGCACACCGTGAACGCCACCTGCGTCGTGCCCATCGGGTCGCCGTGGTAGCGCTTCATCCAACCGTCGAGCGCGAGCTCGCGCCGAACGACCGCGACGGTGCTGGCCAGCCGCGGGTCGTCCGGTCTCAGGAAGCCCAGGCTCGGAAGCTGGAGCAGCGAGGCGTCGATGTTCGATCCGCCGTAGGACGCGACGAACGACTGGAGTGATGGATTGTACGCCTTGTCGACGATCTCCTTGTGGATGCGCCCGGCAATGGTCTGGAACTCGGCCGCCACTTGTGGCCGGTGCGTCGTCGCGATTCGCGCAACGCGGTCGGCCGCTGCCCAGCACATGAGGCTCGAGAATGTCTGCGGGTGCCACTCGGCTCGAAACTCCCAGATGCCCGCGTCGGGGGTACCCGCGACTTGGGCAGCCTTGCGCGCGAGCCGGCACAGCAGATCCAGCGTGGGCACCGAGCGTTCGGCCTCGAAGCGCTCGTCCATGTAGATCGGCGCCAGCGCGAGGACCATTTCTCCGAAAATGTCGTGCTGCGAATGTTGCGCCGCGGCGTTGCCGACGCGCACGGGTCCCTCGCGCTCGTACCCCGACCACTCCGGCAGAAGCCGCTCCTCGAGATCCACGCGGCCGTCCACGCGATAGAGCGGCGCGAGATCCATCGACGGATGGTTCGAGGCGACGTCGAGCAGGTACCGGATGAATTGCTCACGCTCCTCGAAATGCCCGATCTGCCGGAGCGCCGAGAGCACATAGTAGGCATCTCGGAGCCAGCAGTACCGGTAGTCCCATGTCCTTCCACTCCCCTTCGCCTCCGGAATGGACGTCGTCATCGCCGCCACGATCGCGCCCGTATCCTCGAAACAATGGAGCTTGAGAGCGAGCGCCGAGCGGATCACGGCACTCTGGTACTGCGGCGGGATGTTGCAGTGCATGACCCACCGCTGCCAGTAGCGTGTCGTCTGTTCGAGGAACCGCATCGTCAGGGGCTCGAGGGGCTCCTCGATCGGCGCGCCCCACGTAAGAGCCAGGTGATGCCGCGTGGTGAGGGCGAATGGCAGGCCTTCGACGTACGACAGAGGGATGTCCGACGTCAGGCGGAGCTGTGTCGCAAAGCCATCGTAGCGGATGTGGTTGGAGCCCTGCACCGTGGCCGGCCGCTGCTTCGACCAGCCGAGGCGAGGCTCGCACCGGACGACCACACGGGGCATTCCGTCGATAGGCTCGATGACTCGGTGAAGCTGCGTCGGCCGAAAGAACCGCTCGTGCTGGGCGAACCGCGGCGCGAAATCGAGGACGCGGAACGTCCCCTCCAGCGTCGAGAACCGCGTCTCGAGGACGTTCGTGTTCGGCAGATAGCGCTGCACGCCCGGCGAACCGTCCGGCGCACCGACGGCGAACGTGCCGCCATCTTCGTCGAGAAGCCTGCCGAAGACCGGCTCGGAGTCGAACCGCGGCAGGCAGCACCAAACGACCTCGCCCACGTTCGAGACGAGCGCGGAGTACTGACAGTTGCCGATGAGACCAAGGCTCTCGAGCTTCATGGATCGCTCCTGCGCGGGCACTCCGCGAGCGCATCGAGGAACGAGACGGCCCACGACTGCGCGGTCGTCCGCTCGACGATGGCCAGGGATCGCGCGTGCCGCGTCTTCCGCTCGTCGAGCGGCATGCGGAGCGCACGATCGAGGTCGCGCGCCATGCCGTCGGCCCAGTAGGGATTGGTGAGGATGGCGTCCTTCATCTCGACAGCAGCGCCAGCGAACTGGGATAGGAGGAGCACGCCGGGGTCTTTCGGATCTTGCGCGGCGACGTACTCCTTCGCGACGAGGTTCATTCCGTCACGCAGCGGCGTCACGTATCCCACACGAGCCGCGCGGTAGAGCTGGCTCAGGTGGGGCCTGCTGTAACCGCGGTAGAGATAGCGGATGGGTACCCAGTGGGCTTCGCCGAACTGCCCGTTCAAGCGACCGACGATCCCTTCGACCTCCGCACGCTGCTCTCGGTACTCGGGCACGTCGGCGCGCGAAGGAACGGAAATCTGGATGAGCGAGACCTTCCCGCGCCATTCCGGAAAGAGCTCGAGGAGGCGCCCGAACGCCACCAGGCGCTCGGGGATCCCCTTGGTGTAATCGAGGCGGTCGACGCCCAGCACGAGCTTTGCGCTCCCGAGCGAGCGCGTGAGGTCCTCGATCTCCTGAACGAGCGACGGGTCCGGTGTTTCCTGAAAGCTCTCTGGAAAGATCCCAATGGGGAAGCTCCCTACCCTCGTGAAGTGCCCGCGATGCTCCACGAGCGCCGGGCCGCAGCGCGATCCCAAGAGCGATCCTGCGCAAGATAGGAAATTTCCCACGTACCCAGGGGTGTGAAAGCCCACGAGATCGAAGTCGAGCATCCCGTCGACGATGTCCCGTGCCCAGGGCAGCATTTCCAGGACGTCCAGCGACGGAAACGGGATGTGCAAGAAAAAGCCGATGCGCCCGCGATGGCCCCTCGCTCGGAGCGCGCGGCCGAGGAGCAGGAGGTGGTAGTCGTGCACCCAGATGGTATCGCTCGGGCTGGCGTGGCGCAGCGCAGCCTCCGCGAACACCTCGTGGACGTCGACGTATGACCTCCAGGTCGCTTCATCGATGAAGACGCGGCTGGGGAAGGAGTGAAAGAGCGGCCAGAGCGTCGCGTTGCAGAAGCCATTGTAGTAGTCGCGAAGCCATGACTGCTTGTAGTCGAACCACGCGAGGGGCGGAGACCCCTCATCGACGCCGTGGCTCGGCTCCTCCGCGTCCGGCACGACCCGACCGCCCCAACCGAGCCACAGCCCGTTGCGCGCTCCAAGGATGGGCTCGAGCGCCGATACGAGCCCGCCGACGTTGGTGCGCCGCACGCGGTCCACGGGCTCAGCCGAGCGCATGTCGGGGAGGCGGTTGGAGATGACCAGGAGTGACTCGGAGTGGACCGAAGGCGGCGCCGGCGGACGCAGGGGCGTGACGGGAAGCCGGCCGGGCCGGGCGCCGCTCCGCGTATCGCGGAGAAACGCGAGGAGCAGCCGGGCCTCGCTGACCCCGCCGACCTCCCACCGCGCGCGACTGCGGCGTGGGATGCCCCCACGCACGAGCACGGCCTCGTCGAGCGGATCGAGCGCACCGAAGAGGTGCTCGTCCGTCAGGTCGTCGCCGATGGCGATGAGGCGAGCGTCGCTGAGCTGCGTCTTCACCCAGCTGACGGCGGACGACTTGCGCGCCGCGGCGGCGCGAATCTCGATGACTTTGTTGCCGTCGACCCGCTCGAAGCCAGGATGAGCGGCTAGAAACTCGTCGACCGCGACGGTGACCTCCACGCCGAACGCCGCGCGGGCGTGGTGGCGCATCTGCCGGTAGTGGATGGCGCAGGACCACGTCTTTCGCTCGATGAGCGCACCGGCGTGCAGCTGGGCGATGGCCTCGAGACGGTCGGCGAGATCCTGGACGGGCTTCGGATCCAGATCGACGGTCGACTGCCAGGCGCCTTCCCCCCTGCGCCACGCGCCATGTTCGGCGACGAGCCAGACGGAAGGATCCGTGAAGTAGCGCTCGAGAACGGCACGTGGACGGCCGCTCACGACGACGACGTGAAGCCCGGGCAGGACCGCAAGCGACCGCAACAGCTCGAGGAGCTCCGCGTCGGGCACCGCCTCCTCCGGCGTCGGCGCGAAAGGGATCAGCGTCCCATCGAGATCCGTCAGGATCGCGAGCGGCGTGTAGCGCGCAAGGGACTGCCAGTGCTCGAGCATGAGCCCAGAGTCTACATGACGGCGGTGGGTGTTCGCTGTCGACGAGCGTAGCCTCGCGATAGCCCACGGTGGTAAGAGCGAGGCGTGGGCATCCGCACGCTGGAGACGGATTACCTGATCGTGGGTGCCGGCGCGAGCGGCATGGCGTTCGCGGATTCGCTACTCACCGACTCCGACGCCCACGTCGTCATCGTCGACCGCCGCGACGCTCCCGGCGGGCACTGGAACGACGCATATCCGTTCGTACGCTTGCACCAGCCCGCCGCATACTACGGGGTCAACTCGCTGCCTCTCGGTAGCGAAACGATCGACCGATTTGGCATGAACGAGGGCTTCTACGCACAGGCGAGCGCTCCCGAGATCCGCGCCTATTACGAGCGCGTCATGAACGAGCGCCTCCTGCCGTCCGGCCGGGTGCAGTACTACCCCATGTGCGAATACGCGGGGCGCCACCGGTTCGTGTCGCGCCTCTCGGGCCAGGAATACGAAGTGAAGGTGAGGCGCAAGGAAGTCGACGGCCGGTACCTCGAGCCCTCGATCCCGCTGACATATGCGCCGCCGTTCGAGGTGAGCCCCGGGGTTCGCTGCGTGCCCCCGAACGATCTCCCCCGCGTGACCGAGCGAGCGGACGGATACGTGGTCATCGGCGCAGGCAAGACATCGGCCGACACCTGCGTGTGGCTCCTCACGCACGGAGTACCGCCGGCCGACATCCGGTGGATCAAGCCACGGGAGATCGCGTATCTGAACCGCGCCTATGCGCAAGGCGGGGAGCTGGTCGGCTCCCTCTACGAAGGATTCTCGCTGCAGCTCGAGGCGGCCGCCCAAGCGAGCTCCGTCGACGACCTGTTCGCCCGCTTGGCCGCCGCGCGGCAGACCCTGCAAGTCGACGAGAGCGTCGCTCCGACCATGTATACGGCGGCGACCATCAGCGTCGCCGAGGTCAACGCGCTCCGCCGCATCCCGTCGGTCGTGCGCCTCGGGCGAGTCCGGCGCATCGACCGCGACCGCATCGTCCTCGACGAGGGGTCTATTGCCACCAGCCCCCGTCACGTCCACATCCATTGCGCAGCCCCCGGTCTCACCGTCGCCCCGGGCGTGCCCGTCTTCACGCCCGACCGCGTCGTACTGCAGCCGGTCCGCGCTGGCCTCGTCCCGTTCAATGCCGCACTGGTCGGCTTCGTCGAGGCGACGCGGAGCGATCCTGCCGTCCAGAACGCCCTGTGCCCGCCGAATCCCATGCCCGACGTCCCGCTGGACTGGGCGAAAGGAATGCTCATCAGCATGAACGCGGACCGGTCGTGGTCCCAGGAGCCCGACATCGCGAGCTGGCTCGAACGATCGCGCCTCAATATCTCGCGCGGCCTGAAGGCGCGGACCGGGGACCCGCAGGTGCAGCAGGCGCGCACGAGGCTGAAGGCCAACGTGGCGTCTGGCATCCAGAACCTGATGCAGATCGTCGCTCGGGCCTCCGGCTAGAGACGGCCGTCGCCAGGCAGTCGCTGGTATGATGGCTCAGGAAGGGGACGCGTGAGCGAGGACAAGCACCGCAAGGCCGAGCCTTCTCCGTTGGGCAGGACTCCGGCCGCAAAAACAGCCCCGGACGAGCCCGTGCCCAGCGCGGCGGCCGAGCCTGGCAACGCCACCCCAGCGCCGCGCCCACCGCAGGCCGTGCCGGTGACCCGGCCAGCTCCGCTTCCGTCAGACGTCCTGCCCACGCTCCCGCGCTCAGCGCTCGCCGCAGACAAGTTCGCTGGCCTCCCGCGGCCCTCCATCCCACTTCCGCCCCCCTCCGAGCCGAGGACCCTGGTAAGGGGGGAGGCAATCAAGGTTCCGGCTCCGCCCATTGTGCCCCACTCGCGGAGCGCGCCGCAGCCGCCGCAAGCAGAGACCGCTGAGCCCGCGAACGATCCGCAGCCTGCAATTCCCGAGAAGCGGACGGCGTCCATCCCGCCGTCGCTCCCCAGAACCGGCTTCTTCGTGGCGCTCGACCGGAGCAAAGCGCTGCTCGGCGAAGCCCTCGCAGCCGTGCTCGCGCGGAGCAGGACGCTGGCCGGCAAGGTCCGGTTGGCTCTTCCGGCAGGCGCGGTCGCGCGCATCCGGGGGCTGCTCGACAAAGCTCTCGCTGCCCTTCCGACGCGTGCCCAGGATGCGCTCCGCGCGAGGCCTCCGTGGTTGCTCCCCGTGGTCACCATAGGCGGCCTCCTCGTTGGAGTCGGGCTCGTGGGTTTGCTTTTCTCCCTCGGCGGTCACGGAGAGAACCAAGGAGCCGGGGACTCGCGAACGCCGTCGTCTGCGGTCGTCCCGAGCTCGGGTGCCCCGTCGGCAACGGCCCCCTCCATGAGCCCCTGCGCCGTTGCCGGCGCTGCGGCCGTCGTCGCGCCGGTTGCCCTCGTCGCAGCAGGCGTCGAAGCACGCTCTCTCGGAAAAGGCGTCGCGCTCGGTTTCGCGCCCTCCGACCACGAGGCAGCGGCCGTGCGCCTCGACTCGTCCACACTCGCCACGACGGGAAGCGCGAGCGCACATTCGGTCGAGCCCATCCGCCGCGTCCGCCCGGTGCTTGCCGGGAAGGACACCCTCGGTGTGGCGGTGGACGCAGACATGCAGGTCGACCGTGTCCGCGGCCGGCGCACTCTGCCGCTGGACCCGCCCCTGCAAGCAGGTGCACTAAGGAACGACCTGGTATGGATGCGTCCGGGCGGCCCCCCGGCGGGCAAGCTCTGGTCACTCGACCATTCGCTGGAGGATCTCGACGCGCTCAGGGGCGCCAGCGAAACATCGTCTTCGGGTACGACGACGGCCATTGCCTTCCGCCACGACGGCGCGATCTGGGTGGGCGTCGCTTCGGGGAACGAGGCGCTGACGCCGAGCGGCGCGCTGTCGCACATCGAGGGGCTCGGCAGGACGATCGGATCCCCCGCAGTCGCGATCGACGAGGGTGTGGTCATGATCGCCTGGGCGGACCGACGCTCGTCGGACGAGCCGTGGCGCCTTCGCATCGCGCACATGAATGCCGGAGAGCCTCTTGGCGAACCGGTGGGCTTCACTCCGCCTCCCGGCGGGTCCGGTGGCCACGTCATGTCGCCTGGTCTCGCGGCCCTGCCTGGGCGGCGGTTCTTCCTCGTCTGGACCGAAGGGCCCACGTCGGAGCAACGCGTGCGGGGTGTCACCCTCACGCGCTCGGGACAGCCGGTCGGAAAGCCCCTCGAGATCTCGAACGAGGGCGTCAACTCGGGGCAAGGTCAGGTCGCCGTGACGGCGTCGCCCGGGGCCCGGGGCGTGGTCGCGTTCCTCGCGGCGACAGAGGGTGGATTCGAGCTCGCGGCCAGACCCATCGTATGCGGCCTGTGATGCGGAAGTAGTTGAGCATGAGCCACAACGCGGGCGTCGTGATCTGATAGGCGCGCTGCGCGGCCAGACGAGGAGCCGCCCGGAAACGAGCCCCAATCATCTCGCCTGGTAGCTCGCGACGAGGATGCTGTCGCTAACCACGGTCGCGCTGCCCGCATCGACCACGCGCAGACGCGTGGCGCCGTCCCGCACTTTCCAGAGCCCCGCCCATATTTTCCAGACCTTCCCCTTCGAGTCTGCGGGCACGTGCACGGGGAACACGTCGCGCAGCGTGGCGAAAGAAGGCGCATCATCGAAGTCGAGCTGCCCGGAGAGCAGCACGTGGTCGGCATTGAGCGTGTCGCCCTTGGACGGTTCGATGTGCACGAACACCCCAACTCCGCGGGGAATCTCGGCGCCTCGCCTCCAATCTAGCTCGATAGTGATGTCGGTGCCCGCCGCGGGGTTCGGGTCAGAAAGCCTTACGGCTTCGAGCTCGAGATTGCCCTCGAGCTTGGTGCCGGATCGAATCGCGCCATCGGCCGGGCGGTCGACGACGATGCCGGTCGCGTCGGCGGCCATGGGCTCGAAGAGGTGCGTATCACCACGAGCGATCAGTGCGGTGACGATGAGCGGTACGGCCGGCGCGACTGTGAGGAAGGCAAGCCCCGTCGCGTCACGACCCCCGCATACGCGCGGCGCGCGACGAGCTTGAAGCCCGAGGAGAACCAGGCCCGCCAGGGCGATGAGAGATACGAGGCTGCCGATCGTCGCAGAGCTTGGCACGAACCGCAGCGAGAGCCGGTGATCTCCCGCGGGAAGGGCAACCGTGAGCAAACCGCGGTCGCTCCGTACTTCTCCGACGTTGGTCCGCCAGCCCGGGTGCCAGTTCTGGTTGACGACGACCGTCCCGGGGCGGGCGAGCCGTACCGCGAGGTCGATCGCGTTCGGCGACCAGGAGCGTTCGGTGACCTCGCCGGCCTCCGAGTCACGCAGATACTCTTCTGCCGCAAGGTCACCCCGAAGAAGGGGCGACTGCGGGACTGGGTAGGCGTCCCAGCACGACAGCGACCCGCGGTGCAAGGGCCGGTAGTACTCGAGGGCCCAGCGGTTCCCGCGAGCTTGGCGGAAAGGCCGCGGAGCCTCGGCCTCGTCCGGTGGACTGGTCGTGCTTCGCCCATCGTCGCGTGCCCAGTGCTGGCTCGCGAGCGGTGGCAGATTGCAGACCAAGGCGACGCTACAAACGGCCAGGGCCCCGTAGGCGGCCGTCGTCCAGCGCGGGGAGCGTCGAATGCGTTGGGTTCGTGGAAGGGCTTGCGCAAAGGAGATGCCTCGAGCGGCCAGCAACACGAGAGCGAACGTGAACGGCACCAAGAACCGCTCCGGGTAACGCAGCGTCGAATAAATGGGCACATGGTGCAGCGCCGCGAAAAGGGACGGCTCTGCCCGATACCCCGCCGCGAGCCACACGAAGACGATGCCTGCAAGGATGACCCCCGCGTTGCCCCGCGATCGGGCAAGACCGAGGATCACGGCCGGGATGATGGGCACTCCCAGATAGAATGCGCCGTGAAGCGCGTTGTCGCCGTCCGACGGCTGAAACAGCATGCGCGCGAGGTCGGCCCACGTCGCTCCGGGGGCGCCGCCGACGATGCGATGCGCCGCCCCCAACGTTTCGGCGATCGGCAAGAGTCGTACGGCAGACAGGCTCAGGGCAAACAATGCTCCCGCGGCCGCCACGCCAAGCGCGGCGCCCAGACGCTTCGGAGTTCGCCAGCGAGCGACGGCGTGTGTGGCCACCTCGAGCGCGCACCATACAACCGCGATGGGCGCCGCATACGTCCCTCCGAACCCGACGCAGAACGCCGCCGACAACGCCAGAGCGACGATGCCCATCCGTTCGCCCTCGAGCGCTCGCCGGGTCCCAAGCGCCATCCACGGCAGAAGCTCGAACCCATAGAAATTCACCCACCCCAGCGAGGACGATACGGCGAACACGCCACTCAGCGCGAAGGCCGGAGCCGCCAGCATCGCGCCGAGGGCGGTCGCTCCGCGGGAGCGTCCATAGCGAAACGTCCCCTCGAGGCCGACGATGAGCATGGCGAAGACCGCGAGCGACTCTCCTCGCGCTTCTCCGAAGAGGAGCGTGAGAAGGAACGTGGGTGACACGAAACGCGACTGCGGCGTTCCGAGCAGGTAGGCACCTCCGCAGTAATAGGGGTCCCATAGCGGGAGCTCGTGCCACGTGAGGACCGACTCCCGGGCCGCGCTCTCGTAGTGCGCGAGCACCTGCGCGTCGCGGAACTCGTTCCTCGATGGCGCCGTCGTCAGCAGCGGCCAGACCGTCGCCAGTGCCACGATCGCGAAAGCACCAAGGCGACTGGCCGTACGGCTGGCCATCCGGCGTCCGCCGTCGTACGCGAGGCGCAGGATCAGTAGATGGCGCGCGGCCGACATGGCGGAACTGTCGCGACGAGCGGACCGCTGTTGTCTTGGGGCCACCCAGCGCGCAGGCCCTCGTCGAGCGCGGAAAGAACGTCGCTCAGGCGCACGTGGTGATGCGTGGCCCACCCGCGCGCTCGGTCAAGCTCTCGCCGGTGGAAGTCGTCGTCGCGCGACCAGAGGTCACTCGGAAAGGCATCTGCGGCCGCGCTTCTCATGGCCGCTTCGTCCGAAGCGATGGCGCGGAAGGCGGCCCGTCGATCGGCCTCGGTGGCCACAGGGGGTTGATCGGGCGCCCGCGCTCCGGTCGCGAGTCCGAGGGCGACGGCGCACGACGCGGCAAGGGGCCCCCACGCGGCCGCGTGCTCTTTCCACCGGGCGATGACCTCCCCGATTTTGGCAACGACCACCGCGACGTTTGCGATCCGGGGACGGGGCTGGGCATGCGGTTCCCCGATCATGCCGGCGCACTGAGCACGAGACGTGCCGTGCATACAGCCGTCGGGGAACGCGGCGCACGGCGGAAGACAGGCAAGCTGCGCCGACGAACCGGTCGGGCGCGGCGGTCATATGGTGGCACAGCATGGCAACCTGCGGCCGCGCCGCAATTGCCTAGCACGCGAGGGGACGCGGCTTGACTGGCTCGCGGCTTCCCGGTGTTCTGTAGTTTGCCGGCGAAGAAGCAATGCGTTCCTCACGGCCTTCGCATCGAACGCTCCGCGCGGTCACTACGCTGGGGGCCGCTCTCGCCGTCTCTGCAGGCTGCGGTAGCTCGGGGTCGAACAACGAGAACGGCGATGCCGGGACGACGGACGCGACATCCTCGTCGTCGAGTGGAGGGTCGGGCTCGGGGAGCGGCTCGGGGAGCTCGTCGGGCAACGGTGGTTCGGAAGGCGGCTCCAGCGCGAGCGACTCCGGCCCGGCTCCGAGCTGTGCGGAGAACCGGACGTGCACCGTCGAGGGCTCGCAGTGTCCGGGACTCTGCGGGACATGCACCTGTACGAGTGGGACTTGGCAATGCCCGGAGCCGCCGTGCGCGGCGCCCTGCCAGGAAGCAGCACCCCAGGAAGGCGACTCCTGCGGGGGCACCTGCTGTGGCCCTTACGTCGGGCTCAAGTGCAGCTTCGGCTGCGGCGACGCAGGTCACGTATCCGCAACGTGCGAGGCCGTAGACGGTGGCGCGAGCTCCATGATCGGAGCCTGGCACTTGCAGTCCACCTGCGTTACGCCGGCAAACGGAGGGACGGACGGCAGCGCCGATTGATCGGCGGCCAGCAAGGCTTGGAGCGTCGACGCAAGCTCACGCCAACCCTGCCCAGGATGTCATGGGTGACCGATCCCGCCCATGTCCCAAACCAAGCGATTCCACCCACATGCCACAATCACGTCGCCTGGCCCGCAGAATGCTGCAGACTACCGGGTGAAGGGGTCTGCCCGCCGGACGCGCTTCGGCGAGCAGAGCAGCACGCATGCACCGATCGAGACTCGCCCTGGGCATCGCGACGTTCTGCGCCGCCGCCACGCTCGCCTGGGAGCGCTCCGCCTCCGCGTGCGGTGGCTGCTTCCATCCTCCGCCGCCCCCGACGCAGGCCGTCACCGACATCACCGACGAGAAGATGCTGCTCGCCGTGTCGCCGACGCAGTCGACCCTCTACGACGAGATCGAGTACTCGGGTTCTCCGTCCTCGTTCGCGTGGGTGCTCCCCATCCGCGGCACGGTGACCGTGGGCCTGAGCGCCGACGTACTGTTCCAGTCGATCGACGAGCTGACGGCGACGCAGATCGTGGCGCCGCCTTCGAACTGTCCCTCCCCGAACTGCAACCAGGGCGGTGGCGGGTGCGGCGGCAGCAGCAACACGGCCGCTTTTTCCGAGGACGCCGGCAGCGGGTCGGCAGGCACGATGGTGCAGGTGCTCAAGCAAGCGACGGTCGGCCCCTACGACACCGTCCAGCTCCATTCCACCGATGCCACCGCGCTCGACGACTGGCTGACGCAGAACGGCTTCGAGATCCCGACCTCGGCGCAGCCGATCCTCGACGCGTACGTCAGCGAGGGCTTCGACTTCCTCGCGATGAAGCTCGCGCCCGGTCAGGGTGTGCAGGCGATGCGCCCGGTGCGCGTGACGACGCCCGGCGCGGGGCTGAGCCTACCGCTGCGCATGGCGTCCGTCGGCACGGGGGCGATCACCGGCATCACGATCTGGGTCGTCGCCGACGGCCGCTACGAGCCGCAGAACTTCCAGACCTTCACCATCCCGACCAGCCAGCTCGTTTGGGACTGGAGCACGAGCACCAGCAACTACACGACGCTGCGTGCACAGGACGAGGCGACGTTCAAGAACGCGGCGTGGGAGATCGAGAGCTCGCTGGTCCTGAGCGAGCAGGTCATCTCGAGCGTCATCCTGGCCGGCGGGCAGTATTACGGGAACGGCTACGCCCCCGGAACGACGGCCGACGCCACGCAGGACTACGCGCCGACCGGCGACTTTTCCGACGCCGGGACGTGCGAGCAAGACGACGCCGGCGACGGGGGGGGAGGCGACGCAGGAGGCGACGCTGGCGTCGGCGGCTGCGAGAGTGCCGACCAGGTCCGCGCCGATGACATCGCCGCACTCTTCGCCGGGATGAGCGGGCCGACGGTCACGGTGACGCGCTTCCGCAGCAACATCGCGAAGACGGCCATGAGCACCGATCTGCTCGTGCAGGCCTCGTCCGACCAGTCCGAGCTGTCGAACGTCCGCCAAGCTACGCAGAGCGTGAACCTGACGTGCCCCATCTATCACGGGTGCACCGTCGTCGGTCAGGGGACGCCCGCCCAGGCACAGGCGAGCGTGAGCGGAGGCTGCAGTGCCTCGCTGCCCGGCGGGGCGAGCGCGGGACTCGGGATTGGGGCGCTCGTCGGAGCGCTAAGCCTCCTGGCACGCCGAGTCACGAGCAGACGCCGTGATCGGCGTGGGTGAGGTACGAACAACGCGTCGGGGCGTCCGGATTCCAGGGCTCGATGGAAGGGACTCACTACTGGATCGGGAGTGATCCGTCGGGCAACGGCGACGAGGATGTTCCCATCGAGGGAACACAGCAGCCCTGCTTGCACACCGATTCGCCGGGGCACTGAGTGCCGCTTTCGGTCCCAGTACACGTCTGCACGCCCTCGGGACACGAGTTGCCGCTGCCGGCGCAGAACACCACGCAGGCCTCCCCCGAGTCGCCGCCCTTGTTCTGGTCGCCGTCGTGCACGATGGCCTGGAAACGATACGAATGCCCCGCCACGAGGCCGACCTCGAACCGCAGCTCGGCGCTATACCCTTCGCCGCAGGACATCGGCATCGGCATGCCCATGGGCATCCCCGTGGGCATCCCCATCGTCGTCGCCGCCGCGGGCGCCGGATCCGCCGAAGAGCCGAGGTTCCAATTGTTGGCGGTCGGATCCGTCATCGCCGGCGTTCCCACGTTGCCTGCGCCCTCGGTCGCGCTCTTCCACGTGCCGAAGACGGCGACAGGCTCGTACGGATGACCGCCCTTCTGCAAGTCGCCGGCGGTGCACGTGGGGTCGGCGGTGGTGTCCGTGATGTACAGCACCGGCCGCATCGGGCGCCCGACGACGTCGACGCAAGCCGGGTCACCGGTCTCTGGATACGTGGCCGAGCCCGGATCGGTGGTGAGCGGTGAGACCGGATCGGTCGATGTCGCGCAGCCAAGCGTGAGCGCGTGCTCATCGTTGTAGAAGACCTGGATGACGGCAGGCTCCGATCCGCCGCCGATGGCGTTGATCGCGCAGAGGGTCGTGCTCTCCGCAAAACTGGTTCCCACGTAGCCGCAGCTGTCGTTGCCGCCGGTGGCCGCCGGGGTCGTGATACCCGGAGTGCACGCCGCAGAGATCGCGACGGGGCCGCAGGTCGAGCCGACGCCGCCTCCCGAGAGCGCGCAGTTCGACCCGCTGCAACAGAGGCTCGGCTCGGGCGCGCTCTGAGGCGTACACGCAAGGCCCGGCGCGCAGGCGCCCGTCGTGTCGCAGAGGCAGCCTCGGCTACCGACGATGCAGGTCGACGGTGCGCCGCCGGTGGAGCCGCCGCCGCTAGACGTGCTGGAGCCGAACGCGGTCCCTCCCGAGCTGCCGCTGCTGCCGTCCTGGCCGGTGGCGTTTCCGCCATCGCTCGGTCCCATCTCGCCGATCGACGACGAGCCCCCGCACGCGGCAATCGTCAGCCATAGCGGCAGGTATGTGTCGAGGATCCTTGACAAAGGTGGTGATCGGCGCACAAGCATGGTCGTTCTCTCTCCCTTGGGCTCGGCGGTCTGCGCCTCCCCGCAGCGAATAAGTTCCTCGAGTCGCAAGAACGGCTCAAGCTCTCATTGGATCCCGCTCGTGCAGCGTTTGGCGCCGCTGGGATCCGCGACGCACGTCGCGCCCATGCAGCAGTCGTCGGTCATGCCGCAGATGTCGCCCGTCACCGCGCACGTACCGGCGGGCCGGCACCGGCCGACGCCCGCGGCATCGACGGCGCAGAGACCGGCGCAGCAATCGGAGTCGAGGCCGCAGATCTCGCCCGCCACACGGCATCCATCGAGCAGCGCGCAGCGCATCGCGACGCACTCGGTGCCGCAGCAGTCGGGGTTGTGCATGCACGCCTCGCCGGCGGGCCTGCACATGGGGCCCGGGGGAGGGGGCGGCGGTCCCATCGGCTGCGGAGCGGGGGCCGGCATCGCGCACGATCCGCTCACACAGTCGTTGCTGCAGCAATCGATGCTCTGGGCGCAGCGCGCTCCGACGACGGCGCACGCCGGACCCTCGGCGCATTGGGGGGCGCCGGCTTCGGCTTGGGCGACGCACGCGAGAGCGCAGCACTGGCCGGCGAAGGAGCACGCCGCGCCCGACGGCTGGCATCCGTTCGTCTGAGGACAGGCGACCGCCGCGCACGAAGACTCTTGCGCCAAGTCGGCCGCGCTCGCGTCGTGCACTCGAGGTGGGTCGAGCACGTCGAGGTCGGAGGGGGCGCACGCGATGGCGGGCAATGCGAGCATCGCGCCGATCGCCGCCGCGCGCGCGACGCGCTCAGAAGGCGACACGGAGCCCCACCCCTCCTTCGACGCCAGCGCCCGACAAGGCCACGACCGAGCGCCCGGCGTCGTCGGCGGCGACGGGTCGGGTCGGGGCGTCGATCAGGATCTCGGCGACGAGGGCCGTGGAGGCTCCCAGCGCGAGCCAGCCGTCGACGCCGGCGCCCACGAGCAAGGTGGAGTCGGATCGCGAGGCCCCCGCGGCGCTCGCGTTGGGCGTCGCGTCGTAGGTAACGCGCACGACGTCGACGCGCGCGACGGCGTCCATCCCGTAGCGGCTCCCTCGGGGGACGGCGCGGAGCGACAGACCCACGCCGCCGAGGACCGCCGACGGGTGGATCCGACCGTCGGCCGCCTGCGCTGCCGGCGCCTCCCGGATGCCTACGCGAGCGGTCGCGGCGAGCCCCCAAGCCGCATCCACGGCGAAGCGGACGTCGGCACCGTAAAGACCGAGCGACCCCGCCCAGGCCTCGGCCTCGGCCACCGCTTCCCAGCGCGCGAGGGTGCAGCCCGTCGAGCAGGGCCCCGGGACGTCCTCTCGTACGGCATCGCGCACGCCGGGTGGAACGGGCTGCGCCGGAGCAGGCGCGTGCTTCAGGGCGATCTCCGCCCAGCTCGCGCGGAGCAGCTCGTCGGCGATCAGCGCCAGGGTGAGCGGCCGTCCATCCTGTGGAATTGGGCCGAGGTCCACGTCACGCGACACGCGCTTGGCCGTCAGCGCGTCGTGCACCTCGACCTCGACGAGGGCCCCCTCCGGATTCGCGCTCACCGAGACCGTCGCGATCGAAGGAGCCTCCGGCCCGTCGGACGCCGGACAGACGTCGATGTCCCGCGCTGCCAGCTCCGCCCGCAGGAGCTTGGTGACGCTCTCGACGTCCGCCCCCGATCCAGAGACGTCGACGTGCGGGCGACCGGGCGACGCGCAGGGGGAGGGCTGCCCGGAGGCGGGAGGGGCGAGCAGGACCGCTGCCAGAAACATTCCGCTTCGCGCGACGCGGCTCACTCGCGGACGCATTGGGCCGCTACGACCGCCGCGTGGGCGCTCGCAGGGTAACGCTCGAGAAACGCATCGCGAGCCGCGACGCACAGTGGCGAACGCTCCACCGAAAGGGCTTCCACACGTCGTGCTTCGGCATCTTGCCGCAGCGGCCCACGCGGCGCGAGGGCGATCGCGTCGTCGAACGCTTCCAGCGCTCCGTAGGCGTCGCCGAGGCTGTCGAGTCGCAAGCGACCGAGCTCGAAGGCGGCGAGCGGCGCCCTCGGGTCGGAGCGGAAGCGCCGGCGAAGCGTGTCGAGCGC
>Ga0209415_10010202_pt1 | contig 16012 bp, 12 predicted proteins | sample PeaSoiSIISIP2007_FD_187696 | JGI IMG/M metagenome (GOLD analysis project Ga0209415, IMG submission 187696) | Peat soil microbial communities from Weissenstadt, Germany - SII-SIP-2007 (SPAdes) (version 2) | ecosystem: Environmental > Terrestrial > Soil > Wetlands > Peat | place: Germany...
GTCGCACAACGTGATGGGGCTGCTCACCACGCCGCTCACCATCCGCGAATATCTTTCTGGCCTGCTGATCATAAATCTGCTCAAGGCAATCGTCGGAACCGCGGCCGCGACAATCGTCGCTTTTGTCTTCTATTCCTACGATTTCTTCCCCTATTTGCTCGCGCTTCTCCCGTTCATCCTGGTCCTGATTATTTTCGCCCTGGCGGTCGGGATTCTCGTGACCGGGTTGATCGTTCGCTACACGACCAAGATCCAAAGCTTCACTTGGAGCATCACCGGATTGGTGATGCCTTTCTCCTGCGTCTTCTATCCGCTCACGGCCTTGCCGCGGCCCCTGCGGCCCTTGGCCCTTGCCCTGCCGACGACGCAAGCCTTCGAGGGCCTGCGCCAAGTCATGGCCGGCGGCGGATTATCCTTGGCGCGGCTGGGATCCGGCCTTGCGTTGGACTGCGCTTATCTCCTGGCCGCTGTCGCAATTTTTGATTGGCTGTTCCGCGCCGCCCGCGCCCGCGGGCTATTGGTGAAGATGGAATAAGCCCTGTCCGACTCCCTCCTTCCTAAAAGAGCGAACGCCAGGCGATCGCGGATGATGCGAGGCGTTCGAAGAGTCGGCTAGCAAAGGCGATCAATCGGGGCGTTGCAGCGACAACGGCAAGCGTACGGTGGCGATCGCCAGGGCCGCGATGCCCTCCTCGCGGCCGGTAAAGCCGAGACGCTCCGACGTGGTCGCCTTGATCGCGACGCGATCGACCGAAATGCCGGTGATCTCTGCGATGCTCGCGCGGATCGGCTCGCGATAGGGACCGATCTTCGGCCTTTCGCAGATCAAGGTCGCATCGATATGGGCGAGCATCCCGCCGCGGCACCGCAGCTTCTGCGCCGCGGCGGCGAGAAAGATCGAGGACGCGGCGCCGCGCCATTGCGGATCGGAGGGCGGAAAGTGGCTGCCGATGTCGCCGTCGCTGATGGCGCCGAGGATCGCGTCGGTGATCGCATGGCTCAAGACGTCGGCGTCCGAATGACCGAGCAGAGCATGGTCATGCGCAATCTTCACTCCGCCGAGCCAGACATGATCGCCGGGACCGAAGGCGTGGACATCAAAGCCTTGCCCTGTTCGCACGTCCTGCAATTCCTGCATAAGCTTGGCTTCGGCGCGTGAAAAATCTTCCGCATTCGTGATCTTCATGTTCTCCCGCTCGCCCTCGAACACGTGAACTTCATGGCCGGCCCATTCGGCGATCGCCGCGTCGTCCGTCAGCCCATTTTGGCCCGCCTGCGCGGCCTTGCGATGCGCCGCGAGGATCAGATCGAAGGCAAACGCCTGCGGTGTCTGGACCGTGCGGAACGCCGTGCGCGGCGGGGTCGCGACGATGCGGCCGGATTTGACTTCCTTGATCGTGTCGGTCAGCTCGAGGCAGGGGACAGCCGCGCCATGCGCGTTCGCCGCGGCGCTGGCGCGGGCGATCAGATCGGCGCTCGCAAAAGGCCGCGCGCCGTCATGGATCAGGACGATCCGCGGCCGAGCCTGCTGCGCCAGAGCTTCGAGGCCGAGTCTGACGCTGTCCTGCCGCATCTCGCCGCCATAGGAAGGGGCCAGCAGCCGGGCGAGATCCGCCTTGTCGAGATAGGCCAGAGCCTGCCGATAGACGCCGAGATCGTCGGGATGGATGACGGCCAAGAGGCGCGCCTCCGGCGCCGCTTTCAATAATGTGGATAAGGTGTGCGCAAGCAGAGGTTTGCCGGCAAGCGGCCTATACTGCTTGGGAACGCCGGGGCCGGCCCGCGCGCCGCGTCCGGCCGCGACCACCAAAATCGCAAGTTCGAAACTTTCGCGCATGCCCTCTTGCCTAGCTCCAGCGTGTCCTCTCTCGTTTTTTGCGAGCCGCGTCAAATTTGTGCTGAAGGCGGGCGATGGTACGACATGTCGCTGTTGCCGCGCTGCACAAAATGATTATGATGTAAGCATGAGCCGTTCTGATGAATTTCTAGGCAATCACACCCAGAGCCTGTCCGTAGGGCCCCTGCGGCTCAAGGGCCGAGCTTTTCTTGCGCCCATGGCTGGCGTGACCGATCTTGGCATGCGCCGATTGGCACAAAAATTTGGGGCGGCTCTGACGGTCACGGAAATGCTGGACTCGGAATTCTATGCCGGCGGCGCCCGCGAGGCCGCAATCCGCGCCGAAGGCGCCGGCATTGAGCCTCACGTCGTGCAGATTGCCGGTTGCCGTCCTGAGCCGATGGCGGAGGCGGCGCGCTGCGCCGAGGCCTCAGGCGCCGCGATGATCGACATCAATATGGGCTGTCCGGCCAAGCGCGTCACGGGGGGCGCCGCGGGCTCCGCTCTGATGCGCGACCCCGATCTCGCAACCCGCATCATTCGCGCGGTCCTCGCCGCCGTGCACATTCCGGTCTCGCTGAAAATGCGGCTCGGCTGGGACGCGGCTGCGATGAATGCGCCGGAACTCGCGCGCCGCGCGGAAGCCGAGGGGATTGCGATGCTGACCGTGCATGGCCGCACGCGCTGCCAGTTCTATCAGGGCAGGGCCGATTGGAGCGCGATCCGTGAGGTGAGAGGGACCACGTCGATCCCGCTCGTCGCCAACGGCGACTGCACGAGTCTCGAGGAGGCAAGCGCCATGCTCGCAGCTTCCGGCGCCGATGCGGTGATGGTCGGCCGCGCCGCCATCGGCCGGCCTTGGTTCGTCGGGGAAGTGGTGCGACACCTTGGGAAAGCGCCGCCGCGGCCGGGGCCAAGCTCCGCCGCGCGCTGCGCCGCAGCTCTCGAACATTATCGGACCCTGCTTTCACTCTTCGGCAAGGAGCGAGGGCTGCGCCATGCGCGCAAGCATCTTTCGGCCTATGCCGCTTGGTCGCGGAGGCGGGATGCGGCTGAGCTTCGCCGCCGGCTTGTCAGCAGCGAAAACCCGACCGAGGTCGAATGTCTCCTTGCGGTTCTGTTCGACTGCGAACAGCCGGCGGTGGCGGCATGAGCACGAATTCTTCCCCTTCGTCCACCGGATCGATGAACTTGCATGTCGAGCCGCGCAAATCCGCCGCTGCCAACACGGACATTAGCGGCGATGCGTCGAGGATCCTCAACGCCTTGCCGCATCCGGTGTTGGCGGTCGCTGTCGACGGCTTCGTCATCGAAGCCAATGTGGCGGCCGAAATCTTCTTCGGCATCAGCCGCTCGATCCTGCTGCAGCAAACTCTCTCCAATCTGCTCCCCTTCGACTCCGTTTTGTTGTCGCTCGTCAAACAGGTGAAGGCGACCGGCGCCGCGATTACCGAATATCGCGTCGATCTTGGCGTGCCGCGGCTTGGTACCGAGAAGATGGTCGATCTTTTCGTGACGCCGCTCTCGGACACCGGGGAAGGCGTCGTCGTCATGCTTCAAGAGCAGTCGATGGCCGAAAAGATGGATCGCCAGCTCAATCATCGCGGCGCGGCCCGTTCGGTTTCCGCCATGGCGGCGATGCTCGGCCATGAGATCAAGAACCCGCTCTCCGGAATTCGCGGCGCTGCACAATTGCTGGAGGCGGAGGTCAGCGACGGCGACCGTGCCTTGACCCGCCTGATCTGTGCGGAAACCGACCGCATCGTGAAGCTCGTCGATCGGATGGAAGCGTTCTCCGACAATCGGCCATTGGAGCGCGAAAGCGTCAACATTCACACGGTGTTCGACCACGTCAAACGGATTGCCCAGGCGGGGTTTGCGCGGCACATCCGCTTTACCGAAAACTACGACCCCTCGCTGCCGCCGGTGCTCGGCAACCGCGATCAGCTCATCCAGATCTTCTTGAACCTCGTCAAGAACGCGGCGGAGGCCATCGGCGATGCCCACAGCGACGGCGAGATCGAGCTTTCGACGGCCTTTCGTCCCGGCGTTCGCCTCAAGCTCTCGACGTCCGATGCCGCCGTGAGCCTGCCGTTGCAATTTTGCGTGCGCGACAATGGTCCGGGTGTTCCGCCCGAGATCCGGCCGCATCTTTTCGAGCCGTTCGTCACGACGAAAACCTCGGGAAATGGCCTCGGACTTGCACTGGTGGCGAAAATCATCGGCGATCACGGCGGGACGATAGAATGTGAATCGCAGCCGCGTCGGACGATCTTTAGAGTTCTGATGCCGATGTACGCGCTGCGCGATGGCCGTAGCGTCAAGCTGAAATAGGCGAGGAACGGGGGCCCCCGGGGGCGCTTGGGAGGTGGTTGGCGATGGGCGGAAACATCCTCGTAGCCGATGATGACGCCGCCATACGGACGGTGCTGAGCCAGGCGCTTTCGCGCGTCGGCTATGAGGTGCGCACAACCGGGACCGCCGCCACCTTATGGCGCTGGGTGCAGGCAGGCGAAGGCGACCTCGTCATTACCGATGTCGTCATGCCCGACGAAAACGCCTTCGAACTTCTGCCGCGCATGAAGAAACTGCGGCCGGAACTGCCGATCATCGTCATGAGCGCGCAGAATACGTTCATGACCGCGATCAAGGCCTCGGAACGCGGCGCCTACGATTATCTGCCGAAGCCTTTCGACCTGCGCGAACTCGTTGCGATCGTCGGCCGGGCCATGAGCGAGCCCAAGGGCCGGGCCAAACCTTCTCCTCCGACCGACATCGAAGGGATGCCGCTCGTCGGCCGCTCGGCCGCCATGCAGGAAATCTATCGGGTGCTTGCGCGGCTCATGCAGACCGATCTTACCGTCATGATCACCGGCGAGTCGGGAACCGGCAAGGAGCTCGTCGCCCGCGCGCTTCACGACTACGGCAAGCGCAAGGCGGGGCCCTTCGTCGCGATCAATATGGCGGCGATCCCCCGCGACCTCATCGAGAGCGAATTGTTCGGCCATGAGAAGGGGGCTTTTACCGGAGCCAACCAGCGATCCTCGGGGCGCTTCGAGCAGGCGGAGGGCGGCACGCTCTTCCTGGACGAAATCGGCGACATGCCGATGGAAGCCCAGACCCGTCTTCTGCGCGTGCTGCAGGAAGGCGAATATACGACGGTCGGCGGGCGCACCCCCCTCAAGACCAACGTCAGGATCATCGCGGCGAGCAACAAAGACCTGCGCAATCTGATCCATCAAGGCCTGTTCCGTGAGGACCTTTTCTTCCGCTTGAATGTCGTGCCGCTGCGGCTGCCGCCGCTACGCGAACGCAGCGAGGATATTCCGGACCTCGTCCATCATTTCTTCGCGCTTGCGGCGGCGGAGGGCTTGCCGCTCAAACATATCGAGCCGGCGGCGCTCGAACGCTTGAAGCGCCACCGCTGGCCGGGCAATATCCGCGAACTCGAAAACCTCGTGCGCCGGTTGGCGGCGCTTTATCCCCAAGAAACGATTGCCGAGCCATTGGTCGATGCCGAGCTTTCGGCCGATTCCTCGCCGTTCTTCACGGCCTATGGGCCAAGGCCGCAAGCCGAGGACCGCGGCAAGGATTCCGAGCGTGGCGAGACCCTCACCCTCGCGGTCGAACGCCACCTTTCGGAACTGTTCCGCGCCTATGGCGAGAGCCTGCCGCCACCCGGCATCTATCATCGCGTCTTGCGCGAACTAGAATATCCGCTGATTTCCGCCGTGCTTGCCGCCACGCGCGGCAATCAAATCAAGGCGGCGGAGCTCCTCGGCCTCAATCGCAATACGCTGCGCAAAAAGGTCAAGGACCTCGACATCAGGCTGATGCGCCTGCCGCGATGATTTTCCGCCCCGGAAATGTCGCAATTCTGCAACAGCGTGATCTTCCTGCAACGGCCGCTCAGGAGAGAGCCGTGCAGGCGACGCCTTGGGGGAAGCCAGGCGGGGCGCGGCTGCCCGAAATGAATGACAAAATTCGCGCGCGTCCATAGCGACGCGCTCCAGACATCAGACAGGCAGCGAGCCGGATGAGCGAAGCGAGTATTGCTCCGGATCCGATGGTCGCGCGTAAGCGCCCGCGGCTGTTGACGAGGCTGGGCCTGGCTGCGGTGGTGCTCGCGATCGCCGCGGCGATGACGAGTTTCCTGATCTTCGCCGGTTACACACCGATCCCGCCGACCGACGTGGTCGTCCTCACCCTGTTCCTCATCAATGTGCTCTGCATATTGATGCTGTTCGGCTTTGTCGTCGCCGAAGCCTGGGGCATCATTGCCGCCCGGCGCGCGCAGGTCGCCGGCGCGCGGCTGCATATCCGGATCGTCGGCCTGTTCTCGATCATCGCCATCGTCCCGGCAATTCTCATGGCGATCGTCGGCTCCGTCACCCTCGAACGCAGCCTGAACCCGGCCTTTTTGCAGGACGTGCGCGGCTTCATCCTCAAGACCGTCGATGCCGCCCGGCTGTTCCGCGAAGACCAGTGCCGAACGCTTCTGCAGGAGGCCCAGCTCACTGCTTCCGATCTCGATCGCGGCAAAGCCTTGTTCACGTCCGATCGGCAATTGTTCCACGAATTCTTCGCTTCGCGCGTCAAGGCCCTGAATTTCACCGCGGCGGCGATGATGCATTCGAACGGCGCAATCGAAGAAACCATCGATACCGGCGCGCCGGTCGGGACGACCATCGTGCACCCCGAATCGAACGATTTTCAGGATGCTCGGCGCAGCGAGCCGCTCTGTATGATTCTCGATGAAGGGCGCACCTTCGTCGCGTTGCGCAAACTTGACGCTTTCGACGACACATTCCTCTACGTCGCCCGCCCGGTTGGCTCGTTCAGCGTCGAATTTCCGCACCAAGCCTTGCGCCTCATCACGCTGTACGATGCCTTCGACAGCCACAGACAGAACATACAGATCGCTTTTGCGACCATGTACGTTCTCGTCGCGCTCATTATGCTGCTTTCCGCGACCTGGGTCGGGCTTTCCTTCGCCAATGGATTGGTTGCGCCGATCCGGCGTCTCATCGCCGCAACCGACGAAGTCGGCTCCGGCAATCTTCAAGTCCAGGTCGCGGTGAATCGTTCGGAGGGCGATCTCGCCCATCTCGGCGAAACCTTCAACAAGATGACCTCCGAGCTGCGCTTGCAGCAAAGCCGGCTGATCGCGGCAAGCAACCTCATCGACGAACGGCGCCTGTTTACCGAGGCGGTGCTCTCCGGCGTTCCGGTCGCGGTCATCGGTGTCGGGCCGAAGGGCCGGATCAGCGTCGTCAATCCGTCGGCGGAACGGCTGATGCCGCACGGCGAGCACGCAAGCGCCGTCGGACAGCCGATCGAGGCGGTCCTTCCCGAAGTCGCGCCTTTGCTCGGCGAAGCCCGCTCCGGCAACACGCGGCTGGTGCGCGGGCAAGTCGCGGTGAACCGGGCAGGGCGCGACCGCATCTTCAACATGCTGGTCACCACCGAGCCGGGAGGGCGGGCCGAGAAGAGCTATGTCGTGACGCTCGACGACATCACCGATCTCGTCGCGGCACAAAGGACCGCCGCCTGGGCCGACGTTGCCCGCCGCATCGCCCATGAAATCAAAAATCCACTGACGCCGATCCAGCTTTCGGCCGAGCGGCTGAAACGCAAATACGGGCGGCTCATTCAGGACGACCGTGACGTCTTCGACCAATGCATCGACACGATCGTGCGCCAAGTCGAGGACATCAAGCGCATGGTCGATGAGTTCTCGGCTTTCGCCCGCATGCCCAGAGCAAGACTGACGCGCGACGACCTGACGGACTGCGTGCGGCGGGTCATGTTTCTCATGCGCGTCGGCCACCCCGACATCGAATTTGAAGACCGCCTGCCGGAAACTCCGGTCATGGCCAATTTCGACCGCCGACTTCTGTCGCAAGCGGTCACCAACATCATCAAGAACGCGACAGAGGGCATCGCCGCGCAAGCCGAGGTCGAACCGGTGAAGGGCGAGGTTACGATCTCGCTCGATGTGACGCCGGAGGAGCTGGTCGAGATCTTCGTCACCGACAACGGCAAGGGGTTCCCCAATGAACACCGCAATCGCCTGCTCGAGCCTTACATGACCACCCGCTCCGAAGGCACCGGCCTCGGCCTCGCCATTGTCGCCAAGATCCTCGAGGATCATGGCGGAGGCCTCGAACTGCTCGATTCGCCCAACGGGCGGGGCGCCTGCGTCCGGCTTTATTTCCCGAAAGGCGACAATGCACAACGGGCCGTCCGCTTTTCTGAAGAAGAGCTGTCCGCTACCGCAAACGAAGGCGCCAAATGAAGGAGCGCGAGCCATAAATGCCAAGCGACATCTTGATCGTCGACGACGAAGCCGACATCCGCGATATCGTCTCGGGCATATTGTCCGACGAAGGGCATGGCACCCGAACCGCCAAGAACGCGGATGAAGCGCTCACCGCCATCGAGGCGCGGCGACCGCATCTCGCCTTTCTCGACATTTGGCTGCAAGGCTCGCATCTCGACGGTTTGCAGCTTCTCCAGATCATCAAGGGGGCGCACCCGAGCCTGCCGGTGGTCATGATCTCCGGCCACGGCAATATCGAAACTGCCGTCTCCGCCATCAAAATGGGCGCCTATGACTTCATCGAGAAGCCGTTCAAGGCCGATCGCCTGGTCCTCGTCGCCGAACGAGCGCTCGAAGCGTCGCGTCTCAAACGCGAAGTGACGGAATTGCGGGCGCGCGCCGGGGCGGTCAATCGCATCATCGGCAAGTCGAGCGTGATTCATCAGTTGCATCAGGTCATCGAGCGGGTCGCGCCGGCCAATTCGCGGGTTCTCATCACCGGCGCACCCGGCGTCGGCAAGGAACTCGTGGCGCGATGCATCCACGCGGCCTCGCCGCGCGCATCGGGGCCGTTCGTCGTCATCAACTCGGCGACGATCACGCCGGAGATGATGGAAATCGAGCTGTTCGGCATCGAAGGCAAGGACGGACGCAGCCGCAAGGTCGGCGCGCTCGAAGAGGCGCATGGCGGCACGCTTTATCTCGACGAGATCGCCGACATGCCGAAGGAAACCCAGGGCAAGATCCTGCGTGTGCTGGTGGATCAGAATTTCCAGCGGGTGAACGGCGCGACGCGCGTCTATGTCGATGTGCGGATCTTTTCCTCTAGTTCTCACGATCTCCCGCGCCTCATCACCGAAAGCGTGATCAGGGAGGATCTTTTCCATCGCCTTTCGGTCGTCCCAATCCGGGTACCCTCACTCTCGGAGCATCGCGAAGATATCCCCGAGCTCATCGATTTCTTCATGGAACAGATCTCGGTGATGAGCGGCTTGCCACGCCGCAAGATCGCCGCGGAGGCCATGGCCGTGCTCCAGTCGCATGATTGGCCTGGCAATATCCGCCAACTGCGCAACAACGTCGAACGCCTGATGATCCTCGCCTCGGGCGATCCGGAGGCCGAGCTTACCTCCGACATGCTGCCGTCCGAAATCGGCGCGCTGGTGCCCTCGACTCCGAATGGCTCAGGCGGCGAGAGACTGATGAGCCTGCCCTTGCGCGATGCGCGGGAAGTCTTCGAACGCGAATATCTGGTCGCCCAGATCAACCGTTTCGGCGGCAATATTTCGCGAACGGCCGAATTCATCGGAATGGAACGATCGGCGCTGCATCGCAAGCTGAAATCGCTCGGGATCGATTGAACGCTTTATTTGACGCATGATGTTATCCCGAGAAGTCTGCAATTTTCGGGATCATGCTCTGGCGGAGCTCTGTGCGTGGGTCGGATCGCTTATGTGAATGGCCGCTATCTGCCCCAGGCACGGGCGATGGTGCATATCGAGGATCGCGGCTATCAGTTCGGCGACGGCGTCTACGAAGTCTGCGAGATCAAGGGCGGCGCGCTGATCGACGAAGCCCGGCACATTGAGCGGCTGCGGCGATCGCTCAAGGAGCTCAGCATCGGCGCGCCTTTGGCGCCCGGCGCGCTTGCCCTTGTGATGCGGGAGATCATCGCCCGCAACAAGATCTCCGACGGCTATCTCTACATCCAGGTGACCCGCGGCGTGGCGCCGCGCGACCATTGTTTTCCGATCCCGTCCGTCCGCCCGAGCCTCGTCATGACCGCCCGCGCCATCGATCCGGCCAAGGGAGCAGCGCTCGCGGCAAAGGGGATCGCCGTCGTCTCGATGCCGGACATTCGCTGGAAGCGGCCGGATATCAAGACGATCGGGCTCTTGCCGAACGTTCTCGCCCGGCAGGCGGCGAAGGAGCAGGGAGCCTATGAGGCATGGCTCATCGATGCCGAGGGCATGGTCACGGAAGGCTCCGCCTCCAATGCCTGGATCGTCAGTCAGGACGGCGTGATCATCACCCGGCACATCGACAATGCAATCCTGCGCGGCGTCACCCGCACCACTTTGCTCGAGCTTATCGCCGCAGACGGCCTGCGGCTCGAAGAAAGGAGCTTCAGCCTCGCCGAAGCCAAAGCCGCACGGGAAGCCTTCATCACCGGCGCGACGACGCTCGTCATGCCGGTCGTTTGCATCGATGGAGAGCCGGTCGGCGATGGCAGGCCAGGCCCGCTCGCGCACCGTCTGCGGGCGCGTTTTCACGGCATGGCGGCAGCCACGTTCTAATCGGCCGGCGGCGGCAGAGCCGGGCCGAGATTTAGGAACCAAATCTTCGGGATAAAGTCCCGCTTGCAGCCGGCTCGCGGCATGGATCTAATGGAGTTGACCGGCCCTCCAGAAGCCAAGCTGCCGGCCGGTCTAACTCATGGCAATTCTGTAGCGATCCGGGTCGCATATCAGCCGGCGTGGCGAGTAGCGACGTCAAGAAAAGAACGGATAAGAAAATGGCCGCAGAACGCACTCAAAATCTTCAAGACATTTTTCTGAATTTCGTCCGGAAGAACAAAGTTCCCCTCACGATCTTTCTGGTCAATGGCGTCAAGCTGCAGGGCATCGTCACCTGGTTCGATAACTTCTGTGTTCTCCTGCGCCGGGATGGACATTCGCAGCTCGTCTACAAACATGCGATTTCCACGATCATGCCGGGGCATCCGCTTCAGATGTTCGAACCTGGCGACGAGGCGCCGGCGGGATCGGAGCCATGAAGGTTCGAGGCTGATTTGAAGGATACGGGTTCGGTCCCCGTTCGGAGCGAGGCGACGCGGGCGCTCGTCATCGGTCCCTATCTCGCCGAAGGGCGCCGCGACGCCTCCGGCCGCAGGCGCATGGAGCATGGCCGTTCGCACGCGGCGCGGATCACGGAAGCGCGGGGCCTCGCCGAGGCGATTGAGGTCGAGGTCGTCGAGCCCAAGATCGTGCCCTTGTCGCAAATTCGGCCGGCCACCTTCCTCGGCCAGGGCAAGGTCGAAGAGATCGCGTCCCTGGTGGCCGAGTACTCGATCGATCTCGTCATCATGGATTGTGCGCTCTCGCCGGTGCAGCAGCGCAATCTCGAAAAGGCCTTCGCTTCCAAGGTCATCGAGCGGACGGGACTCATCCTCGAAATCTTCGGGCGGCGGGCGCGCACGCGCGAAGGCGCGCTGCAGGTCGAGCTGGCCCATCTCACCTATCAAAAGTCGCGGCTCGTGCGCTCCTGGACGCATCTCGAGCGCCAGCGCGGCGGCTTCGGCTTTCTCGGCGGTCCCGGCGAGACGCAGCTCGAAACCGACCGGCGTTTGCTGCAGGAACGGATCACCCGCATCGAACGCGATCTCGCAAGCGTCAGAAAGACCCGCGGCCTGCATCGCAAGAAGCGCCGTAGCGTGCCTTATCCGATCGTCGCGCTCGTCGGCTATACGAATGCCGGCAAGTCGACCTTGTTCAACCGCCTGACCAAAGCCCAGGTGATCGCCGCAGACATGCTGTTTGCGACGCTCGATCCGACCTTGCGCGCCTTGCGCCTGCCGCACGGCGGCGAGGTCATCTTCTCCGACACGGTCGGATTCATTTCCGATCTGCCGACCATGCTGGTCGCGGCGTTCAAGGCGACGCTCGAAGAGGTGGTCGAGGCCGACATCATTCTGCATGTGCGCGACGTCGCGCATCAAGACAGCGAGGCGCAACGCGTCGACGTCGAACGGGTTCTCTCCGAGCTCGGAATCGACGCGGATCGGCCGGGTCGCGTGTTCGAAGTCTGGAACAAGATCGATTTGCTCGACTCCGAAAGGAGCATGGCGCTGCTCAATGCGGCGCGGCGCCAACCAGCAAAGACGCGGCCGATCATCATTTCGGCGCTGACGGGGCAGGGGATCGACGAGCTCATCGCCCGTCTCGAGGCGCGCTTGGCCGGCGAGCGGGTCATCCTCGATCTTCGGCTCGATCCGGGCGACGGGCGAGACCGCAACTGGCTCTATGAGCATACCGAGGTTCTAAGCCGCAGCGAGGCGGCCGACGGTGGCCTCAATCTCACCGTCAGCGTGGTGCCGGCGCTCGCTGACACCGTGCGGCGAAGATTCAGCCAAGTCATGCCTGCGGTCGCCAAGCGCCGACCGCGCGGCTGAACAGGTCCCCTCTCCCCGGAAGCGGGGAGAGGGGACGCCAAGCTATTTCTCGCATTCCTTGGCTTCGTTCCAAAGCGCATCCATCTCGGCAAGGTTCGCAGGCTCGCCGCCGCGCCGGGCGATCTCCTTCTCGATATAGCCAAAGCGCCGCTCGAATTTTGCATTGGTCCGGCGGATCGCGGCCTCAGGATCCGCGTCGAGATGGCGGGCAAGATTGGCAACCGCAAACAAGAGATCGCCGATCTCGTGCCGCGCGGCGATCCCGTCCCCGCTCTCGAGCGCCGCTTCGATCTCGTCGGTTTCTTCGCGGATTTTTGCAAGCACCAGGCAGGCATCGGCCCAGTCGAAACCGACGGTCGCGGCCTTGCTCTGCAGCTTCACCGCGCGGGTCAGGCCGGGCAGGGCGAGGGGAACGTCGGCGAGCAGGCCGCGGCCCTCTTCTCGGTTCTCGCCCTCTGTCCCTGTTTTCCGCGCGTCCTTCTCCTCGCCCTTGATCCTGGCCCAGAGCGCCTCCACCTCGTCGGCGGAAAGGCCGCGCTCTGCGCCGAAGACATGCGGATGGCGGCGGATCAACTTGTCGGTGATCGATTCAACGACGGCGCCGAAATCGAAGGCATCTTTTTCTTCGGCCATCCGCGCGTAGAAGACGATTTGGAGGAGGAGATCGCCTAATTCGTCGCGAAGATCGGCGAGATTGCCGCGCGCGATGGCATCGGCGACTTCGTAGGCTTCTTCGATCGTATAGGGCGCAATCGTCGCGAAGCTCTGTTCGAGATCCCAGGGACAGCCCGTATCTGGCGTGCGCAAGGCCGCCATGATCTCGAGGAGCCTCGCGAGGTCGCGGGATTTTTCCATTGGATTTGAACCGGGGCTGGCGCGCAATCTTCACGAGAGCCAGACGGAAACGGCGCGAGGCTCTCCGCCTTGCGCCGTTCCGCTGGAATTCAAGGCCTGCGCGCTGCCTCAGGCGAGGGCGATCGAAAGCGCTTCGCGGCCCTTGGGCGTGTCAACCACGCGCATCGTGACCGGCTGGCCTTCCACGAGGTGCGGGACGCCGGACGGGCCGAGGATCGAGATATGGACGAACACGTCCTTGCCGCCGTCGTTCGACTGGACGAAACCGAACCCCTTGTTGTCGTCGAACCATTTGACGGTTCCGCTGACTTGCACGGCGGTCGAGGGGTCAGGATGACGACGCGGCGGGCGCGCCTCATTGAGACGGGGCGGCGCGCGCTCGGCGGCGCCGGCCGTATCCACTTCGAGTACCCGCGTCACCTGGGTGCCCTTGGCACCGGTGCCGACATAGACCTTCAACTTAGCGCCGGGCGGCACGGTCTCGAATCCGGCGGCTTGAAGCGCGCCGATGTGGAGGAAGGCATCGCCCGTTCCATTGCTCAGCTCGACGAAGCCGAACCCCTTGTCGCTTTTGAACCATTTGACGATCGCGTCGACCGGGGTACCAGTAACAGGTGGGGCCATCTCAGGACCTCCAAGACTGCCCCCGAAGCCGGGTCGGGGATGCCGACTAGCACGTGTTGGCGCGTCATAGGGTGTCGGACCGTCGTCGTCGAAGCCGCGCTTTTTCGGACCCCGGAATTCTTTACCTTTGCTCATGTTCTGCCTGTTTCGTATCCCACCCAAACCTGAACACGCACCGTTTCCTCCAAACGGCTAAGCCGCACAGCGGTGGCCGAATGCTAGACGTGCGTATAGCCGGCCGCCCGAAAGCGCCCGTTTCCGATCCTCTCGCGATGGTATTGTCCACGAATGCCGAACGTCCCGCCTTTCGATTATTGATAGCAGAAATACCAGCCCCTTGGCTACCGCTTTCGCGTCAGGTCGAAACGCTTCCCATCGGTTCCCGCCGACCGCGCCGCCGGGCGCCGTCCCAAAACCGGAATTGAATCCTCGCCGAATCAAGCCACTGGCAGATAAGCGATTCGCATAATCAATATTATGGAACAAACGGCGGCGATGTTACACTTGACATACCAGACCCCTTGATGTAGTATTTTAGTCATAGGAGCTTTCGCTATGGCCAAGTCCGTTCTTTCTGCCCCGCATTTCCAAACCGAAGCAGCCGCTTTCGCTTATGTGGAAGCCGAGCTTTGGCCGAATGGTCCAGTTTGCCCGCATTGTGGTGAGACCGCGAGGATCGGCCAGTTGAACGGCAAAACGACGCGCGCCGGCCTTCGCAAATGCTACGCCTGCAAAAAGCCCTTCACGGTGCGCATGGGAACTCTTTTCGAGGACTCGCACCTGCCGCTGCATCTTTGGCTGCAAATCATCCATCTGATGTGCGCCAGCAAGAAAGGGATCGCGACCCGGCAAATTCAGCGGATGCTCAAATGCAGCATGAAAACCGCGTGGTTCCTTGGCCACAGGATTAGGCTGGCAATGGACCCCGGATCGACGGCTGGCCAATTGGGCGGCTCTGGAAAGACCGTAGAGGCCGACGAAACCTTCATTTCCAAGTCGCCTAAGACCAAGTGGACGGCGGATGAACAAGAGCGCCCCGGCCCGCGCCGTCCAAAGGCGCAAATCCTTAGCCTTGTTGAGCGTGGCGGAAATATCCGGTCCATGTCGCTCGATCACAGGATGGTCGGACCCTTCCTTTATGAGCACGTCCACAAGGACAGCCGCCTGGTAAGCGATGGCGCGCAGCACTATAAATTCCCGCCCGTCGCCTCGCACGAAAGCGTCGATCATTCCAAGTATGAATGGGCGCGCGGCGACGTTCATACCAACACGCTTGAGGGCTTCTTTTCGATCTTCAAGCGCGGCATCATCGGGGTGTATCAGCACGTCAGCACCGCGCATTTCGACCGCTACTTGGCCGAGTTCGATTTCCGCATGAATAACCGTGCCAAGCTCGGCGTTGACGATGTGCAACGTGCGGCCATCGCGGTTCGAGGCGCCAAGGGCAAGCGGCTCACCTATCAAACGATTGGTGAGGAAGCGGGAGCCTAAGCGGCCGTTCCAACTGCGGTTGCCTTTCGACGAATGAACGTTATATTGTCGGACTATGGCACGAGAATCAAAGCCCAAGCCCAAGCCCGACGATCCCGAGCAATACAAACGCTTCCTCGAAGCCGCGCAGGAAGCTGAGGCGGATGAAACCGAGGAAGGAGCGAATCGGGCGTTCAAGAAGATTGTCTCCACATTGAAGCGACCGTCATCCAAGAAATGACTGGTTGTAGATCGTTGCTTGGCGCACGCGGACATCGACTTCGATGGTCAGCCGCACAAAATCCGCAGCATTGCTTTGGTCGCCGAGTAGACGTTCGCTCTCGACCTCAAATCCAGAAACCATGCTGTCGTCTTCGAGAAGACAAAAAATTGGATCATCCATGCTCGTATTTTGCGCCAGAACTTGTTCGGCATGTCTCGGCATCGTTAGCGCATCGACCAATGTTTTAATTCGCCCATCTATATCGCCTCCTTGATAGACCTTTCCCGGACGCTCTTTTCTGAGGAACACAATTTTGAGGCCGCAGTGCAATGCATAGGACTCCCTAATCAGCGGCCTAAACCAAGCGCCAAACTTCTCAATTGGCTCGCAAAGATCGAGGATTTCACCTTGTGGTCCCTGATTGTTCATATCAAGAGTGAGAGAATCGCCGTCCACATCGGCCATCATCGGCATTCGCGCCGGACCCGGATAAAGATGGTGAACTTGCAC
>Ga0209415_10010205_pt1 | contig 16007 bp, 10 predicted proteins | sample PeaSoiSIISIP2007_FD_187696 | JGI IMG/M metagenome (GOLD analysis project Ga0209415, IMG submission 187696) | Peat soil microbial communities from Weissenstadt, Germany - SII-SIP-2007 (SPAdes) (version 2) | ecosystem: Environmental > Terrestrial > Soil > Wetlands > Peat | place: Germany...
TCGCGAAGCTTGCGGCTCTCATCGCGCGGGATGTTGTAAATTTCGCGGACCGAGGCGAACAGTTCCGCCTGCTTGACTGTGTCTACGCCGAGGTCGGCTTCTAGATCGAGGTCAAGGTCGAGCATTTCCGGCGGGTAGCCGGTCTTCTCCACCACTAGAGCGAGGATGCGCTCCTTCACGGCGTCACCGGCGTCAACTTTGGCGGGCGCAGTTCGGACGGCAACCGCAACCGGCGCGGGTTCCGGCGCTGCGGCCGGGACAGCAGGTTGGACTTCTTCTCGTGGCGTCAGCACCGATGCGGGCAGGGCATTGGCGGGATTCGGCCGGCGCTCGTGGATAAACCGGATGACATGCGCCAGCGTCGGAAATTCGCGCAGCTTGATCTTCTCGTCGCGTTGAATCCCGTACGCTTCGCGGATCGAGGCGAATACCTCGGCCTGCTTCACCGTGTCTACGCCGAGATCGGCTTCGAGGTCGAGATCCAGATCGAGCATGTCCACCGGGTAGCCGGTCTTCTCAGCGACCAGGGCGAGCACGCGGTCTTTTACCGAGTCGTCTTTCGGAGCGACTTCGATGGCAACAGAGGGCGCAAGAACCTGAGCTTGGGCTTTGGGTTCAACTTTCGGCTCAGCTTTTGGTTCCACTCTTACCGGGGTCTCTGATTCGCGTTTCTTCTCGCCTCTTTGTTCAGCGACCGGCTTTGAAGCAGCCACGACGGGAGGTGCGACCGGCACCGGAGCAGCAGGCGCCGGGATCACTGGAGCGATTGCCGGCTGAACACTCTGCACGGCTTGCCCTTTCGGCGAATCAGCGGTGTATGCCGCCGGTCCTTGATCGCGCACTCGCAGAGTGCGGCGAACGATCTCGAGGTCGGCAGTCGGATAGCCGGCGACCCGGCTCAGCCATGTCTTCCAGTTATGCTCGTCGGCCACGCGATAGTCATAGCCCAGAGCGTTCGGACGCCGGTGAGCGCCATTTTTGGTGGCGACCCAGCGCAGCAGGGTCATGCTGATCTGCGATCCGAAGCCCGCGCCCAGACGGAGCGCATATTCCACCGGATATCCTCCGCCTTTGGAGAGGTTCAGCGTGCCCAGCTCCGGATCCGCTTCCTTGAAGTTGGCCACGGGTGGCACGAGACCGGTTTCAAGCGACTTCACCGCCAGCACATCCTCGATGCCGGTTGCCATCGCATGACCGGTCATGCCCTTGGTGTTGGCGATCACAATCTGGTCGGCAACATCGCCGAATACGCGGCGCAAGGCATGAATCTCAGCCGAGGCGCTGCCGCCTCGGGCGGGCGTGTAGGTTTCGTGGGAAACGAAAACGGTGTGGGCGGCGATTTGCTGACGCGAGATTCCGCGCCGCGCTTCCGCCCCGGCCACCAGGTTCTCCATCATCCGGCCGATGTGCTCCACGTCGAGACGCGTGCCGTGGAACGCGCTGTTGGCGGTCACCGTATTCAGCACTTCGCAAATTGGCTCGAGACCTCGTTCACGGGCAGCATCGGCGCTCTCAACCACCAGGGCTGCGGCGCCCATGCCGATGATCAAGCCGTGACGGCGTCGGTCAAAGGGCGTGGCGGCTTCTTCCACAACTTCGTCCGTAGCGGCCGCTCCGCTGGCCAGGAATCCGGCGCCAAACCAATCGAGCAGGTGATCGGAGGTGACGTCGTCGGCCGAGATGATGATCACCCGGCGGCAGCGTCCGGCCTGGATCCAGTCGTCGGCCAGTGCGACGGCTTGCGTGGTGCTGGCGCAGGCTGAGTTGATTTGCGTGTTGGGGCCGCGAGCGCCGATGAACTCGGCGAACTGCGAATGCCCCATAGACAAGGTGCGCAGCAGGAATCGGCGGTCGAAGACGTAGGGCTCTATCTCGATGGCGTCGCGCAGTTCTTCGAGATGCCGTTCGATCTCCTGCTCGAGCAGTGAATTGCCGTTGACCTTGGCCGCCCGCGCCAGCAAGCCTTCCAGCAGGCCCGCCTGTTCGCGGCGGGAGTGGTCGGCATAATAACGAGCCATCTCGTCGGCATAGGCGTCGTAGCCGGGAAATGCGGAGGCGAAGATCACTCCGGTTTCATCGCGCAGGGAGTCGGGCAAGCCCCAGCGGTCGGGTAACTGCGTGTCTTTGCTTGTGGTTTTGTAACGCATCACCAGCGGGATGCCTGCATCGCGCAGGGCGTCAATGCCGGCGGCAATGGCCAGCTGTGTCACCCGGTCGAGAGCGGCCAAGCGGTCGGCGGAGATGCCGAATTCCTTTTCCAGATCGAAGGCGCCGCCGCGTCCCGCCAGCTTGATGACGTCGGCCACGTTGCTGATGGTCTCGAACGTTGGTCCGCCGTTGTCGCTCTTCACCAGCCGCGTGATGTGCTTGGCGACCATGGCATTGCGGAAGCGCGCCGGAATGAGATCGATGAACTGATCGCCGCGCAGGATGCGGGCGACGTTGGTGTCGTCGAAAATATGTTCGGTTCCAGGCAGCCCGAGCGCCGCGCCGGTGATGACCACCGGCTGGTTGGTCTTGGGTTGCTCTTGCCCGCGATACATCTGCCAGCCGCGCTCGAGAACGTCGGCGAAGAAGTGACCGAGTTCGGTGTAATTACCATTCGTCGGCGCTGGGAACGGAATCGGACTCTTTGCGGCAGGTGTTGCCGCCACCGGCGTGGGAGTTGCAACGCGTTCGGGCTTTACCGGGACGGCATCTGCCGGCTTCTCAGTGACGATTTCCACTTTCCCACGGCCCAGACCGGCGGCGTACAGCCCGCACAGAGCCTGGTTGAACGAGACCAGGTCGCCGAACTTCGGATGGTTGGTGAAGAACGCAACCGCGTCGCCGCGATCTCCGAGGACGTCTTCTGCGAATCCCTGCAGCGCCTTCTTGGGTCCGACTTCGACAAAGACCCGCGCACCGGCCTCGTACAGCGTCTGCAGGCCTTTGATAAATTGCACGGGAGCGGCAACCTGTTTCGCCAGGAGGTCGAGCATCTGCGGCACAACGTTCGGTCCCGTCGGATAGAACTGGCCGTCCACGTTTGCGACGATCGGAATGCGGGGCGATTCCAGATGCAGACGCTCCAGTTCCCGTCGCAGCGGCTCGCTGGCCGGCGCCACGATTGACGTATGGAAGGCATGGCTGACCGGCAGCTCGGAGACGTCGTAGCCGGCCTGGCGGAGAACTTCGATAGCATGACCGACCGCGTCGCTGGCGCCGCCAATGACCGACTGCTGGTTGCTGTTGATGTTGGCGATGACGACGTAGCCGTCAACCGTCTTCAGGATTCGTTCGATTTCGTTCAGCGGTGCGAATACCGCCGCCATTCTGCCTTTGTCGGCCACCGCTACGCGGGTCATGCCGCGGCCACGCGCGCTGACGGCTTCCAGAGCATCCTCGAAGGGCAGGGCGCCCGAGGCAACCAGAGCGCCGTATTCGCCGAGACTGTGGCCCATGGTGAAATCGGGAGTGATGCCATATGCGGCCAACAAGCGCGTCAATGCGAGATCGATGGCCAGCACCGCCGGCTGCGTAATGGCCGTCTGGCGCAGGTCTTCGTCGGCTTTGGCCACGGCGCTGGGATCGGCAGGGTCGACGAAGACAAAGTCCGTGAGCGGCTTGCCGAGCAGGGGCGTCATCACCCGATCGGCCTGGGCGAAGGTGTCGGCGACGATCGGCTCGGCGGCGCACAGCGGACGCAGCATGTTCACGTACTGTGAGCCCTGACCCGTATAAAGGAACGCGACCTTAGCGGCTGGACCGCGGCCGCGGAAGATGCCCTGCGCACGCAGCGCTTTCCACACAGCCGGCTGATTCGCAGCGAGACCCTTCAGCGCCTTGGTGGCCTTGTCGGCCAGATCAACGGCGTCGGCGTAGTCAATAGCCAGGCGCTGCGGGCCGCGCAGATCCGCCTCGGCCGGAGCCGACGGCGCGGGTGCACGGCCAGCTTGCGCATCCTTCAGCACAGCCTTCAGGCGCTCGACGAGAGCGGACTCAGACTCGGCGCCAATCAGAAGCGCGCCGCGCAGTGGCGGCTTGAAAGCGGATAGTGGAGCCGACGGCAGAACCGCAGCGGGTACTTCTTTCGCAGTCATGATTGCCTCATTGCTTTGAGTATTCGGGAGCGTGACGGCGGCAGTCCGTTTTCCATTCCCAGTCAGCCTGTGCGGAATGTGCTCTTCAAGTACAAGATGAAAGTTGGTGCCGCCAAAACCGAACGCGCTGACTCCGGCGCGGCGCGGAACATCCGCGGGAACGTTCCAGGGCTTCAGTTCGGTGTTGACGTAAAGAGGAGAGTGCGCGAAGTCAATATCGGGACTCGGGTGTTCGCAGTGCACGCTGGGCGGGATCACTTTGTCGCGAAGTGCGAGAGCGGCTTTCAGCAGGCCGGCGGCTCCGGCCGCGCCCTTCAGGTGCCCAATGTTCGATTTGACCGAGCCCAGCGCCACGGAGTGAGCGGGAAGATTGTGAGCGCTGAGCAGATCGGCCATGCACTGCGCCTCCACCACATCGCCGACGCGAGTGGATGTGCCGTGGCCTTCAATCAAGGTCGCGGTCGCAGGAGAAAGTCCGGCGTTCTGCCAGGCGCGCTCGAGGCAAAACTTCTGGCCGACCGGGTTAGGTGCGGTAATTCCTTTGCCTTTCCCGTCGCTGGATGCGCCGATGCCGCGAAGAACCGCATAGATTCTGTCGCCGTCGCGCTCGGCATCCGCCAGGCGCTTCATCAGGAAGATGGCGGCGCCTTCGCCCATGACGAAGCCATCCGCGCCTTCCGCATAGGGACGCGTGCCGGTGGCAGAAAGCGCCCCGATCTTGCAGAACTTAACGAAGGTTTGAGCGCCCATGTTGCGGTCAATGCCGCCGGTTATCACGGCATCGAAGTTGTTCTGAACCAATCCTTCGACCGCCGCGCTGATGGCCGCCATTGCCGAGGCGCAGGCCGCGTCGCATATGAAGTTCGGGCCGTGGAAGTTGTAGATGTTGGCGATGCGTCCAGCAATGCAGTTGGCCAATTCTCCGGGCATGCTGTCTTCGGTGATTTCGGGAAGATGCTTGCCGATGCGTTCGTGCAGTTGTCGCGTTATATCGGCTCTCACCTCTTCCGGAAGCGCGGCGAAACTGGCGATCTCAGCGAGTTCGTGGGCATACTCGGGGAACTGCACCCGCAGCGCGGTGAGGTAGTGCTTCTCTCCGGCCATGGCGTTGCCGAGGATGACGGCCACCCGATCGGCGTTCAGCGGCCGCTTAGGATAGCCGTAGTCTTCGAGGGCTTCGCGCGTGGCCGCGATCGCCCATTTCTGTGCCTGGTCCATGGCGTCGGTGACCTTGGGTGGGATCGGCAGGTGCCACTTCATCGGGTCCCACGGGAACTCGCGCACCCATCCGCCAATCTTCGAGTAGGTCTTATCCGGGACGCTGGGGTCGGGATCGTAGTAGAACGCAGGATCCCAACGGGTGGGCTCCACGTCGGAGATGCTGTAGCGTCCACTCTTGATGTTCTCCCAGAATTTGGCGACGCTGGTGGCATCGGGCAGAATTGCTCCGGCTCCTACGATTGCGACGGCACGATACGCTGTGTCTTCCATTTCGACGCTCCTGTGCAACCGGGAGGGCTCCCGGTCACGTGCAATGTCGGCAGGCGTCTTACCGCTTAGGCGGCGAGGGCAGGTTTTGCCGCCCGGCCGTAGAGGACGTCCGCAACGCTATCCATGTCAGGGATGAGGCCGGCCTGTGCGCGGTGAATGGCGGCCAATCCCAAACTCGTTTCAAATGCCGGCATCTCGGCGTCGTTGACGCCTCCGGCTCCCGTGATCCAACGCAGGCCTTCTTCGGCGACCTTCAGAGCCGCGTCGCGCGCGAAGATCCGGCTGATGGCGGCCAGTGCGGCCGCATCAAACCGCCGGTTCGCCTTTTCGCTGAGTTTTCCTTCCGCATAGCGGGCCGCGCGCCGCGCGAGGCAGCCGGCGCACTCGGCGTAGGAAATCCACTCGCCCAGGCGCAGCAAAATATGCTGAAACCGCGTCAGCCGCGCCACGCGCGCTTTCTCCATGAACTCCGCCAGCGCATGATGCGCCAGGGCCGCGACGTCGGCGCCCACGTTTGGATGCTTCGCATGCAGTGCTTCCAGTTCGCGGGCCTTCTCGTGGAAATGCTGGCCGCGCGTCTTCAGGTGGAACTGCCAGCGGTCGCGGCTGATAGTCATCTCCATGATTTCCGATGTACCTTCGTAAATCGTGGTGATGCGCACATCGCGGCTGATCTTTTCCACCAGATACTCGTGGGTGTAGCCATAGCCGCCCAGCGCCTGAATGCTGGCATCCGCCGCCTGATTTCCGGCTTCGGTTGCCATGTACTTGGCAATGGCGCCCTCGGTGTTGAGGCTGCCTTCGCCGGCGTCAATTCGTTCGGCAGTTTCTTCGATATAGGCGCGCGCCGCTTCCAGCCGCGCCACGTGCGGCACGATCAGCTTATGGGTGTAGCCCTGCTTTTCGGACAACGGCGAGCCGCCCTGGATGCGCTTGGTGGAGTAGGGAATCGCCCGGTCAAGAGCGGCCCACCCGGCTCCGAGGCCGAACGCAGCCACCATGAGCCGCGTGTAGCCGAACACGGCCTGAGCCTGGAGCAGTCCCTGGCCTTCGACGCCACCGATCAGCCGGTCGGCATCCACGTAGACGTCATTGAAAGCCAGCGCGGCGGTGTTGCTGAGGCGAATGCCGTGCTTGTCTTCGGGTTCGTCGTGGGTGAATCCCTTGGTGTCTTTCTCGACCACAAACCAGCTCGGGCCGCTGGGTGTGTTGGCGAGGACGGTATAGGCCCCGGCGATGCCGCCGTTGCTGATCCACTGCTTGTTGCCGTTGATCTTGTAGCCCACGACTTTGCCGTCTTTCAGAATCGGGTCGGCGGTGGTGCGCAGCGCGCCCAGATCGCTGCCGGCCTCGGGTTCGGTGGCGCCATAGGCGAAGAGCAAGCCTTCGTCGGCGATGCGGCTCAGCCATAGCTTCTTCTGCTCATGGGTCGCTCCGACGGTAATCGGATCGCTACCCAGGAACGTAGCCAGCACAGAAGTCGCGACTCCCAGGTCAATCCGCGCCATCTCTTCGCAGATGCAATAGACGTCGAACGTGCCTCCGCCCATGCCGCCGAATTCCTCAGGGATGAACAGGAGCTGAATGCCGAGCTTATCCGGACTGCACATGTCGCGAACCACGTCGAGCGGGCATTCGTCGCGCTCGTCGAGTTCGATCAGCTTCTCGTCGGGCAGGCGCTTTTTGGCGAATTCCTTCAGGGACTTCAAGCTCAGTTTCAGTGTTTTCTGTGCCAGCATGGATGCAACCTCACTAAGCGGCTTGGCCGCGCATTACGCGAACTTTTTCCGTCAGTACGGGCAGGAATTCCAGGACGTCGTCCACAATTCCAACCTCGGCCACCTGGAAAATCGGGGCCTTGGGATTCTTGTTGATGGCAATGATGAGAGGATTCCCCTTGATTCCGGCCAGGTGCTGGAACGCACCGCTGATGCCGCAGGCCAGGTAGACCTTGGGTTTCACGGTTTTTCCGGATGATCCGACCTGGCGGGATTTCTCCAGCCACTTGGCGTCCACCACCGGGCGCGAGCAGCTCACGGCCGCTCCGAGCGCTTCGGCGAGTTCCTCGGCGATGGCGATATTGTCTTTTTCCTGGATGCCGCGGCCGATCGAGATCAGCACGGTGTGCTTGGTGATATCCACGTCGCCGCCTTCGGCCGCGATGGTCTCGAGGTAGCGGCGTTTGGCCGACAGAGCACCCACCGCGGACGACTTATCCACGATCGAGCCTGAAACCGGAGCAGGCGCCTCGGCCTTGAACGAGCCGGGGCGCAGGTTGATCACCACTCCCGAGGAAATGTCGCAGCGAACGTGGGCGCTGACCTGCCCGCCAAACTCCTGCCGAACCGCGGCGAGGGAATTGCCATCCACATGGTCAATCGCCACCACGTCCGGGACATAGGCAGCCCCCAGCTTGACCGACAGCCCGGGAGCAAGATCAATGCCAAAGTGATCGTGCGTTACCAGCAGGATGCTCTGGGGCGGCAGAACGCTCACCAGCGCCTGGCGGACAAGCTCGGCGTTGGGATAGGCGAGGGCGGGATTCGCAATCTTCCAGACTTCGCTGAAAGAAGCTGGAAAGCCGGCGCAGGCGCGGTCGAGGTCCGCTCCCGAGCCGGTGACGATGGCAATGGGCGCAGCAGCCGGGTCGATTTTCTTTGCGGCCGCGAACAATTCCAGCGCGGAATCGTCCACGACTCCGCCTTTTTGCGCGATGTAAGCGAAAATGCGAGCCATTATTTCAGCCCTCCCTTCGTTGCCACCAGTTCAAGAACTCGGTCGGCGTTCTCCTCGCGGCTGCCCCGCAGGATCTCAGCGCCCTTGCCCGCGGCAGGAATGAAGTAATCCACTCGCTTCACCTTGGCGGCCGCTTCCCCGATCGCGGCCGTATCCAGGCCGAGGTCGGAGTTCCCATAGGTAGGGATGGGCACGGAAGCCACCTGGCGGATGCCGCGCATTCCGACGTAGCGCGGCTCGTTGATGCCGGTCTGAATCGAAAGCACGCAGGGAAGATCAATCTCGTTGATTTCCCGGTTGCCACCTTCGATCTCCCGGCCGACCTTGAGCTTGCCACCGTCCACGGTGATGGAATTCACCAGCGAGGCGAACGGATAGTCGAGCATCGCGGCCAGCATCCCGCCGACCTGGGCGCCACCGTCATCGGCCTGAACGCCGGTCAGAATCAGGTCGTAATGACCCTTCTGCACAAAGCTCTTGAGAGCGGTGGCGATGCCCCGGCCATCGCTGCCGTTCAGGGCCTCATCTGAGATCAGCACGGCCTGGTTCGCGCCCATGGCCAGCTCCCGGCGCAGGATTTCTTCGTCGTCCTCGCCGCCAACGGTCACCACCGTGACGTTGCCGCCCACGCGATCGCGGATTTGCAGCGCTTCTTCGACCGCGTAGTTGTCCGGCTCGTTGATCGAATAGACGAGGTCGTCGCGCTCAATATCGTTTCCTGCGGCATTGAGCTCGATCTCATTTTCCGAGGTATCGGGCACTCGGCGTGCGCAGACTAGGATTTCCACGTTCACCTCCCTGGAACGAGCTCTGGAGCTCGCTGAATTTCGTTGGCCGGCGCCGTGGCAGCCTGGACGCGGACCATCTGCTGATCTACCAGTTCGGCCAGGTCAATCGCCGACATCCTGCCCTCGAGGCCCGCGACTTTGATGGCGTCTTCGACATTCACCATGCAGAACGGGCAGGCGGTCACGATGACATCGGCGCCGGCTTCGGCGGCCATCTTGACCCGGAGTACGCCCATGCGCTGTTCTTCTTTCGGCTCGTAGAACAGCATGAGCCCGCCCCCGCCGCAGCAGAATGACCGGTCGCGTGAGCGCTTCATCTCGACTCGCTTCAATCCCGGAATGGCGTCGAGTACCTCGCGCGGATCGTCATAAACCTGGTTGTGGCGGCCGAGGTAGCACGGGTCGTGGTAGGTGTACACCCGGTCGGGCTGTTCCACCGGATGGAAGCTGATCCTCTCCGCCTTCACTTCGCGGGCGATTACCTGGCTGATGTGCTCGACGGGCGGGACGTCCTTGTAATCGTGCTTCAGCGCGTTGTAAGCGTGTGGATCGGCGGTGACAATACGCTTGGCTCCCGAGGCTTGGATGGCTTCGGTGTTGTGGTCGCGCAGGGCCCGGAACAACATTTCCTCGCCGAAACGCCGGACTTCGTGGCCGCTGTCTTTCTCGGCCGGCCCGAGAATTCCGAAATCTTCTCCAATGTTGCCCAGGATTCTGGCCGTGGACCGTGCGATGGACTGCATCCGGTCGTCGTAGGAAGTGATGCTGTCCACGAAGAACAGCGTGCCGGCCTCGGTCTTCCGGTCGAGCACCTTGACGCTGCAGGTTTTCTGGAACTCAGCGCTCTTTACCCAGTCGGCTTTCCTCTTTTCCATCTTGCCGTAGGGGTTGCCGCGGCTCTCAAGGGCTTTCAAGGGTTTTTGCAGGGACTGAGGCACGTTTCCGTCGTCAATCATGCCCCGCCGCAGGTCCACGATCTTGTCTATGTATTCGATCAGCAGCGGGCATTCTTCTTCGCAGGCGCCGCAGGTCGTGCAAGACCAGATCTCGTCCTCGGAATAAATCGTCCCGATCAGCGGTGTGCTGTTGCTCGCTGTGCCTGTAACCGGATAGTGCTGGAAGACATAGTCCCTGGCCTTGGTGCTGATGAATCGTGGCGCCAGCGGCCGGCCCGCCGCGTTGGCCGGGCAATTGTCGGCGCAGCGGCCGCAATCGGCACAGGAGTAGAAGTCCAGCATGTGTTTCCAGGTAAAGTCTTCGAACGTCTTGACGCCGAACGACTTCACCTGGTCGAGATGCTCGTCGGCTACATCCCAGCGCACCGGTTTTACGGTGCCTTTGTCCAACTTCGCAAAATAGATGCTGAAAAGGGACGTCTCCACGTGAAACTGAATGCCGAACGGCCGGTAGCAGAGCAGGAAGTAGAACGCCAGTTCATGCACCAGATAGGCAGTGAGGTTGAGAACCCAGAGCGTGGCCAATGACATGGAGCCGATGAGACTCTGCAGAATCCAGGGCAATGACAGGAAGGCCAACTCCTCAGCAGATTGATCCTGCAGCACATGCCCGGCGGCCTTGCTGGCGGCAAAGAAGCTGTCGGCAGCCATCAGCACGGCAATCAGACCGAGAAGGAATACTGCGTCCGCGGTGTGAGCTTTGCCGTACTTTGCGGGCACGGCGTACCGTGCGGGTTTGAAGACCAACCGCCGCACGACTGCCACTATCATGCAGAGGAAGACAACCGTTGCAGCATAGTCGGTCACAACGTCGTAAAGATGGCCGAATTCTCCAGACAGCCCGGGCAGGGCAAAGTGTTCCGCGCCAATCATCAGCACCGCGAAGGCGCGCTGCGCCAGGAGAAGGAACCCGGCAAAGATCAGGATGTGCAGGATCCCGGCGAACCTGTAACGCGGGTGTTTCCATTGCGCCAGCCAGAACTTCCAGACTTTTCCCAGGCGTTCCCAGAGCCGGTCGAAGCGAGGATCGGATTGCGCGCGAAATAGCGGAACCAGCCGTTTCGCCACGATGAAGGCAAAACATCCGATCCCGATAAGCTGAATGGACAAGAACAGGGTGCGTCCCGGCACCAACCAATCGGTAATCTGAGAACTTACTACCACGACTCCCTTGCCTATCTTTCGAACAATAATGTCTGCCAGAGCACTGCCTGGTTCCTAATGCCGACCAGCAACGTGGCGCGTGCGGGGTTCCCCTGTGTCAGGCGTAGTCAATCGGATTTCGCTCAAACCAATGTTCGTCGCGGGTTTGCGTCACGCGCTTCCAGGCATTGGCAGCGACCTTCGCGGTCAAGTCCCGGCTCTCCCAGAGCATTCCGGCGCCAAAGCCGATCGCGCCGCCCAGGACGCCGCAGGCCAGAGCTTTGGCGGGCGACCGCCGGCTGCTTCCGGCGCATCCACCAAGGATTCCCAGGCACGCACCGAGGATGGCCGGCCTCACCGCCAGCCGAGCCGACTGCTCAAGATATGGAGTCAAAGGCTCTTCGCGCAGGAAGTCTTTTTCCCCATCCAGCGCTCCCTCGACGGCTGAGTTCACCAGCTTTTTTCCGTAATCCACGGTAGATTCCGACCACTCCACAAAATTCATACTGTCACTCCCCAATCATTTCTATGGCGGCTGTCCCGCTTTGGTGGGGCAGGTGCCTCCATTCTCGATTCGATCAGTTCGAGCACCTCCGCAAAGGTCATGCCGTGGTCGAGCATCCGGACCAACGCATCCGCATTAAGGCCGACGGCCTCCCCGCCCTGTACCAGCCGTTCGACAGCGTCGTAAGCCGACAGATCGCGGGATTCGCGGAGACTGGAGAGAACTGCTTGTACCGCGGTCACCGGCTGGGATCCGGTTGATTGCATACAGAAGCCTCGTGAAGGTAGTAAACCTCCAGATGTGACCAGAGTCAGCAACCTCTATCACGCCGCTTTGTGACCACAGTCACAAGCCGGCGCCGAGTCAGGGAGATGCGCGGAAGCCCTGAGATCTCAGGCGATTGTGATTACTTTTCGAATTTCCCACTTTCGGTTTTTCTGGGAAACTCCGGAGTGCGCTCACGAATGCAAACAGCGGCAACATCGGTGGGTAGTATGATTCCAGCAAGGAGTTGGATGATGACCAAGACCGGAGCGCAGATTCTCTGGGAGTGTCTGGAGCGCGAAGGCGTAAGTCACGTTTTTGGGTATCCGGGTGGCGCGATCCTGCCCGCTTACGACGCCCTGAAGCACAGCAAAATTCATCATGTGCTGGTGCGCCACGAACAGGGAGCCGCTCACATGGCGGATGGCTACGCTCGCGCCAGCGGACTGGTGGGCGTCGCGGTGGCGACCTCAGGGCCGGGAGCGACTAATCTTGTGACCGGTATTGCGACCGCCATGCTGGATTCTTCTCCGATAGTCTGTATTACGGGCCAGGTAGGCAGCCGGTTAATCGGCTCCGACGCATTCCAAGAGACGGACATCACCGGCATCACGCTGCCGATTACGAAGCACAACTATCTTGTGACCCACGTCCAGGAACTGGCGCGAACCCTGCGCGAAGCCTTCTTCGTAGCGCGTTCCGGCAGGCCGGGGCCCGTGCTGGTGGATATCACCAAGGACGCGCAGCAGGCTTCCTGCGAGTTTGATTGGGAGGAAGCCAAGCCGCAGTTGCCCGGCTACCGCCCTGACCTGTCGCCCGCGCCAAAAGAGTATGAAGAGGCCCTGGAATTGATTCACAACTCGCGGAGACCTGTGATTCTGCTTGGACATGGCGCGATTGTTTCCGGCGCGATGCATGAAGTGCTGACGCTGGTCGAGCGCTCACGAATTCCGGTGGCGCTGACCCTGCTTGGCCTGGGCGCCTTGCCGGCTTCTCACCCGCTCTGTCTCGGCATGATGGGCATGCACGGTGAAGCCTGGGTGAACACTACGATCCAGGAAGCGGACCTGTTGATCGCGCTGGGCATGCGCTTTGATGACCGGGTCACGGGAAACCTCAAGACTTATGCTCCCAACGCAAAGAAGATCCACGTGGAGATCGATCCGGCGGAGATCAACAAGAACGTCAAGGTAGATGTTGCCCTGGTCGGCGACCTGCGCAAAGTGCTGCTGGAGCTGCTGCCGAAGATTGAAGCCGTTGACCGTTGCGAATGGCTCAAGTTCATTGATGGGCTCAAGGGTGATTCGGCGGTCCGCGACATTCAGAACCTGCCCGACAGCGGACATCTCTATGCGGCCCACGTCATCAACGACTTATGGAGGGAGACCCGCGGCAGCGACACGATCGTGGTCACCGACGTCGGCCAGCACCAGATGTGGGAAGCGCAGTATTACAAGCACGAAACGCCGCGCTCGCTGATCACCTCCGGCGGTCTGGGGACGATGGGGTTTGCCTTGCCGGCAGCCATCGGAGCGAAAGTCGCGCGGCCGGAGTCCGAGGTTTGGGTGGTGGTGGGCGACGGCGGCTTCCAGATGACCATGGCCGAACTGGCCACCGTGGTACAGGAAGAGTTGAAGATCAATATCGCCGTCATCAATAACGGCTATCTGGGAATGGTTCGCCAGTGGCAGGAATTCTTCTACGATCGCAACTACCAGGCCACGCCGCTGCTCAATCCCGACTTTGCCAGGCTGGCGTCCGCTTATGGGATTCAAAGCATGACCGTGACCCGGCGCGCTGAGGTGGTGCCGGCTGTGCAATCGGCGAGGCAGAGCAAGGGAGCGGTGCTGATTGATTTCAAGGTGGAGCAGGAGGATACGGTGTATCCCATGGTCGCGGCCGGGGCAGCGCTGCATGAAATGATCCGGCGGCCCAGTCCGATTGTAGAGACTGCCGAGGACTAACGATCGCATATGCTCAACACATTTGTGGTGTACGTGGAAAACAAACCAGGAGTTTTGACCCGGGTGGCGTCGCTGTTTCGCCGCCGCGCCTTCAATATTGACTCGCTGACGGTGGGACGCACGGAAAAGCCGGAAGTGTCGCGCATGACGATCACCGTGGAGGCGGACCGGGACCAGGCCCGCCGGATTGAGGCGCACCTGTACAAGCTGGTGAATGTGCTGCTGGTCGAAAACATCACGACCCAGGCCGCTATCGTGCGCGATCTGGCGATGATCAAGGTGGCCGCCACGCACGAGGCTCGCTCGCACGTGCTGGAATTGGCTGGTGTCTTCCGGGCCCGCGTGGTGGATGTAGCGCCGGATTCGCTCATTATCGAGATCACCGGCGATGAGGACAAGATTGACGGGCTTCTGGAAGTGCTCCGGCCCTATGGCGTGCTGGAGATGGTCCGGACCGGCATCGTCGCCATGCGACGCGGGGGCAAAACTTCTTCGGTGGCCGCTTCAGCCGACTCGCTAAACCAAATGGCAGCGGACGACGATATCCAGCAGTCGGTGTGAGTAGAACCTCACTGGGGGCTGGCCGCGAACGCTGACCGGTGCCAGCTCAGTCAGTCTCTAAGGCTCGAACCAGCCTCCGGACATCTTCTTCCAGAACAGCCTGCCGCTGGTATTCGCGGCCTTCGACGGTCCCCATAGAGATGCGCGGGTTTCGGAAACGCATTGGGCTGGGAAGAGAACTGCGCAAACCGACATGAACTTCCCGCACGCCGGTTTGCCGGACGAAGTCTCTGGCGTTTTCAGGCTTGATGCCACTGCCGGCCATGACGACGATTCGGTCAGCGGCCTTGTGGACGAGCTTCGCGATCGCGGCGCTGCCTTGCAAGGAAGTCTGCTCGCCGCCGGAGGTCAGCACCCGCGCAACTCCGGTTGTGCAGATGTCCTCGAGAGCCTGGAATAAGTCAGGGGTCATGTCAAAAGCGCGATGAAAAGTGACCTCGAGAGGGCGCGCCAGTTCCACAAGCTGTCGAGTACGTGCCACATCAATTCCCCCATCCGGGTCCAGGATGCCGAAAACGACGCCATCCACTCCCAGTCGCTTAGCCGCATCGATCTCAAAGCGCATGACCTCGAGTTCGGCGTCGTCATAGCAGAAATCCCCGCCTCGAGGGCGAATCATGACGTGCAGTTTCATGGACACGGCCGACCGCACGGCCCTGATGAGCCCCGCGCCTGGAGTGACGCCGCCTTCGATCAGCCCGCTGCACAGTTCAATGCGCGCGGCGCCGCCGCGTTCTGCCGCGACTGCGGAAGCGATCGAGTCTACGCAGACTTCAATCCCGATCCTGTGATTCATTGCAAATGCCGCGAACCCGCGCTCAAAATCATACAGGAGGAACACCGGCCGTTCGCATCCCAGAGGCTGGTTGCGTCTTGTCCTGTCAACGTATTCCCTGTAGAAATGAAGCCGGACTCGGGTTGCAAAGGAGGCAGACATTTATACCCTCGGCATTGATGTTGGAACGGGCGGGACGCGGGCGCTGATCCTCGACGAGAAAGGCAAAGTCGTGGCTTCCGCAGCCGTGGAGCACGCACCCTTTTCCTCACCGCAGATCGGATGGGCGGAGCAGCACCCGGAAGACTGGTGGCGCGCCTGCTGTCTGGCGGTTCCTGAGGCGATCGAACGTTCAGGTCTACGGGCGGAGGAAATCGCGTGCGTGGGCTTCTCCGGGCAGATGCACGGAGCGGTCTTGTTGGATGAACGCGGGAGCGTGGTGCGTCCGGCGCTGATCTGGTGCGATGTGCGGACGAATTTGCAGGCTCAGGAATTGACCGAGAAAATAGGAGCCCGGCAGTTGATCCAGGCGACGTGCAATCCTGCGCTGGCCAATTTCACTCTGACCAAGCTGATGTGGGTGCGGGAACACGAGCCGGACAACTGGAATCGCGTGCGCTCGATCATGTTGCCGAAGGACTACGTACGGTTCCGCATGACCGGCGAGCGTGCCACCGACATGGCCGATGCTTCAGGCACCTTGCTGCTCGATGTGGCGAACCGGCGCTGGTCGAAGCCGTAA
>Ga0209415_10010206_pt1 | contig 16005 bp, 17 predicted proteins | sample PeaSoiSIISIP2007_FD_187696 | JGI IMG/M metagenome (GOLD analysis project Ga0209415, IMG submission 187696) | Peat soil microbial communities from Weissenstadt, Germany - SII-SIP-2007 (SPAdes) (version 2) | ecosystem: Environmental > Terrestrial > Soil > Wetlands > Peat | place: Germany...
GTCACCGCCGCGATGCGGTTGCGCGTCTCGACGAGCGCGACGTGCGAGACGCGCGTGAACCAGCGCGTGAGCAGCAGTGCGGGCGGGACGATCGCGAACACGACGAGCCCGAGGCGCCAGTCGGCGATGAGGAGCGCGGCGACCGCGGCGGGGAGGAGGACGACATTGGAGACGAGCGTCGGCATCCCCTGCGAGAGGACGTCGGAGACGGCGTCGACGTCGCTCGTCAGGCGGGCGATGATCCAGCCGGCCTTCTGCTGTGAGAAGTAGCGCAGCGAGAGGCCCGTGAGGTGGTCGAAGAGGTCGCGGCGCAGGCCGAGCACCATGCGCTGGCCGATGCCGGCGAGGCCCCGGATGAGGATCGCCTGCAGCACCCAGCCGACGGCCGCGACGGCGAGGTAGATCCCGACGATCACGGTGAGGTAGTGCTCGTTGCGCGCCGCGATGCCCTTGTCGATCGCGCTGCGGACGAGCAGCCAGCCGCCCGTCTGGCAGGCGGCGTTGCCGGCGGCGACGAGCACCATCAGGGCGGCCCGCGCATGCAGGCCGTCGAGGTATCTCCACAGGCGCTTCACGCCGCCACCACCTCGTCGCCGAAGAGCGCCGCGAACGGGCCGCCGGCGCGGATGAGGTCGGCGGGCTTGCCGGACTCGGCGACGGCGCCGTCGACGAGGACGACCGCGCGGTCGGCGATCTCCACCGTCGACAGGCGCTGTGTCGCGACGAGCACCGTGCGGCCGGTCAGCGCCGGCCGGAGGCGCTGGACGAGCCGCCGCTCGGTGAGGGTGTCGACCGCCGAGAGCGGATCGTCGAGGACGACGATCCTCGCGCCCGTGATGAGCGCGCGGGCGAGCGCGACGCGCTGGCGCTGGCCGCCCGAAAGGTTGATGCCGCGCTCGCCGATGAGCGTGTCGTAGCCGTCGGGAAGCTCGTCGACGAACGTGTCGACGCCCGCCGCCGCACACGCTGCCAGCACCTCGTCCCAGTCCGCGTCGTCGTGGCCGGCGGTCAGGTTCTCGCGCAGCGGCACCGAGAAGAGCACCGGCCGCTGCGTGACGAGCGCCACCGATGCGCGCAGCTCGGCGATCGGCACGTCGCGCGTGTCGACTCCGCCGACGAGCACGCGCCCGCCGGTCGGGTCGTAGAAGCGCGGCAGCAGGTTGAGGAGGGACGTCTTCCCGCTACCGGTGGAGCCGCAGACGGCGACGATCTCGCCCGGCTCGACGGCGAGCTCGAGATCGCGGAGCACGTCGTGCTCGCCGCCGTACGCGAACCGCACCGACTCGAAGCGGACGGCGAGCGGGCCCGCCGGCAGGCTGCGCGGGGCGCTCGGCTCCGGTAGCGGCTCGATCCCCTCGAGCCACGCGAAGCTGCGCCCGGCCGACGCGAGCGCGCGCTGCGCGAGGTTCGTGATCCACCCGAGCGCCTCGAGCGGCCACACGAGCTGGAGCAGCAGCGTCTCGAAGAGGACGAACTGGCCGATGGTCAGGTGCCCGCCGATCACCTGGCGGCCGCCGAAGTAGACGACGGCCGCGATGGAGAGCGACGGGAGGTAGTAGAGCCCTGGAAGGTGGCGCGCCTCGACGCCGGCCTGCCGCAGCACCGTGTCGCGCACGGCCTCGGCCTTGCCGCCGAAGCGGCCGCGCACGTCGTCCTCGCGGCCGAACGCCTGCACCATCTCGATGCCGACGACGGCCTCGTCGGCCGCCTCGGTCACATCGCCCTTCCGCTCCTGCACCTGGCGCGAGAGCGGCGACACCCGGCGCGCGAAGCGCAGCGCGAGCACCGTGATCGGCGGCATCGCCACCGCCGTGTACAGCGCGAGCCGCGCGTCGACGAGGACGAGGACGATCCCCGCGCCGACGATCATCATCAGGCTCTGCATGCCCTGGACGAGGCCCCAGCCGATGAAGTACCGGATCGGGTAGAGGTCGTTCGTCGCGCGCGAGAGCACCTGACCGGTCGCGTGGCGGTCGTAGAACGCGCGCGGATAGCGGAGGTACGCGCGGTAGAGCAGCTCGCGCATGCGCGCCTCGATGCGGATGCCGATGCGCGCCGTCGCGTACCGCCGCATGAAGTTGACGAGGAAGCGGAGTGCGCCGAGGCCGGCGATCGCGAGCAGGTAGGGCCACAGCGGCTGCGAGTGCTTGACGATCGCGTGGTCGATCGCCTGCTGCATGAGCAGCGGGATGGTCGTCGAGATGAGCGTGTACGCGAGCGCGAAGGACAGGCCGACCGCGCCCAGGCGCCATTCCGCCGCCCACAGGCGGAGGAGCCTGCGGAAGGTGGGCAGCAGGCCGAGGTCCGGCGGATCGACGGGGTTCAGGTGCTCGGGCATGGCGAAAGTCCGCGGCCCCTGCCGGCCGCAGCCTCGCCTTCAGTCAATCAGTTTCGGTCCGGCTGGGCGAGGGCTGCGAGGCCCTCGCTGAAGCTCATCGCCATCGTGTCGCTGCCGACCTCGTGCCCGTCCAGCTCGCGCTCCCGCTCCTCGAGCGCGGCCTCCCGCTCGTCCAGGGTGGCCTCGCGCGCATCGAGCTCCCTCTGCCGTGCCGAGGCGGCCGGGCGCCGGCCCGGGGGCTTCTGCGCGAGGTCGACGCGGAGGGCGGCGAGCTCGCGCTCGACATTCCGGATCTGCTGCTCGCGCTCGTCGAGGCGCTCGCGCTCGGCGGCGGCGAGCGCCCGCTCGGCCTCGGCCTCGGCCTGCAGCCGTCGTGCGGCGGCGAGCTCGGCGGCGAGCCCGTTCTCGCTCAGCCGGCTCTCCATGTCGGCGAGCCGGCGCTCACGCTCGGCGATCGCAGCCGCGCGCTCGCGCAGGGACGCCTTCATCAGCTCGACCTCGCCCTGCACCTCGGCGTAGGCGTTCTCGCGCCGGGAGGCGAGCTCGCGCGCCAGCCGGCGCAGCTCCTCGAGGTCGACCCGCCGTTCCATGCCCGAAAGTGTCGCAGGACCTGGGTCCCGCGGAAAGTCAGCGTCTGGTCGGGAGCACGAGGTGGAAGCGCGCGCCGTGGGGCTCGGCGTCCTCGTAGAAGAGGTCGCCGCCGTGCGCGCGCGCGTACGAGCGGGCGATCGCCAGGCCGAGCCCGGTCCCGCCCGGGGTGTCGCGGCTGTGCGCGCTGCGGCTGAAGCGCTCGAAGAGGTCGGGGACGAACTCGGGCGGGACGCCCCCGCCGCGGTCCTCGACGGTGAGGCGGAAGTGGCGGTCGGTCTGCTCGGCGCGCACGACGATCGGCGGCGACCCGTACCGGAACGCGTTCGTCACGAGGTTGGAGACGATCCGGTCGAGCGCGTTGCGGTCGACGGTGGCGATCGCCTTCTCGGCGACGTCGATCTCCACGGCTCCGGGATCCGGCGCGGCGGCGGCGACGATCTCCTCTAGGTGGGGCCGGAGCGCGATCGCGCCCGGCGCGATCTCGATCGCCTCCGCGTCGAGCCGGGAGAGGTCGAGCAACTGCTCGACGAGCCGCGCCATCCTGTCGGTCTGTTGCAGTAGCACGTCGCCGACCTCCCGCCGCTGGCGCTCGTCGAGCTGGCCGCCCAGGTGGTAGAGCGTCGTCACGAATCCGTGGATGGTGGTCATCGGCGTGCGCAGCTCGTGCGCTGCGAGCGCGATGAAGTCGAGCTTGATCTCGTTCGCCCGCTCGAGGGCGACGCGCGCTGTGTGCTCTGCCTGGAAGAGGCGCACGCGGTCGAGCGCGAGCCCGGTGAGCGCGCCCACCGTCTGCAGGAGCGCGAGCTCCTCGTCGCCGAAGAACGGCGCGTACGGCGACGTCCAGACGACGAGCGTGCCGCCGGGGAAGTCGATGTCGATGACCTCCGCGTCGGGCCAGATGCGCGGCGGCGGCTCGGGCGCCTCGAGGCGGCCGCGGTCGTCCGGCTCGAGGTTCCAGGTGGCGACGACCTTTCCCTCGGCGTTGCGAATGGCGAGGGCGCGTGCCCCTACGATCGCGGCGGCGGGCTCGAGGACGCGGCTCGCCACCTCCTCCTGCGACTCGGCGAACGCGAGCAGCTGCATGATCGCCTGCTGCACGCGCTCCTGCTCGGCACGGCGCCACAGCATGCGGACGAGGCGCGGCGGCGCGAACCCGACGAGGAACGTGACGACGCTGAGCGTCGACAGCACCTGGGAGCCGAGCGCGACGCCCGCGCTCGCGTGGCGCGTCGAGGCGGCGAGGATGAGCGCAAGCGCGAGCGCGCTCGCTCCGATCGCCATGAGGCGCAGCCGCCGGCGCGAGACGGTGGGCTGGTCCGAGCCGGCCCGCCACAGCCGCACGGCGGAGACGACCGAGAGCAGCACCCAGTGGATCGCGAACACGACGACGAAGAGGACGAAGGCGGTCGGCCAGTGCTCGCCGTTCCGCGGGATGGAGTTGAGCGCGTACGTCCAGATCGCGAGGACCGCGGTGAGGACGACGAGCGCGTTCGCGAGCCGCCGGCCCGGGCGGCGGAAGGCGCCGGTGAAACGGAAGAGGACGTACGGGAAGACGACGAGCAGGAGGATCTCCAGCCGCACGACCTGCTCCTCCAGGCGGTCGTGCGCGCGGTTCGGGACGAGGCTCAGCAGCTCGACGGCCGCGAGCAGGCCGAACGCGGCCGCCGCCCACATCGCCGCACGGTCGCGCCGCCGCTGCCAGAGCAGGAGCGCCACGGCGCCGAGCGCCGTGTACGCGACGATGTTGAAGTCCCTCAGGCTATGGGCCGCTGTGTGCACCGGGGATCGCGGAATCCTTACACGAGGCCGACATGGCGATTGCAGATGCCGGGAATCCCTCGTCCGGAACATCCGACAAGGGGGAAGAGGTCGAGCTCGCGCCTTGGCTGCGCTGAGCTACTACTTCGGGGGGAAGAACGGCAGCGGCTTCGGCGGCGGCGCCCAGCCGTCGTCGTCTGCCGCATCGGCGAGGAGCCGGTCCTTCGCGTAGATGGCGCGCTGGAGCGCGCTCTCCTCCTCGCCGACGCGGGGGACGTCGTTGATGGTCTCGTCGTCGAGCCGAATCGCGCCCTGGAGGTTCGTCACCCAGAACGGGTCCGGGAACGCATAGCGCTTCTCCTGTCCGAGGGCGCTCTTCAGGTCGGACAGCGAGTGCTCGATCTCGGCCTTGGCTCCGGCCTGGTTGTGCTTGGACGCGAGCATGTGCTTCGCGGTGATCTCGTCGTTCCAGGCGACCGCGACGAGGAAGCGCTCGCCCGGGTCCTCCGACTCGGGCCGGCAGTCGGTGTCCTCCTCATATCCGATGCCCGTGTTCGTGCCGTAGTAGTTCGCCTGGCAGACCCACGGCGTGTACGTGGCGCCCGGGGCGGCGTCGTCGACGACGAGGGTGACGATCCCCTGATGGCCGACGGGCCCCATCTTCGTATGGTCGCAGCCGTACGTCGGCTGGTCGCTGTAGACGCCGACGTCGCCGTGGTACCAGATGAGGTCGTTCATCCCCTCCCAGTGGTAGACGACCCCCGACTGGCCGGCAGCGCCCTCGACGACCTTTCCGCCCGGTAGCTCCGCGTTGTCGCACGTCGGGTCGAAGTTGGCGCCCGAGCCCGGATTGCCCGGCTCCGGCTCGCCCTCGTTGTCGATCAGCTTGAGCTGGATGAACCACTCGTAATGGAGCTTCGCTCCCTCGGGCGCCTTGAGGACGTGGACGCTGTACTGCGTCGCGCAGACTGGCGGCTTGGCGGGAAACGGGCCGCCCGGCGGACAGCCGGTGAAGATGGCCTGCATCGTCGAGATGTCGAGCTCGTCCGGCGGCGGAAGTTTCTGCCCGTTCGACGGCTGACCGGCTCCCGACCCCGCGAAGACGGCCCCCGCGACGAGCGCGGAGAGGAGAACGACGAGCACTACCGGCCGTCTGCCTGGGATGCACGTCTTATCTCACGCAGCCCCGGCAGTGTCAAAATCACGGTGTGCTCCTCGCCGCGATCGCCGCTGCGGCGGCGCTCGGTGCGTCTGCGCCCGCGCCGGTGCTCAAGCTCGCACCGTGCGACGTCGAGGGCCTCTTTGCACACTGCGGCGTGTTCCGGGTGCCCGCGAATCGGGCCGATCCGGGCGGACCGACGATCGGGCTCAACGTCGTCCTCGTCCCCGCCCGGCACAAGGCCCGTCCCGACGTGTTCGCCTACATCGCCGGCGGCCCGGGCGTCGCGGCGACGGCCGAGACGCGGGACGTCGTCACGACCTTCGCGCCGGTGAACGAGGACCACGCCATCCTCCTCGTCGACCAGCGCGGGACGGGCGGCTCGGATCCGCTCGACTGCACGAAGACGAAGTCGATGCGCGCTTGCCTCGCTGCTCTCCATGCCGATCCGAGCCAGTTCGGGACGCGCGCGGCGATGGACGACCTCGACGCCGTCCGCGCCGCGCTCGGGTACGCGCAGCTCGACATCTACGGCACCTCGTACGGCGCGACCGCCGCGCAGGTCTACCTCGAGCGCCACCGCCACTCGGTGCGGACACTGACCCTCGACGGGGCGACGTTCCTCGACGTGCCGTTCTACAGCCGGTTCGCGCGCAATGCCCAGCGCGCACTCGCACAGCTCGCCGGGCGCTGCGCGGCGTCGCCTGCGTGCGCGCGCGTGTTCCCGCACTGGACGGCGACGCTTGCGCGCCTGATCCGCGCCTGGAACGCGCACCCCGTCCATCGCACCCGTACGGCGACGATGACCGGGGACCAGCTCGCCGGGGTGGTGCAGACGATGCTCCTCGATCCCGAATCGGCCGCCGAGATCCCGCTCGTCGTCGCGCGCGCCGCTGCCGGCGACTACGGGCCGCTCGACCAGCAGACCGAGCCGGGGGTGTCCTCGCCGCAGCTCATGTTCTGGTCGATCTGGTGCAACGAGCCGTGGGTCGGTCTCGGCGCGAAAGGCCCGTGGCACACGCTGTTCGACGGCTACACCACGCGGACGATCGCGGCGTACCGGCAGGCGTGCAGCTCGCTGCCGAAACGGACCGAGCCGGCCGCGGCGTGGACGCGGCCCACCCGGACCGATGTGCCGCTGCTCGTCCTCGCCGGCGGCGCCGACCCGCAGGATCCGGTCGGAAACCTGCCCGGCCTGCGGCGGACGTTCCCGAACGCTCGCACGATCGTCGTCCCGGGGTACGGGCACACGGTTGGGCAGTACGGGTGCCTCGGCGGGATCGTCGCGAACTTCATCGACGACGGCAGCGCCGGGCTGGACACGCGCTGCGTGAAGGCGATCGCGCTCCCGCCGTTCGTGCTGCATTAGCCGCGTGAGATTTCGGCAGCCTCGCGCATCTATACGTGCGTGAGCCTGCGGAGACACGAACGCGTCGCGCTCGCCCTGGCGGTCGGGGCGCTGGCGCTTCCCGCCGCGGCGGAGGGGATGCGCCGCGACACGCCGACCACGATCACGACGCCGAGCGGGACGCTCGTCGTCTGCAGCGCGCAGGGCGCGCGCCCGGTCTCCGGCACGGTCACGTTCACGCTCGCGGCGCCCGCGGCCGACGGCGGCACGATCACGGCGCCGCTGTCGGGTCAGGCGTGCACGTCGAAGATCTTCTACCCGGTGGGGACGACCGTCACGGTGGACGAGTCGCTCGAGCCCGGGTACGTGGTGACGTCGATCTCGTTCAACGCCAACGGGGGCAGCAGGCTCACCGCGAACACCCCCGCAGGCGGGACGGCGACCGTGTCGGTCGGCGCAGGCGACGCGACGATCACGTTCGTCACGAGCGGGCCGCCGCGTCCGTGCGTCGTCCCGCACGTCGTCGGCCTCACGCTCGGCGTCGCGAAGACGTCGCTCGCCAGGGGCGGCTGCACCGCGGGCCGGGTGACGAAGGCGTACTCGCGGACGTTCAAGGCCGGCCGCGTCGTCCGCCAGTCCTCGCGGGCCGGGGTGACGCTCGCCCCGGCGGCACCGGTGAGCCTCGTGCTGAGCCGCGGCCCGGCCTAGATCCAAGTTCGGCGAGCCGTGAGTCAGGGCGTTTCATTGCGGTTGTGCAAGTATGTGCGGCACTCGTGCAGGTCACCGTTCCCCGTCTCCTTTGAGCCGCGATCTGTTCGATCTTCGCGACCGCGTCGCGATTGTGACCGGGTCGGGGAGAGGCCTCGGCAAAGCAATGGCTGCGGGGCTCGCAGCCGCCGGCGCCTCGGTGGTCGTGTGCGCACGCCACGCCGACGAGGTTGAAGAAACCGCGGCCGCCATCAATGCGGCCGGCGGCTTGGCGTTTCCGACTCATGTCGACACGAGTGATCGCGACAGTTGCCGGCAGCTCGTCGAGACGACGGTCAAGGAGCTTGGGCGGGTCGACATCCTCGTGAACAACGCAGGCATCGACATCATCGAGCCGGCTGAAGATGTCAGTGAAGACGACTGGGAGACGATCATCGGGATCAACCTGAGCGGCTACTTCCACTGCTCCCAGTTCGCTGCGCAGCGGATGTTCGAGCAGGGCAGCGGCGGCTCGATCGTCAACAACTCGTCGATCGCGTCGGCCGTCGGCATTCGCGGGCTGGCCGCGTACAGCGCAGCAAAGGGCGGCGTCAATCAGTTGACCCGCGTGATGGCGGTCGAGTGGGCGACCCGCGGCGTCCGCGTCAACGCGATCGCGCCCGGCTATTTCGACAACGTGATGCGCGACGCGACCACAACCCATGCCGACCCCGAGAAGCAGCGTCAGGTGATCGAGTTCACGCCGATGGCACGCCGCGGCCGGCCAGAGGAGCTGGTCGGGCCTGTGATCTTTCTCGCCTCCGACGCCTCGTCTTACGTCACGGGAGCGGTGCTCTTCGTCGACGGCGGCTACACGGCGATGTGATGGAGGCACCCGTCTTCGACTACCTGCGAAAGTACAACTTCAAGAAAGTCCTGCTCGCCAACGACTCTGCGACGGGCCTGCGCGCAGTCATCGCGATTCATTCGACTGCGCTCGGGCCGGCGACGGGCGGATTGAGAATGTGGAAGTACGAGAGCGAGCAAGCGGCGATCTTGGACGCCCTCCGTCTGGCCCGCGGGATGACCTACAAGTACGCCGCGGCCGGCGTCGATCTCGGCGGCGGCAAGGCAGTGATCATCGGCGACCCGGCGACGGAGAAGAGCGAGGCCCTCCTGCGCGCGATGGGTCGGTTCATCGACCAGCTCGGCGGCGAGTACATCACCGGCGAGGACGTCGGCACGACGCTCGACGACATGGAAGTGATCTACAGCGAGACGGATCACGTCGTCACGCTGCCCGTGCACTGCGGCGGCGCCGGCGACATCTCGCCTGCAACCGCGCTCGGCACCATCGAGGCGATGCGCGCGTGCGCTGAGCGCGTCTGGGGCTCGCCGGACCTGCGGGGCCGGACCGTGGCGCTGCAGGGCCTCGGCGTCGTCGGCTCGAAGGCGCTCGGACTGCTCACCGAGGCCGGCGCGAACGTCGTCGTGACCGACATCGACCCGGCAAAGGTGCAGTGGGCCAAGGACGCGTACGGCGTCGAGGCAGTCGACCCCGACGCGATCTACGCGTGCGACGTCGACATCTTCGCCCCATACGCGCTCGGCGGGATCATCAACGACGACACGCTGAAGCAGTTGAAGGTCAAGGTCGTTGCCGGCGCCGCGAACAACATCCTGGCGGAGGAACGACACGGCGACGAGCTCGAACGCCGCGGCATCGTCTACGCCGTTGACTACATCGCCAACTCGGGCGGAACGATCTACGACACCGACCGACTACGGAAGGGCGGCTTCCAGCCGGAGCGGGCGATGGCGAAGGTGCGCGAGATCTACGCGCGGACGCATGAGGTCTTCGCGATCGCGGAACGGGACGGGATCCCGTGCTACCAGGCGGCGGACCGACTGGCAGAGGCCAGGATCGCCGCGCTCACCGCCGTCAAGCTCCTCGGCTGAGCACCTACACCTATCTCGACGCGATTCACGACGGTCTCGCCGAGGCGATGCGCAGCGACGAGCGCGTGTTCCTGCTCGGCGAGGACATCGGGCACTTCGGCGGCGCGTTCGGCGTCACTGCCGGACTGTACGAGGAGTTCGGCGCGGGTCGCGTGATCGACACGCCGATCGCGGAGGAGGGATTCGTCGGGGCTGCCATCGGCGCAGCGTGGCAGGGCGAACGTCCGGTCGTGGAGCTGCAGTTCGCCGATTTCGCCAGCTGCCCCTTCGACATGATCGTGAACGTCGCGGCGAAGACGCACTGGCGTTCGGGGATCGCCGTGCCGATCGTCATCCGCGCGCCGAACGGCGGCGGGGTGCGCGGCGGGCCGTTTCACGCGAGTTCTCCCGAGGGGTGGTTCATCGGTGTGCCGGGCTTGAAGGTGGTGTGCCCCGGCACGATCGAGGACGCGTATGGGCTGTTGCGCAGCGCGATCGAGGACGACGACCCGGTGATGTTCTTCGAGCACAAGGGGCTCTACCGACGACTCAAGGGCGCGAAGCCTCGCGAAGAGACGCGCACGCCGCTCGGGCGTGCGCGGATCGCAAAGAGCGGGTCCGCCGCGACCGTCATCACGTACGGAGCCGGCGTCGAGCTCGCGCTCGGCCTCGAGCACGACGTCGAGGTGCTCGACCTGCGCACGCTCTGGCCGTTCGACCGCGAAGCGGTGCTGGAATCGGTCGGGAGGACGTCGCGCGCGCTCGTGCTGCAGGAGGCCCCACGCTCGGCGGGCGTCGCCGGTCACATCCTCGCGCTCCTCGCCGCGGAGGCCTTCGAGCTTCTCGACGCGCCGCCGGCCGTGCTGGCGCCGCCCGACACGCCCGTTCCATTCGCGCCCGAGCTCGAAGACGCCTATCTGCCGTCCGCTGCGACCCTCACATGCGCGATCGAGGATCTCCTTGCCTACTGACGCGCGTCTCGAGCTCTTCCGCCTGATGCTGCTGCAGCGGACGTTCGAGGAGCGCACGTCGGCGCTCTACCGCCAGGGACGGATCAGCGGCTCGCTCTACGACGGCCTCGGCCAGGAGGCGGTCGCGGCCGCCGCCGGACTCGCGTTGGAGGACGGCGACGTCGTCGCGCCGCTCAACCGCGAGCTCGCAACGCACTTCGCGCGCGGCGTCACGGTAGCCGACGCGTTCCGAAACTTCCTCGGCCGCGGCGACGGGCCGACGTTCGGCCGCGACGGGAACATGCACTTCGGCGTCCCCGCACGCGGCGTGTTCCCCCTCGTGTCGATGCTCGGCAACCTCTGCCCCGTCGTCGTCGGCGCAGCGCTCGCGTTCAAGCGGCGCGGAGAGCCGCGTGTGGCGCTGACGTTTCTCGGTGAGGGAGCCTTCTCCGTCGGCGACACCCACGAGGGCCTCAACCTCGCCGCTGTCTGGCACGTGCCGGCGGTCTTCATCCTGCAGTCGAACGGCTACTCGTACTCGACGCCGAGCTCGGGGCAGATGGTCAACACGAATCTCGCCGAGCGCATTCAGGGCGGCTGGTCGATTCCCGCCGTACGCATCGACGGGACGGACGCGCTGCTCGCGTTCGAGACGATCAAGGCTGCGGTTGAGAGCGCGCGCGCGGGCGAAGGGCCGCAGGCGGTCGAGTGCGTCACGTTGCGCGGGCACGGTCACGCCGCGCACGACGACGCGTCGTACGTGCCCGCCGAGCTGCGCGAGACGTTCGCAGGCCGTGATCCGATTGAGCGGCTCGAGGCGCAGCTCGGTTCGGAAGCGGACGCCGTCAGGCGATCGGTCGTTGAAGAGATCGCCGCAGGGTTGGCCGAAGCTGAAGCGTCCCCGGCGCCCGATCCCGCCGCGATGGAACACGGCGTGTACGCGCAGCCGCTCTGAATCAGAGAGCGAGCAGCGCGCAGATGCGCCCGGCGCGCTCGGGCGCCTCGTCGGGATGCAGCGGCTCGGTCAGCCACGGGGCGACGGCCGCCACCGCGTCGCGTGCCGGTTCCGTGAATGTCACCGTGCCGTCGGGCGCAATCGCATCGACGCCGTCGTTGCGGCCGATCGAGGACTGCCACGCGGAGACTTCGTCGAGCTCCTGGCCCGGCGGAAGATCGAGGCTGATCGCCCCGTCCTCGATGACGACGGGGTAGCCGCCCGGTAGGCCGAGCGGCGCCGGTGCGGAGATCCGTGTCGTCCCCGCGCCGGGAAGGAGCGCCTCGACCACGCGCACGCAGGCGACCGCGGTGACCTGGTTGTAGACGACGCCTGCCGCATAGGGATGACCGAGGTACGCGAGGTGATCGGCCCGCTCGCCTTCCTCGCCGAGAAAGACGCGTACCCGGTTGGCGGGATCGTCTGGCGGCTCCGCCCGCATCACGGGATACACCTGATTGTGGTGGCCGATGACGCGAACGAGCGGAAGCTCGGCTTCGGAGCCGAGCGTCGCGCGAAGAGCCCCGCGAACACGCAGAAATTGCATCGTCGCGTTTCCCAGTCCGATCGTCGGCCCCAGTCCGAGACGGTCGAGGATCGCATTCGTTACGTCCGGATACGAAAGGTTCGCGACCGGCCCCGTGAAACCCGTCGCGCGGACAGCGGACATGACTGCCCGGACGACCGGCAACTGCATGGGCAGCGTGACGCCGAGTCCCGCCGACGCGAACGCGCGAGCGATGTCGTCCGTACGGTCGCGAAGCGCCCACGGCGACATCAACGACGCGCACTGGACGATCACGTCCGGCTTGCTGTCGGACAGAAGCGCTTCGACTGCTCCCGGCACGGTGCAGTCGGCAGCCGTGAAGCGCGCCGCCACCTCCGACGTAGACCGCACCATGCCGACGGCCTCCTGACCGGCCGCCGCCGGCACTCCCGCGAGCACGATCTCGTGGACGCCGGGCGTAAACGCGAGTCCGGCCACGATCCGCGCACCCATGTCGCCAGGGCCGATGACGAGGATGCGGGCCACGCAACGAGCGTAACGATGACCGGACAGCTACCCGAGTGCTGCGGCGGCGTCTCGGGCGAGCCTGCGGACGATCTCGGCGGCGGGCAGAACGTCGTTCACGACCTCGACCGACTCTCCAGCCCACATCGCCGTGTAGTCGAGGTCTCCTTCGAAGCCGACGACCGGCGAGGCCGCTCCCATGTAGCGCGGCCAGTCGAATGTCTCGCCTGACGGCCGGCGCATCATGCCTATGGACGTCCCTTCACCAGGACGATGTCCCGGTGACGGTCGTCCCGCGGCATCCCATTCGTCGAAGGTCCGATTGCGAAGCGTGCGAGTCGGGGCCCCGGGCCACAAGATGTCGTAGAGGTCCTCGGTGTAGACAGTGTCTTTCGCGACGCTCTCGACGATGCGGCGCTTGTACTCGGGCAGAGCTCGCGACTCCTCGCTCGCCACGAAGCGCGTGCCGAGCGAGACACCCTGTGCACCGAGGTTGATCGCCCGGGCCACGCCGGCGCCGTCGCCGATCCCGCCGGAGGCGAGCACCGGAACCGGCGAGACGGCGGCAACGACCGCCGGGAGGAGCTTCCAGATCGAGCTCGTACCTCGAACGTGCCCGCCCGCCTCGACGCCTTGGGCGATGATGGCGTCGACGCCCGCGGCGGCTGCGGCCTCGGCCTCGGCGACGGAGCCGACCTGGACGAGGAGCATCACGCCCCGCCTGTGTGCCGGATCGACGTACGGCGACGGGTCGCCCCAGAACAGCACCACCGCCGCCACGTGCTCGTCGATCGCGGTCTCGACTTCCACGCGCACGAGCTCACGGTCTTCCTCTGAGGTCGCCCACCCGTCTTCGTCGATGATCACGTTGACGCCGAAGGGACGGCTCGTCAGCGCGCGCGTGGTGTCGATGCGCTCGCGCACGACCTCCGGAGACGCTCCGCTTATACCGAGGACGCCGAAGCCCCCGGCCTCGGAGACGGCCGCCACGAGATCGGGGCCTGCCACCGACCCCATTCCGGCAGAGAGAATCGGCACATCGATCCCCAGCCCGTCACAGAGCGGCGTCCGCAACGCAACCGGCATGCAGGGGATTATCTCAGCGTTCGCCCAGCGGATGCGGCTTGCCCGAGGTGGTCCAACAGGCGTCGACTCGAACCTGTTCGAGTCACTCGAGCGCCGGCGTGGACCCTCCTGGGGGAGGCGTGCTACTACGGCAGAGCGGCCGATGCCCGGAACTTGGTGTTGCGCAAACCCGCAGTCCTCGCTGCAAGCGCCCTCGACCTCGCCTGAGCGCCCGCCTGTAGTGCGAAATGCGCTACAATTGCGGGCATGGCAGCAGTACCGCCTCTTTCGCTGCGCCTCGGCCGAGACGGACTGCGTGCGCTGGACGAGATTGCCAGGCGGCGCGGCGTGAGTCGCGCAGAGGCCGCGCGTCAGGCCATTGCCGAGACCGCAGAGCGCGAGCGGCGGCGCAGGGGTCTTGCCGCGGAAGCGGCCGCCCTCGCCAAGAACCCGTCCTACGTGCGCGAGGCGCGCGAGGTCGCAGCGCTCATGGAGCAATTCCGTGGTCCGCGGTGACGTTCACGCGATCACGCTGCCGCGTGGCCGTGGTCGTGTCCAGCATGGGTCCCGCTTTGCGGTGATCGTGCAAGCAGACGATCTGCTCGCGCTGTCGACGATCGTCGTGTGTCCTACGTCGACCTCGACGCCGTCGGCGAGTTTTCATCCCGACGTGGAGGTCGGTAACGAGTCGACGCGCGTGATGTGCGAGATGGTCGGTGCCGTCGATGCCCGGATGCTGGGCGAACAGGTCGGGCATTTGACGTTCGACGAGATGCGAAGCGTCGATGACGCGCTGCAACTCGTCCTCGATCTCGCCTGATTCCGGGCACGGCGAGTTGCCGAATGCCTAGAAAAGTGGAGCGTGCCGGGATCGAACCGGCGACCTCCGGCTTGCAAAGCCGGCGCTCTCCCAGCTGAGCTAACGCCCCGTGTCGCTCAGTGTAGAGGCCCGCTCAGGCGGGCTCGAGCGGCGCCTGCTCGTGCGTGTCGCGTTTCGCCAGACTCGCCGCGATGACCCGCGCGCGCTCCTCGCGGAGCAGCTCCCGCTCGACCTGGACCTCCCGGGTCCGCTCGATGAGCCCCTCCCGGCGCCGCTCGTACTCGGCCGCGATCGCCGCGAGCCGCTCTCGCTGGGCGGAGACCGCCGCGAGCGCCTGCTCGAGCTCCCGCTCCCGCCGCTCGACGGCACGAAGCCGCCGGGTCAGCTCGGACTCGGCGTCCTCGGGAAGTCGGGAGATCGTCACGCGGCTGGACTCCTACGGTTCGGGGGTCTGGCCGCAGACCGCCTACAGCATCGGTTGGGATCGGGTCCCTGTCAACCCCCGGCGGGGCCGACAGGGACGCCTGAATCCTCCTAGGCCGCGCGCTCGAGGCGCTCTTCGACCCGAGCTCTGGCGACGATCTGGCTCCGATCGCCGAAGCGCACCCGCGCGCGCAGGGCGCGATGCTCGTCCCAGAGCCGGTCGAGCTCGGCGTCCAGCCGGTGGATGTCCGCGACGATCCCAGCGTCGTACTCGGCGGAGAGCTGCTGCCACAGCTGGCCACGCTCCTCGCTCAGACGCTCGATCTCCTGGTGGATCTCGCTGAATGTCCTCATGACCGTCACAAACGCGTGACCTACCCGGCGCATTCCGCAGGAAACGGAGAACAGGGTCCTCAGCCGTACCCGAGGTCGTCGAGGCGCTCCTCGTCGATCCCGAAGTAGTGCGCCAGCTCGTGCAGGACGGTGATCCGGATCTCCTTCTCGAGCTCGCCCGGGTCGGGAAACGACTCCACGAGCGGCAGCCGGAAGATCCGGATCCGGTCGGGCAGCGACCCGGCCCAGTCGCCCCGGTCCGGCAGCGGCACGCCCTCGTACAGCCCGAACAGGTCGGGGTCGTCCGGATGCTCGTCCTCGACCGAGATCTCGATGTTCCGCACCGCCGCCTGCAGTTCCGGCGGCAGCGACGCCACGACCCGCGCGACGCGTTCCTCGAACCTCACGTCCCTGGCCGCCTTTTGTTCCCCAGAAAGCGCTGCGCGCTTTCTGGGGGCCCCTTCAGGTAGCTCCCGCCCGGCGCGGCCGCGCTCCGCGAAAGGCTGACGACGCTGGCGGCAGGATCCTGCGCGCTCGGCGCTCGGTCGTACCTCATGCACTGCCCTTCGCGCCGAGCGCTTGGCTCCTT